>ULVN01067300.1_pt1 | contig 13702 bp, 19 predicted proteins | sample 1959491 | NCBI WGS metagenome assembly ULVN01 (sample SAMEA4835787, study PRJEB28245) | human gut metagenome | biome: gut microbiome; material: fecal sample | place: Denmark | collected 2008 | reverse complement strand
GATTCTTCTCTACGGAGATCACCTTCGACTTTGTAGTCAGCGAGAGCGTTGCGGATCTTTGCAACGTCATCTTCTGTCAGATCTCTCACTCGGATATCAGGATTGATTCCTGCTTTGCTTAAGATTTCTTTGGAAAGAGTGGGGCCAATTCCATAAATATAAGTTAAGCCGATCTCAACGCGCTTATCTCTTGGTAAGTCTACACCAGCTATACGTGCCATCTACTCTTTAACCTCCTTTTAATTAACCTTGTCTCTGCTTATGTTTCGGATTTTCACAAATGACCATTACACGGCCTTTGCGTTTGATGATCTTGCACTTGTCGCACATCTTTTTAACGGACGGTCTGACCTTCATCTTGGTTCCTCCTTACTTACTTGTAACGATAGGTAATCCTGCCGTGCTCTAAATCGTAGGGCGTCAATTCTACTGTTACCTTATCCCCGGGCAGTATACGGATGAAATTCATCCTCATTTTGCCGGAAATAGTAGCCAGCACAATATGGCCGCCGTTTTCCAGTTTAACACGGAACATGGCGTTTGGAAGCTTTTCTACTACTTTGCCTTCCACTTCAATAACGTCTGCCTTGCTCATGAGAGCCTTCTTTGGCCTACATATGCTGTCTGATCCCAACCGTTATCTGTAAATTATAGCACATTATCAGAGTCCTTCACAAGTAAAAAAAAGCAACTAGAATAGCTTAATCTATATCAAATCATTTTATTAGAAGTTATCAGAAATTTAATCAGCAAACAAAAATTAGAAACCATAAAAAATAGAATAGGCCCTGGTTCAACAATTGATCCATGTGGTTTATTTTTTGCAAAAGTGTTAGAAAATATAATATATATTTTATCTAATTAAGTCAGAATTTCCAAACAATTATTCAGAATTTCCAAACAATTATAAACGCACAGTAATTTGGCCCTGTTAGGCAATTTTATATTGTCTCTGCGTTATTAATGAATTATCAACCAATATGCATTAAATATTTGATTGTATTTTCTTTATTGTCCCCGGATGCAGGAGCAGAAAGTAACTAGCAATCAGGTACCCTAAATTCCATCTTATTTATAAGGAGGTAACTTATGACAAACTATGATCAATTAATTGGTGAAATATATTCAGAGATGGCAAAGGTATCATTTAATTCTTTAGGGATGATCGATGATCAAAATATCATTCATACATTTGGCACTGACTCCAAAATAATAGGCAGGCTGTTTGAAATGTTTACTGAACCCATTCTTGCCAAAGTAGCCCATAAATATAGCTATGAGCTTGAAACACCAAAAGCTCAAAACGTATATCCCGATTTTACATTTATAGATCCTGAAAGCCCGAATAAAAAAATAGCTATCGATGTAAAAACAACATATCAAAAAACACAGAATTCACAAATTAAATTTACTCTAGGATCTTATGGCTCCTATATGAGAAATAACACCAAAAACATTCAATATCCCTATACGGATTATATCAAGCATTATGTTATAGGTTTTGTTTATATGCGAAACGATAGAGCACAGGAAAGTAGTGTATTCAAATATAAAGACAAAGACAAGATAATTGTTCCATATTATGGGGTTAAATATTTTGTACAGGAAAAATACAAAATTGCAGGCGAAAAACCAGGTTCTGGTAATACTGAAAACATCGGGACCTTTCCCACAAATAACATTAAATTATTAAGAGAAGGCAAAGGGCCCTTTGCCGAATTAGGACCTGAAGCATTTGATTTGTATTGGAAATATTATCCCAAATACAGATCCGTTGGTGAAAACCAATATAGAACCCTTCAAGAATTTAAAAATTGGTTGCCGAATCAAAAATCATTAGCGCCACTTTATCCAATAGACTTAAAAAAAATTTATAATGAGTTATGCAAACAACTATAATGAGAAATAATGTGATAACATGCTCACAGTATCCCCTACAAGTTGCCTACCATATGGAGTTTCTTGTATAAATTGCTATTAGCTTAATTCATTCCTTCTCATATACTATTTGCACCTTTACACTTACAGCTAAATATTATCCTCTTGCATTCTCCCTCCAAAGCTAATGTCATTATAATTATGGGTAAGGACAATTACTGGTAAGGAGTCTTAATTATGCAACTAATTGATTTATCTGATGTACATAATTTCAGTGCAGTCTGTTTCCTGCTGTACTGGCTAGTAGCGTCCATCGTGGCCATCATTATGGCTTAGAGCATTGGGCAGGAGAATAAGCTGAAGTGGTTCCGCCAGCGTAAACCCAATGGTTTTATGGTGCGGCGCGGTGTATTTTGCAATTTCAGCCTACTGGGTGTGCCGAATTCAAAGGAGGGCATTGCCATTACTGCCGGTATTTTTATTGGCACTGGTGTGGTCTGGGCACTTCTTGTATTTATCATTCTTCTAATTTTTGGTTATAATTTTTGAAAGCTATTTACTACTTACTTCCTCTATAAAAGGGCCTGGTATAAATAAAAGCCAAGCCCTTTTATTTACTCTTCAATTTCGAATTACCTACTCAAATTTCCTAGGTTTCTATTTCTTCAAAATATTCAATACCAACTTTCTATCAAATCTGGCAGCATTAGCAACAATGAACTATTGAAGAAATTGCGGAGTAGGGATGAATCCGTTATGCGCAGATTGAATTTTTAAAATTATCGAAGATGCCTCCCCTGTATACAAAAAGGCCACTCCTAACAAGCATTAAATTATCGCATTTGTGTAAATCATGCATTTTTAATTGCCAAGACCTCAATCATGGGATGGCGATTTTCTTCTTTTCCACCCAAATGATAAAAATGGGCTGTATCAAACCACGTAAAATCAGACCAATATTTATAAAGATGTTCATTAACGCGAAATTGATTTTCTTTCCACATGGATAGACAAACATTAGCGGGAATTTTTTTTGCATAATCAGCTAAAGAAACAGCTTCAGAGTCTGGCCATTCTCCTACATAGCATGTATCTCTACCAATATACGGAGGATCTAAATAAACATAATCAGATTCCCTTGCCTGCTCCATGGTCTCCTGCCAAGGGCAAGTTCTGAATTCCCAATCCTTGCCTTCCATTACATCATATATACGCTGAATCTGATTACAGATCTTAGTAATATAAGCCTTCGAAAACCTATTTGGCTTCTGACAGAAAGGAACATTAAATTGGCCTTTTTTATTAAATCGAATCATGCCATTAAAATCAGCCCTATTTAGAAAAAGGAAATATAAAGGATCGCCATTTTTATTAAAATCATCTCTCATTTTTTTATAATATTCCACGCCACCGGTCTCTAACTCTTTCCCGTGAAACTCGAGAAACTCCCTAGCACTATGGGCTGTTATTTTACCCGATTGAATATCCTGATAAAAATTAATTGTGTATTTATTTTTATCGGTCAATAAAGCATGCTCTGGTGCAATATTAAATACAACAACACCTGTACCAACAAATGGTTCTATCCAACGTCCATTAGGATCCATATCTACATGAGACTTAATGAATGGAACTATTTTGGTCTTTATTCCTTGACACTTAATAGGTGGAACTATAACTTTTGTACTTATTGTCATGATAAGTTAACACCAATCTTTCTAATTTATTAATCAATTAATCTTACAGTGATATTAGCAATATATTCTTGTTAAGTCAACTTTATTCCTTCTAATCGAGCCAGTTTATAACCTGTATACCAAAATAGGCAACGAATTAATTGAACGCCGATGAATTTTTAAAAGCCGCCAGCAGCAGCGTAATGCCTAAATCTCTATACATCTGTTTTTTCATAGACCGAACGTTTCCCTCAACTAGGGCTTGTCTCAATTCAATAAATCATTCAATAGAGACAATTTCATCTAGCACTTCACCCATAGCATAGTTTCTCCTATTTAACCACCCAACTACAATCCTATCCGCCGGAAGCCAGTCGACATCTTCCAGATAGTCCCTATCAAGCCACCGAGCAGCCATATGCTCTAACAGGGTCAAATGCCCAGACGTCACGGTGCAAACATAACACCTCATAGACAGGTGAAACAAGGGGTAGTCGTATTCAACGGTGCCCAGGTACTGGCCCACAGAAATTTCCGTGGCAAGCTCCTCTTCAATTTCACGCTTCAGAGCCATCTCGGGTGTTTCTCCTTTTTCTATTTTACCGCCGGGAAACTCCCAGCCACCTTTAAATTCTCCGTAGCCACGTTCGGTCGCATAGACTTTCCCATTATGCACAATGACTGCTGCTACCATATTAACTGTCTTCATTTTCCAAATCCTTTACCTAAATTCCTGAAGAACTCGTATGTATGCTTAAAATAAGGCTCTTTAGGAATATAGATAATCATTCCATCACGTCCTCTGGTCAGTAGCACTCGATAACTATTTAACCGGTGCTTTCTATCCTCCAGATTCCTATCGTCAACGGTCCGCCATTCTTTACCACTCCACAAAACATCACTTTTCCAACATACAATAGGCATGTCCAGTTCAAGTCCCTGACAGGCGAATTCTGTAGCAACTTTATCAAAATTCTCCCCGGAGCCTTCCTGTCCTCTTGGGAGGACATACTTTGAAATTCAGCGACTGTTCCTACATAACAGCAACGACTGTTTTCCATACTATTCCCCCGCTAGAAACACACATAGACTTCCACTTAATCACTTACAGATATGATCAAAAATATATTGAAGTGCCGCTTTGGCCTGCTGATATCTTTCCTCAGTGCCACTCAAAATAACACTGTTTTCGCTATTACGCTCAGCCTTATCACTACCAATACTGAGTGGGCTGTTGGCTGTTTCAAATTCAATGTACCCATTAAGAACGGTTGATTTCAACTTGGCCTGAATAGCTACAATAGATTTGAAAGGTATAACCTTGAAATTGTTATCTCCTAAGTTCCACAATCCGCCTCCGGTCTTATCGATAACAACCGCTTTCTCATGTACATAAAGATTAGCACCGCGACAATCAATAGCATATAATTCCTGCCCAAGAAACTCACGTACCGGACTAGGGCGCATCCCTTCAGATGGATTATTACTTCCCTTTACTGAATCAAATAAACCCATGATTAAGCCCCCTTATGTTCAAATTGTTTTTCCTTCCTGCTGCAACTTCAACCGCTTATCAATCGGTTTCCAGTAATTATTGAAATCTACATATCTTAAAGAATACGCTTTTTTCAGGTTTTCAATAACTTTCTGATTCACGCGTATGTCACAGTTTATTTCCTTATCTGTATTATATGTGATGATGATTTCTTTTGCATTCAACAACTTAAACGCGAGGTCCGTTGGAATGGGATAATAACGGTTCAAGGAAGAGTAATGTGCATTATGACCCAAATCTCCTCTAGTCGTATTAGCAGAAGAGGCTGCATAGTAATGCTTGCTATCCAATGGAATCGCAGTCAGGCGATAACTTTCACCATCTACTGTCATAGTAAGATAGTGTAAAAGCTTAGCTTGGTCATAACGGCTCGCTACCCTAATCCAATACTCGTCATCGCCGTTCGAGTTTGCATAATTAACGAATGTTGTTTCCCATTTGCCATCAAGAACATCATAAACATTAAAGGAAACTGCCGTGTCACTTTCGGGTTCAACATAAAATGTATAAGCGAATGCCGACGGCATAGAAAGTACCGTTGCCAATCCTAATGCAACTAGAAACTTCTTCATATAGATCCCTCCTACAAGAATCAATATTATTAGCCAATCGGAAATTTAATAAACAGCCCAGTCTTCGGAGGTAAAGTGCTCATCCAAGATTGGTACAATCCAGTCGTAATCGTCCTTTTCACTATAGGGATAAGAAAAGTATAAAGATGCAACTACATTATCTCCTACAAAGCTTTTACTATAATAAACATCTCCATTTTTCACACCGGAGACTACATACCAGTTTTCTCCGCGAGTTTTATATGTAATACTCGAATCGCTTTCTCTCTCATAAGCACCGTCGATAGAATACCCTGGATATCGATGGAAGCCACTTACCGAAAGAACAACAGTATCATCTTCATTTCGGAAGGTACAGCCATCTCCATTAGTCGGGGGTTGGACCTGATCAAGGAATACTGGTATCCACGAATGCAAATTGAATCGATAGTTGGTATAGCGATAAAAGTCTTCAGAATCGGTTGTCTCCACCCGGACCGAACTCGGAATTCCCTTTTCAGCAGCTTCCTGACTGTAGTTTGCTGTTGGAAGATAAAGCACCTCTGCGTTAGCCGTCATAACGCCACAAACCGATGCCGACAGTGCTGCCGCTAATCCGATCACAATTAAACGTTTCTTCATCTTATTTCTCCCCTACTACTGGTTAGTGTCGATATCTTTGACAGAATTTCTGATACCATTAATTTCGCTCTGAAGCTTAGAATGTTTTCTTCTCAACTCGTTGATTTTATTAATGGTTTCCTGACTATGATCTCCTGCTGCATAAGTTTTATATTCTTTTGTCAGCTGAGTCTGAATCGCATTACTATCATTGGCCAGTTTAGCGTATCTTTTCGCAGCTTCCGGCACCTGAATTTTCTCTGCAGCTTCATCAATTTTACTATAAGTTGCTAATATATCATCATACATATCTGACGTTATCACTTTGTTTGCAGGATATTTAGCATGCAACTCATCGTTATAAGGCTTAATGGCTGCAGCCCTTTCATCAATATACTTTTTAAGAGATACCTGTGTTGCTTTCCTCAGTGTAGTGAAGTATTCTTTCAGATTTGAGGCTTCCACAAGCTGCCAAGTGCCATCATTCAATTCTCTCATCTTTAAATCCAAAACAAAATCATCGTTGAGAGACGGTTCATAAATCTTAAGTCCTACTACAGCAACTTTCCCATCTTTTTTAGTTGAAGCAATGCCCTTAAACTGAGCACTCTTCATTCCAGTATTTTCTGCGATGGCGTTGGTATCGATTTTAGGCGCTTGCCCTTCTTTAGGCTTCTCATCCTTCTTGTCGTCACTGTCCCATTTGCCCTCTTCTACAGCCCGGAGAATCTGCTCCTTAATTTCACCTGTAATAGTTGGTTTAAATGCGACAAATAGGCCCTTTGCAAAATTAGCGCCTAACTCACTATAATCACTACTATTTTTATTGTCTTCAATGCTTGCCTCTACTAAATCGTCATAACCCCTGGACAAAAAGCTATCCAGATCAACGTGTTGCTTAAATTTATTGACATCGTGCTTCTGTATGGAATCTTTAATAATTCCCAGAGAATAGGCTGGCGTTTTAGTGTAGTACCCCCAATACCAACCTGCTCCTCCAAAAACAGCAATAGCTACAACTCCGGCTGCAATTATTTTCTTATCCATAGCGGATTTCCCCTTTCATAAAAGAACGCAAACCGATAGCAATAAATAAACGCTCGTATAAATATGGGCTTTGATAAATTATGATTATCGGGAACGAACGGTTTCTCTCAGTTGAAGTGTCCTCGCGAACTCCATCCGGAAAATAAACTTCTATCTTGTATAGACTTGGATTCATTCTTTTCTCCATTATACAAAATGATGATGTCAACACTTGTCCTTTAAAAAAATATTTTTCTTTTTTAATTATATCCTATTACAAATGAGCCGGCTCTATACCATTTGGGTATCAAAAGCATAGAACGCTGTGCCAAACTTAGATAACAAAATAGCCCATAGAGTCTATTTCTCTACAGGCTTTCTGTTTTTCCACTCATCAACTATTGGGCGCACATACTTCTCTACGGCAGCTTTCCTGGCCTTTATTGCATCCTGTATATTCACAAACATGCCAAGCTCATGTGTTTTTCCCTGGACGCAGATGAAAGCCCTCCACTTTTTCTTCCCCTTATGCCAGGAAACACCTCTCACTCCAGACTTACTCCGGGAGGTAGGTCTTTCAGAAGTCAGCAGTGCAATATTGGTTCTTTCGAACATATAGTTTTCTTTGGCTTTTTGAGGTCCTTCTCTCGATAGACAACCACAGGATAAAATATCTCCTCTCAGCAGGTGCCCTTTGTTCACTACCTTTTCATTACCACAGTCACACTGACATAGAACCTTGCCATATCCGAGTTCTTCTTTTACCACTAACCGTCCAAAACGCTGGCCCACAGTGCTCTTAATAAGTTCCGGCCGCTTATGTTTTCTGCTGCAGCCGCAGGATGTTGAACGACCATGGGTGACATTCCACTTATTGAACACCTTTACTTTTCCACAGTCACACCGACATCTGATCTTACCGCCACCAAGGTCCTCAACAACGGTAAGTTTCCCAAATCGCTCCCCCGTTACATCTATCATTCTCATTTTGTCTCCTTCTCTTCTGCTTGAAGAGGATCTGGGCCATATTTATTTGGACCTTTGGTTCCTTTAATAAATAAAGCAGCTATCAATGGCACCGCACAAACATAGGGAAGAAAAATAAGGAAAAACCACCACCCAGAGCGGTTGAAGTCATGGAACCGTCGTACCATGAGCATAGCACAGGGCAGTAGCGTGATGAAGCCTATTCCATAATTCAATGAATGAAATAGGTCACGCGGCATTAGGACGTGATGGATACCACCATATGCGAATAAAGCTATCAGTGTAATAGTTATCCCTATAACATTGATAACCAAAAGGCGCTTAATATAACGTTTACGATTAAGCCTACCTTTAGTGCTAAAAAACATCTCCCATATAGTTTCTCCCTTTTTAGGCTCTGCGTGAACTGTATTATCATTCATTGCGGCCTGTGGGGTGTCATATTTTTTTAGAAGAACGCCACAATTTTTGCAAACCAAATCATCATCCTGCACTGGCTTACCGCATTGTGGACAAGACATAAGCACCACCTCCAATAGGAAAATACAAAGCTCGTGAGGTATTTAACCTATGCTAGCTTACTAATAAAAATGACAATTACAATGATACAATATAATCAAGTATTCTCTATCATATCCGACGTGTTACTCTCATCACACAGATACAAAATCGCTTTTCCATTTTTACCACTGGTTCTTCCTATTGAGATATTCAATGTACTCTGGTTCAAGCGCTATATAGCAACAACCAGCTGCACCATAAGCTAGCTGATAGGGTTGGAACACAATACACACTACTCCACCACCTATCAAGTAATAGTTTTCAGGAACAGAATTGAAATTGGAGAATTTCATTTCATCATATGTCAGTTGTTTTCCCCCCTGTGTATAGCTATGTGCCCATTTATATTCTGCCAAATCATCTACTGTCACATGAACGTAATTATCCAGAGGAATTCTGGCCCCACTATGCTTATCATATACAAGATCAAAGCTATTTGAATGATTACCATTAGCACCATAAGGTAGACGAAGCTGGTAGATAGAAATTGAAAGGACATCGTTGTCTTCATAGTGTACTGTATAGCGTTCCGTACACTTATAATATTGTCCGCTCTGAAACTCCCCTCTAAGCTGTTCAAGGTAGCTATCCAGATCAGCATTAATGGTCTCCTGTGCAGAAGCATTATCTTCAATAGAAACAATAGGGTATGTTACTTCCCAGTTTGCTCCTGACTCATGTCCATTAGTTACATAGGCAAAAGAAGGTATCGTAAAAATAAAAGCAGAACCAGCAAGCGCAAGAGCACAGACTAATCTTTTCATTTCTAAAAAACCCCCTTATATTCGAATAACCAAAATCGATATTTTTTGCAACTTTATTGTATCGCCGCTTAAATCCGTAGTATACCCCTGTTCCTATTTGGTATAGAATGCATTACCCGCTATGATTTATTGTAATAAAAAAAGGCCGTTTCCCGGCCTTTGGTGTTGTTTACCTGAAGGTTATGCTAAGCATCCCCTCGCCCATCCACCAGCTGATTTCCTGAAGTGAGTCTTCTGCGAAGGCCTTCTTTGCTTCGCGAATCATTCTGTCCATTTCCTCTTTTCCAAATTTTTCACTTGCTGCCTTCTTGCTGATTTTCTTGCCGTCCAGTTTGACGCAGTTCCTTTTTCCTCCATAAACTTGCCCACCCCCGCACTCGGGGGGGGTGGACAAGTTTTTTTGGAGGGGAGTAAAGCCTCGATCCCGATCCCGATCCCGACCCCGATCTTCGATCCCAGCCGCTCCGCGGCTCCCTCTATTTAAGGAGTCCCATGACGAAGTAGTGCATAAAAATTCTTATAAAAGCAGACTCTATGAATGAATCAGTGCATCCCTAGCTTCCCGACTTCAGTTCTCCCAGATGGGAGGTATCGTTCAGGGTATAGAGCATATTCATATCTCCCGGGTAGATGTTGACCTGGGAGATGCTGGCGTTGGAGAGGGCCAGGTTCCAGGACCTTGCCAGCGGGATATGGATGAGGGCGCAGATGATGGTGCGCAGCGCTGCTCCGTGGCAGACGATGGCGTAGGATTTGCTGTCGCCCCGCTGAATGATTTCATTCATCGCTTCCATGCACCGTTTCTGGCAGTCTTCGAAGGATTCGCCGTTCGGGAGTTTCAGTGTGCCGGCGTCGTGGTACATGGCTTCGATCATGCCGGGCCAGATTTTTTCGATTTCGTCGTAGGTCTTTCCTTCCCAGTCACCGAAGGAGAGTTCCATGAGACGGCTGTCCGTTTCCAGGGGAAGGCCATGGGTTTCTGCAATGCCTCTGGCAGTGTCGGCGGCCCGCATAAGGGGGCTTGCGATGACGCCGTCCAGGTGGACGCTCCGAAAGCGTTCCACCGTCTTTTCCGCCTGGGCAAGGCCTTTTTCGCTTAAGGCCACGTCGGTGCGGCCCTGGTATTTTCCGGAGCTGTTCCACACGGTCTGGCCGTGCCGTACAAGATAGAGTGTAATCATGGATGGTAAACCTCTTTCAAAGCGTGAATGAGCCGGTCGTTTTCTTCCCTTGTCCTCACGGCCAGCCGGAAGTAGGAGTCATCAAGGCCTTCGTAGTTGCCGCACTGGCGGATAAAGATGTTTTCGGGAAGGAGAAGTTTCTGCAAATCGGCGGCGTTTCTGATGGAGCCGGTGAGTTTCAGAAGGATGAAATTGACGCAGCCCGGGTACACTTGAAGTCCTTCGATTTCTGAAAGGGCTTTCACGAAGCGGGCCCTTTCTTCTCTGCAGAAGGTTCTGGATTTTTCTATAAATTTCCTGTCCCCTGCGGCATAGGTCATGTAGAGCTGGGCGGGGCCGTTCACGTTCCAGGGGATGAGACGGCTTTTGAGCTTTTCCGTCAAAGGGGGAGCGGCGAAGGAGCAGCCGATGCGGAGACCGGGCACGGCGTAGAATTTGGTGAGGGACATAACGACCACTGCATGTGAATTGTTATTCACATAGGGACGGCAGGAAACGTCCCCTTCCACGAAGTCGATGAAGGATTCGTCGATTACAAGGAGGCTTTTCTTTTCTTCCGCCATGGAAAGGAGGGACAGGAAATCGTCTTTCCGGAGGAGGCAGCCGTCGGGGTTGTTGGGATGGCCCAGGTAGATGAGGGAGTTTTCGGTCATCCGGTTTTCCAGTTCTTCCAGGGGCAGGGCAAAGTCATGGTCCCTGTCCAGAAGGAAGCTTTCCGTAGGAATGCCTGCCGCTTCGGCGGAAAGGCGGTATTCCGAAAAGGCAGGCGCCGGCACCAGCACTTTGGAAGGGCGAATCATGGCAAGGAGGGTGTACATGAGCTCTGTGGCCCCGTTTCCCAGGGCGATGGTGTCCTTTGGCATACGATAGGCTTTTGCCAGGGCTTCCGTCACGTCCCGGTCCTCCACATCCGGATAGCGCAGGGTTTCGATTTCCCAATAACGTTCAAGAGCCCTTCTCCCCTGGGGAGAAAGGCCGAGTGGGTTGATATTGATGCTGAAATCAAGGATTTTATTTCTTTCGGCAGGGGCAAGGGAGAATACGTCCCCGCCGTGCCTAGAGCTTTTCAAAGTCATTCACATCACACTTTCTGCACTGCATGCCCTGGTTTGTAATATGCACCAGGTCCAGGAAGGAAATCCTTCCCTTCATTTTTTCATCAAGGAAAGAGCGCACTGCCTCAGCGTCCCGGTCCATGGGGAGGATGAGGCCCAGCACCGTGCCGCTGTGGGCGCAGATCACCCCTTTCCCGCCCCTTGCAAGGCCGTGGCGGTAGAAATCGGAGAGCGGTTTCTTGAAGAGGATTTTCTGGTTAGCAAAGGAGGAAATGGACGCCGCCTCACCGATAAGGTCCAGCGATTTTTCCGCAATCCCCCTGCGGAAAAGGGCAAGGGCCCGGCTGATTTCCTTTTCATTGCTTCTCTGGAGATCCACCAGGTCCCCTCTGGAATTAAACTGCATGGTGTCCACTTCCCCGCCGCAGTCGTAAACCAGGATCTGCATGGAAGGGCACAGTCCCATTTCATGGATGAGCCTCCCTTCCCGGTAGTCAAACTCCACGATCCCCGGGAAAAAGGTGGCGTCGCTGGGTTCGATGGAAAGGGCAATGTCTGCGATTTCCCTTTCCGACAGCTTCCGTCCAAGGGAAAGGGCAGCCGCCTGGGCCGCTGCGCTGATATCGGCGGTGCTGGAGGCCATGCCTTTTCCCTTTTGAATATAGGATTTCAAACGGAGGGGCACTGCCCTTCCCCCTTCTCCCAGATAAGAAAGGGTATGGCGCACCGCCATTTCCGCCTTGGCCGGCAGCTTCTCCCCTGCCCCGTCAAAGCCGGAAAGGGCATAGGAAAAGCGGTCCACAGGGCAGGTGACCATAAAGGAAGAACCATCCTTATAGCCCTGGATAAACTCCCCGCAGGAGCCCGGCGAACTGACTACATATGCCATACATTCCCCCTGGAAATTAAAACAAAGAGAAGAACAAGAAATACTTCCGTCACCTGATTCACAAAGCCGTAGGTATCTCCGGTGGTGCCGCCGATTTTACCGACAATCCAGTGGTTAAGGTAGAGCCCCAGAAGCAGGGACGCCCCTGCCAGAAGCACATAGACAAAGCCGAAATAGAGGGCCGGAAGAAGTGCAAAGAAAGAAGCAATGGCCACCGCATGTTTGGAACGGTAAGCGGAAAAAGCCTTCCCCATGCCGTAGGGCCGGGCATAGGGATACTCACAGATGCTGATCACAAGATTCAGCCGCCCCAGCGTAGGCGCCGCCATGAGCACCGGATAGAGGGCCCCGTCCAGAGACCCAAGTCCCAGGGTGTAGAGATTGATGAAAATAATCATGGACAAAAGGCCGAAAGAGCCGATGAGGCTGTCCTTCATAATCTCCAGGGACCGCTCCCTAGACCGGCCGGAAAAAAGCCCGTCCGAAGAATCCATGAGCCCGTCAGCCAAGGTACCGCCCGAAAGGAAAAGCTCCCCCAGCACGATGACAAAGGCAGTGAGATAGGGCATATCAAGAGGTTTCATGAGGAAATAGATGAGGCACATAAATGCGCCGATAATCCATCCATACACAGGAAACCACATTACACTTTTTCCGAATTCCTCATCCTTCCACACCGTACTGTTTGAAATATGGATGCGGGTGAGAAACTGCAGACCTACTAAGAAAGAATTCATATGGACACCAATGTGATTTATAAAAAAGGTTCTTAAGTTGGACCGGCCCGTTGGGCCGGAGGGTTTTCAGGTTTGACGGCGACTACGCCGCCGAGGGTTGTGGTGGCAGCTGACACCGCAGTATAAAAGGGGCGCGGCTGGCACCGCAGGTTGTGTAGAAGGGTTGTGTTTCAAGGGGCTGGGAAAGGGTTCAAAGAGGAAGGTTGACGCCCGCTACGCGG
>ULVN01011725.1_pt1 | contig 13721 bp, 12 predicted proteins | sample 1959491 | NCBI WGS metagenome assembly ULVN01 (sample SAMEA4835787, study PRJEB28245) | human gut metagenome | biome: gut microbiome; material: fecal sample | place: Denmark | collected 2008 | reverse complement strand
TTTTATATTTATATAAAAATTATACAATATTTTGTCGATTTTTGCAAGATTATTTCTCGTTTATTTTTCAAAAAATATTTTGGTTTTGTTTTGTATTATCTTTGTTTCTTTTGAATTTTTATGTTATAATCTCTTTTGAGAACTCTTACAAGGATTTTATAAATGAAAAATATTATTGAAATAACTGACTTAAAAAAATCATATGGCGATGTAAAAGCTGTTGACGGGATTTCTTTCAATGTAAAGGAAGGGAGTCTTTTTGCATTTTTGGGACTTAACGGTGCTGGGAAGTCAACAACAATAAACATTATTTGTTCAATTTTGAAAAAAGACAGTGGAAAAATTTTGATAAATGGGCTTGATTTGGATAAAGATGGAGACAAAATCAAATATTTGATTGGTGTCGTTTTTCAAAACCCAACTCTTGATGGCTCTTTGAGTGTAAAAGACAACTTGACGATTCGTGCTGGATTTTATGGACTTAAAGGCAAAGAATGGAAGACCCGTTTGGACGAACTTACAGAATTGCTTGATCTTGAAAAGATTCTAAAAAAGCCAGTAAAGAATTTGAGCGGTGGACAAAAAAGAAGAGTTGATATTGCAAGAGGGCTTATAAATTATCCTAAAATCTTGATTTTGGACGAACCTACAACAGGTCTTGACCCACAAACAAGAAAAAAGATTTGGGGCATTATTGAAAATTTACAAAAGAAACAAAAAATGACTGTTTTTCTTACAACTCACTATATGGAAGAAGCAAACAAAGCAGATAGAGTTGTCATTTTGGATTCTGGTCATATTGTTGCCGATGACACTCCACACAAATTAAAAAACAAATATGCAGGAGATTATATTAAAGCCTTCATGCCACAAAATGAAGAATTTGAAGCGGAATATTTGAAAGATACGGGGAGCAAACTCGAATATCAAGGAGAATATTATACTTTAAAAATCAAAGACAGTGAGCATGCAAAAGAATTATTGAAGACATATGACAAGTATTTGACAGACTTTGAGGTGTTGAAGGGTGACATGGACGATGTCTTCTTAACAATAACCGGCAAAGCATTGGCTCAGGGAGGCGTCTAAAATGAAAAGTAACTCACTACTTTCGATGAGAGTGTTGGTAAAAAGATATATAAAACTTTATTTGAAAGACAAAATAACTGTGTTCTTTTCAATTTTGGCACCAGTTATTGTTTTGCTTTTATATATTTTGTTTTTGGGTGATATGCAAGTCGCATCCATAAAAGGTATGCTTGAAGATTTTGGTATAGTTGAAGGCACTGTTACAACCGCAGAAATTAGAATGCTGATAAACAACTGGATGATTGCTGGTGTTATGTCAGTTTCATGTATTACTGTGGCATTGAATGCAAACAACATCATGGTTAGAGACAGGGTGACAGGAAATATCAATGATGTTTTGGCTGCTCCAGTAAAACGTTGGGTTGTTTATTTGAGCTATATTATTTCTTGTTTCATTATCACTTTTTGCATTTGCTTTTTGGTTTTGATTATGTCAATTGTTTATCTTGCAGCAACGCAAGGACTCATGATGTCATTTATGGATTTTCTAGCAATATTTGGAATCACAATTCTTTCAATTATGTCATCTGCATTTTTTACCACTATGATTTGCAGTTTTATAAAAACACAAAGTGCTTTGTCTGCAATCAATGGAGTTGTTGCTGCTGCTGTTGGATTTTTGATTGGTGCATATTTGCCATTTAGCATGCTTCCACAAGGTGTGCAATATTTGGCATGTTTCATTCCAGGAACTTATTCAGCAGGGTTGTATAGAAATTATTTTATGAGAGGAATTGTTGATTATTTGAAAACGAAAGAACTTCCACCAAATGTTATGGAAACTCTTTTGAAAGATTATTCTATTGACTTGGAATTTTTTGGAACAAAAATTTCTGCTGGTTGGATGACATTTGCACTTTTGATTTCAATTGTTGTTTTTGGAATTTTGTTGTGGGTGTTCTATTCAAACAAAAAGACAAATTTCTTTACTTTTGGAAGAAGAAAGCTTAAAAAAGTAAAAAAACATTAAGAGGTAAAAATATGAAAGTCGCAATCGTTACTATCTATGATTTTTACAATCATGGAAACAGGCTTCAAAACTATGCTTTGGAGCAAGAGTTGATAAAATTGGGTTGCGAAGTGGAAACTTTGGCAATCGCATCTCAAAAGGCATTTCCTTTTCTTTTGAAGTTGTCAAAGTTTTTTTGTTGTTTTCCAATGTGCAAAAGAATCAACAATTCTATGAAATTTTCAAAAGAAAGTTTGCACGAAATAAAAATAGACAAATTTTCTGACAAAACGCTTGAAGAATTGGCGAAAAAATATGATTGTATTTTTATTGGAAGCGACCAAGTTTGGAATCCTCTTTATATTGCAAACAAAAATGTAAGTATGTTGTTGTTTGCACCAAGTGAAAAATGTGCTTCTTATGCACCAAGTTTTGGCGTTTCAAAATTGCCAGAGAAAGAACTGGAATATTATAAAAATGGATTGGCACACATCAAATATTTGTCAGTAAGAGAAAATGATGGACAAAAATTGATAGAAGAGATTGCACACAAAAACAGCACGCTTGTGCTTGATCCGACACTTTTAATTTCAAAAGATGAATGGCAAAAGTTTGGTGAGAAACCAAAAAAGACGCCAAAAGATTATATTTTGACATATTTTTTGGGGGCGACAAAAGAATACAAAAAGAAAGTAAAAGAAATAGCAAGAGCGAACAATTTGAAAATTGTAAACATTAACAACAGCATGGACAAATATTATAAAATCAATCCTAGACAGTTTATGTATTTGATGGCACATGCAAGACTTGTATGCACAAATTCTTTCCATGGACATGCATTGTCAATTGCACTTGAGAAACCTTTTGTGTCATTCAGCACACTTAAAAACACTGGCTCAAGAATACAAACTCTGCTTAAACTGGTTGGGCTTGAAAACAGAAATTGGACTGTTTTGAATGAAAGTGAATATTTTGAGATTGATTATACAAAAGCAAATGAAAGACTCTTGAAAAATAGAAAAGAAAGTGAAAACTTTATTAAGAGTGTTTTGAATGATGTAAAGAAGGAGACAAAATTGTGATAGAAATCAAAGACAAAAAGCGTTGCTCGGGTTGTTGTGGTTGTGCAAATATTTGTCCTAAAAAATGTATTGCAATGATGGAAGATGAAGAAGGGTTTTGGTATCCACAAGTTGACAAAGACAAATGTATAAATTGTGGACTTTGTGAGAGAGTTTGCCCAATTTTGCAAAAGAAAATTCCGTTGCAAACTGAGCCACAAGTGTTTGCAGCATACAACAAAGATAAAGATGTGAGAATGAAAAGTTCTTCCGGTGGCATCTTTTCCATTTTAGCAGAAACAATTCTTCAAGATGGTGGAGTGGTTTTTGGTGCAACTTTTGATTCAAATTTTGAAGTCAAACATGATTTCATTGAAAAAGTTGAAGATTTGGACAAATTGAGAATTTCAAAATATGTTCAAAGCAACATTGGTGATTGTTACGCAAAAGCAAAACAATTTTTGGATGATGGAAGAACTGTTTTGTTTACGGGCACGCCTTGCCAAATCGGAGGATTGAAAAGTTTTTTGTTGGACAAAGAATATGAAAACCTTTATACACAAGACATAATTTGTCATGGAGTTCCTTCACCTGGAGTTTGGCGTGCGTATTTAAAATTCAGAGAAGAAAAAGCAAATTCAAAAATCAAACTTGTTACTTTCAGAAAAAAGGAAGTTAGCTGGAGGCGTTATACCTTTTCAATTTGTTTTGAAGATGGAACAGAATACAAAAAGATACCTTATTTCAAAGATCCTATGATGAAGATGTTTTTGCATAACAAATGTTTGAGACCTTCTTGTCACGATTGCTTTTTCAAAACAAAAAGAAGATTTGCTGATATTACATTGGCTGATTTTTGGGGAGTTGAAAAAGTTGTGCCAGAGATGGATGATAAAATGGGAGTATCTCTTGTGTTTGTTCATTCAGAAAAAGGTAAAAAGATTTTTGATTGCATGAAAGATAGAATGATTTTCAAAAAAGTTGAGTTTGACAAAGCAATTGCCAAAAATGGTTCTATGTTGCATTCAGTAAAACCATTTGGGAGAAAGGGATTGATGAAGGATTTTGCAAAGAAGACATTTTCAAAAGTCGTCAAGAAGCATGGGCAAGGGATATATTAAAAGAGGTTGATTATGAAAAAAGATTTAATTTCAGTTATTATACCATGTTATAATGTCGAAAGATTTTTGGACGATTTGTTCCAATCTATTGACAGACAGACAATTGCAAATTTTGAAGTTGTTTTTATAAATGATGGTTCTACTGATGGGACTTTGAAAAAACTAGAAGAGTTTTGTTCAACAAATGAAAGATATAGATTGATTGACCAGAAAAATCAAGGTGTAAGTCAAGCAAGAAACAATGGGCTCGCGGTTGCAGAAGGTGAGTTTGTTACATTTATGGATTCTGATGATATGGTTGGGCCTCAACATCTTGAATCACTTTTCAATCTTATCAAAAAATATGACAGCGACTTGTCGATAAATCAAAGATGTTTTGTAAAAGAAAATTTTGATACAAGGAAAATCAAATCTAGAAGAATCAAACAAAATGAGATTTATTATTCGCATGGCACAGAAGAATATCTTTCATGGTATATAACAAAAACTTGGGGCTATGGCGTGTTTACGAAAATGTATAGAATGGCAATTTTGCAACGAATGTCAAATTTCCCAAATTTGTTTAACTCAAAATCAAATTATGGGGAAGATATTGAGTTTAATGTGAAATATATCCAACTAATAAAAGATGTAGTTTATTTGAATCAAGTTTTTTATTATCACAGAAACAGAAAAGGAAGTCTTGTAAAAAGTGGTTTTAAAGAAAACAAACTTGGAGTTTTCAATGGTATAGATGAAGTTTTGAAGTTGAGTGAAACAAAATATCCAAATTTAAAAACCGATGTAAGAAGTTGCAAGGCGATTTTCAGTATGGAAATGCTTTACAGAATGGGAAAGAGCAAATATGTCGACTACGAAAAAATTGCGGAGTTGTATAAATTTTTAAAAGAAAATAAAAAATTTGTTTTTAAGTGTAATAAAAATAATATTTTTCAAAGAATATTTTTCAATTTTAGCGTTCCGTATGTCAAAAATTTGAACAAAAAAGCATTAAAGACAAGAAAGAAAGAGAGATAAATTCTCTCTTTTTTTGTTTTGACATAATGGGCGATTTGACAAAAAAGAGGAAATGTGATATAATTTTGCAGCAAAAACATAGAGGAGAACATGAAAACACACAATCACAGTAGCAAAAAAATACTGAAACAATTAAAGAAAAACAGTGCAGTCAAGGAAGCACGTTCGTTTGACTACAACAAAGATGGCTCTGTCCAAATTACGGTAGGACTTAAAGAAGCTGAGGATTTTTATAGTCCATATTCATATTTGACATATGAATTTATGAATCCAGAAGTAGGAAACTACATCGAAATGTATGAGTCAAACATTCCTATTGACAAAAGTGTAAGTGTGGATATTTATACTGAAACTCCAACGACACAGGAAGATAAAAAGCGTATTAGAAAGACAGTAAAAAGACATTACGCTGAGGAAATTTTGGCGACAGAAAAGAAATACAAGCGTCAGACAATCAAGTCAATATTGTTTTCTATTCTTGGTCTTGGACTGCTTCTTGCAGAAGCGATTATTTACAGTTTTTTTGTGAATATGTATTTGGATACAATTATTGCAGTTATCGGCTGGCTCTTTTTGTGGGATGGATTTGAAATTTTGTTGTATGACAGAGCAGAATTAAAAAGAAAATTGATACGACAATACAGACTTCTTAACGCAAAGGTGCACATTAGACAATACAGTCAAAAAATCAAGCGTGCATATGGTCTTGATGAGGAAGATGACGAAGAAAATGATGATTAAAAATAAAAGAGATGTTTTTGCATCTCTTTTTTGTTTTTTTATTTAAACTTATTTTGCACTTTTGCTCTCTTTTTGCTGTTTAATAATTTTTCTAAACGCTTTGAGAATTGCTGATTGTGCTTCTTCTGTGTTTGTAACAATTATGTAATCTTTGTATGTTGTGATTTTGCACTCTGCTTGTTCTGCCAAAAATAACCCTGGCAAAATATCCCAAGAATTTCCGTTTCTCATAACAAGCCCGCCAAAATTTCCAAGTGAAGATGCAACAAAGTCGTAGCAATCTGCACCAATTATGCGAAATCTTAAAAATTTGTATTTGAGTTCCTCAAGAAGTTTATACATTGTGTCAAAATCTGCACATGTAGTATTTATGTTGAGAAGTGAGTGTGAAACTGGTTTTTGGGTAACAACATATTTTTTCCCATTTTCAAAAGCACCAAAATTTTTTGCGGCGGTGTAAGAAGAATCGGAACTTGGGAAATATATCGCACTTGCAACAGTTACATCATTTTTTATGTATGCAATTTGCAGACCATATAGTGAGTTTAGACCATTAGCAAAATTGATAGTGCCGTCCAATGGGTCTAAAACAAAATATGTGCCTTTTGCTTCAATTTTTGAATTGAATTCTTCGCTGACGATTTTTGTTTTAGGAAAATCCTTTTTAAGTGCAGTGGTTATAAATTTTTCCAAAGAAAGGTCAAGAGAGGTTACCAAATCAGACAAACCTTTGTCTTTAACATCAACTTTTTGTTTTGAGCATTTTTTGTAGGCTACTTTCAATAATTTTATCATGTATTGCGATAATTCTAAATAATTTTTTGTTTTCATAAACTCATTTAACCATATGTTTGACCACAAAGTCAAACAAACAATTTGTTTTGTTATAGATTTTTCAAAAGAGATTGTTTTGTATCTGCACTGATTGTTTTGTCGGTTTTTTGTTTTCTGTTTGAAAGGGTTTTTATATCTTTATGGTCGATTGACATATCTTCTTCACTCAACATAAAGTATTTAAAATCCTTCAAGCCTTTTTGGTAGCGACTTGCATCCCAAGTTATGTCACAGAAAAAAGTTTGAGCACCATCTTCATATTGCATAATTGAATGGTCATATTTTATATCTGGATTTTCTCCGGCATGGCACAAAACCAAATTGGTTTTTAGTCCATTGTATATTGACATATATTGCAAAATTTTTGAAAAACCTTCACAGACACAAGTTCCAAACAAAATGCCATTTAGATAATTGTTAGTCCCAAACTTTTCGCCAATTGCAAGACTCATGGGTTTTCCTTCAAAAACAAACGATTCGCTGTGGCGTCTATAAGATGATTCAAGCCCAGCATAATCATATTTTATATTTTTACAAATCCATTTATAGAGAATGGAAAATTTCTCCAAATTAGTTGCATTTTGCGGAATGATATCTTGTGAGATTTTTGCTACTTTGTCTTGAAGTGTTTTGATTTGCCCAAAGTTGTGAATATAAATTCTTCTTGAAATTTCTTCTCCAAACTTTAAAGTTTGAGCAATGACATCCAAGTCACTTTTTGTATATCTTTTTTGTTTTTGAGAAAGTTGTTTGAACAATTCTGGTGCAAAAGAGACATCCAAATCCCAATCCGAGATATTTGTGATATTTGAGGCAAATGCTTCCAAAGTTTCACCTACAATAGAATAAATGTTTTTTAGATTGTGATTGCCTATGCATCTAAAACTTGAAAGGTCGCAAGGAATATTTTTGATTGTTGTCAAATCCAAACAATTTGTGAGAGATACAGACCACAATTTTTCACTATAATCAATAAAGTCAAATGTTGAAAGTCCGTTATAGCCATCTATTTCCAAAACTTCAAGTGGTAGATTTTGCAATATTTTTATGTTATCTTCTGTCAATGTGTTTGATGAATTTTGTGAAGATTTTAAAGATAGTTGTTTTAAATTTGGCAATTTGGTCAAATCTGCAAGGGTTATTTCAACATCAAAAACTTCAAGAGAGGTTATTGCTTCAATTTCTTCCTTAGAAAAAGTTTCATTATAGTTGTATGCATTTGGGATTTTTGGTGGTGCTGGCTTGTCTTTAAATTTCTTGGACAAAGCTTGTCGCACAAATTTGCCAATTTCGTAATTCAATCTGATTTCTTCCATATCTTCTCCTATTTTTAGTTTAACATTTTTAAGACCAACAGTCAAGACAATTTGTTTGTGTATTTTCTAGACAAAAACGGCAAAAAAGTTTTATAATAATGTTGATTAAGGAGAAACTATGCTCAAATTAAAAGATGTCAGTTACAAGGTCTTTGACAAGGAAACTGGCAAAGAAAAATATATTTTGAAAAGCTTGAATATTGAATTTCCACAGAACAAAGTGACGGTTATTACTGGACATAATGGGAGTGGAAAATCAACGCTTATCAAACTTTTGATGGGAATAAACAATCCATCTAGTGGGGAAATTTTGCTTGATGGAAAAAAAATGAATGACTTATCAATCAATGAAAGAGCCAACCTTGGCATGACGATTGCTTTTCAACAACCAGTAAAGTTTAAAGGGTTGACAGTGCGTGACCTTGTGAATTTGGCAAGCAAAGAACAGAACCAAATTCCTGATGCGTGTGAATATTTGGCGAAAGTTGGACTTTGTGCAAAGGATTATATTGACAGAGAACTTGATGATAGATTGTCAGGTGGAGAGTTAAAAAGAATTGAACTTGCCATTGCTCTTGCTAAAGGTGGAGATGTTATGCTTTTTGATGAACCAGAAGCAGGCATTGACCTTTGGAGCTTTGATAGCCTTGTAAATATTTTCAAAGAACTCAAAAACAAAACGGTTATCATTGTGAGCCACCAAAAGAAATTGCTTGAAAGTGCGGATTATATTTTGCTTTTGAACAGCAATCACGATGCAGTTATTGGAAAGAAGCAAGAAATGCTTAAACTCTTGGAACAACCAAAATGCAGAAAGTTGGGAGGGCTGATAAATGATTAAGATGAACGAAGTTGACAAAGAGTTATTGAAAGAAATCGCTGATATGCATTCTGTGCCTCAAGGCAGTTTCAATATTAGAAAAAATGGCGAAAGCATAGCGAGAAATTCCACAAAAGATATCGAAATTGTTCCAAAGAAAGACAAAAGTGGTATTGACATAATTGTCAAAGAAGGAGTTAAAAACAAAAGTGTCCATATTCCTGTCATCATAACTGTTGGGAATTTGAACGACTTGGTTTACAATGACTTTTATATAGGAAAAGATGCAGATGTTTTGATTGTTGCTGGTTGTGGAATTCACAATCCTACAGACCAAAAAAGTCAGCATGACGGAATCCACACTTTTCATCTGGAAGAAAACTGCAAGGTTAGGTATATTGAAAAACACTTGGGAGTTGGAAAGGGACAAGGTGACAAAGTTTTAAATCCTACGACTGTTGTTGAAATGAAAGACGGAAGTGATTTTGAAATGGAGACTATCCAACTCGGTGGCGTTTCTTATTCAAACAGAAAGACAAGTGCGTTTTTGGGAAATGATGCCAAATTGGTAATCAAAGAAAAAATTTTGACTAGTGACAAACAAAAGGCAATAACGACTTTCAATGTTGTTTTGAAAGGAAAAAATTCAAGCGTAGAAGTTGTTAGCAGAAGTGTGGCAAAAGGAAAGTCTAGACAGAAGTTTGTTTCAAATCTAAAGGGGCAAAATGAGTGTTTTGGGCATGTAGAATGTGATGGAATTATTTTGGATAATGCACAAATTGAAAGTGTACCAAAAATTGTTGCACAAAACATAAATGCAACACTTATTCATGAGGCTGCGATAGGAAAAATCGCAGGAGACCAACTTGTCAAATTGCAAACGCTTGGGCTCAGCGAAGAAGAGGCACAAAATCAAATTATCAAAGGATTTTTGAAATAAATTAAAAACAAACCAAAATTGGTTTGTTTTTTCATTATTTGATAGATGCTTCACAAATTTTCATTGTCCCAAATTAAGATTTGTGAAAAAGTTGAATGTTTTAATATGGTCTATTTTTATTTTTTAAAATATTTATAATAGGCAAAACAATGATTAGGATTATTACCAGACTGCCAATAACTGACGAAATAATTATTGAAGCATTATCTATCTTATTTTGGTTGTCGGGGTTGTCGGGATTTGGGATGGTAGAGTTTTCTTTTTGCAATGCGATCACCATTGTTGTGTTTTTGTAGTTGTCTTTGTTCTCTCCAACATATATTGCTGTTGCACTTGTCAAACCATCGAGGGACAGGTTTGGGTTTTCCCATTGCCAACCAACAGGCAAAATGACATCAAAAAGGGTTGTTGCATTATTTGAAAACGTTATTTTGTTATTTGGTTTTGTTGGCACATCGATCGGTAGAATCTTAAATTGCAAACTCAAACTCCCAACAAATTTTCCAATGCCAGTTATTTTAATTTCTGCAGTGCCAACATTGGTGTTGTTCTTGTAAGAGATAGTGTAATCGACATCTTTAATTAATGTTTGGTGGTTTATTGTTAGCTCAACTTTAGGGGAAAGCGGTTGGCCGGTAAAAGATAGAGAAGGGATTGAATTGTATTTGGCGGAGGAAATATCAATTTTTTGTTCTGTTTCTTCTTTTTCTTTCAAAACGGTGTAGGCCTTTATTCTTGCGGCATAATTTATTTCATTCCAACCGCTTGCAGACTTGTAATTTGTATTTCCGCTTGAATTAAGAGAATATAAAATATATGCACTTTTGTTTATGTTGCTGTTGACACTTACAACAACGGAATAAGAAGTGTTTTTATCAATTTTTGCCAGATTACCTAGCATAATAGTGTGATAACCGCCATACTCTAAAATTCGCTCGCCGCTGGCAGAAAGTGTTCCGCTTTCAGGGTTTTTAATGTCTGTCAAATTTGTATAAACTTGCACTTTGCAAGTTAAATTGTAGCCATAGGTTGCGACATTGATTGCTTTTATATATTCATCATGTTTGTCATCGCTCTTTTTTGCCATAAAGACATTTGATACGCACTTTGAATTGTTTTCACTTCGCATTGGGGATTCTAAAACATTGTCATAAAAATAGTTGAAATCAAAAGTTGACTTGTTTGCATACTTAAATCCGCAAACATTGCCAACCGAACTGTCATAAGAAAGATAAAAATAAGGAAGAGAATTATAACTATTTTTGATTATCCATGCTCCATTTTGACTTGCCGGGTTTGGCTGGAAGTTGCTTGCTGGAATTGTGTCATCCCAGCCAACGATAGTCATAGCATGAGAAATTCCATCGCGTGTTTCCCCTTTGGTATTATAATAAGATACTTCACGAGCATTGTAATACGACCCGGTTACGGCACCGTATTTTGCAATTGCACGTTTTATTTCGTCTATTCTATAAGTTCCGGTATTGTAGATATCTATCTGCTCTGCATCCAACAGTCTGTATAGATTGTTTTCATAAGCATCAGCTTTGGCAGGGGTACTGCCAGCGACAGGGGCACACCATTGGGAAAGCATTAAAAATGTATTATACGAACTTCCAGTTACATCCCACTTATCATTGGCATAAACTCCGTCAGTGTTATTGAGTGGGTCTCTATCTCGATTGTGTGTTCGATATGCCATTTGTGTTGGAGAAAAACGCAAAGTGTCTTTTGTGTTGTCATCCAATTTATCTTTCAATATTGATGTTTCTGATGCACTTGCAGCTGCATATGCCCAACAAATGTTTGAGCTTCCCTGATCAAGTGTGGGTGTTACAATATCGTAATCGCAACTATTATATTTTTCCATTTGGACAATTTCATCAAGGTTTGTTGTGTTGAGAACATTGACATGTGAAGATATGACAGCAGAAACAATATCGTGTTTAACAATGTTTGAAAAACATGATATCAACAATATTAATACTGGTATGAGAGCAAAGATTTTTACTCTTGGTCGCTCATTATGCCTTTTCATATTATGATATTATCATATTTTGTAATATTGAGCAAACAATGTTATTGCTTTTCTTTGTTTGGCTTTTCAGGTGCGAAAATTCTTATAAATTTTGTAACTTTTTTATCTAAATTGTAAAATTTTAAAAATTGATATACAGATTTGAAGATTTTATGTTATTATATATATATAGTTGCAAAGAAACTCTTGATTTTTGCTCCACTTATGCAACTAAAAAAAATAAAAAGGAGAATGTTATGGCTACGACAAAGAAAAAAATTTATAAATTGGCAGTTTTTATACTATTTGCAATTATACCAACAATTATATTATTGTCAGCGTGTGGGAAAAAGGCTCCAAAATATTACTATTTCACAGTTGATGCACTTCCTTCACATGTTTCAGAAGTGACAGTTCAAAATACAACTGGTGGCTATGGTTCAGATAGTAAAGGAAAATTCTTAGGAAAGGGCGAAGTTGCTGAAATTAGATTTTTTATTGAAGAAGGATACAACCTTGGAACTTTGAAAGTTTTAAGCAATGGTGAAGAACTTACTATTACAGAAGAAGAAGGCGAATATGCCTATAAAGCAACTTTCACACCAACAAAAGACTTTACAATCACATTTACTGGGGCTGTTGCACCAAAAGTTGCAAACGTTCGTCTTGCAGTTGGAAGAATGATGTATCCAGACTATCATGACAGAATTATGGTTGAAATTGACAGGTATGATTTATTTGGACTTGAAAAAGGAACAATGAATATTGCAGAATTTAAACAAGCTGTTGAAAATATTGGGAGTTCACCTGTTCAAACAAACTATGATACACCAATTACAATTTCAGTTTATACAATTGGAACATATGATTTTGCAATTTCAGAATCTTGTGTTCTCATTTTGAATAACAACGGTGATTATGGAGTTGGTTTTAATAGGCAAGTTGAAAAGATTGTTGATGAAGAAAACCAAAAATATGGTTATAAACACACAATCAGATTTTCAGAAAATAATACAATTACAATTGTAGACGAAGTTGTAGAAGAATATTCAGTTAAATTTGTTTATGGCGACGATGATGTTTCACTGCATAAAGATTTGTTCACGCTTTCAGTGAATGGCGAAACTCGTGCCAAAACTCAAGATTATTATGTTTATGGCGTTATCAAGGTCTCAGATTTCACAGGAGAAGAACTTCCAAAACTTAAAATTGCTTTCCTAAAATATACAGATGAAAATTATAAGAAATTTTATAATGAGTTAACTTTTGATCTTGCTGGAAAACAAGCAAAAAGAAGTGCAGATGGCTCATATGTTGAGATTGAATTTGATAAATATTATAAGTATAATTTTAAACATGAAAGTTATGTTGTTTCAACAAATGCACTTGATCTTTTGAAAAAAATGGATATAGTTACAGAAAAAAGTTATGGACTTATTGATAAGATTGAAATTAATGGAAATGAAGAATATGGTTATTTTGTAATTTCCGAGGAGAATAGCGGCAAGAGTCTTGGAAGAACAAACGGCTTTAGGTATTTCTTAAAAGATGACTTTTTAACTTTGACAATTAATTTTTATAGTGAAGTTGATTACCAATTCGTTCGCTTGGGAGAACTTGTTGTAAAGGTTGACAACTCTCATACCTCGGACGTTCAGGTAACAAAAGGGCAATATTTCTTTAACGGGGAAAACGCAAGCTGTTTTATAATCACAGTGAGAGCAAGTGTTCCAACTGAAAAGATAGAATTCTTTACAAATAATCCTTAATAATTATTATATATTTTAAAAAATTTTTAAACTTTAAGTAAAACAAT
>ULVN01021099.1_pt1 | contig 13752 bp, 15 predicted proteins | sample 1959491 | NCBI WGS metagenome assembly ULVN01 (sample SAMEA4835787, study PRJEB28245) | human gut metagenome | biome: gut microbiome; material: fecal sample | place: Denmark | collected 2008 | reverse complement strand
GGAGCGGATCTGCCGGCGCTTGTTGTAAACGTTCAGCGCGGCGGACCGGGACTCGGCGGCATACAGCCCTCGCAATCCGATTATTTTCAGGCTACAAAGGGCGGCGCGCACGGCGATTTTCATATGATAGTTTTAGCCCCCTCCTCCGTTCAGGAAATGGCTGATCTTACCGTTAAGGGCTTCGAGCTTGCCGATAAATACCGTATGACCTCTATGATTTTAGCAGACGGCACAATGGGGCAGATGATGGAGCCGGTATCGCTTAATTACGATATTAAGCCGCAGCCTTTAAAGCCGTGGACCACCACAGGCACCAAAATGGCAAGAAAGCATAATATAGTAAACTCACTGTCGCTTGTGCCCGAAGAGCTTGAAAGGCTTAATTTTGAGCGTTACGAGCGTTATAAGATCGTAGAAGAAAACGAGACTATGTATGAGGAATATATGACCGAGGACGCCGAAATCGTAATAGCGGCGTTCGGCATAGCGGCGCGCGTTTCAAAAAACGCAATAACCGAAGCCCGCAAAAAGGGCATAAGGGTGGGCATGATACGCCCCATAACCCTGTGGCCGTTCCCCGAAAAGCCGTTTAAAAAGGCGGCGCAAACCGCAAAGCAGTTTATTTCGGTTGAGCTTTCAATGGGTCAGATGATTGAGGACGTAAAGCTTGCTACGGAGTGCAGGGTGCCCGTAACCCTTTGCAACCGCACGGGCGGTATGATACCCTCGCCCGATATGGTGCTTGCGGCAATAGAAAAAGCCGCAGAAAACGGAGGTGCAAAATAATGGTAGTATTTGATAAACCCCACGCGCTGACAGACGCGCCGTTCCATTATTGCCCCGGCTGCACTCACGGTATAGTACACCGTCTTGTAGCGGAGGTTATTGACGAATTAGGCATAGAGGGCAAAACCGTAGGCATAGCGCCCGTGGGCTGCTCGGTTTTGGCTTATAACTATTTTAACTGCGATATGATTGAGGCGTCTCACGGCAGAGCGCCCGCAGTTGCAACCGGCGTTAAGCGCGCCGAGCCCGACAATATAGTATTTACATACCAGGGCGACGGCGATTTAGCCTCAATAGGTATGGCTGAAACGGTGCACTCCGCCGCGAGAAACGAAAACATAACCGTTATATTTATAAATAACGCAATATACGGTATGACGGGCGGACAAATGGCGCCTACATCTCTGCCCGGTCAGGTAACGCAGACCTCCCCCTACGGCAGAGACGTAACGCAGTGCGGCTACCCCGTTAAGGTGTGCGAGCTGCTTTCCGAGCTGGACGGCGCGGAATATTTGGAGCGCGTTGCCGTAAACAACGTTAAAAATGTTAAAAACGCGAAAAAAGCTATTAAAAAGGCTTTCCAGAATCAGATAGACGGCAAGGGCTTTTCGCTTGTAGAGGTTATTTCAAGCTGCCCGACCAACTGGGGGCTTACCCCGCAGAACGCCCTTAAATGGATAGAGGAAAAAATGATGCCCTACTATCCCCTCGGCGTTTATAAGGACAGGTCAGCCGCAAAGGAGGAAACAAAATGAGCACAACGCAGTATTTATTCGCCGGCTTCGGCGGTCAGGGCATACTTTTTGCGGGAAAATTTGCGGCATATAAGGGGCTTATTGAGGAAAAGCAGGTAAGCTGGCTGCCCTCCTACGGGCCCGAAATGCGCGGCGGCACGGCAAGCTGTTCGGTTATTATAAGCGATAGCCCCGTAGGCTCGCCCATAGTTTCAAGACCTGACGTGTTAATAGCCATGAACCTGCCCTCGCTTGACCGCTACGAAAGCGCCGTGGCAGCGGGCGGCACAATATTTGTTGACTCCACGCTGGTTGAGCGCAAGGTAAACCGCACCGACGTTACGGCTTATTATGTGCCCGCAACCCGCCTTGCAAACGAAAACGGCATACCCACCCTTGCAAATATGATACTTATGGGCAATATTTTAAAGGTTATGGGCGAATTTAAAGAGGAAAGCGTTTTATCGGCGCTTAAAAAGGTTATTTCCGCAAAGCATGCCGATATGCTGGACGTAAACCTAAAGGCGCTTAAAACAGGTGCAGAGCTTTGAAAGGAACGTGTTTAAAATGGAAATTAAAATTACAAAGGCTCCCGTTTTAAAGGAAAAGCCCGACAGCAGCACGCTGGGCTTCGGCAAAATTTTCACCGACCATATGTTTATGATGGACTATTCGCGCGAGGAGGGCTGGCATGACGCGAGAATCGTGCCGTTCGGCAATATTTCGCTGCACCCGGCTTCTACCGTGCTGCACTACGGTTCCGAAATATTCGAGGGGTTAAAGGCGTACCGCCGCAAGGACGGCAGGGTGCAGCTTTTCCGCCCGACCGAGAATATAAAGCGTATGAACAACTCTGCCGAGCGCCTTTGCCTGCCGCAGATACCCGAAGAAGATTTTATGCAGATATTGGATACCTTTATCGGTCTTGAACAGGACTGGACCCCGTCGGCAGAGGGCACCTCGCTTTACATTCGCCCCTTTATGTTCGGCAATGACGAAAACTTGGGCGTTCACGCAGTTCACCACGCCACCTTTGTTATTATCCTTTCCCCTGTGGGCAGCTATTACAAAGAGGGCATTAACCCCGTTAAAATTATGATCGAGGATAAGGACGTGCGCGCGGTACGCGGCGGCACGGGCTACGCTAAGTGCGGCGGAAACTATGCCGCAAGCAACCGCGCAGGCGAAAAAGCCGAGGAAAAGGGCTATTCGCAGGTTTTGTGGCTTGACGGCGTGGAGCGCAAGTATATCGAAGAAGTGGGCGCTATGAACGTTATGTTTAAAATTAACGGCGAAATAGTAACTCCCGCGCTTACAGGCTCAATACTTCCGGGTATTACCCGCAAATCCTGCATAGAGGTTTTAAAGGACGAGGGTTACAAGGTAAGCGAGCGGCTTTTAAGCGTAGACGAGCTTGGCGAGGCGCTTAAAAACGGCAAGCTTGAAGAGGCGTGGGGCTGCGGCACCGCGGCGGTAGTCTCCCCGATAGGCGAGCTTTGCTATAAGGACGTTAAGTACACTATTAACGGCGGCAAAATAGGCAAGGTTACGCAGCACCTTTACGATACCTTAACAGGTATTCAGTGGGGCAAGCTGCCCGATACAAATGGCTGGACTTACCCGATAAAGTAATGCGGAATTCGGAATGCGTAATGCGGAATAATTGAAAATTCAAGCCCTGCGGTTATCCTTACAGATAGCGGCAGGGCTGTTTTTAATGCTTGTTTGCGTTTTTCCGTAATTATTTTCTCCTTGGGTTATAGCTTAAAAAATATTATAGAAAATTTTTAACTAAAAGCCAATGAGTGATTTTTTCTATGCTATAATTGTAAAAAAACAAGGATTGAGGATTTATGAAGGAATATAATGAAATACTAAAGGATCTAAGAACCGACCTTGAGCCTAAACACTCACAAAGGGAAGTAGGTGAAAAATGCGTAATGACCCAAAGTAAGCTCTCTTCTATTGAATGCGGTAAAACAGAGCCTAACCTTTGCGATTTAAGAGCGCTGTGCCGGTTTTATAATGTTTCTGCGGATTATATTTTGGGATTGCCCGATTTACCGTACCCTAAAAGGTAAAAAAGCCAAGCTTGCAGGGTGATTTGCTTTCACTGTCATTGCGGTGCGGGTGTCCGGTGGACACCTCTGCGAAGCAGAAGCACCGACCGAGCCGGCAGGCGAGACCGCCGCAGGGCGCGCGGCAATCCGTTCTTTTTCAAGGGGAATTACGGATTTTTTTGCGTACACTGAAAAAGCATATAGTAAAAAAACCGCTTATTCAGCGGTTTTTTAATTACTGCATATTGTTTTGAATATACTCTACAACATCGCCTATTGTTTTAAGGTTTTCTATTTCCTCATCGGGAATTTCAACCTCAAATTCGTCCTCTATCGACATAAGCAGCTCAACCACGTCAAGACTGTCGGCGTTTAGATCGTCGGCTATTTTTGTGTCCATAGTCATATCGTCGGCGTTTGCGTCGAGCTGTTCTGCTAAAATTTCTTTAATTTTTTCGAATACCATAAAAAGTATGCCTCCCAAATAATTCTGAACAAATAAATAATATGTTTTTCTTACGCATTTGTCAATAGATTTTTTATGATTTTTTTAAAAAGATTACCGATATTAAAGAAGTCGGCTAAAAAATGTTGCAAAATGCGTCGACTTGCTTTATAATAAAAAAGATACAAGAAAATGAAAGGTGGGGACGCGGGCGCTTTCGGCGCTCCCCGATATGGCAAAAGAAAAGTTGGTAAAATCCATAACCTCAATGGACGAGGATTTTGCAAAATGGTATACGGACGTTGTACTTAAAGCAGATCTTATAGATTATTCTTCGGTAAAGGGCTGTATGATAATCCGTCCTTACGGATATGCGATATGGGAGAATATTCAGCATATAATGGACGGTATGTTTAAGGAAACAGACCACGAAAACGTTTATATGCCGATGTTTATACCCGAAAGCCTGCTTCAAAAGGAAAAGGATCACGTAGAGGGCTTTGCACCTGAGGTTGCGTGGGTAACCCACGGCGGCGAAGAAAAGCTTGAGGAACGCCTTTGCGTAAGACCTACCTCGGAAACGCTGTTCTGCGACCATTTTAAGAATATAGTTCACTCTTACCGCGACCTGCCCAAGCTTTATAACCAGTGGTGCAGCGTTGTAAGATGGGAAAAAACCACACGTCCCTTCCTACGCTCGCGCGAGTTTTTATGGCAGGAGGGCCATACCCTGCACGCTACTGCCGAAGAGGCAAGGGAAGAGACCATTCGTATGCTTAATGTATACGCCGAATTTGCGGAAAAATACCTTGCAATACCTGTTGTAAAGGGCGAAAAAACCGAAAAAGAGCGTTTCGCCGGCGCAGAGGCTACATACACAATAGAAGCCCTTATGCACGACGGAAAGGCGCTTCAAAGCGGAACCTCGCATTATTTCGGCGACGGCTTTGCAAGAGCGTTTGAAATTGAGTATACCGATAAAAATAACAACCCCGTTACGCCGTTTGAGACCTCTTGGGGCACTTCAACACGTCTTATAGGCGCTATAATAATGACCCACGGCGACGATAACGGTCTTGTACTGCCGCCGGCGATTGCGCCGATACAGGCGGTAGTAATACCGATAGCCGCTCATAAAGAGGGCGTGCTTGATAAAGCAAACGAGGTTTACGGCAGGCTTAAAAAGATATGCCGCGCCAAAATAGATACGTCCGAGCAGACCCCCGGCTGGAAGTTTGCCGAGTATGAAATGAAGGGCGTGCCGCTTAGAATTGAGCTTGGACCTAAGGATATTGAAAACAATTCCTGCATAGTTGTTCGCAGGGATAACGGCGAAAAAATATCGGTTTCGCTTGACGAGCTTGAAGCAAAAATACCTGAGCTTTTAAATGCCGTTCGCGACGGGCTTTATAATAAGGCGCTTGAAAGAAGGGCAAATATGACCTTTACCGCGCACACGCTTGACGAGATGAAGGATATTGCCGATAATAAGCCCGGCTTTATAAAGGCTATGTGGTGCGGCGACCGCGAGTGCGAGGATAAGCTTAAGGAATATGCCGGCGTTACCTCTCGCTGTATTCCGTTTGAGCAGGAGGAAATTGACGGCAAGTGCGTTTGCTGCGGCAAAAAGGCAAAGCATATGCTTTACTGGGGCAAGGCTTATTAAGAGCAATATGTCAGGTAAGCGAAAGTACATGCACGCGCCTTACGTTTTCGCAGTAGCTAAGCGTTATGTCATTCTGAACGCATAGCGTGAAAGAATCCGTAATACCCTTTAAGAGAGAAACGGATTGCCACACACCTGACGGTGTTCGCAATGACGAGGAGTGGGAAAAACGGATTGCCGCGCGCCTTGCGGCGGTCTCGCCTGCCGGCTCGGTCGGTGCTTCTGCTTCGCAGAGGTGTCCACCGGACACCTGCACCGCAATGACAGCTTTTTGACATACTGAAACGGGCTGTAAAAGCTTATGCTTTTACAGCCCGTTTTTTATATCCTTTACTTATTTGTTCAATATTTTGGTAAACGGCTTTTCAAGCACGCAGAAAAGCGCTACGCCGCCTACGATTGCTATTCCCGCGTTTATAAGGGTAGAAGCCTGACCGAGCGCCGCGCTTGCAAACGCCGCTTTAAAGCTTGAGCCTGCAAGCATATAGGTAACCAATTTCCACGCGGTTTCGCCTATAAGGTTTACCAGCATACCGCACGAGGCGCCCACAACGGCGGAAGCGGTTTTTTGCGAAAGCTTGTTTTTAAGCAGGGCAAACACTATGCAAAGCACGCCCACTATGGCAAATAACGGGCAAAGCCATGCGCCCTTTCCTGCAAAGCCGTGATTTTGACTTAATGTGTACGCAAGTATGCCGGAACTCAGCATAAGCGAAATTACGCCCGAAACCGAAAGCGCCGCGGCAGGGTATTTTTTGCGGTTTTTAAGAAAGTTATACACAAGCCCTGTTGTAAGACCTATAAGCAGCTTTAAAATGAAGGTTTTTGGCGAGGAATCGGCGTGGCCGTTGAATATATCGTAAAAGCCCATACCGATAGAGCCTGCAAGACCGCCCTGCCAGCCGCCGACTAAAAGCGCCGCCAAAACAACTATAAGATTGCCGAAGTGTATATACATATTCGCAAACGGTATAAAAAGCACGGTAAGCGCTATGTAGCAAAGCGCGGCAAACAGCGCTATAAAGGTTATATCAAGCAATTTTTGGTGATTGGTTTTTGTCATTTTTATTTCCCCTTTTAATAAAAGCTATTGCATATTCATGTGGTAGGTGTTATTATTATAGCAATAAAGTGTACACTTTTAAATAGCCAAATTTAATTATTTTTAAGGGGACAGTTTGCCGTGCTTTTAGATTTTATTAACCTTAAAAACGGAGAGGGCGCCGTTTATCTTCGCCTGTACGGTCAAATTACCGCCGCTGTAAAAAGCGGAATAATAAAGCAGGGGGAAAAACTGCCATCTATACGCGAGGCCGCCGCTCAGCTTAACGTAAGCCGTACCACGGTTGAAAACGCATATTTAAAGCTTTGCATTGAGGGTACGGCGGAAAGCCTGCCGCAAAGGGGATATTTTATAAGGGGAATAAAGCGTTTTTCTGTTTCTGATACTTCCGATATTAAGGAAAAAACGGTTAAATACGATTTTTCGGGGCGCAGTATAGACGTTGGCGCGGCGGATACCGAAATTTGGAAAAAAACCGTGCGTGAGATTTTAAGAAACACAAGGGAGCTTACCTCTTACGGCGAAGCGCAGGGCGAGACGGCGCTGCGGGCGGCTTTGGCGGATTATACCTATAAGGCAAGGGGAGTGCTTGCCAAGGCGGAAAACATAGTTATAGGCGCGGGCGTGGGGCCCTTGCTTAACATACTGTGCGGCATTATTGGGCGCGGGCGTGCCGTTGCTATGGAAAACGGCGATTTTAAGCAGGCAAGCAGTATTTTTTTTGATTACGGAATAAAAACCTTTGCCTTAAAAAGCGATAAAAACGGCGCGGTTTTGGATGAGCTTGAAAAAAGCGGGGCAGACGTGCTGTTTTTGCAGCCCTCGGCGCTTTCAAAAATAAGCGTTACGGGGCTTGCTGCGCGCCGAAACGGGTTTATAAATTGGGCGGAGGCAGAGAGTAAGCGGCTTATTATCGAGGACGATTATAACGGCGAGCTTAGATATACCGCGCGCAGCGTAACGGCGTTTCAGGCGGTATACCCCGAAAAAACGGTGTATATAGGCAGCTTTTCAAAGCTGCTGCTGCCAAGCGTGCGTATAGCGTATATGGTTTTGCCTCCATTTCTTTGCGAAAGGTTTGTTAAAAGGCGGGATATATATAACCAAACCTGCGGAAAGGTAGAGCAGTTAGCCCTTAAGGAATATATAGAAACGGGGGCTCTTGAAAAGCATTTGCGCAGGCTCAGAAAGCTGTACAGCGAAAAAAGCCGTGTTTTTTGCCGTGTGTTAAGCGAGCTTTTCCCCAATAATCGTTATGTGCTGTACGAATCCGCTCTTACGGCGGCGGTTAAGGTTTGCGGCAGTGCTGATGAGATTTACAAAACTGCCCGAAACGCCGGTATAGCGCTTGCAAAAACGGATAAGAGCGATGAAATAAGGCTTTGCTTTGCGGGAATAGCCGAAAAGGATATATACCCTGCGCTTAAAGCGCTGACGGAATGCTTATAATTATATTTTTTATGACCGGCTTTTTTAAAGTCGGTCTTTTTTTGACGGTGAATGTCGGGCAGGAAAAGAGTTATTATTGTTTACGGCAGGAAGCAAGGGGGTGACAAATTGGAAGGGGACTTTTCCGAAAGGCTGGCAATACTTGAAGCCGAGGATAAAAACATATTTCATCAGCTCGACGAAATAAAATCCGAGGTGAAGGATATAAGGCGGCTTACCGCCGCGGTTGAAAAAATGGCGGAGCAAATGAAAAATACCTCTTGTAAGGTGGACGCTATCGACCGAAGGCTTAACTGTGTTGAAAACGCGCCGGCAGAGGATTTTAAGAATTATAAGCAAATCATCATAAACTGTATTATAACGGGTATTTTAGGCGCCGTGATAGGCGCGGTGCTTGCAATGATAATAAAATAAGGAGAAAGAATTATGAAAGACATTTTAAAAAAGGGAATAGACATTTCCTCTCATCAGGGAAAGATTGATTGGGATAAGGTCAAGGCAGGCGGCGTGGAGTTTGCAATTATAAGGTGCGGCTACGGTTCTGATATAAAGGAGCAGGACGACGCCGAGTTTGAACGCAATATATCCGAGTGCGCACGTGTGAGAATACCCTACGGCGTGTATTTATACAGCTATGCGGACAGTGTGGAAAAAGCGCGCTCCGAGGCACACCATACCTTAAGAATGTTAAACGGCAGAAAACCCGATTATCCCATTTTTTACGACATCGAGGACGCCGCCACAACGGGCAAATGCACCAAAGAGCAGATATTGGAGTTTGCCAAAACCTATACGGGAATTATTGAGGCGGCAGGCAGATGGGTAGGCATATACGCTAACCTTAACTGGATCAAAAATTACCTTACAGACTCTTGGTATAATACCAAGGCGCGGTGGATAGCCCAGTGGGCGGACGCCTGCACCTATGAGGGCGAGTACGGTATGTGGCAGTATACAAGCAAGGGCAGTGTAGACGGCATACAGGGCAATGTTGATATGAATTACGCTTATATCGATTATCCTACGCTTATAAAGGGCGAAGCAGAGCCTGTAACAGCAAGAAAGAGCAATGAAGAAACAGCGCGCGAGGTCATAGCGGGCTTATGGGGCAACGGCGAAGAAAGAAAACAGCGCCTTACTGCCGCCGGATATAATTACGGCGAGATACAGCAGATAGTAAACGCCGCATTTAAAACGCCGCAAAAAAAATCGAACGCCGAAATAGCCAAAGAAGTTATAAGGGGCTTGTGGGGCAACGGCGCTCAAAGAAAGGAAAGCCTTACAAAAGCAGGATATAACTATTCTGAGGTACAGGCAACAGTTAATAAAATGTTAAAGTAGGGGGGTAGACTGTAATGAAAGAAAAAGTAATAAAATGGGCAAAGGCCGCAGGTGTGCGTGCTGTTAAAACAGTGGCGCAAACCGCAATAGCAACAATAGGAACATCGGCTGTGATGGCGTCGGTTAACTGGAAGGTGGTAGTTTCGGCGTCAATTCTTGCCGGAATACTTTCGGTTTTAACCTCGCTTACGGGACTTCCCGAAATAAAGGAATAAAAAGCGGCCGCCGTACATTAAGGTGTACGGCGGTTCTGCTGTTTTGTTCATAAATTTACCCCTTAATAATTTTAAACGGCCTAAAGCCGTATGCTATTTTTATACCACAATTTACAGCGGTTTTGTTAAAAAGTGAACTTATCTGTTGTAAAAAATATTTCAACACTTGCTGACGCAGATTATAAGCTTTTGAATTTTTTAAGACCGTTTGCGCTCGTGCCGCGCAAAATGCGTTTTATCTATCTGTCATTGCGGTGCGGGTGTCCGGTGGACACCTCTGCGAAGCAGAAGCACCGACCGAGCCGGCAGGCGAGACCGCCGTAAGGTGCGTGGCAATCCGTTCTCTTTTAAAAGAGGAATTACGGATTCTTTCGTGCTCCGCACTCAGAATGACATACCGTTTAGCTATTGCAACCATCGTGGAATGCGCAGCAAGCCGTCGTCTTGTCATTGCGAGCACCGTAAAGTGCGTGGCAATCCGTTCCCATTTTCAAAAAAATAAAGACTTTTTGCGCTCGTGCCGCGCAGCAGACTGAAGAAAAGTACAAAACCATAAACCTGCGTCAGCAGAGAAAAGGCTGTTGTTTTAATAACAAATTCAATGCAAAAACCGGACTGTAATTGCAGTCCGATTACTTATATTTTCTTATTAAGATGAGCTAATGAAAGCGCCATATTCTCGTATTGCACGGGAAAGCCGTCAGGCACCTTAAGCGTACAGGGCGCAAAGCACCATATGCCTTTAACGCCGCAGTTTAACAGCCGGTCGCACACCTCTTGAGAAGTTTCCGCCGGTACGGTTATAATGCCTATTTTAACGTTGTTTTCACCGCAAAAGCTTTCAAGCATATCCGCAGGAAGTATGGGCTTGCTTGTGTTGCTTTTTTCGGCTGTTTTGATGCTGTTATCAAATGCGGCGGATATATGAAGACCGTAATCGTTAAAGCCCGAATAATCAAGCAGCGCTCTGCCGAGCTTGCCTGCTCCCACTATTACAACATTGCTTTCGCCGCCCAAAAAATCCTCAAGCGCCTGTGTAAGCTTGCCTATATTGTAGCCTGTTTTCGGTCTGCCAGCGCCGCTTACGGCGCTGAGATCCTTTCGCACCTGAACCTCGCCGAGACCTAAAGCACGCGCAAGGGCGGTGGCTGAAATATTCTCGGTGCTGTGGTAATTATTTTTAAGATATCGTAAATAAACAGGTATTCTGCCGATAGTTGCCCGCGATACATAAGAATGCTCCAACACGCCGCCTCCTTTTATATTATTATAACCGTTTTATACGTTTGCAGTCTCGCGTTCGCGATCGGCTATTTCATCTAACTTCTTGTTTCTGAAATAAAGAGCTACGTCTATTGAAATTTCAATAAAGTTAAGCACATAGAAGAAAAAGCTTAAATAAAATATGAAGCCTGAGCTGCCGGCCATTACCTGTATAATCTTCCTCGCAATTCCGCAGGCGTAGCCTATAAGCAGGAATACTTCAAAGAAAAGGCTTTTGCCCTTTGCGGTGCGCGAAATTATGGATTTGCGAATGGAAATAGGCCACGAAAGCCCAAAGCAGAATATAGTCAGTGCCTCAAGTAAATCGGTAATCATTTTTAAACCCCTTAATAATCCGAGCCCCTTTCGGGGTTCGGACTTTTTATTTTTATATTATTTTTGTCTTCTGTAATCGGGTAGGAGCTTGGGCGATACGGCGTCGGTCTTAATGCCTGCCGCCTCGCGCTCGGCGTCAAATTTGTTAATGTGTTCAAGGGTTAATTTGCCCACCTTAACGTTCTTTGATTTTGCCGCCGCGTTTTTGCCCGCAGTTCTGCCGAATACGATTATATCAAGCAGAGAGTTGCCCATAAGGCGGTTTCTTCCGTGTATTCCGCCTACTGCCTCGCCCGCAACGTACAGGTTTTCAACGCAGGTGCTCATACCCGTAACGTTAATGTCTATACCGCCGTTCTGGTAGTGAAGCGTCGGGTATACAAGTATCGGCTCCTTACGGATATCAATGCCGTAGCTTGCGAACATACGCATCATAGCGGGTATTCTCTTCTCGATAGTGCCCTCGCCGCCGATTTTTTCAATCATCGGGGTATCAAGCCAAACCGCTTTGCCGCTGCCTGTGTCTACGCCCTCATCACGGTCGGAGCATTCTCTTATAATGGAAGCCGCCGCAACGTCGCGCGTTTCAAGCGGGTGCATAAATACCTTACCGTCGCGGTTTACAAGCTTAGCGCCTAAGGAACGCACCTTTTCGGTAACAAGCGCGCCGAATATCTGCTGCGGGAAAGCCGCGCCCGTGGGGTGGTACTGAAGCGTATCGGCATACAAAAGCTTTGAGCCTACACGGTAAGCTAACACCAGTCCGTCCGCCGTGGCGCCGTAGTGGTTAGAGGTCGGGAAGCCCTGATAGTGCATTCTGCCCGCGCCGCCCGTTGCAATAATAACGGTTTTGGCGCGCGCCACCATAAGCTCCTTTGTTTCCATATTCATAAGCACCGCGCCTGCGGCGTTGCCGTTTTCATCAAGAATAAGCTCAATAGCCGAGGTAAAGTCCACAACCGGAATACCGCGGTTTAAAACCTCGTCGCGCAGGGTGCGCATAATTTCAGCGCCCGAATAGTCTTTTGCTGCGTGCATACGCTTTCTCGAAGTACCGCCGCCGTGGGTGGTAACCATGGTGCCGTCGGGCGTTTTATCAAACTCAACGCCTAATTCATTAAGCCACTTAATAGCCTCCGGCGCGTCGCACACAAGCTTTGAAAGCAGCTCGCGCTTTGCCGCAAAATGGCCGCCGCCGAATGCGTCTACAAAGTGTATAGCAGGCGAATCGTTCGGCTTATCAGCCGCTTGAATACCGCCCTCAGCCATCATTGTGTTGGCGTCGCCTATGCGCAGCTTTGTAACTATCATAGTTTTAGCGCCGGCGTTATCCGCCTCAATAGCGGCCGAAGCACCCGCGCCGCCGCCGCCGATTATAAGCACGTCAACATCATATGTAACGTTGTTTAAATCAACGTCGTCCGCCTTAATGCGGCTGTGCGCCTCAAGCATTTCGCAAAGCTCGTGCGGCACCTGCTCGCCCTTGTTCGGTCCTATTTTAAGGGTGGAAAATTCACTCTTTTTATAATCGGGGTGGTAAGCCGCCAAAAGGGCGTCCTTTTCGTCCGCGGTCATACGGCGCGGCTCTAATGCAATGTTATCTTCTCTTGCAGCCTCAACCGCCTTTAAAGATTTTTCAAATTCTTTTGAATACATAATCTGCGCGCCTCCTTATTTCTCAATTTCGCGGTTGTTGTAAAGCTCTTTAAGCTCTTCAACCGGCTTGCCCATAAGCGACTCTATAATCTCGGTAAACGCGCCCTCTTTAATTTCCTCAACGCGTTTTTCAAGGTGCTCTGACTTCGGCTCTATATACTTGCCGTTAAGTCTGCGCGCAAGCATTGCAACCTGCGGGTGTGAAATACCCGCGGGACAGCGTGAAGAGCACACGCCGCACATAACGCAGTCGAACGATTCTTCTGCGCACTTATCAAACTCGCCGCGCTGAGCATACGCTATGTACTGCATAACGTTAAGCGACTGCGTGCAGCTTTTTGTGCAGGCGTTGCAGCCTACGCAGGCGTAAATTTCGGGGTAAAGCTGCATCATAATCTGCTCGGTGGGTTTAATTTTTTCAATATCGTAAACCTGTTTTACCAGCGGGAAGAAGGGCAGGGTTGCAACATACATATTGTTCTCAACCTTGGTCTGGCAGGCAAGGCAGGTTTTAAGCTCGCGGTCGCCCTTTATGCGGTAAATTGTGGCGCAGGCGCCGCAAAAGCCGTTACGGCAGCCGCAGCCGCGTACTAACTGATAGCCTGCGTATTCCATTGCGCGCATTATTGTAAGGTTATCCGGCACGCTGTATTTCTTGCCGAACAGGTAAACATCAACCATAGTATCCATTTGTTTTCCTTGTATGATATAGTTAAGGCTACATCATACCCTTTCTAA
>ULVN01131256.1_pt1 | contig 13794 bp, 8 predicted proteins | sample 1959491 | NCBI WGS metagenome assembly ULVN01 (sample SAMEA4835787, study PRJEB28245) | human gut metagenome | biome: gut microbiome; material: fecal sample | place: Denmark | collected 2008 | reverse complement strand
ATCCGTCAGCAGCGACGGGTCAACCTGATCCACCATGCGGGTGACGTCGCGCTGACCCATGCCGCCCATGACGTCCGCGCCCGCCTGCATCGCCACGATGTGATTCAGACCCCAGTCGGTCTGGATAATGCCGTCGTAGCCCAGACGGCCGCGCAGAACATCGTTCATGACCACAGAGGATTCATGCGCGTAATTTTCCACCGCGTCGCCGCCCAGATACGGGACGGTCGAATAGCCGTAAGGCATGATGGACGCGGGATGCACCGTCAGCGCCGCCTCAAAAATGCTCAGGTGCAGCGCGAACGTTTCGTCATCGAACACCAGCGGAGAACCGTCCACGCCGCCAGTCTGCGGGCCGGAGCCGGGGAAATGCTTCACGCAGGACATGACGGAATCAACACCAATGCCATCCGTGCCGTTCTGCAAGCCCGTAATCGCCGCGACGACCATCGCCTTGGCGGTATCCGCGTCCTCGCCGTAAGTTTCCTGATTGCGCCCCCAGCGCGGATCAGTCGCCAAGTCCGCATTCGGAGAGAGGCTCATGCGAACGCCCAGAGCCTTCATTTCCTGCCGCTGAATGTCTGCCAGTTCCTGCACGAGTTCCGCGTCGCCCGTCGCGCCCAGCGTGATGGCGTCCGGCAGAATCGTCGTGTCGTTAATCCAGCTTGCGCCGATGACTGAGTCCATGGAGAAGACGACCGGGATACCCAGTTCGCTTTCTTCGCACAGGGACTGGACGTAATTCATCTTCTCGCCCGCCGACTCCTTGCTTTCCGCAAAGTAGGTGTACGTCAGCGCAAAGCCGATGTCCAGATCACTGAACCAGCTTTCTTTGAGCGTGACCAGCGTCATGTGCGCCATCTGCGCCGCCTTGTTCTTGTCGCTCATGCGGCTCAGCAGGTCTTCCGTGCGCTCTTCAGGCGTCAGACGCCAGTCTTCATACGGGTCAAGCTCGCCGTTTTTGTTCAAGTCCTTGAACTTGTAGCCGTCCTGCTCCAAAATATCCAGTCCGGCAGTTTTCAGCACAATCTGCTTTCCTTCATATTCCTGCACGACCGTCGTCAATTCGACGACATTGCTTTCTTCCTCGTCCTCTTCCGCCAGCACACCGGGCGAAAGCAGCATCATCGCGGAAAGGGAGAGCGCCGCGACGCTTTTGAGCAGTTTTTTCATGAACCTTTCCTCCTTGTTGATTGCGCCGCGCATTACGACGCTGTGACCGCGCCTGACATCTGACCGCTGATGAGGTACTTGCCCATGAAGATGTACAGCACCAGCACCGGCAGCGCCAGAATCAGCGAACCAGCCATCTGCACGTTGAATTCCGCCGCCATCGTACCCGCCAGCTCGTTCAGGGCAATGGTCGCGGGTTTGGAATCATAGCCGCCGAGCACCAGCGCGAACAGCATCTCATTCCAAATGGACGTGCATTGGAAGACAAAGACCGTAATCGTCGCGATTTTCGTGTTCGGCAGGACGATTTTGCGGTAAATCTGCCATACGCCGTTGCCGTCAATCATCGCCTGACGAATCAGCGCGTCCGGCACGTCGGCGTAGTACCCGCGCATCATGACCGTACACATCGGCATACCGAAGACGGCGTGAACCAGCACAAGACCCCAGAGGTTATCGTAGAGGTCAAGGGCGTTGATGGTCTGCAAAAGCGGAATCAGAATCGCTTGGAAGGGCAAGTATGTTGCCGCGACCAGCGCGATAAAGAACACGTTGTTGAACCGGAACTTCCACTTGCTCAGTGCGTAGGCGCAGATGGAGCCGAGGAACACCGATCCCGCCGCACCGAAGAGCGTCACCAGCAGGCTGGTCATCAGCGGCTGCGCAAGCTCCTCCATTGCACTCTCGTAACCCTCCATTGTCCACTCTGACGGCGGTGTGATGGGCGTGGTCGTCATCACTTCACTGTTGGACTTGAAGGACGTCATCACCGTTCCCCAGAACGGCAGCATGTAGAAGACCAGAAACGCAATCATGATGAGGTAGTACACCACATGCAGCACGGTCATGTGCCACTTGGGCTTAATTTTCGTCGTCTGTGCCGATTGTTCCTGCTTGCTGCGCTCAATACTCAAATTATTTTGCATTTCATGCTCACTTCCTTCTGTTCGTCCAGTAGGTCAGCGGCAGGATCAGCACCAGCACCAGCGCAAGCAGGAAGCAGCTGATTGCCGCGGAATACGCGAAGTTGTTGTTCTGGAACGCTTCATTGTACATCCAAATCGGCAGCGTCCACGCGGCGGAGGTGGTGTAACCCACCAGCGACACGATGAAGTCAAACGAGCGTAGGGCGTACATCGCCAGAATCGTGATGCAGGAACCCATCGCGCCCTTAAGCTGCGGAATGATGAGCTTGAAGTAGATGCGCGGCATATACGCGCCGTCCAGCTTCGCGGCGTTGATGACGTTGACCGGAACGTTCTTGATGGCGGCGAGGAAGATGACCGCAACGTAACCGGAGAACTGCCAGACCATCGCAATGATGATGGACAGCATGATGGTGGAGTTGCTCGACGCCCACATCAGGTGCCCAGCTTTCATCGCGGCAGATACATCCACGCCCAGAATCGAGAGGAAGGAATTCAGCACACCGCCCGTTGGACGATACATGTACGCCCAGACCGTGCCGGTCACGACAAAGGACAGCGCGAACGGCAGCAGAATCAGCGTGCGGAACAGCGCCGTGCCGCGAAGCCCCTGATCCATGATGAGCGCCAGCCCCAGACCCAGCAGGAGGCACAGCGGAATCAGGCAGAACAGCAGCAGCGTATTGCGCAGCGACGGCCAGAAGTCGGGGCTGGAGAACATCTTCGCGTAGTTGCCGAAGCCGCCCCAGCCGTAGCTTGCTTCCAGCTGCCCCGACTCCCAGTCGGACACGGAAACCCACAGGTTCCAGCCCAGCGAGACATACACGAAGTAAATCAGCAGCGCCGCTGGGATGCAGATCCAAATCAGCGGATGCCGCTGGAGAAAGTGGTGTACCGGGCCGACTGTTTTAGGCGCAAAGCGCAGCAGCAGCTGGTACACGAGAATCACCGCGACGATGATGGCGCAGAGAACCCAGAACCTGTCATGGGAAAAGGTCATGAACGCCAGATTCTCAAAAAATTCAGAAAATTGTTCCATGGGCAAATCCCCTTCTGTTGCATTCTGTTCGAGGTTTTGCTATCAGCTTTGAAGAAAGCCCGTACAGGCTTGGGCAATTCCGCTGCGCCTGTACGGGCTGATACATCATTCGCCGTAGCTCAGACCCCAGCCGTAGTCATACAGCGGGTTTTCAAGGTCGAAGGACACATCGCCTTCCTGATTGCGGACAGAATCCATATCCCGCGGGAACTGCAAGGGCGTCTTGCCCGTGGGGTTGTTCAGCCCGAAGAGCGTTTCCGCAATCGCGATGCCGCCTTGCGAGCCCGGATAGTACGCTTCCAGAATCGCGTTCGTATTCTCGTCGCACCACGTCAGGATGTAGGGACGTCCGCCCGTGACGACCGTCACCATCGGCTTGCCGCTGGCTTTCGCCGCTTCGAGGATTTCCTGCTGACTGCCGGTGATTTCCAGCGTGTCGTAGCCCCACGGCGGATCGTGCTGGTAGCTCGGTTCGCCGACGGACACGATGATGATGTCCGCATCCTTCGCCAGCTCTGCAATGCGCTCAACGTTGTCGGATTCATAGATGACCGTTGCGTTTTCGCCTGCGTAAGCCGCCACTGCGTCCGCAATGGTCAAGCCTTCCTGCGCGGAAGACCAGCCGCCGACCAGCGAGTCCATGTCGCCGGCGCGCGGGCCGCAGACCAGAATCGTCTGCTTCTCGTTCTGTTTGAGGGGCAGGATGCCGTCGTTTTTGAGCAGCGTCATCGCCTTGCGCGCCGCTTCAAGGTTCACCGCCTGATGTTCCTCGTTACCGACGAACTGCACGGCGTACTCCACGTCGCAGTAGGGATTCTCGAACACGCCAAGTTCGAACTTCGCCTTGACGATGCGCGTCGCCGCCGCCGTCAGGATGTCTTCGTCAATCTTGCCCGCGTTCGTCAGTTCTTCCATCTGGTCAATCAGGCGGATGGATTCGCCGCCGATGCCGTCCACACGGCTCTCGGTGATGCCAATCAGGATGGCTTCTTCGTCGGACACTTCTTCACCCATCATCGTGCCGCGGCCTTCCTGAATCGCCCAAATCATGCCCCAGTCGGTCTGGATGATGCCCTCAAAGCCCATTTCGTCGCGAAGCAGGTCTTGCAGCGTCGCCTTCGAGCCGATGGCGGAGTTCTCCATGTCCAGTTCCAGCGGGACAGAGTAGTACGGCATGATGGAAGCGATGTTGACTTCCAGCGCCGCATAATACGGCTTCAGGTGAATTTGCAGCGTTTCCGCGCTGGAAATGATGGGCGAGGTGTCCTTGCCCTCCATCTGCGGCCCAGCGCCGGGGAAATGCTTCATGCAGGCCACGATTGCGCCGGTGTTCAGCCCGTCGCACCCATTCTGGAACGCAACAACCTGCGCCGTGACCATCTTCGTCACAAGGTTAGGGTCTTCGCCGAACGTCTCCATGACGCGCCCCCAGCGGGGTTCAGAGGCAATGTCGGCTTCGGGAGACAGCGTCATGCGAACGCCGATGGCGATATGCTCATCGCGGGCAATTTCCGCCAGACGGGTGACAAGGTCTTCGTCGCGGGTTGCCGCCAGCGCCAGATTATGCCCGGTAACGGTCGCGCCGGAGACGTAAGACAGGCCATGCACGGAGTCCATCGACACCAGCACCGGCACGCCCAGACGAGACCCCTCAGCGTACTCCTGAATTGTGTTCATGGACACCGCAGCCGCTTCCACGCTGTTCAGTTCGCGAATCAGCAGCATGCCGATGCCTTCCTTATTGCACCACTTGTTCAGGTAGGATGGAATCTTGCCATCGGCGCGCGGCAGGTACGTCGGGTGCTGCATCTGCGCAATTTTCTCGCGCACCGTCATCTGCCCGACCAAGTCCGCCGTGCGGGTGTCAGCATCCAGACGCCAGTCCTCGTAGGGGTCAAGCGTGCCGTTGCTGTTCAGGTCGATAAACTGGTAGCCGTCAACTTCGATGATGCTCTTCACATGGGGATTGAGCGTCGGCTGGGTGTAGGTTTTTTCCTCCGCCATTGCGGGAGCAGCCCACAGCCCGGCTGTAAGCGTCAGCGCACCCAGCATCGCCAGCGAGCGCCGCATCCATTTCTTAGTCAACAAGGTTCCATTCTCCTTTCACGCCAGCTTCCTTGAGGATGTTGACGATCTTATTCGCGAAATATTCCGCGTCGTGGTCACTGGACGTAGCGAACTCCTGCACCTGCGTCTGAAGGCTCATAGACGCGCTCCAAGGCAGCGCCGTGCCGTGGGTGAAGCTGGGATAGCTGCGTGTCGTGTCACTGATCAGCTCGTTCTTGAACTTAAGGGTCAGTTCGTTGTAGCAGTCATCCGGGGTATCGGTGTAGGGCGAAATGGATTCCTTCAAAGCGGAGAACCGCTGCTGAACCGGCGTGCTGGACACGTTGTATGCCCAGCGCAGACCCGCCTCGACATCCGCCGAGTCATTGCTGACGACGAAACCGTCGATGTTCATGCCAAACCAGCCGTCCGTGCCGGGGAACGTGAAGATGCCGTAGTCCTTGCCGTATTCCTGACCCATGCTGGTCATCAGCGGCTGCATCCAGGTGCCCATAATCTGCATGGCATACGTCCCGGCGACAACCTGACCGCTCGCTTCGTACCAGTCGCGGCTGGAATGGTCGGGCGCGACGTAATCCATCAGCTTGGCGTAAGTCGTCAGCACCTTCGTCACATCCTCGACGTTATAGATGCCGTTGATGAAGTCCTGATAGATTTTAGGGTCAGTGCCCATCATGATGTCCTCGAACACCTGGCACGCCGGCCAGCCCTTGCGGTCGCCAAGGTCGATCGGGTACTCGCCGTCGGGCATTTTCGCCGCCAGCTGGTCGCAGATGTCCCAGAACTCGTCCCATGTGATGTTCTCGTGATCCGGAATCGCAATCCCGTACTTCTCGAACACATGGATGTTGTAGAAGATAACATTCGTCTTGTGGATGCCGATCGGCACGACGTAGTTCTTGCCGTCGGGCGCGGTCAGCAAGTCCTTGATGCCCGGCAGGATGCGCTCGTTGAGCTTCGCGTAGTCCCACAACTTGGACAAATCCAGCAGCATGTTCGCATCGAGGTACGGCTGAATTTCCTGACCGGGATGTGCCTGGAATGTTTCAGGACTCTTGCCCGCCTGCTGAAGCACCTTGACCTTCATGACCATGGCGCCACCAGCGCCGCCCGGAATGGCGTTCGACTTCGTTTTCACCTTGCCGTACGCGCCTTTGAATTCGTCGATGACGGATTCAATCGCATCCTTTTCGCCGCCAGCCGTCCACCAGTGGTAGACGTTGACCGTGCCTTTTGCAGAGGTATCCTCCAGCACAGCGGCGAAATCAATGTCATCGGCGCTGCGCTTCTCGCGTTTGGCGGCAAAAGCACTGGTCGTCAGCGACGTAATTGCCAGCACACCCGTCAGCAGCAGCGCACCGAATTTTTTCAGCTTCATTGCTTGTTCCTCCTCTGAGAATACAGGGAATCTGTTAGTCTTCCACGAACGTCATCGTCGCCCACAGGCTGGGGTTCTCGTCCACGTTGTGCATCGCGGGCTTGCGGTCGCGGCCATCCAGCTGCGCGGAGTACTGCATCCGCAGGCTGTGAATGCCAGGGCACGGCAGGTCAACGTCAAGGATGGAGAAGTCGAAACCAACGGTCGTGCCCGCAGCGGGAACCAGCTGCGCGATCTTATCATTGGAGAGGTTGTGCAGCGGGATCTTGCTTTCAAGGATGTAGCCGCCCATTTCCTTGTCGCGGACGGTCACGGCTTCGTAGTCGTCAAATACCAGCTCGTCGCCGTATTCACCCTGCGTCTCCCAGCCGAGATTGTCAGCGATCATGTCGCGGTCAATATAGTTGAAGAAATCATATTCGTCTGTGGACTGCACGATGCGCCAGTCGGTCGCTTCGTACGCTGTACGGTTCGGGTCGGCGTTGGGGTTGGTGCTGAAGAAGAGGATGATGGCATCCAGCTCATCCAGCGGGAAACCTTCGCGGTAGACAAACGGCGTGTCATCCCACACCTTCGCGGCGATGTAGAGGTTCTCTTCATCCCACATGGCGTAGATTTCCATCGAGCAGTCCGCTTCGCCGTCCCAGTGCTCAATCTGATCGACAATCTGCTTCTCGCTGTCAATGCGCAGGCAGCGGCTCGTGTCCCACTCGCTCAGGTCGCCGTCAATGACGACGTTCTTAGCGCGCGGGGCTTCCAGATTCGCGTCGGAATACGCCAGTGCAGCGGGGGCCGCAGCAAACATAGCCAGTGCCAGCACGGATGCGGCTGCCTTGCGAAGCCATCCAAAGTGTTTCATGTCTCGTTCCTCCCTTTCAACATCGGAAACAAACTCAATTCGCACCATAGCGGTGCTTTCGTGATTCAGTATAATCCCAGCGCCTGTTTTGAACAAGGGAAAATCCAGCACTGCTATTGGGAAAATACAAAACACAACCAAACTTCTTTATGCGCTATTCGCTTTTTGTGCGCTTCAGTCAACACGGGGTACTTTTCTTTTGCATTTTCTCTGTGCATGTGCTATACTGCTTCCATCAGCACAATGCGAAATAGAAAGGACGGCATGTATGCGAAAACTGACGTGTATGCGAATGAGCGCGAAAATGACCATCCTGTTTTCTGTGATTGCCGCCTGCATGATTGCCGTCAACTCTGTTCTGGCGACGCTCTCCGAGATACGGAACATCCTGCTGTACGAGGAAGACAACCTGAACGCGATGGCGAGCAAAATTGTCGCGGCGTTCGAGCAGAACATCACCGTCATGGGCTATGCACTGGACGGCTTGAAGCAGGATAATGACTTCATGGCTGCGCTCAATACCATCTACACATTAGGCGAAGACATGGAGACGACGTCCGAATACCATCAGGCGCAGAACACGCTTTCCGCCGCGCTTTTCCATGAGCCGCTGAACGACTACTTCTACCGTATCAACGTGCTGACAATGGACGGTTTCTACCTGTCCAGCCGCTACGAGACGATTGGTCTGCTGGAAAACTACTCGGATGAGCTGCGCACCGTCATGCTCCGCCTGCCCTACCTGAACGAGCGCAACCGGGGGCTGAGCCAGAAGACGCTTGTCCGCCCGCACATTGACCCATGGTTCGTCGCGCGCCGGATTTCTATCTATACGCTGATGTCCCCTGCCGTTTATCACGGCAAACAGATCGGCTTTGTGGAGGTCAATGCGCTTTCAACCGACCTGTTCGACATTTTTTCCTCCAACGACATGGCAGGATTCCGCGCCACCGCCTACGACGCGGACGGCCGCCTGTTCCACCGCAGTTTCGATGACACCATCGACTACTCCGCCGCCGAATACGGCAGCATGACCGAGTGCAGCGACAAAAACGGCGACACCTACTACGTCGTCAAGGAGCATTGCAGCTGGCTGGGCTTCGACATTTATGCCGCCCAGCGTACCGCGGTTTTCGAGTCGTCCATCCACTCCGTCATCCTCCACCATGTGCTGGTCAGTCTGCTGGTGCTGTTCATCGCTGAAGTGTTCATCATTCTATCGTCGCATCAGCTCAGCCGCTCGATTCTGCGCCTGACGCGCAAGGTTTCCCAGCTATCCGACCCGGCGGCAATAGCTGAGCGTCCCCTGCTGCCCGAAGAAATGCCGAAGGTCACGAACCCGCGTGACGTGGAGATGCGCGAACTGGAGGACGTGTTTGACAAGCAGGTAATGGAGCTGAAAACTGCCATGCGCAACGATGCAGAACTGCGCGAGAGCAATCTCCGTTCACGGCTGAACGCGCTGCAGGCGCAGATTAACCCCCACTTCATTTACAACACGCTCAACATCATCTCTGCAAAGTCGATGGAAGCCGGGAACGAGGAGGTCATCGACATCTGCGGGAAATTCGCCCAGATGCTGCGCTACTCCACCGACCTGCGCAGCAAAACCGCGACGCTCCAGGAGGAAATCGCCCACGTTCGCAATTATCTGGCACTCGCGAAAGCTCGTTTGGAGGATCGGCTGGAATACACCATCGACATACCGGACGCTTTCTCGCATCTGACACTGCCGAAGCTCTCCCTCCAGCCCATCGCGGAAAACGCCATTTCCCACGGCTATCAGGGGTCAAGCGGCACAATTCACATCACCATCTCCGGCACGGTCGATGAGGACGGCTGCCTGCATCTGCTGATTTGCGACGACGGCTGCGGCTTCGGGGAGGAAATCCTGTCGCACCTGCGGGAAGAATTCAGCCGCATTGAAGCGGGTGAACTGACCGAGCCGGAAAACACGTCCGCCCATATCGGGCTTGTCAACACCTATCGCCGCCTGTTCTATTTCAGCCGCGGCGCAATTCGGATGCGCGTCCGCAATGACGGCGGCGCAGTGGTCGAACTGATTGAGACGCACACCAGTGAGGAGGAAGACGATGTACACCATTCTGATCGTAGATGATGAGCGTCCCGCGCAGACGTTCATCAAAGCCATCTGCCAGAAATACTGCCCTGCGTTTGACACCATTCTGCTCTCCGGCAGCGCCGACGATGCCCTCCGGCTGATGGCGCAGCAGCACGTCCATGTGCTGGTAACAGACATCAGTATGCCGGGCATCAACGGCATCGAATTGGCGCAGCGCGTCCGGCAGCTGTATCCGCGGACACATACAGTGATTGTCTCCGGCTACGCGGAATTTGAGTTCGCGCGCGGAGCAATTCAGGCGGGCGTGGATGATTATCTGCTCAAGCCCGTGGAAATCCAGAGTTTCCGGCAAATTCTCGACCGAATCCGCGAAACGCTCGACGAGGAAGCGAACGACCTAATGGAGGAAACGCTGACTCGCCTGCTCTGCGGTGAAGCAGTCGATGAGCCGCTGCTCTGCTCTCTGTTTTCCAGCCGTATGATGCGCTTTGCGCTTGTCCGACAGGGCAATTTGTTCACCGTACGCTTCGCAAAATTCCGCACCGCGCAGCTTCGGCAGGTTCATCAGGCGGGCTGGATTGCGTTTTATGGGCGCGATGAACAGGAAACCATTCTCCTGCGCAGCAGTGCCGATCGGCAGAAGCGTTTTCCCGACGAGCTGTCCGACCTGCTTAAAGCCGACTTCCCGGATCTGCCCTGTACGGCGATTTACGCGCCGGAAGATGCCGACATTCTCACCTTGCCGCAGTTTTTGAGCCGCGCTGCAGGGCGCATGGTGAATACCGTTGTCATCGGCAAGGGGCAGCTTGTTCCGCTGAACGCACCGCAAAGTGCCTTACAGCCGTCCGTCCTGTCCGCTGCGACAAAAAAGCGCCTTGCGTCATTCGTCGAAACAGGCAATACACGGATGCTGAAAGAGCTGTTTGTGTCCCTTGCAATCGAATGGAATCAGAACAGCCTGCCGCAGATTCAGGTGGAAGACTTATGCTACCAGCTGATTCTGTACACAGCGGACTTGGGCGTTCCCGGCCCTAAAAGGAAGCGCGAGCAGATTCTGCGCGAGGCAAACGAACTATACGGCAGCGCCTCCTCCTACGGCGACCTGCTGGCGAGCCTGTACTCCCTGATTTTTGAGGAAGGGTTCATCCGCGACAAGAACGTCAGCGCGAACGAGCTGTGCGAATACACACTGAATTACATTCGCGAGAACTACGCCCAGCCGCTGAGCATCCCGCGTATCTGCACCGATGTTGGCATCAGCCAGACGTACCTGTCGCGCCTGCTGCGCAAGTATGCCGGAACGACGTTCAACACCTTCCTAACGCAGTGCCGCATGGACGCCGCGAAGCAGATGCTGCGTGAACATCCGGATATTCTGCTGCATGAAGTGGCGGCGTGCGTCGGGTATGACGACCAGTCGTATTTCAGCAAGATTTTCCGCAATGAAACAGGCATGACGCCATCGCAGTATGCTGCGACGTTTGCGGCAGATGCGCCGACTCAGCCGCCGAAAACGTGATTTTTCCTTTTTGCCGCCAATCAACTGGCGGCTTTTTTGCTTCTCATCCGTTTTTCATTGCGGAAAAAAGCGTCACTTTTGCCCGTTCCCCTTGCAAATCAAGCCAAAATCGGCTATGATATGATTGTGGTATTTTGAGCCTGTGATAAGGCTTTTGACGGAGGGATTTCAGCGTGTCCGATAGATTATCGAAGATTCGCAATTTCTGCATTATTGCCCATATTGACCATGGCAAGTCCACGCTGGCTGACCGCATTCTGGAAACGACGGGCGTTTTCCAGAAGCGCGAGATGGTGGAGCAGATTCTGGACAGCATGGAGCTGGAACGCGAGCGCGGCATCACCATCAAGTCCAAGGCGGTGCATATGCACTATACCGCCAAGGACGGCAAAACCTACACGCTCAACCTGATTGACACGCCCGGTCATGTGGACTTCACCTACGAAGTCAGCCGTGCGCTGGCGGCGTGCGAAGGCGCGCTGCTGGTGGTGGACGCGACGCAGGGCATCGAGGCGCAGACGCTGGCGAACTGCTATATGGCGCTCGACCATGACCTCGAAATCATCCCGGTCATCAACAAAATTGACCTACCCAGCGCGCAGCCGGAAGAAGTCCGGCAGGAAATTGAGGACGTTATCGGGCTGGATGCGTCTTACGCGCCGTGCGTGAGCGCGAAAACCGGCCTGAACATCGATCAAGTGCTGGAAGCAGTTGTGAATTACGTTCCCGCGCCGCAGGGCGACGAGAATGCGCCGCTGCAGGCACTGATTTTCGATGCGTTCTACGACAACTACCGCGGTGCAATCTGCTTCATCCGCGTCAAGCAGGGCACAATCCGCACGGGAATGCGGATGCGCATGATGGCGACGGGCGGCGAGTTCGACATTGTGGAAGTCGGCACGTTCGCGCCGAGCTATCAGCCGTGCGACGAATTGAAAGCGGGCGACGTGGGCTATGTCGCAGCCTCCATCAAGGATGTGCGTGAAACCCGCGTCGGCGACACAATTACCGACGCCATGAATCCGGCGGATTGCCCCCTGCCCGGCTATCGGCAGGTGACGCCGATGGTCTACTGCGGCGTGTATCCGGCGGACGGCGCGGACTATCCGGCGCTCAAAGATGCGCTGGAGAAGCTGCGCATGAACGACGCTTCCCTCTCCTTTGACCCGGAAACGTCCGTCGCACTGGGCTACGGCTTCCGCTGCGGCTTCCTGGGGCTGCTGCACATGGACATCATCACCGAGCGGCTGGAGCGCGAATGGGACTTGAACCTTGTCACCACCGCGCCGAGCGTCATCTACCGTATCACGAAAACCGATGGCACGGTGCTGATGTGCGACAACCCGATGGCGCTGCCGCCCATTGGCGAAATTGCCATGATGGAAGAACCGTTCGTCCACGCGGAAATCTTCACGCCGCAGGACAGCGTCGGCACGATTATGGACTTGTGCCAAGACCGGCGCGGCATCTTCCTTGACATGCAGTACGAGGGCACGCGCGTCAAGCTGAATTACGACATTCCGCTCAACGAAATCATCTTCGACTTTTTTGACCAGATTAAGAGCCGCAGCCGCGGATACGCCTCGTTCGACTACGAATTCAAGGACTACCGCGAGAGCCAATTGGTCAAGCTGGATATTCTGCTCAACGGCGAAATCTGCGACGCGTTCTCTATCATCGTTCACCGCGACAAGGCGTATGGGCGCGGGCGTTCCATCTGCGAGAAGCTCAAAGACGTCATCCCGCGGCAGATGTTCGAGATTCCGATTCAGGCGGCCATCGGCGGCAAGGTCATCGCGCGTGAAACCGTCAAGGCGATGCGCAAGGACGTGCTGGCAAAGTGCTACGGCGGCGACATCAGCCGAAAGAAAAAGCTGCTGGAAAAGCAGAAAGAGGGCAAGAAGCGAATGCGGCAGTTCGGCACGGTGCAAGTGCCCAGCGAGGCATTCCTCGCCGTGCTGAAGATGGACAGCAACTGACGCTGTCAGGAGGAAAAAACATGCTGTACCGCAAGGCTCAGGTCAGCGACCGCTGGCTTCGGGCGCCGCTCCAAGCGCCCACTGCGCTGCATCAGCCGCTTTCCTACATTTCCCGCAGCCATATTGCCGACGTGTTTGCGTCGCAGGAGAACGGGCGAAAGGACATTTCCGTCTGCTTCACGGGGCATCGGGCGATTCCGCCGCAGGAGCTTCCTGCGCTGACAGAGCGGCTTGACCGGGTGCTGGAAGCACTGTATCAGCACGGGTTTCGGGATTTTATCTGCGGCGGCGCGCTGGGATTTGACACGCTGGCAGCGCAGCGCATTCTGCTGATGCGGACGCACCATGCGGATGTTCGGCTTCGGCTGGCGATTCCGTGCAGCACGCAGTCCGCGCGATGGAAAGCGTCGGATTGCCTGATTTACGAGCAGCTGCTGTATGCCGCCGACGAGACAGTTGTCCTCTCCAGCCACTACTATGAGGGCTGCATGTACATGCGGAATCGGTACATGGTGGACAACAGCGCATTTTGCGTCTGCTACCTGAATCGGCAGAAGGGCGGTACGATGTACACCGCGCTCTACGCCATGCAGGAGGGGCTTCCGCTGCTGAATTTGGCAATCGCCAGCGACTGCGAGCGCCTGATTCAAGAAACAAAGGTATGAAAAAAGCAGGGGAATGCTTGTTTCCCCTGCTTTTTATACTAATTCGATTCTAAAACATGGCATCGAGCATAGCAGATTTTTCGTTCCGGCAAAGCTGAGTGAAGCG
>ULVN01029952.1_pt1 | contig 13795 bp, 12 predicted proteins | sample 1959491 | NCBI WGS metagenome assembly ULVN01 (sample SAMEA4835787, study PRJEB28245) | human gut metagenome | biome: gut microbiome; material: fecal sample | place: Denmark | collected 2008 | reverse complement strand
TGCGTCGTCAAGATTGAAGCAGCCGATGGTGCACATGCCGAACAGCTTTCTTTTCGCTGCGGCGTACTCCTCCATCGTCCCGTGGAAATCGAGATGATCCTGCGAGAGATTTGTATAGAGCGCAACGTCAAAATGTATTCCAGCCACGCGCTCAAGCGTCAGCGAGTGTGAGGACACCTCCATCACGACATGCGTGCAGCCCGAATCCGCCATATGGCGGAAGAGCTTGTGCAGCTCGTAGCTCTCCGGCGTCGTGTGCTCGGTGTGCAGAAACTCGTCGCCTATCATGTTCCCGTTCGTGCCGATAAGGCCGACCTTCGCGTCAAGCTTGCTCTCGAGCATGTGCTTTATCAGGTAGCTTGAGCTGGTCTTTCCGCTGGTTCCGGTGATGCCGATCATCGTCATCTCCGAGGCGGGATCGCCGAAGAAGTCGCGGCTGACTATCGCAAGACCATAGCGCGAATCGGATACCAGGACATAGGGTATATCGCAGGATGGCTTCTCCTCACAGAGTATCACCGCCGCGCCGTTTTCAACGGCCTTCGGGATGAATTTGTGCCCGTCGGCCTCAAAGCCGCGTATTGCGACGAACATATCCCCTTTTTCCGTCTTGCGCGAATCATAGCTCACGCCGCTTATCTCAAGCTCGGCGTCGGCGTTCATTTCTATTATGCTCAGGTTCTTTATCAGCTCACGAAGTTTCATATTTTTCTCCTTTAATATCTGCCCAGCAGCGAGGAGTCCCCGCTCACGAGCGTGACCTCCACGACGGTGCCGTGCTCTACCTTGCGCCCCGGGAGGATGTTCTGCGCGTTGACCTTCTGTCCCGCGGCGTCGGTCACCAGACTGTCCGTCCGAATATATATGCCATAATATGACAGCGTGTCTCTCGCCTCTTCATAGCTCATACCGCCGAGGTCAGGCATTGTCTCCAGATCAGCGGACGGCTCGCGGTCAAAGTATACGATGATCTCGCTTCCCGCCGCTATGCTGCATCCGGCTTCGGGAAGCTGCGCGGTGACGGTCTCGCCCTCGCCGATGCTGCGGTATCTGAGCCCAGCGTTCTGAAGCTCCGCGGTCAGCTCCGCCTTGCTCAGGCCCACAAGCTGCGGTGCCGCAACGTCCATCTTGGCGCGCTCTTCCTCGCTGTACTGCGCTTCAACTCCGATATACGGCAGTATATCCGCCATCATGTTTCCGACGACGGGCGCGGCCATCTGGCCGCCGCTTATGTATATGCCGGATTTATTCGACGGCGTATCGAGAAAGACAAGCACCGCGATCTGCGGATCCTCCGCCGGTGCAAAACCGATGAAGGACACGATGTATTCCTTCTCGCCGGTCTGTGCCTCAAGGCTGACCTTCTCCGAGGTTCCGGTCTTGCCGCCAATGCGATAACCCGGAACGGCGGCATTGCGCCCCGTACCGTCCTTATCGTCCCCGACGACACGCTCGAGTATCGACCTGACCTTCGCGCTCGTCTCTTCGCTGATGACCTGGCGCACAAGCGTCGGTTCGCGCTCATAGGCAAGCGATCCGTCGGAATTGAGCATCCGGCGCACGACGTAGGGCTTCATCAGCCTTCCGCCGTTCACGCAGGCGCTGACGGCTGTTATGAGCTGGAGCGGTGTTATCGTAAAAGTCTGCCCGAATGACGCCGCCGCAAGCTGCGACAAATTTTTCGGCGAGCAGAAGGTATTCTGGCTCCACCAGATACTGCCGCTCTCCCCTGCAAGATCGATGCCGGTTTTCGCGGTGAGGTTCGCGTCCGGATCAGAATTGAGGTTCAGGAAGCCAAAGCCCTCGCAGTATTTGTAAAAGGTCTCCGCGCCCACGCGCTGCCCGATGTTCACAAAGGCCACGTTACAGGAATGCTGCACCGCCTGCGTGAGCGTCTGGGAGCCGTGCCCCCCGCTCTTCCAGCAGCGTATAGGCGAGGTGCGGCCCAGAACGCTGACGTTGCCGCCGCAGAAGAAGCTGTCGCTTTCCGACACGCTTCCCTCTTCAAGCGCCATCGAGAGCGTGATTATCTTGAAGGTCGACCCCGGCTCGTAGGTGTCCGAGAGCGCCTTATTGCGCCACTGCCTTGCCTGCGCCGCAGCAAGAAGCTCCTGCGCCTCCTCAGGGGTGGCAGCCGCATCGACCATAGCCTGAGCTTCATCGCTCACGGCCAGGAAGTTATTCAGATCATAGCCATCTATGGAGGCCATGGCGAGTATCGCGCCGGTATTCACATCCATTGCGATCGCTCCGGCTCCGTTCTGGATATCGTAATCCTCAACGGCCTGCTTGAGATGCTTCTCTATATAATACTGGATGGTAGAGTCTATCGTCGTGACGACGTCATATCCGTTCTCGCCCGCACAGAACTCCTCGAACTGGCCGAACAGCAGCTCCGTGCCGTAGGCGTTTGTCGTCCGTACTGTCCGACCGGCCATACCGGCGAGCGCCGATTCGTACTGCGCCTCTATGCCCTCCAGGCCGTTGTTATCCGTACCGACGAAGCCGATAAGGTGACATGCAAGGGAGGAATTCGGATAGTAGCGCTTTGTGTCGGTCTCCAGCCGGACACCGCGAAGATTGTTTTCGGATTTGAACTCGCGTATTTTCTCCGCGTACTCCGCCTCGACCTTGCGCTTGACCGTCACATACCATGAGCCGGTCTGCCCGGTCTTTTCGTACACGTCATTATAATCCAGACCGAGTATATCTGCAAGCCCCGACGCGATAAGCGCCCTGTCCTCGCCATACATCTCGATCTCCGCGGGACTGACATACACATTATCCACCGTCGCGCTGACGGCAAGGATGTTCATGTTCGTGTCGTAAATCTTCCCGCGCGCCGCCGCAGTCGGTGCTTCGCGCAGCTGCTGGCTTATGGCGAGTTTTTCGTAATATTCATGGTCTGCTATCTGCAGCTTATACAGCCGCCCAAGGAGTATCAAAAATGCGGCGATGCCGCACACTGCCATCAAAAACAGCGTGCGGCGGAGCATCTGCCGGTTAGGGCCGGTTTTCACGGAAGTTTTAGCGTTATTCTCAGGCATGGTATTCTCCTGCTGATAAGATATATAAATATATTCAGCAGCTTATCCAAATACCACTTGCGGCTCAGCCTGTATCCCCCGGTGCCTCCAGATATACTATCTGTCCCGGAGCGCATCTCTGCATGCCGAGCACCTCGGTCGCATATTGCTCTATCTCGTCAAGTCCCATGCTGCTCTCATACTGAGCAAGCAGGACGTCGTTTTCAACCGATAATTCTTTTATCGCCTTTTCGGTCTTTGCGGCTCTGTCGTTCATCGCCGCGAGCTTCACCGTGTTCAGCATTGTGAACACCAACAGAACGCACGAAAACAGCACAATTATCGCGCGGAACAGGGTCAGACTCAGCCTTTTCTCCATCAATCAAACCCTCTCTGCGACGCGGAGCTTTGCACTGCGCGAGCGAGGATTTGTCTTTATCTCTTCCTCAGACGGAAGTATCGGCTTTCTTTTCACGCTTTTCAGAGTCTGCACGAAGCCGCAGGTGCATACCGGCGCTTCGCGCGGGCAGGTGCAGCCGTTTTCGCGCGCGGCTATCGCGGTTTTCACGATCCTGTCCTCCAGCGAATGGAAGCTAATGACGCACAGCCTGCCGCCGACACGCAGCTTGTCTGGCGCGGTCTCCATCATAGTCGATATCGAGCCCAGCTCATCATTGACGGCGATGCGTATCGCCTGAAACGTTCTCTTCGCGGGGTGCTGCTTTTCGCGAAGTGCCGCCGCGGGCATGGCGCTTTTGATGATGTCGACCAGCTCCAGCGTTGATTCTATCGGCTTTGTCTCCCGTGCTGCGAGAATGGCGTTCGTGATACGGCGGGCATACCGCTCTTCGCCGTAATCCCAGAGTATGCGGTTCAGCATGTCCTCCGTCCACGTGTTGACAACATCGTACGCGCTGAGGCTGTCCTCGGAATCCATGCGCATATCCAGCGGCGCATCGTGCATATAAGAAAAGCCCCGCCAAGTTTCATCAAGCTGTGGAGATGAAACACCGAGGTCAAAAAGCATACCGTCAACTTCGGGAATATTCAGGGAATCGAGTATCTGCGCGGCGTCGCAGAAATTGCCGTGCACAAGCGTTATCTTATCCGCAAACGGGGCAAGGCGCTTGCCGGCGCGCTCTATCGCCGTCTCGTCGCGGTCAATGCAGATGAGTCTGCCCGTCGTAAGGCGGGACGCTATCTGATAGGAATGGCCGCCCATGCCGAGAGTTCCGTCGAGGTATATTCCGGACGGTTTTATATTCAGATTTTCAATACATTCGTTCAGGAGCACTGAAACGTGCTTCGCTTCGTCCATCAGAATTCAAGCTCCTCCATAACCGCCGCAATGTTCTCCGGCGTAGTCTCCGCGGAATACACGGCCGCCCAGTTCTCGCTGTCCCACAGCTCCGCGTGGTTATTGCAGCCCAAGACGGTGACGTTCTTCACAAGCCCTGCGTAATCGCGCAGGTTCTGCGGGATGAGTGCGCGCCCCTGACTGTCCAGCTCGCAGCGCGCGGCGTACGCGAAAAGCGGGCGCATCTTCCTCTGCTTGACGTACGGCATGGCGTTGACCTTATCGGAAAACACCTGCCAGTTCTCAGCGCTGTATACGCTGAGGCAGCGATCCATGGAAAGAGTGACGAAAAAGACCTCGCCCAGCTCGTCCCTGAGCTTTGCGGGGATAAAGAGACGCCCCTTGTTGTCAAGAGAATGCTGATATTCGCCCGTCATGGAACGTCGCCCCTTTCCGTGGGGCATTGCCCCATTTCTCACCACTTCTAACCACCGATCAACATTATTATAGGGGTATCTCGGCGAAAAATCAAGAGAAAGTTTGTGTATCTTTTTGTCTTTTTTACCATTGTTTTGTAACCATTAATTTTCCATAATTTTGTTCTCTCTGCGTGTGCAATATCGCGCGTTCTGCACAAATCACGTCACTCCCGTGAGAGAATTTGCGCTTTATCGTGCAGCCCGTGAAAACAGAAAAAGCCCTTTGAGAAAAGGGTTTAGCCTTTCTCAAAGGGCAAGTTGATTATTTTACGATACTCTCAATATAATCGTAATCGATCTCTCCTGATACAACAGAATAGAAAAACGGGTCTTTTCTAATTGTATTCTCTGAATTGATAATAAAATTGTTCCAGCCGTCTGCCTCGTTTCCGTCAGATAAATAAATGGTCATTTTGAAACTATATCCCATATATCCGACAGACGGCTTCGACCTTTTCACTTCGACATCATTCAAATTCTGTATAATATGCTGAATCTGCTGTTCATCAGAAATGTGCGTTGTTTCTCCGCTATTGCCATTAAAAACAACAATTTCCATGACTTCATCAGGAGCTAAATCCGTCAAGCCAAGAGGGGTATTGTACCACACAATAACGCCAATCAGACAAATTAATATCACAGACAGTACTATAACAATTTTCTTTTTCATGTCATCTCCTCGTTTTCAATTCGGCCAGTTGCTTTTCCGTTCATTTTAGAAAATGGGCAAGCCCGATTGGAATTGCCCATTAATTATACCTATTAATACATCTTCGCCCCGGCGGGGATATGGGGATCGACCATCAGCAGGTGCAGCTTCTCCTCGCCGTTTTCATGGTGCACGGCGGAGATCAGCATACCGCAGGATTCGATACCCATCATCGGGCGCGGAGGAAGATTCGTGATGGCGATGCAGGTCTTGCCGACCAGCTCTTCCGGCTCATAATAAGCGTGGATACCGCTGAGGATGGTGCGCTCCTCGCCCGTGCCGTCGTCAAGCGTAAACTTCAGAAGCTTCTTCGACTTCTTCACGGCTTCGCAGGCGAGAACTTTGACCGCGCGGAAATCGGACTTGGAGAAGGTCTCAAAATCGACAAAGTCCTTGAACAGCGGCTCTATCTCAACGTTGGAGAAGTCTATCTTCTCCGGCTCCGCCACGGCTGGCTCCGCGGTCTTTGCGGCTTTCTTATCGGAATCAAGGCTCTTCATTGTGGGGAACAGCAGCACGTCGCGGATTGCGGGGCTGTTCGTAAGGAGCATGGCAAGGCGATCGATACCGTAGCCGATACCGCCCGTGGGGGGCATACCGATCTCAAGCGCGTTCAGAAAGTCCTCGTCGGTGTGGTTGGCTTCCTCGTCGCCAGCCGCGGCCGCCGCGTCCTGCGCCTTGAAGCGCTCGCGCTGGTCGATGGGGTCGTTCAGCTCGGAATACGCGTTGCACATCTCCCAGCCATTGACGAACAGCTCAAAGCGCTCGACGTAATCGGGCTTGTCGGGCTTGCGCTTGGTAAGCGGAGAGACGTCGACCGGATGATCCATGATAAAAGTCGGCTGGATGAGCTTATCCTCGCAGTATTCCTCAAAGAACATATTGAGGATATCGCCCTTCTGGTGGCGCGCCTCGTATGCGATGCCACGCTCATCGGCAAGCTTCTTGGCCGCCTCGGTGTCGGGCACAGCGTCAAAGTCAACTCCGGCGTAGCGCTTCACAGCGTCGATCATGGTCAGGCGCTCAAACGGCTTGCCAAGGTCGATCTCGTTCTCGCCGTAGGTAATGACCGTAGAGCCGCAGACCTCCTGCGCAAGGTATCTGAACATATTCTCGGTCAGATCCATCATGCCGTGATAATCGGTGTACGCCTGATACAGCTCCATGAGCGTGAATTCAGGATTGTGGCGCGTATCAACGCCCTCGTTGCGGAACACGCGGCCGATCTCATACACACGCTCAAGGCCGCCGACGATCAGGCGCTTGAGGTACAGTTCAAGCGAGATGCGCAGGCGCACATCCTCGTCCAGCGCGTTATAATGCGTCTCGAACGGGCGCGCGGCGGCGCCGCCCGCATTGGCGACGAGCATCGGGGTCTCGACCTCGACGAAGCCCTGCGCATCAAGATAGCGGCGGATGCAGCTTATCATCTTGGAGCGCTTGATGAAAGTGTCTTTCACGTCGGGGTTCATAATGAGGTCGGTATATCTCTGACGGTAGCGGAGGTCAACGTTGGTCAGGCCATGATATTTCTCCGGCAGGATCTGAAGGCTCTTGGACAGCAGCACGACCTCGGACGCGCGGATGGAGGTCTCGCCGGTTTTCGTGACAAAAACCTCGCCCTTGACGCCGATGATATCGCCGATATCGAACTTCTTGAAGTCGGCATACGCCTCTTCGCCGATCATGTCGCGCGCGACGTATATCTGGATATTGCCCTGAAGATCCTGCACATGGCAGAAAGACGCCTTGCCCATGACGCGCTTGGACATCATTCTGCCCGCGACGCTGACGGTCTTACCCTCAAGCTCCGCGACGGCTTTTTTGACCTCCTCGCTGTGATGCGAGACGTCATACTTGGTTATCTTGAACGGATCCTTGCCGCGGCGCTGGAGATCAGCCAGCTTATCGCGCCGTATCTGCAGCAGTTCGGACAGATCCTGCGCCTGATTGTTGTTGACTTCGCTCATACTCTACCTCTATCTATTACTTATTCTCTACGCTGACTATCTCAAACTTCAGATTTCCGGCAGGTGCTTCAACGGTGACCTGCTCTCCGGCACGGTGGCCTCTGAGCGCGCGGCCGACCGGCGAGTCGTCGGAAATACGTCCCTCGCGGGGGTTGGCCTCCTGCGAGCCGACTATCTCGTAGGTCTCCTCATAGTCGTCCTCAATGTCGCGCACCTTGACGATGCTGCCGAGGGTGACGGTGTCTTTCGGCGCGTCATGGTCGATATTATCGACGATTTCCGCGTTATCGATGAGAACCTTGATCTCTGCGATCCTGGAATACAGCTTTCCCTGCTCGGTCTTTGCCTCGTCGTACTCACTGTTTTCAGAGAGGTCGCCGAAGCTGCGGGCTTCCTTGATCTGCTCCGCGACTTCCTTTTCCCTGACGGTCTCCAGATAATAAAGCTCATCTTTAAGCGCGTCAAGGCGCTCCTGACTCATTTTGAATCTGCTAAGCTGTGCCATAAAGCAGTTCTCCTTTTCACGAATTACTTCAATAAAATTTAATTAAAATGCTGAAATGCTTTTCCGATTTAGATAGTATACAATCGTCCGTGCGCGGTGTCAACTCAAATTAGTCATGCTCAGCATCGTAAGCGCCGCGACGAGCTGCTCGTCGTTGGAGCTGACGGCCGTACCGTCGCTCTCACCGACAGTGCCGCTCGTTGTGCCGGTTGCGGAGCTGTCGCTGTTATAGATGATACGGTCGGGTATCACGCCGCCGGCCTTGGAGATGTCGGTGCCTCCGGCGGTCAGATAGCTGCCGGTAGAAATGCGCATCGCGCTGCCGTCGGATATCTCGATGGTAGACTGGGTACGGGTGTCGCCCGTAGTGGCTTCGCCGACAAGGCTTGCCGCCTGAAATTCCTTCATAACGGCGGCGAACACCTCGGCTTCGGCATGAGTCTCGGCGTTGATGAGCACGCACATCGGGAGCTGGATGCAGACGTTATCCGACTCGTAGCGAACCTTATTGCCCGCCTTGTCCACGGACTCGAACAGCGTCCCGCCCGGCAGAAGGTAATCGAGGAAGGTGCGCGTTTCGGCGGCAAGGCCGCCCGCGTTGCCGCGCAGGTCGATGACAAGCGCCGTTGCGCCCTGGCTGAGCAGAGTCTCCACGGCGTTTATCGCGTCCTGACCGCTGCCGGCCTCGAAGTTATCTATCTTGACATAGCCCGCCTCGGTCTTTTCCATGCGGTATGTGACGGGGCTGACGTAATTTTTCGTGCAGTCAACGGTATATTCGTCCCGCCCGCCGACCTCGACGATGAACTGCGTGTTCATGCGGGAACGTATTTTAGTACGCACGCTGTCAATGTCCTGCCCCTTGACGCTCTCACCGTCGATGGCGGTGATTATCATGCCGGAGGTGATTCCGGCCTTGGCGGCAGGCGTGTCGGGATTGACGGAAATGACCTGATATCCCCCGCCGTTTGCATCCTGCATTATTGACATGCCTATGCTTGAATATTCATTTGTCGAATATAGCTGATACGTACGGTATTCGTCCGCGGACATGTAGTAGCTCCACTTGTCGCCAAGGCCGCTTATCATGGCCGCCGCGGCGCTGTTGCCCATGGCGGTACGGTCAGCCGGATCGATGAAATACTCGTCAACCAGATCCTTTATCTCAATATAGCGCATGGCCTCGTCATAGTCCGCCTTGCCGCCGACGGCGTTTATCATCCTGTTATAGGTGACGCCGATGCAGCCCGCGACGAGCAGAATGACGAGCACAAAGACATACTTGAGCTTGATGCGGATATTGAAGAATGCGGACAGGACTCTGCCTATCGCGGCGAGCAGCCGCTGCCATATGCTCATATACGTTCCCCCTTAAAAAGGCATTGCCAACCGCTGACAGGTGATTCCCCTGCCAGCGGTTGGTTGTAAATTATATCAGTCGCCCGCGTCAGGCGCGTAAGACAGACCGCCGAAGAACTGCTCCGGATCGATGCAGACGCCGCCTTCGCGTATCTCAAAATGCAGATGCGGGCCGGTGGAAACGCCGGTGCTGCCAACATAACCGATAGTGTCACCCTTGCTGACAACCTGTCCGTAGGACACGGCGATGCTGGACATGTGACCGTACAGCGTATAGTACCCGTTGCCGTGGTCGATCATGACGCAGTTGCCGTAACCTCCGTTCACTCCGGCAAGAGAGACCGTACCACCATCCGATGCGACTATCGCGGCGCCGTACTGTGCGCCGATATCAAGGCCGGAGTGGTACTTCCACACGCCGGATACCGGATGCCAGCGGTTGCCGACACGGCTGGTTATGTAATAGCAGGACGGGCAGGGCCAGCCCCAGGTTCCGGTGGCGTATCCGCTGCCTCCGGTATTTCCGCCGGTGTTTCCGCCGTTATTCTTATTAGTCTCTTCCTGCTGGCGGCGCTCCTCTTCCTTCTGGCGCTCAAGCTCGGCGATCATTCGCTCGATCTCGGCGCTCGCTTCATCTTCAGCGCTGCGGAGCTGGTCATACTCGGCGCGGCGGTTCTCCATATCGTCCTCGATCTGGGCGATAAGCGCGGTAGCCTCGTCGATCTGTGCCTGCAGCTCTTCCTGCTCGGCGCGAAGCTCTTCCTGCTTGGCCTCAAGCTCGGACTTTGTCTGCTCATACTCGGCCTGAACGCGCTCCGTCTCCTCGCGGGCGGCTATGTAAGCGTCCTCAAGGTTGCGGTCGCTCTCCATTATCTCACCGATGTCATCCATCAGCGTGAGGAGCTGGCCGAAGCTGTTTGCACGGAGGATGATGGCGAGGTAGTTCATGCCGCCGTCCTCTTCCATTGCGCAGACACGCTCGCGGTAGCGCTGAAGCTGTTTTTCCTCGCGCTGCTTCGCGGCCTCGACTTCAAGCTTCTTGTCCTCTATCATCTGGCCGTACAGCTCTATCTGGTTGTTGGTCAGTGCTATCTGCTGCTGGGTGAACTGATTGCGCGCATCCATGGCGAGCTTCTGCTCAAGCACGGTTGCGTGCTGGCTCTCCAACTCATCAACGATGTTCTGCTTCTCCTGACGCTGCGCGGTGAGCGCGTCCTTCTGCGCCTGGAGCGCGTCGATCTCGGCCTGAGTTACGGCGTGCGCATCGTTCGGCAGGACGCCGAGCACGAGTGTGAACACCATAGTCAGGCTGAGCAGTACCGCGATGACTGAATTTTTCTTTGCTTTAGTCATATAGTCTCCTTCTCAGCCGTCAGCAGTTCCAATGCGGGAGGCCGGGGAAATATCCCTCCGGATCCACGGTAGAGCCGCCGACATACACTTCAAAGTGGCAATGGACACCGGTCGCCCAGCCTGTCTCGCCGAGATAACCGATGACATCGCCTTTATTAACTGTCTGCCCCTCGCTTACGGCGGTGCCGCTCATGTGGGCATACAGCGTCTGCATGTTGCCGTCATGGTTTATCATAACGTAGTTGCCGTAGGAATCGCTGTAACGCGAGCGCACGACCGTGCCGCCGTCCGCGGCATAGATGACGCCGCCTGCGTTGCCGTAGCCGTTGATATCGATACCGGCGTGGAAGCGCTCAGTGCCGGTTATCGGATGAACGCGCCATCCGTAACGGCTGGTGACAAGATTGCTGCTGGGCACCGGCCACATAAGGCTTCCGGTGACAGGAGACGAGGGTTCCGGCGTCGGAATGGGAGCCGGAGTAGGCTCCGCAGGCGCGGGAGTCGGCGTGGGTTCATCGGGCGTCGAGGGCTGCTCCGGAGTTTCACCGGAATCGCCGCCGGTATTGCCGGAGTCTCCTGTGCTGCCGGAATCGCCGGTGTTTCCGCTGCTGCCGCTATTACCGTTATTCTGGGACTCCTGCTCGCGCCGCGCGGCCTCTTCCGCCGCCTCGCGCGCAAGCTGCGCGGCAAGATTGCTCATCTCTGCAGCCATCGCGGCTTCCGCCGCAAGCGCCACTTCATATTCCTTGACGGCCTTCTCTATATCCTCTTCGAGGCTGGTCAGCAGCTCCTCGGCCTCCTTGAGCTGATCCTCAAGCTCGGTTTTTTCCGCCTTAAGCTCGTCCTGCTTTTCCTCGTATCCGGCCTTGGCCTCTTCGTACTCCGCCTTGACGCTCTCGGTCGCTTCGCGGGCGTCTATGTACTGCTGTTCAAGCTCGCGGTCGCTCTGCATGACCTCGTTCATATCGTCGATAGCGGAGAGCATTTCGCCGAAGCTGCCAGAGTTGAATATGATGGCGAGAATGTTATAGCCGTAGCCGCCGCTCTCCTCCATCGCGCACACGCGCTCGCGGTAACGCTTGAGCTGCTCATCCTCTTTCTTCTTGGCAGCATCGACTTCCTTGGACTTCTCTTTGATAAGTCCGGTATAGATGTCGATCTGCTCCTGAACGAGCTTGAGCTGCTCGGCCGTGTATTCGTTGCGCTCGTCGAGCGCGGCTTTCTGTTCAAGCACGCTCGCCTGCTGTTCCTTCAGCGCGTCTATCTTCTCTTGGATCGTAGTGCGTTTGTCCGTAAGAGCGTCCTTCTGCTTCTCGATAGCGTCGATATCGGCCTGATTGACCGCATTTGCGGCGATGGGCAGGACGCTGAGCACGAGGGACAGAACCATGAGCACAGCCATGAGAACCGCTATGACGGACACAACTTTTTTGTTATTCATTACTTCTCCCTCCGAGAATCGGGCAAATCAAACCTTCAGATAATTCTTTATAGCGTTAACGCCGCCGAACGCGCCGACAAGGATGCCGGTCGCCATATAGACAATGAACACCGTGAGAGACACGGAACTGAACGGGATGACGCTGATGAGGTTGCCGGTGAGCGAGGTGACGATCTTGCCGGTGACAAGATTATAAAGTCCCCACTCAGCAAGGAACGCAAGGCCGCCGCCGAGCATGCCGAGGACAAGACCCTCGACGATAAACGGGAGCCGGATAAAGGCGTTGCTCGCGCCGACCATCTTCATTATCGCGATCTCCTCGCGGCGGCCGAAGGTAGCGAGCTTTATGGTGTTCGACATGATGAACACGGAGACAAAGACAAGGATAACAATAAGGATGAGCGAAACTACGCTGACAATGTTCCTTATCGTCACGAAGGCCTTCGCGTAGTCAAGATGCGCTCTGACCTTCACGATCCCGTCGATGTTCTTCAGCTCGTTCTGCGTCTGCGCCATGAGCGAGATGTCGTTGAGGTGGATAACGAAACGGTGCTTGAAAACGGTGGCGTCTATGCCGACCATCATGTCGTCGTCATAGTTGCTCATGAAGTTGTCCATCGCAGTGTCACGGCTGACAAACTCCGCGTCCATAACGTTCGGGAGCTCCTCTATCGCCGTGCCGATGGCCTTGGCCTGCTCCTCGTCCTCGATGTTTTCATCGACGAAAGCGACGACCTCGTTCTCGTTCTCAAGGTCTTTTATAAGAGCGTCAATATTGACGGAGAGCAGCGACACGCTGCCCATGATTATAAGGCAGGCCATTATAATAGTTACCGAGGCGAAGGACATGAATCCGTGCGTGCCTATGCTGCGGAAGCCTTCGCGGATAAGATAGCCGCATCTATTCAATCTCATAGCTGTAATACCCGTCCATTCCGTCACTGATCACATGGCCGCCGTCAATAGTTATGACACGCTTGGAAAAGGCGTTGACCAGTTCCTTCTCATGGGTGACTACAAGGATCGTAGTTCCCATCTCGTTTATCTTCTCCAGAAGGAGCATAAGCTCCAGCGAGCGCACAGGGTCAAGGTTGCCGGTAGGCTCGTCCGCGATTATCATGCGCGGGCTGTTGACCAGCGCGCGGGCAATGGCCACACGCTGCTGCTCGCCGCCGGAAAGCTCCTGCGGGAGGCGCTTCTCACGGCCCTCAAGGCCGACCAGCTCGAGCACGTACGGTACGCGCTTCTTGATTTCCTTCGCCGACGCGCCGACGACGCGCATCGCAAACGCCACGTTATCGTACACGTTCATGTTATCTATCAGTCGGAAATCCTGAAAGATAATGCCCAGCGTTCTGCGCATCTTGGGCAGCTTGCGCCGCTTCAGCTTGCCGAGATCAAAATCATTGACGATAACGGTGCCCTCGGTGGGCTGGATCTCTCCGGTGAGCAATTTTATAATAGTAGTCTTGCCGGAGCCGGAGGGGCCGACAAGGAACACAAACTCACCCTCGTTGATGGTCAGATCCACGCCGTCGAGCGCGAGAGTCCCGCTGCTGTCGTAGATCTTTCTCACATCGTTCATTTGAACCATAAACTCTTACTCCAATCTGCCGCTCTATCCGCGCGCAGATACACCGCGATCCTCATGCGGCA
>ULVN01059551.1_pt1 | contig 13806 bp, 12 predicted proteins | sample 1959491 | NCBI WGS metagenome assembly ULVN01 (sample SAMEA4835787, study PRJEB28245) | human gut metagenome | biome: gut microbiome; material: fecal sample | place: Denmark | collected 2008 | reverse complement strand
TTGGCTTCGCTTGGTTCCACAATCCCATACTTTAAATAAGACAGTCTGCACTCGGGAATGCAAAAGAAAAACTTCGTGTTTTCTTTTGCTATTCCACTCATTTGCACATCTTTTCAATGTACACTTTTAGATAATCTGTATATTTTTAATCGTTTGTGAGTCTTGTTTTCTTTTGACGCTGCAAAGGTACGGACTTTCAAACGAAAAATCTTAAGATCACCTTAACTGTTTCTTAAGATTTCCTTAAGGCCAATTTTTCTCTTCGCATGACCTTTTTATCCATACAGATCTTATGAAGTATCGCATGAGTGCAAGTATCCTCTATGCGCAGACGTACTGCCTTCGAGACATTTTTTCCATCACTCACCTAAAGTCTTAACACCATATCACGCAATGCATTAGGCATCATAATGGTTTTCAGCAGATAGTCAAACGAACGTTTGACTATTAGTTAAACAATCGTTTGACCAAAGGTAAAACGAATGTTTGACCGAACGTACAACGAACGTTTGACCATCAAGTTGACAACTATTTTCCGGAGAAATGCTAACGGGATGATTCTTTTTGCCAACCTATACCAACTGCCACCTTAGGTGTAATTGCAACTTTTTTGTCAAATCCTATGAATTCATAGAGGTTGAGGTAGCGGGATCAGCAGAACCGATAGGGTCAGCCACACAGTCGTGACTCTGCGGCTCCGGCCGGTATAAAACCGAGTCCTCTGTAGCAGTAAGTAGACAGAGATGATTGTCATAGAGCATACCTTCCAAATTGATGTCCTCACCAAGGTCTGGCCAGTGAATGTCTTTATCGTTCACTACTGTGAAGTTACCGAGCTGCGAGGGTGATGCGTGACGGAATCCCCTCATCGTAGAAAGGTCATAATCAGCAATCTCTCCCGACTCTGTCATCGCATAGAGGTGATGTCCGTCCAACCAAATTCGAGTAATATAAAGCTTATCCATTGTTTTCCTCCTTAAAATAATTTTTCCAACGGTCGATGACAATCTCCCGATTCTCTTCGAGTACTGATTCTATGAGTAATATATCATGTTTCTTAAAACCATGATTAAAAACCTGCTCTACCGGATCAACATTATATTTGGCCTCATGACCATCCTTCAATATATGTACATGAATTGGAGCATGGTCATTACTATAGAACATGAATCTAAATCCAAAGAAAATAAATATGGTCGGCATAGGATGTCTTTTCTGCAAAAATAACAAACTTTCTGCAAACTACAAAGAGAAAAGCGGGAAACCTTTGGTAGTTATCCTATTAATTCTGCTTCACACGTTCCACCTTCCTTGTCCGAACTACAAGCGGAACGGTCTCTACAAAGACATTACTGGTGCTCAAGCCCATGGCCTTCGGAGCACTCTGCTTGAGATGATGTACAAGATTATAGATGGTCATGATGAAACGGGCCTTGGGAGTAAACACATTGAATTCTGCATATACTCGTTTGATAAACACGAAGATGAAGTTTCCCGCCACATGATGGCGACGCAACGAGTCGTAGCCACTCTCAAGCGCAAAGCTGCCTTTCTCCACCTGATCCTCGATAACTTGACGGAGATAGAGGTTGACATAAGGCTGCACGCGGAATCCTAAGTGAAGGTTGATGCGGTAAAGCGTACCCGGTATCAGTTCATAGAAGTCGTAGCTGCGTTCATTGGGCGTGTCCTCATAATCCGTGTGCAGCAAGATATAGTGGTCGGCGCGCATGGGATGTTTGTTGATAATGGAGTACAGCACCTTCTGTTCCACATCGTACTTGCCACCGAACCGACTCATATAAACGACATTGGTAGCAAACTTAGAGATTGACGTGTCAGCCTTGATATCCGACAGTATATCATAGTACTTCCGGATGTCGCGGTGCTCCACAAAGGTGTTTCTGATCTTGTCGGCATTGTACCACACATACATCACAAGACAGATGGTTCCAGCTAATAGCATCGTCACCCAACCGCCATGCATGAATTTGGCCAGGTTAGCCACGAAGAAGATACTCTCCAAAACCACGAAAAAGCTGATGACGAGAATCACGATACTTCGTTGCATCTTGCCTTGCTTGAGATAGCAACCTAAGAGCAAGGTGGTCATCAGCATTGTCACCGTGATAGCCAGTCCGTAGGCTGCCTCCATATTACTGGAAGTCTGGAAAAACAAGATGACGACGATGCACAGTACGTAAAGGCTGACATTAATAAACGGTATATACAACTGCCCTTTGATATCGGTAGGATATTTAATGCGCTGCCGTGGCCAGAAATGGAGATTCATGGCCTCACTAAAGATAGTAAACGACCCACTGATAAGTGCCTGACTGGCCACGATGGCTGCTATGGTGGCCATCGTTATGCCCACAGGTAGAAAGGCATGCGGCATAATGGCGTAGAAAGGATTCGTGCCCGTCGCAAGCTGGTCGGCGTGGGAAATGATCCAAGCACCCTGACCGAGATAATTGCAGATGAGCATTGTCTTGACAAAGGCCCAGCTCACCCGGATATTTTGCTTACCGCAATGGCCCAAATCGGAATAGAGAGCCTCAGCGCCTGTTGTACAAAGAAACACAGCACCCAAAATGAGGAACCATTCCGGACTGGTAGTCAACAGACGGATGGCATACCAGGGATTAAAAGCCTTGAGGATCACCCAACTGTCACCCATATGTGTCAGTCCCAGTATGCCAAGCATCGAGAACCACAATAGCATCAACGGACCGAAAAGTTTGCCGATGGCACTGGTACCATACTGCTGGATAAAGAACAGCACCGTAAGGATGGCAATGGCAATAGGGATGACGGGGGTGGAAGGCTCATAAGCGCGCAGCCCCTCTATGGCTGACAAAACAGTAATGGAAGGTGTGATGACTCCGTCGGCAACGAGTGTGCTCGCTCCGATGATGGCAAGGAGATAGAGCCACCCCCTGCCATGTTTCCTCACGAGCGCATAGAGCGCCAGGATGCCACCCTCGCCTTTGTTATCGGCGCGCAGTGCCAGTACAACATATTTCAATGTTGTCTGAATAGTGAGCGTCCAGATGATGCACGACACTGCACCAATAATGTAGTCGGTGGTAATAACAGGAGTGGCACCGATGATTGCTCTCATGACATAGAGCGGTGACGTTCCAATGTCGCCATAAACGATGCCTAAAGTCACTAACAGACCCATCACGCTGAGCCGATGGGCCATACTTCCCGAAGGAACTGTCTTTGAAGTCATATATGTTATCCTAAATCATATCTGCCTGCAATATTACAAAATGCCTATGACATTGTATTGCTCAACGCGATATTATTTAGAATAATTAACCTCTATCACGCCACCATTTTCCTTGGCATCAGCCGTTCTTGCAACCACTGGAAGATGATGAACAGGGCGGGCACGAGGAAGAACAGGGCAAGGATACCCAACACCATGCCACCCACCACACAGGAGGCTAATGAGCGGCTGCCATTGGCTCCGACTCCCGTAGCCACCATCAGGGGCAACATGCCAAGGAGCATGGTGAGAATAGGCTGAACCAATCTCCGGCTGACGGCTGAGTTCCTTGACGAAACGGTCCTTCACTTGTTGGAACTGTGAGATGCTTCCACCGTTACGGTCCTCCAAGTTGAGGTCAAAGCCACTGCTCATGCCAAAGCCCGATACCAGCGACGGACTCATCACTACGACACTCGCTCCGGCAATGTCGGCAGCGGCACGGTTGATCTTCTCCGTGATATCGTTGAGCGATTCCCCCTTGCCGCGTTCGTTCCAAGGCTTTAACGGCACGTAGAACATTCCCGAGTTACTGCCTTGCGCGGTAAACGAATAGCCGCTGACCTTAGCACGGTGGGCGATGCCGGGGATTTTGGCGAGCTTCTTGTCGAGCTGTTGCAGCGCACGGTCGGTCTCGTTGAGCGTCATGCCGGGCTTCGTGGTGAGGTTGACATAGAGCATACCCGTGTCCTCATCGGGTACCAGCGAGGTCGGCGTTGCCTTGACGAGCAAGAGGAGCAATGCCACGGCAGCGGCGATGATGCCAAACGAAAGATATTTATGACGGATGAAGCGAAAGGCGATGGCAGCATATTTCTGACTCATCACGCTGAAGACGGCATTGAAAGCCTTGCGGAAACGGGCCGAGAAGTTATTGCGCTGCTGTCCGTTCTCGTCGGTATAAGGCCGGAGCAGCAGGGCACAGAGAACCGGCGAGAGCGTGAATGCATTGATCGCCGAGATGCCCACGGCGACAGCCATGGTCAGTCCAAACTGACGGTAGAAAGCTCCCGACGTACCATCAATCATACTCACGGGGATAAAGACCGCCATAAACACGATCGTGGAGGTGAGCAACGCCATGGCTACGCTGCGCATGGCATCGGTAGAGGCCAGATAAGGCGAGCGGTAGCCTTTGTCAAAGTTAGCCTGCACGGCCTCAACGACGATGATGGCATCGTCGACCACCATACCGATGGCGAGCACGAGGGCAAAGAGCGTCAGCAGGTTGAGACTGAAGCCCATGAACTGCATGAAGGCAAAGGTGCCGATGAGCGACACCACGATGCTCACCGAGGGGATGAACGTGATAACAGCAAACGACAGCCCCAGCCGCTCCGTTCTTTCCACTATACTATATTCGCTTTTCAGTCCCAGTGCGCCCAAGCCATAGGATAGCATGATCGGGGAGTATTGCAGATAGAAGACCTATGACCAGACAAAGCGTTATCCTGAGTATGAGAGTATGACGTGACATAATATAACTTTTGATTGCAAAAGTATCGTATTTCCACCGTCGAGCAAGCAGAAAAGTGACTGAAATAGAAAAATAAAAAGATGAAGCAGAACGGGCAAGATAGTTACAGTTAATAAGAGAAAAGCTTTGCAGATTCGATTTTTTTTATTACCTTTGTAGCTGTGGGCGGGTGAAAGCTTTTGTCACCTACCACGGATTCTCTCCATTCTGACAGTCTTTCTCATCTTTAATATTTATTTCAGATTATGCTAAAGAATATCATACATAACACTACTTTTACCCGTAATGTAGCTCTTCCGGGCATCATCGTGCTGGTGTTGCTCTCGCTGCTCTCGGCGTTATTTCCCTTAAGAGTCAACAACTGGCTGACCTTCGTACAGTCGTTTATCTACAAAAATCTCAGCTGGATGTATATCCTGCTCGTCTCTTTCTTTGTCATCTTCCTGTTGGCAGTCGCTTTCAGCAAGTTGGGCAACATCCGCTATGGCGTGACCGCGGAGAAGCGGACGCTCTCCGACTATCTTGTCGACGAAGACAACACACCCGACGCCGACAACGGCACACAATACATTCCTGTGACCTACTATTCCGACGGACGCACGGGCAACGACATACAATATCTCAGCAAGGATGAGATCATCGCCGACGTGCTCAGAGAGTATGGCAGATACATCAGCTCGATCAGTGACAACAGAAACGCCATGGTCTTTGTCGACAAGAAACCACAGTGATGTAGGACAGCGCAGAAAACATTATTTCATTTACAACCCCTTAGTTATGATACATTACCAACAAAAGATACGGCAGCAGATTGTCCTGCCTGCCATGCAGTTCATCAATCAGGAAAAATCCGGCGGCATCGTCTTGGGACTTGCCGTGGTGCTGGCACTCGTGCTGGCCAACAGTCCGCTAAGAGCTGACTATGCCCACTTTCTCCACCACCATTTCGGTTTTGTCGTGGACGGCCAACCCTGCCTCAACTTCTCTCTTGAGCACTGGATCAACGACGGACTGATGTCCATGTTCTTCTTTGTCGTAGGACTGGAGCTCAAGCGGGAGTTCATCGGTGGCGAGCTGCGCGACTTGCGCAAGGTCACGCTCCCCGTGGCTGCCGCTGTCCTTGGCATGGTCTTCCCTGCACTCATCTATCTTGTCTTCAACGGCGGCACCCCGGTGGCACACGGATGGGGAATCCCCATGGCCACCGACATTGCCTTTGCTCTGGCGGTGGTCTACCTACTGGGCGACCGCGTGCCGGTGTCGGCGAAGGTGTTTCTCACCACGCTGGCCATTGTCGACGACTTGGGCTCGGTGCTCGTCATCGCCCTGTTCTACACATCGCAGCTCTCTATGGTCAACCTGCTCGTGGGTTTGGCCTTCTTACTCGTGATGTTTGTTGGTAACAAGATGGGCGTGAAGTCTATTTGGTTCTACGGCATCCTGGGCATTGGTGGTGTATGGACAGCTTTCCTGCTCTCCGGCATCCATGCCACGATAGCCGCCGTGCTCTCTGCCATGGTCATCCCCGCCGACTCGCAGATCAGCGAAGACTCGTTTGTGGCCCGCATGCGGAAGCTCACCCGCCGCTTCGACGAGGCCGAGTCCAACGACGTGAGGACATTGGAACCCGACCAGGTTGAGATCATCGCCCGCGTGAAGACCGATGCCAACCAGGCCCTGCCGCCCTTGCAGCGGCTCGAGCACAGCCTTCATCCCTTCGTGTCGTTCTTCGTCATGCCCGTCTTTGCGCTGGGCAATGCGGGCGTGTCGTTTGTCGACATGGATCTGGCGCAGCTCTTCGACAACCACATCGCCGTGGGCGTGATGCTGGGCCTGCTTGCCGGCAAACCTCTTGGCATTCTCTCCTCGGTATGGCTGATGGAACGGCTGGGGCTGGGCCGACGCAGCAAGCAACTCACATGGCGACGGCTTGCCGGACTGGGCTTCCTCGCTTCCATAGGATTCACCATGTCGATGTTTGTCACCACGCTGGCCTTCAACTCCGCCGAAGCTTATAGCCAGGCCAAGGTAGGCATCTTTGCTGCATCGATTCTCGGAGGCATCATCGGCTACAGAATACTGTCTCGGAGATAATCAACATATTATTATATATAAACGCTCTTAGCTATGGAACAGCAGCAACCTAAAACACTGTGGCAGGTCGTGAAAGGTTATTTCAACGTCATGCCCGACAAAGAGGACGAAGCCAACACCGTGAGCCAGATCAGCAGTGGCGTCACCTTCCATGGAGCCAACCTTTGGGTGCTCATCTTTGCCATCTTCATTGCCTCGTTGGGACTCAACGTCAACTCTACGGCCGTCATCATCGGTGCCATGCTCATCTCACCGCTCATGGGCCCCATCATCGGCATGGGGCTCGCCGTGGGCATCAGCGATCTGGAACTGCTCAAGCGGTCGGCAAAGAACTATCTTGTCGCCACCGTCATCAGTGTGCTCACGGCTACAGTCTATTTCCTGCTGACGCCCTTGAACGAGGCACAGTCCGAGCTTCTTGCCCGTACCTCGCCAACGCTCTACGACGTGCTGATCGCGCTTTGTGGCGGTGCGGCAGGCATTCTGGCACTCTCAACAAAGGGCAAGGGCAATGTCATCCCCGGCGTAGCCATCGCCACTGCCCTCATGCCGCCTCTCTGCACGGCAGGCTATGGACTGGCCATGGGCAAGGCTTCGTTCTTCTTCGGAGCCTTCTATCTGTTTTTCATCAACACGGTGTTCATCTCGCTGGCCACCTATCTCGGAGTGCGCATGATGCATTTCAGGAGAAAGCAATTTGTCAATGCCGAGAGACTGAAGGTCGTCAACCGATATATCCTGGGCGTGGTAGTGCTCACGATGTTGCCTGCCGGATACATAACAGTAGGCATCATTGGAAAGAGTGTCACGGAAAACAACATCCGCAAGTTTGTCAAGAACGAGTGCTCGTTCCCAGGCACGCAGATCATCTCACAGTCGACCAACGAGAAGTCGAAGACGCTCAACTTGGTGGCTGTCGGCAAATCCATCAGCAGCCAGCAGATCAGCCGTGCAAGGACCATGATGGGTGAATACCAGCTCGACGACTACCGCCTTAACATCATCCAAGGCTCACAATCTGACAGCATACTGCTCAGCCAGGCACTCGCCTCGGCCAACACCACCACGGAAGCCAGCAAACAGAAGATGGTGGAGCAGAGCGCGCGCATACAAGAGTTGGAAAAGCGTCTCGAAGGTTACGAGCTCTATGCTTCCTTAGGAGCAGAGATTGGCAAAGAGACCCGGACAGTATGGCCGGGAGTGACGGCAGTCAGCGTCTCGCGGGTTGCTGACTGGAAAACCGACACGACCAAGGCCTCGCACTATGTCATGGCGGTGGTCAGCACCCAGCGCGTACTCAGTGCCAGTGAGCGCGCCCGCATGCAATCGTGGCTGAAGGAACGCACCCATGCCGACAGTCTGCGGCTGATAGTGACACGATAGCATCCACTTGTTTCATGGTGCTATATAGGCGCGAAGATGGGGAGAACGTAGGTTCGCAACGACCCCATCTTTGCGCCTTTATTGTTGTAATCTTATAGAAAAAGATCGTTTGCTACGCAGGTAATGACCAAAAGCTACGCAGCGAACGATCGCTTGGCAGGCAACAAAATCAAGAGGCAAATCGGATACAACTTTACCTTAAGTCAATCTTAATGAAGTCTTAAGTGCTGTGCAGCCGAGAGAAAGCCTCAGCGCTGAAAGCATGGTTAGGCAGATAAGTCATGTTCCGATATACAGATAACTTTTCATCATTAGCTTTTGCAAATACCAAATAAATTGCGTAAGTTTGCAAAAGGAACAAGAATAAACGCGCTATGGAGCTATTGACGAGAAAATATCCGGTAGGGATACAGACCTTTGAGAGAATCATTAAAGAAGGTTTTGTCTATGTAGACAAGACCGACTTGGTATGGCAGTTGGCCCACTATGCTACTTTTGTATTCATGAGTCGTCCCCGCCGCTTTGGCAAGTCGCTGCTCACGTCTACTTTGGAATCGTATTTCAAAGGTGACCGCGAGTTGTTTGAGGGATTGAAGATCACGAACCTTGAGAAGGAATGGACGCAATATCCCGTGCTTCATCTCGATTTGAGTACCACAAAAGGAAGGTCTACAGCCAAAGAGCTTCAACGGGCGCTGACTTTGATGTTGAAGCGGTTGGACGTCTACGAGGATAATCCCGACGAGTTGACACCAGGAGAGAAACTCGACGGACTGATCAGACTACTTTATAAGAAGACGGGCAAGCAGGTAGCGGTAATCATCGACGAGTACGACGCCCCTTTGCTCGACTCGCTTCACGATCAAACCACGCTCGAGGCGATGCGCAAGGTCATGCAGGAGTTCTATGTGCCACTCAAGGCTAATGAGCAGTATATCAAGTTCTGTTTCATCACCGGCATCACAAAGTTTTCGCAGCTGAGCATCTTCTCTACTATCAACAACTTGAAGAATGTTTCCTTGCTCCCAAGGTTTGCCACCATCTGTGGATTTACCGAGCATGAGGTTCAGAATGTTTTTAAACAGGACATTTGCGAAATGGCCAAGGACTTCAAGCTGACTCCGAAGGAGATGTACGCCAAAATCAAGTTCAAATACGACGGCTACCATTTTGCCGGTGGTGCTGATGCTGTTTTCAATCCTTTCAGCCTGCTCAATGCCTTAGGCGACCGATTGCTGAAAAACTACTGGTTTGCCTCCGGCACTCCGACCTTCCTCATCAAGCAGATGCAGCACTTCCATACCGACATCACCACGCTCGATTCGCTCGATGTGCCCGAGTCAGCCTTCGATCAGCCCACAGAGAACATGAAAGATGCCCTGCCGCTGCTCTATCAGAGCGGTTACCTCACCATCAAGGACTATGATCCCGAAGGTGAAACCTACTTCCTGTCCATCCCCAATCAAGAAGTACGCGTAGGCTATGTTAATGGTTTGCTGCCTACTTATACAGGCTTAAACAGCGGTGACGTGCAAGTCGGCTTTGCCTTGAAATTCTGGAGAGCACTCAAGCAGGACGATATCGACCTTGCCATGAGTCACATGCAGTCTTATCTCGCCGGAATTCCGTATATCGAAGGCTTCAAGCAGAAACTGGCCGAAGCAACTACGAAAGAAGGCTTCTATGAATACACGTTTTATCTCATCTTCTCTATGCTCAATGTCTATGTGCGCACGCAGGTGAAGGTGGCAGGTGGACGTGTGGATATGGTCATCTTCATGCCCGACACCATCTACGTCATGGAGTTGAAGGTGGGTGACACGGCACGCCATGCTCTTGACCAGATTGATGCCCGTGGCTATGCAAAGCCTTATCTCACCGACGGCCGGCGGGTGATGAAGGTCGGCATCCGCTTCGATGCCGACAAGCACACGGTGGACGAATGGAAGGTAGAGTGATTTATCCTGAGCTACAACCGGACAAATACGGAAAAAATAACGTATCTTTACCAGCAACTGGTCATGGCAGGTGAGGTTTCTCACCCTGTAATTGCCTCTGTACTTGGCAACAATATCATTGAATTCCCTACGAGGTATGAACTGCATAATCTGTGCGAATACGATCTTTCCGACATTCATGTAACACGCTTCTTTGATAAAGACTGCAAAGTTAGTCAATTCAAATCGTGTACAAGAAATATCGAGTCTAAATCATTCTATTTTAATAACTTATATTTAAATCGTCTCGTTTTAACGGGACAATAGTGATAAAAACTAATTTGTAAAATGACAAGTTTATTTAAGAGAGTGCTGCTTACTCTGAGTGTAGCCATGTTGCTCAGTCTTCCTATTTCAGGACAAGACAAACATTTCGAACACAACATCTACATAGGTTTAGGTGGTGCGCATTCTTTTGAAGGCGAAGATGACCCCTCAGCTTTTCATATTGGCTATGGTCTGAACTATTATCTTACGCGCCATTGGTCTGTCATGCCGGGCATCGGCTATCGTGCGAAGTTTGAAGTAGGAGATTACGAGGAAGGTATAGGTTCCTACGACTGCTCGTACTTCGATGTTCCCGTCCTAATCCAATATCATCTCTCCAATCCACGTAAGAGCGGACTTGTGGTGGAATGCGGCCCCGTGTTCTCTTTCATTGCCTCCAACAACCAATATTATAATGATGCCAATCCCTACCATCCATTGAACGACAAGGACATCTACCGGTCGTTCGATTTTGGTCTGCAGCCCGGCATCTACTACCAACTGGGCAAGCACTGGAGACTGGGACTGCAAGGGCATGTCGGACTGCTCAATCTGGAAAAAGACTACCCTGGGAAATCCGGATCCTACCACTTCCACGACTTGACCGCCACGCTCAACTTCCACTTCTGATGTTTTCTCCTTGGAAGGAGTATCCATGCCTGTTTAATATATCCTGCGGACAACATCTTCTTGGCTACCCCTGCGATGGCTTCCATTACCTGTCCGTTATCTCACTCTCGTAAATAGGAAACATGGTGGCTCTTGAACTTTTTAGAGCCACAACCGGACAAATATGAAAAAAAGAACGTATCTTTGTGGCAAAGATAAACTTCCACTCTAAACAATTACAATTATGGAGAATGAAGAAATCATCACTTTAACGAAGTGCGACAACTCTATTGTAGCCGACGAAATCGTTTCGAAGTTGGCGGACCATGGCATCATCGCTTCGCTTCATGATGAACTAAACGATCCTGCGTATGGAGCTTACGGTCCTAATCCTGGCATCGAAGTAAGGGTGTTCAAGAAGGATTATGAGCCAAGTAAGCGCATCCTCAAGGAGATAAGTGAGTCTCGTTCTGGGCAACTGCCGTGGTGTCCCAGTTGCGGAAGTGACAAAATCAAAGTCTTGCGAAGCAAAGAGGGCAAAAGATCAACGCTTGCAATCCTTCTTGGCATTGTCTTGATCATTCTTAGCTGCGCAGGGCTAATCCTGCCTAGTTTTGTGGAGGCTCTTGCGTCTCTTCGGCTATATGGTTATATCATATCTCCGTTTGTACTGCTTGGTGGCGTTTTGTTGGTATTACCCAAACAAGACTACAAGTACTACCAATGCATTGAATGTGGCAAGGTGTTTAAAAAATAATAATCGTAAACCCATATGATGATGCGTCGAATCTGTTTGTTACTGCTGGTCTGTCTGCTTCAGTTGAGTGCTTTTGCTCAGGCTGTTGTAGGCACATGGAAAGGCGACTTGAAAGTAGGCCAAGTGAAGCTGTCCTTGATTTTTCATGTAAGCAAGGACACGTGTACACTGGATGTTCCCGCACAAAGTGCATTCGGCATACCCGCCTCGCTCAAAGAGCTCACAGACACGTCCCTGACGGTTATCATGTACGGTCTGGAGGCCGGCTATCAAGGAAAAATCAAAGACGGGCAGTTTGTGGGCACGTTCACGCAGAGTGGAATGACCTTCCCCCTCACCCTCACCCGCTTTCAAGAAGTATATAACCGACCACAAGAGCCCAAGGAGCCCTATCCCTACAAGACCGAGGAAGTGACCATCAGTACACCGGACGCCAAGCTTGCCGGAACAATCACCTATCCCGTGGGCTGGAAACAGGGCAAAAAGGTACCATTAGCTGTCTTGGTGACTGGCAGCGGACAGGAAGACCGTAACGAAGAGATCTTTCGTCATAAGCCTTTCCTCGTGATTGCAGACTTCTTAGCAAGAAACGGAATCGCAACCCTGCGCTGCGATGACCGTGGCGTGGGAGGCTCAACGGGAGATGTGGCCAACGCCACCACATTTGACTTTGCCAAAGACGCATCTCATGAGTTAGACTATGCACGCAAACGAGGACAATTCTCTAAAGTTGGTGTCATCGGTCACAGCGAGGGCGGCAGCATCGGATTTATCCTCGGCGCACAAAAGAAATTGGACTTCCTGGTATCAATGGCCGGCCCCGGCATTCCGATGGACAGCATCCTGTATCTCCAGAATGTCAATACCCTTAAACAGGTTGGCATGCCCACAAACATCACCAAGGAGGAAGTGAGAAAAAAGATCATGGACAGCGACCCTTTCCCATGGATGGTAGCTTTTCTGAACTACGACCCTTCCAACGACATCAAGGCAACAACCTGTCCCGTCATGGCCATCAATGGCGACAAGGATGTTCAGGTTGATGCAGCCCACAATCTGAAAGCTATCAAGGAGTTGCTGCCGGCTAATAAGTTCTCAATGGTGAAGAGCTATCCCGGCCTGAACCATCTGTTTCAGCACTGTCAGACAGGCCAACCAGCAGAATATACCAACATCGAGGAAACCATCTCCGAGGACGTGCTGGCTGATATGGCTCAATGGCTGAAAGGCTTGTAATATCCTACACACGACACATCATCCACTTCATTTGATGAAAAGAGAAGGATGATGAAAAAGTTCTGTTTTCGTCATTGTGACACCCAAATCCGCAAGATCTCAAAGGCTCACAGGCTCGTTTCTAAGCTATTAACTTTGTTACTTCAAAAAAGTGGCAAAGTCGCCAAAGCGGCTGATGACCTGCCGGATGGGACAAGCGAGATACTCGGGATTGATATCTTTCTTCATCGTCGATGTCTGTTTAGTTCCTGACTTCATCAGTCCCTCATTCAATATGTCTATGGCATTATTGGCTGAATGCAATATGTCCACAGACAATTGGGACCATCAGGGCTTTCTAGAATAATTGTGAGCAGATTTAGGAGGTGCTGAATATTTTATGCGCTCTGCGCAATTTTACGCGATAGCGATTTTCGTCACGGGCAGGCTTTGTCCCCATCACCTCAGCACCATAGCTCCATGGGGAGCTAAAGTCTGTACGCGACTATTTTCCAAAAACTTATTCTCGATTCAGGGTGACGCATTGACGAAGTCAGGATAATATTTTACAAAAAGTAAAAATCCTTGTCAACGAAAATAAATAAAATAGAAAGTGGAGTAGGGAAGAGCAAGTGGAAAATGATGGAAAAAGGTGCAAAAGAGAGGGCATCAACCGGCGCTTTGGTTCAATTTCGGTGAGATGAGCAGGTCATCTCACTGAGATGAGGTG
>ULVN01130754.1_pt1 | contig 13819 bp, 8 predicted proteins | sample 1959491 | NCBI WGS metagenome assembly ULVN01 (sample SAMEA4835787, study PRJEB28245) | human gut metagenome | biome: gut microbiome; material: fecal sample | place: Denmark | collected 2008 | reverse complement strand
ATTACGCCGGTCTGATCGAGATTGACGGCAGCTACTACTATGTCAGGACGAGCGGCGAGGTGGTTCACGGCTGTAGCCACTGGATCACCAAGACCAACGGTCTGATGAGTGAGCGGAGCTATACTTTCGACGACAACGGCAGGATGACTGACCCGGAGATTCAGAATCCCGCTAAGGACGGCATCGTAGCAGAGGACGGCAGCCTGTACTATTACAGGGACGGCGTTCGCTACTACGCCGGTCTGATTGAGATCGACGGCAGCTACTACTATGTCAGGACGAGCGGCGAGGTGGTTCACGGTCGCAACTACTGGATCACCAAGACCAATGGTCTGATGGGGGAGCGGAGCTATCAGTTTGCCGAGGACGGCAAGATGATTAACCCCGAAATCAAGAACCTTAGTAAGAACGGCATCGTAGCGGAGGACGGCAGCCTGTACTACTACAGAGACGGCGTTCGCTATTACGCCGGTCTGATCGAGATCGACGGTAGCTACTACTATGTCAGGACGAGCGGCGAGGTGGTTCACGGGTGCAACTACTGGATCACCAAGACCAACGGACTGATGCCGGAGAAGAGCTACACCTTCGGCGCGGACGGAAAGATGGCACAGTGAATCAACAACCTGCCGCATGGTGTCAAAGTACCATGCGGCAGGCAAGGGAAGTACCTGCTTCTCCACATTTTAGGACAGAAAGTGGGGCGATGTAATTGGCTGATAAACTTCCGCTTTTGCTGCTGTTGGCGGCAGGCGCAACGTTTACCTCCGTGTGGCTTATCCTGTTGCGCAAGCGGCTGAACATGGCGTGGTATGTGGCGATACCGATTGCAATCGTCCATACGCTCTACGGCGTGCTGACTGTCAAGGTGTTTGCGTTTTTGGAAACCGGGTTTGACAAGGCAAGTATCGGGAACATGAGCCTGTTCGGCGGAGTGTTTTTCATGCCGCTGGCGTATTGGCTCGGTGCAAAAATATCCAGGAGACCAATGGGTGAGGTTTTTGACATTTTCGCGCCGTGCATGATTTTCACGGTTATGTGTGCCCGGGTCAACTGTATTCTGTCCGGCTGTTGCCGGGGGATGATGATTCCGGGGACGAACGCGATGCGCTTTCCGACGCGGGAGGTAGAGCTCGTGTTTTATGTGATTCTGCTTGCCGTTCTGTGTCCGCAGATCTGGAAAGGCAGGCTGAAGGGACGCGCATATCCTATTTACATGATGGCTTATGGAATATTCCGATTTGTAAATGAATTCTTCCGGGAAGCGGACACGCAGATGGTATTCCATCGGTCACACATATGGGCAGTGCTTGCCCTGATTATCGGCACCGCTGTAAACGCAGAGATTAAATCCGGAAAATCAAGAGAGAAGAGGAGAAAATGACTATGATCAAACGAATTACCAAACGATTCCTGTCGTTGCTGTTGGTTACCGTTATGGTTCTGGCATTGGTGCCTGTCATAACGGTACCAGCCCATGCGGCGACAAGCGGAACCGTGACAGGCTTAAGCAATGACAACATTGGTCTAAGCTACAAAGGTGACAAGACAGACACTTGGATTGCCTTTGGTACAACGATCACAGGCTCAATTCAGAGTTCGAGTGGATGTGGCACAACCCACTATTCATCTACACTCACAATTACCAACAAACGGAACATCTCCGCTGTGTTGAGCTTTGATTACGTAATCGATGCGCAGGGCGGCACGATTCAGGTCGACGGAGCCGCAGTTACCGCAGGCGGCACTTTCTCCAAAGAACTTGCCGCAGGTGGAACGTTGAATGTTTATATTAAGTCCAACAGTACCAGCGCACCGACAAAGATTACGCTTTCTAATATTGCGCTATCTGCCAACATTGAAGCAACTGCAACATTCCTCCCTGCAGAAAATGGTTCTTATACTGTGGATGGAAAGACCGTTGCCGAGGAGTTCAGCCACACCCAGAATGCAACGAATGCATATAAGCTGGCAGCGACACCTGCCGGCGGATATCAGTTCCGCGGCTGGTACAATGTAACGACGGGGGAATATCTCGGAACGGATACGACGCTTTCTCTGAATGTTGAAAGCGACTGCACGATCACTGCCAAATTCCTTGCTGAGGATGCAAACCTGTTTGAGGTGGGAACGCGGACATACGAAGATTTGGGCGATGCTGTTGCTTATGCACGGGAGAAAAATATCTCCCAAATCACGCTTCTGAGTAAAAAAGCGACGCTGACGAAGGACTATACGATTCCTGCCGGTATTACACTGTTAGTGCCTCATGATGCAGCCAAAACGCTGTTTTTAGATAATCCTACGGCGCTGCCCAGCGGAACTGTTTCCAACAAGAAAAACGAGTATAAGCGCCTGACTTTGGCAGAGGGCACGACTCTTACCGTCCAGGGTGGTCTTAGCATTGGCGGACAGCACCGTTCCTGCGCCGGTTCATCCGCCGGTTATATGACTGGCAACTATGGTCAGGTTTGGCTGAACGCAGGCAGCTCCATTATTGTAGAGAATGGCGGCAGCTTGTATGCCTGGGGCTTTGTGTCCGGCGCCGGTTCTGTCACCGTGAAATCCGGTGGTACAGCCTACGAGTGGTATCAAATCACGGACTTCCGTGGTGGTTCTGCTACCATGGGCATGGGAAATAAGGTATTTCCATTCAGCCAGTATTATGTGCAGAATATTGAATCTGCGTTGACATTGGAACAGGGTGCCAGTGAAAAGGTGTACGCTGCTGTCTATGCCAGCAGTCGCATCAACTATTCCATGATTCCCTTCGTGGGAGACAATGGTATGTTTAAGGTGGTTTCCGGCAGCCTGACTAAGCAGTACGACGGAACGACAGACCGTATCATCTATACCGTGAATGGTCAGGCAGAGGTCAACAATCTGAATCTTTCTCTGGCAGGCTCCAACGTCAGTTCCAAGAGTTATGTCCTGCCGCTGACGAACAACATGACTGTGAACCTGACGGAAGGCAGTAAGCTCACCATTAACCAGACGGCGGCTTTGTTGCCGGGTGTGCAGGCTAATATCGCGCAAAACGCTGAAATGATTATTTCCCGTGGCAACAGCGTCTATGTCTATGACCGTGACGAGTGGATTGCGAACAACTATACTTGCAACGGTAAGTTTGTTGCAGTGAGGTATGCTCCCAGCAAAGCATATAATCGCAAAGATGCGGATTTGCTGGATGCCAAGGTAAATATCAACGGTACGCTGTCCGTAAACGGGGCAATCTACACGACAGCAGGCGGTGCAGACATTTGCTCCGGCGATGGAACCGGCGTATTCAAGCAGAATGCCGCTGCCGGAACTGATACTGTAACCTATCAGTACACCCAGAACAACACAACCGTGACTGCTCACAAGATTACTATCACCCCCGCCAAGCTGCACAACGCCGACGGCTCCTACACCGAGACGAAGGACGCTGCAGCTGGGACAACAATCAACTATCTTGATGGCGTGTGGGGCGGCAAGCCTTGCGCACATGAGAACACCGAGATCCGCGACGCGAAAGCCGCCACTTGCACCGAGCCCGGATATACCGGCGATACCTACTGCAAGGACTGCAATGAGAAGATCAGCGACGGTGAGATTAGTCTCGCGCTTGGTCATGACTGGGGCGAATGGACTGTAACGACTTCCCCGACCTGCACGGAAAAGGGCGAAGAAAAGCGCACTTGCAAGCGTGAGGGCTGCAATGCAACCGAGACAAGAAAAATCGATGCGACCGGTCATACGCCTGTTGATGTTGCTGAACAGCCTGCAACCTGCACCGAGCCCGGACACACAGCCGGCACGAAGTGCTCTGTCTGCGGCGCGACTCTCTCCGGCATGGAAGAGATACCCGCGCTTGGTCATGACTGGGGCGAATGGACTGTAACGACTTCCCCGACCTGCACGGAAAAGGGCGAAGAAAAGCGCACTTGCAAGCGTGATGGCTGCAATGCGACCGAGACGAGAAAAATCGATGCGACCGGCCACACAGAAGTAATCGATGCAGCAAAGGCTCCGACCTGCACGGAGACTGGTCTGACCGAGGGTAAGCACTGCTCCGTCTGCAACGAAGTCCTCGTTGCCCAGGAAGTGATCCCCGCCAAGGGCCACAGTTGGAATGAGGGCGAGATCACGACCGCTCCGACTTGTGAAAATGCCGGTGTCAAGACCTACACCTGCACGGTTTGCAATGAAACCAAAACAGAAGCAATCGCTGCTACCGATCATACTTCCGTTGAAGTTTCCGAGAAGCCCGCAACCTGCACCGAGCCCGGACACAAAGCCGGCACAAAGTGCTCGGTATGCGACCAAGTTCTCTCCGGCATGGAGGAAATTCCCGCAACAGGACACACCGTGGTCGTTGACTCGGCAGTTGAACCCACCTGCACCGAACCCGGAAAGACCGAGGGCAAGCACTGCTCGGTCTGCAACGCGGTCATCGTTGCACAGGAGGTCATTCCCGCGAAGGGACACACCGAGGTCATTGACCCGGCAGTTGAGCCCACCTGCACCGAACCCGGAAAGACCGAGGGCAAGCACTGCTCCGTTTGCAACGAGGTCATCGTTGCACAGGAGGTCATCCCTGCCAAGGGACACACCGAGGTCATCGACCCGGCAGTTGAACCCACCTGCACCGAGCCCGGTAAGACCGAAGGCAAACATTGCTCGGTCTGCAATGAGGTTCTCGTGGCACAAACAGTGATTCCCGCGAAGGGGCACACTGAGGTCATCGACCCGGCAGTTGAACCCACCTGCACCACACCCGGCAAGACCGAGGGCAAGCACTGCTCCGTCTGCAACAAGGTCATCGTTGCACAGCAGGAAATTCCCGCCAAGGGACATACCGAGGTCATCGACCCGGCAGTTGAGCCCACCTGCACCGAGCCCGGTAAGACCGAGGGCAAGCATTGCTCCGTCTGCAACGCAATCATCGTTGCGCAGACTGAGATCCCTGCGACCGGCCACACTGAGAAGACCGTTGTGGGCAAGCCCGCAACCTGTACCGAAACGGGTCTGACGGATGGCATCAGCTGCTCTGTCTGCGGAACGGTTATCAAAGCGCAGGAAGAGATTCCTGCTAAGGGGCATACGGAAGTAATCGACGAAGCTGTTGAAGCTACTTGCACCACTCCCGGCAAGACCGAGGGCAAGCATTGCTCCGTCTGCCACGAGATTCTTGTTGCACAGGAAGAGGTTCCCGCAACGGGACACGCCGTGGTCGTTGACTCGGCAGTTGAACCCACCTGCACCGAACCCGGCAAGACTGAGGGTAAACACTGCTCCGTCTGCAATGAGATTCTTGTTGCACAGGAAGTTATCCCTGCCAAGGGGCATACGGAAGTAATCGACAAAGCTGTTGCAGCCACCTGCACCGAACCCGGCAAGACCGCGGGCAAGCACTGCTCCGTCTGCCACGAGATTCTTGTTGCTCAGGAAGTGATTCCCGCAACGGGGCACAAGGAGGAGGTTCGCAATGCGGTCGAAGCAACGCTTACGACACCCGGTTACACCGGCGACACCTACTGCTCTGTCTGCAAGGAACTGATCGAGAAGGGCTCGGAGATTCCCAAGACCGGAGTCACTATCACTTGGAAGAATGAGAATGGTAGTGTCCTGGGCACTGATACGATTCTTAAGGGATCCGTTCCCCAATATACCGGCGAGGATCCGAAGAAGAACGAGAATAAGCACTACAGTTACGAGTTCAAGGGTTGGGATAAGGAGCTTGCAGCCGTAAGCGAAGATACCGTCTATACCGCGCAGTTCACTTCGGTCGGCAAGAACGGTCTGTGCCAGGAAGACAACGGCACGTATTGGTTGGAAAACGGTCGGCATGTACGGGACAAGGGTCTTACACAGGTGAAGGATGCGAACGGTCACAATCTGTACTACTACTTTGATGTGGACGGCAAGGCTGTGAAGAATGTGTTGCCGGATGGCGGTAAGGACTTCTGGATCCCTGCGGAAAAGACCAACGGGTTGTTGCCTGAGTGGGGGTACTACTTCGATGAAAACGGCGTGATTCCCCATGACGAGCAGTTCCAGAACGGCATTGTCGAGGAAGGCGGCGTCAAGTACTACTACATCGACGGTATCCGTGTTCACATGGGTATGTTCAAACTTGATGGCAGTTTCTATTACGCCAAGTCGGATGGTGCGCTGATCGTCAACCGGACCTACTATTGCGAACGGATGAGTGACAGCGGTCTCCCGGAGGGTACGTATAGCTTTGATGCAGACGGAAAGCTCAAGAACGGTATCGTTGCAGAGAACGACAGTCTGTACTACTACCTGAACGGTGCACTGCATTATGCCGGTCTGATTGAGATTGACGGCAGCTACTACTATGTCAGGACGAGCGGCGAGGTGGTTCACGGCCGCAGCCACTGGATCACCAAGACCAACGGTCTGATGAGTGAGCGGAGTTATCAGTTTGCCGAGGACGGCAGGATGATTGATCCCGAAATCAAGGATACCGGCAAGGACGGCATCGTGCAAGAGAACGATAGCCTGTACTACTACAGGGATGGCGTTCGCTATTATGCCGGTCTGATCGAGATCGACGGCAGCTATTACTACGTCAGGACGAATGGCGAGGTGGTTCATGGTCGTAGCTATTGGATCACCAAGACTAACGGTCTGATGGGTGAGCGGAGCTATCAGTTTGCCGAGGACGGCAAGATGATCAACCCCGAAATCAAGGATACCGGCAAGGACGGCATCGTGCAAGAGGACGATAGCCTGTACTACTACAGGGACGGCGTTCGCTACTATGCCGGTCTGATCGAGATCGACGGCAGCTATTACTACGTCAGGACGAGCGGCGAGGTGGTTCACGGACGCAACTACTGGATCACCAAGACCAACGGACTGATGCCGGAGAAGAGCTATACCTTTGATGACAATGGAAGAATGACTGTTGATTGATATCGTAATCTGATGCGTCGTTCCTGCGCCGAGGGGGAAAATATCTCCCTCGGTGCGGGGCGATGCCTGATAGGAAGTGAATTCGTGAAGGTTCTGCAAATCAACAGTGTGTATGGCGTTGGAAGCACCGGAAAAATAACGCAGGCGCTGCACACCGCGCTGCTTGCAGATGGCGCTGATTCTATTGTCCTGTATGGGCGCGGACCGGATGCGGATGCGCCTGGTGTCTACCGCCTTTGCCGTAATTTGTATGGAAGGGCGAACAGCCTGCTCTCGCGGCTCACCGGGCTCAGATACGGTGGCTGCAACCTTGCGACGGGCAAAGCCTTTCGCATTCTTTCAAAAGAACAGCCGGATGTGGTGCATCTGCAATGCATCAACGGCAATTTCATAAATATTTACAGACTGATTTCCTGGTTGAAGGAGCATCGGATCCCTACTGTTATAACGTTGCATGCGGAATTCATGTATACAGCCAACTGTTCCCACGCCTTTGACTGTGAACGCTGGAAGAGCGGCTGTGGCAGGTGTCCACGACAGTATGCGGCAAGTAAAAGCCTGCTGTTTGATCGCACACATGCGAGTTTCCTCAGAATGCAGCGTGCTTTTACCGGATTTGACACCAACCTGCGCATCGTATCTGTTTCGCCTTGGCTGATGGAACGTGCCAAAAGCTCCCCGATTTTTACTGACAATAGCCATTGTGTCATTCTGAACGGTATTGATACCGAGATCTTCCGCCCACGCAGAGCAGAAGATCTGAAGGAACTGCACAATGTTTCTTATAAAAGGGTAATCTTCCATGCCACTGCCATGTTCAGCGATGAAAAGGAAGATCCCAAAGGCGGCTGGTATGTGTTGCGGCTCGCGGAAGAAATGCCGGACGCCGTTTTCATTGTGGCTGGGAAGCACCGGCTGCACGGTAGTATTCCCGCAAATGTTATCCTGCTGGGAGAGATCCGCGACCAGTTGCTTCTCGCACGCTATTATAGCCTTGCCGATCTGACGGTACTGACAAGCAAGCGTGAAACTTTCTCTTTGATTTGCGCGGAGAGCCTTTGTTGCGGAACTCCGGTGGCTGGCTTCCGTGCCGGTGCGCCGGAACAGATATCCATCCCGCAGTACAGCCGCTTTGTTCCGAACGGAGATCTGGATGCCTTACGGGAATGCATCGGGCAGATGCTTGCGATCCCGTATGACGGGCGGCAGATTGCGCAGGCGGCGCATAAGCTCTATGCAAAGGAGACTATGATTCATAAATACAAGGCACTCTATCAGGAGGTTCTATGCGGCGAGCAAAGATAGTGCTGTTGCGCCTGGATTATCTGCTCGGAACGGCAATCATTATCTGTCAGATACTATAGATACGTCAAATGGTAAGCATTCTCTTCTATCTCAGCTTTTTGGTTTCTATCGCACTGTGGATTTGCACAACGACAGAATCATTGGACGGGCTGGATCGTTTGACTATCGCAATTATCATGCTGGCGCTTATCCATGTTGCCATCAACGCAGCCATTACTGATGCGGTTTTTTCTTTTGAGTATCTGAAGAAATACATCATGTTTTGCTGCAGCATGGTTTTTCTTTCGGCAATCCGGCGAATTTCGTTGGATCGGGGGACATTTCGTTTTCTGGAGGTTCTTTTTCTCATTGTCGGGATCTTCATGCTGTTCATGTTTTTCTTCCGAAATCAGCAGATGCACCTGCTCAATGGCAGATATACACGTTACCTTACCTTCCGCTTTAACAATCCGAATCTGACAGCGCTGTTTCTTGCCTGTATGACGATGTTCCTTGAGGTTGCCGCTTTTCAGGAAAGACGCATTCCCATGAAAATACTGCTGTATGCTGTGGCTGCCGCCGAGCTTGTGTTTCTTTTTCTGACAAAGTCCAGAAATGCGCTTTTGGCAGTAGGCCTTTTCACAATTGTTGCGATTTGGTTTCTTCTGCGAAGGAGGCGTATCGCTTTTCGGAATGGTGTACTCGGACTGGTAGCAGTTTTCCCCATCCTGTTCGCGGTTGCGTACCTGTTTTTTATCGACAATGCCGACTCTGTGAAGCTGCTTTCCTTCTTTGCCGGTGAGGGAAAGCTATTGAATTCCAGAAGTAAAGTCTGGAAAGTCGCCTTTCAGGCATTTGAGTCCTCCCCTGTATTCGGAGCCTACTATCAGATTAGCGGCGGAACTGGGCTGTCCCAGATGCACAACACGCACGTGGATATTTTGACTTCCTACGGGTTGTCCGTTCTGGTTTTGGTATGCGTATACCTTTATTTGCTCATGAGGGACAGTCAAATGAAAGTAAAGCCTTCGGCGTCAAGCACCCCCTTGCTCGGCTTCATTTGCGCGCTTTTTCTCGGAGTCGGCGAGGCGGCATTGTTTTCCGGCGGATTGAGTGTATATCTTTTCTTCGGAATTTTCCTGGCGATGACAGATAAAGGCGAAGAAACAGACGAAGAACGAAGAACGGAGGCTCCCCGTGCGCGTAGCTTTTCTCAGTAACTACTTCAATCACCACCAGAAACCTGTGTCTGACGCTTTGATGTCCGGCACTGCGCAGTATACCTTTATTTCCACGCAGAAATTGGATGTCGAGCGCAAGGCTCTTGGATGGACCTCAGATACAGATGTCCCTTATGTCTGCACCGCAGACGGGACGGCGGAGTATGCTGTTCTGCGTCAAAGTGACGTGGTCATTGTCGGCTCTGCGCCCGAAGCGCTGGTGCAATGGGCGGCTCGGAGATCCAAACTGCTCTTCCGTTACTCCGAGCGTCCGCTGAAGGACGGGAATCCGCCGGCAAAGTTCCTGCCGCGTTTTCTCAAATGGCATTACTACAATCCGCCGTGGCGGAAGACCTATATGCTCTGCGCCAGTGCTTTTACGGCGGGAGATTACGCGAAATTCGGGCTTTTTCGCGGGCGATGCTATAAATGGGGCTATTTCCCGGAGACGGTACGGTATCCGGATGTGAACGCGCTGATCGACCGCAAGGAAAAGGCGACCATCCTGTGGTGCGGACGCTATCTGGACTGGAAGCACCCGGATGATGTGATTGAGGTCGCAAGACGGCTCCGGGACGTGGGCTGCTGCTTCCGGATCGAGATGATCGGCTCCGGCGAAATGGAGCCGCGGCTCAGGCAGTTGGCGTCGGAAGCGGGGCTTTTGGATACAAACATACAGTTCCTCGGCGCCATGTCCCCGGAGGATGTGCGCCGACACATGGAAAAGGCGGGCATCTACCTGTTTACCAGTGACCGGCAGGAGGGCTGGGGCGCTGTTCTGAACGAAGCTATGAACAGCGGCTGTGCGGTCGTTGCCGGCGATGCGGCAGGGGCAACGCCCTTCCTTGTACAGGACGGCGCAAACGGAAGCGTGTATCATAGCGGCGATGTGCAGGAGTTGTACGAAAAGGTGCGGCGGTTGCTGGATGATCCGTCCACGCAACGCGCATTCGGATCAGCCGCCTACCGGACCATCACCGGTCTATGGAATGCGGAGACTGCCGCGGAGCGCTTTTTGCAGCTGTCGCAGGCACTGCTGGACGGGCGTGACGCGACAAAGCTGTTTGCGGACGGTCCCTGCAGCCCGGCGAGCCTGTTGCGGGAAGATTGGTACAGGAAATGAAACTGAGATCTATCAAAAAACGAATTGTGCTCCACATGGTCAACCATACTTTGGCGGGGACGCGTTTCTTTGCCGCCAAAAGGCGACTTCTGCGCTCCATCGGCTATGAGATCGGCGACAATACCAAGATCGTCGGGCCCATTCATAACACCGGAACGCTCTGCATCGGCGCGGATTGCTGGGTCGGATGCAACCTGACAGTCTCCGGAAACGGGACGGTCACGATCTGCGACAACTGTGACATTGCCCCGGATGTCACCTTTCTGACAGGCGGACACCGGATCGGGAGTCACGCCCGGCGCGCGGGCGAGGGGGAGACATACCGCATTTCCGTAGGCAACGGTGTCTGGATCGGCGCGCACGCGACTGTTTTGAACAATACCGGCATCGGGGACGGAAGCGTCGTTGCCGCCTGCGCCTGCGTTCGCAGGGACGTGCCGGCAGACACGATGGTCGCCGGCGTCCCTGCCAGAGTGATAAAGGAGCTTGAGGATCTTGCTACAGACGCTCAGAAAGAATAAAGTCGTCAAAAACGCGGGCTGGATCATAGCCGGCAAGGTGGCAAACAAACTGCTGGCTTTTGTGGTCGGTGTTTTTGCGGCACGCTACCTGGGACCGGGCAATTACGGTCTGATCAATTACGCGGCGGCGTATGCGACCTTTTTTGCTTCCCTCTGCACGCTTGGCATCAACAGCATCCTCGTCAAAAACTTCGTGGATCATCCGGAGCAGGAAGGTGAAACAATCGGAACAACCCTGCTTCTGCGGGCTGTTTCCAGCCTGCTCTCGGCTTTGGCTATCGTCGGCATCGTAAGCGTTGTGGATAAGGGGGAGCTGCTGACCGTTGCGGTCGTGGCACTGTACAGCATCGGACTTGTCTTCCAGGTGTTTGATACGCTGAATTATTGGTTCCAGTCCCGGCTTCAGTCCAAATATTCTGCCATTGCCGGACTGGTGTCGTATGCGGCGATGTCCGCGTACAAGATTATTCTGCTGGCGCTCGGAAAAAGCGTGGAGTGGTTCGCCGTTGCAAGCGCGCTGGATTACATCGTGCTGGCGGTATTTTTGCTGATTGCCTATTTCCGGAACGGTGGGGTGCGGTTTTGTTGCTCCTTGAAAAAGGCGAGGGAACTCCTGCAAAGCAGTTACAGCTTTATCATATCCGGTCTGATGATATCTGTTTATGCCTGCACGGACAAGCTGATGCTCAAGCAGATGCTCGGGGCTGATGCCGTCGGGCACTACTCTCTTGCCTCAACGGTCAGCGTTTCGTGGGCTTTTTTACTCTCGGCGGTCATTGACTCGCTTTACCCCGAGATCGTGCAGAGCTTCCGGAAGGATCGCCTGCGCTACGAAAGGAAGAACCGACAGCTCTACGCAATCGTTATATATGCATCCCTGTTCGTATCCGCTCTGATATGCCTTATTGCAAAGCCCTTTGTTGTGACTCTGTACGGGGAGAAATACCTGGCGGCTGTCATGCCGTTGCGCATTGTGGTCTGGTACACGGCGTTCTCCTATCTCGGCGTTGCCCGAAACGCATGGGTTGTGTGCGAGAATCAGCAGAAGTACCTCAAGTATCTGTACATCAGCGCCGCCGCGCTCAACGTTGTGCTGAACCTTGCCCTGATCCCCCTGTGGGGCGCGTCCGGGGCTGCCGCGGCATCCCTGATTACGCAGGCGTCCACCACGATCCTGCTTCCGGCGCTGATCCGCCCACTGCGTCCGAACGCAAAACTGATGCTGGATGCCGTTCTCTTGCGCGGCGTACTGCCGGGGAAAGCAAGGGAACGCTGACCGGGGCGGCGGCACCGCTTCGGCGCCCGCAGGCAACCGGCGTTTCCAAAAAATAATCACACAGAGGAGTAAGACCAGATGATATCCTTCCAGAATCAAACGCTCCTGATTACCGGCGGGACAGGCTCCTTCGGGAACGCCGTTCTGCGCCGCTTTCTGACCACCGACATTGCGGAGATCCGCATCCTCTCGCGGGATGAGAAGAAGCAGGACGATATGCGGCATACATATCAGACCACCATGCCGGAGTATGCGGAGAAAATCCGGTTCTACATAGGCGATGTGCGGGATTATACCTCGATTGTAAACGCGTTCCGCGGCGTGGACTACGTGTTTCACGCCGCCGCGCTCAAGCAGGTGCCCTCCTGCGAGTTCTACCCCATGGAGGCGGTCAAGACCAACGTGGTCGGCTCGGACAATGTCATCTCTGCCTGCGTTGCCAACCATGTACGGAAGGCAATCTTCCTGTCCACCGACAAGGCAGCCTACCCGATCAACGCCATGGGTATGACCAAAGCCGTTATGGAGAAGAATGTGATTGCCCGCTCCCGGCAGATGCTGGCAGGGGATCCCGTTCTGTGCCTGACGCGGTACGGCAATGTCATGGCGTCCCGCGGTTCGGTTATTCCCCTGTTCTGCGACCAGATTGACGAGGGAAAGCCCCTGACCGTCACGAATCCGGATATGACCCGCTTCATGATGACGTTGGAGGATGCCGTTGACCTTGTTCTCTACGCCTTTGAGCACGGCGAGCAGGGTGACCTGTTCGTGCAGAAAGCCCCTGCCGCGACCATCGGGACGTTGGCGCAGGCAGTGCTGGAGCTGAAGCATGCGGATCTGGGCATAACGACCATCGGGACGCGGCACGGCGAGAAGCTCTTTGAGGTACTGGTGACGGCAGAGGAGATGCTTCGGGCGGAGGATCTGCCCGGGTTCTTCCGCATTCCGGCGGACAACCGGAACCTGAACTATGACAACTATTTCAGCAAGGGAAATCCGGAACTCGGCAGGATCGGGGCGTACACCTCCCACAATACCAGCCGGCTGTGTGTGGAGGAAATGAAGCAATTACTGCTGAAGCTCAGGCTGTTCGGAGGTTCCTGCTGATGAACATTCTGATAACAGGTGCGCGCGGATTCGTGGGGAAGAATCTGACGGAGGCGCTCAAAGCTATTCGCGACGGCAAGGATCGCACCCATCCGGAACTGGAAATCCGGGATATCTGCGGGTACGATACCGACAACACGCCGGAGCAGCTTGCAGATTTCTGCAAAACAGCGGATTTTGTGTTCCATCTCGCGGGCGTGAACCGCCCGAAAACGGCAGAGGAATACCTCCCCGGCAACACCGGCTCACTGGAAATACTGCTGACCGCCCTGAAGCAGGCAGGCAACTGCTGTTCCGTGATGCTGGCAAGCTCGGCGCAGGCGTCGCTTGTCGGGCGCTACGCAGGCAGTGCGTACGGCAAAGC
>ULVN01124825.1_pt1 | contig 13888 bp, 15 predicted proteins | sample 1959491 | NCBI WGS metagenome assembly ULVN01 (sample SAMEA4835787, study PRJEB28245) | human gut metagenome | biome: gut microbiome; material: fecal sample | place: Denmark | collected 2008 | reverse complement strand
GCGTAAACGCTAAACCCGCCTTGAAAGCGGAAAACAACTCACCTCTTTTTAGGGATGTGCCCTATATATGCTAAAATAGAAAATATGACGCTTATTTCCCCTTTTAGAATTTTGAGCAAAGATACCCGCTCCAAAGCCCGCACCGGCGTTTTGTATACCAAACACGGCGCGGTGCATACCCCGGTTTTTATGCCGGTTGCCACGCAAGCCTGCGTAAAAGCCCTCACGGCCGACGACATTCGCGACGTGGGCGCCGAGTGTATTTTATCCAACACTTACCATTTATACCTGCGCCCGGGCACAAATACGCTTGAAAAAATGGGCGGCCTGCATAAATTTATGAATTGGAACGGCAGTATTTTAACGGACTCCGGCGGATTTCAGGTTTACAGCCTGCCCAAATTCCGCAAAATTAAAGAAGAAGGCGTCACGTTCCAATCCCACCATGACGGCAGTAAACACCTGTTCACGCCGGAAAACGTGATAGATTTTGAAGCCCAAATCGGCTCGGACATTTGGACCATGCTGGACGTGTGTATCCATGCCAAAAACCCCACCAAGCACGAGGCCCGCGAGGCGTTGGATATTACCAAACGCTGGGCCGAACGCGCCGAGGCCGCCTACCATAAAAAAATCAGCCAACAAAACATTACCCAAAACGCAGACGGCTCCTTTACGGTGGGCAATTCCCTGTTATTCGGCATTATTCAGGGCTCCATTTACCCGGATTTGCGCCGCGAAGCCGCCCAACACATGGCCGCCTTGCGCACGCACGGCTACTGCATCGGCGGGCTTTCTTTAGGGGAAACCTTAGACCAAATGAACGCCGCCGTCAGCGCCGTGACGGACGTTCTGCCCGAGGGAAAACCGCGCTATTTTATGGGCCTGGGCACACCGATAGAAATTTTGAACTCCATTGAACGCGGCGTGGATATGTTTGACTGCGTGTGGCCCACCCGCGTGGCCCGCAACGGCCAAGCCATGACCAGCCAAGGCCGCCTGAACATTAAAAATGCGGAGTTCCGCTTGCAAGAAGGCCCCTTAGACCCGGAGTGTGACTGCTACACCTGCCGCCACTACTCCCGCGCCTATGTAAGCCACCTGTTCCGCTCGGCGGAGCTGACCAGCCACCGCTTAATTTCCATACACAACATCCGCTTTTTAATCCGCTTAATGGAACGCGCCCGCGAGGCCATAAAAAACGGAACCTTCCTGGAATTAAAAGACGAAGTTATTTCCAAATACAAATAAGTTTTACAGTCGTAAAGCCGCAGGATTTTTTATAGTCCTGCGGTTTTTTTATGGCTTACAGCCCCTTTTCATACAAAAAAATACCGGCCCCAAAAAAGGCCGGCACTGATTAAAAGGGCGTTTTACCTAGCAGACTTTCTTTTTTAAGCCCGATAAGGTTAAATATTCTTCACACCCGGCCCCGGTGCAACTAAAGCACATGCGGTACGGAGAAGAAAAAACTTTTATCTGTACCGCCACACCCGGGAAGCGTTTGGTATTGGTGGCTTGTGCCACGCAATCGCGGCCGGTGCCCGCAACCAGCGTATAGTGCCAGTTGCCGTCACCGTTATCGGCCGCGATGTTTTCCGCCGGGATATTTACATCCAGCTTGCCAAAATCCCCATCGTCCGGCCCACATTGTTTGAAAGTAGTTAAATACATCTGCTGGGCATCCGCAATTGCTTTTAGCATAACGGTAGCTTCGGCCGTGCGGGATTTTTTTACAGCGCTTTCATACTGCGGGAGCGCCACGGCGGCCAAAATGCCGATAATCAGCACCACCACCATCAATTCAATAAGTGTAAAACCTTTCTTCATAAATTTCTCCTTTTCGGGTAAACCCCTATTACAAGTATAGCACAATTTTTTACTAATTCTAGCGGAAAATTTCCGTCACGCGCTTAAAAATACCGTTGCAATACGCCAGCGCCATGCCGTAATTGCTGACGGCTACGCCGCTTTTTTGCAAATATTCCACCCGGCGCAAAATTTGGCGGCGCGTCACCATGCACCCCCCGCATTGGATAGCCAATTTGTAAGTATCCAACGCTTCGGGCAACGGGTCCAAATTCGCCAGCACCGTAAATTCCAACCGCTTGCCGGTGTATTTGCGCAGTAAAGCCGGTATTTTGGTGCGGCCGATGTCGTCACACAAATTCACACTGTGGGAGCAAGATTCCATAATCAGTATTTTATCCCCGTCCTGCAAATTATCAATGGTTTGGGTGCCCCTTAAAAACGCCTTAAAATCCCCTTTCAGGCGGGAAAACAAAATGCTGAAACTGGTTAGCGGTATTTGGGGCGGCACCACCGCGCTAACCTGCTTAAACGCCTGGGAATCCGTCACCACCAACTGCGGGGTGTGGTTTTTTAACCAGGCGGCCAGCTCCGTATCTTTTAAGCAAACGGCCACCGCGCCTATATCCAATAAGTTGCGGATAGTTTGCACCTGCGGCAAAATCAGCCGGCCCTCCGGCGCGGAAGCATCTATGGGAATAACCAACACCACTTGGTCCCCGGGGCGCACCACGTTATCCAACAACACGCCGGGCGCATAAGCGCTGGCGGGCAAATGTTTTTGTATGGCCGCAAGCAACCCGTCCAACTGCGGCGCTTTGCAGGAAAACTCCACCGTATCCACTCCTTCCACCGGGGCCGGCGCGCACAAATCACTTTTATTATGCACAAAGAAAAACGGAATTTGCCGTGCTTTACACGTTTGCATTAAAGCACGGTCACAAGCGTCCAATTCGCCCGCAAAAACCAAAATAGCCAGGTCCACCTGGTCTAATACCGCCTGGGTGCGGCTCACCCGCTGTGCCCCCAGGGCAGACGTATCATCCAGCCCCGCGGTATCAATCAGCGTGACGGGCCCTATACCCAAAATTTCAATAATTTTTTTAACCGGGTCCGTGGTGGTTCCGGGGTGCTGCGCCACCACGGAAACCTGCTGTCCCGTCAGGGCGTTAATCAGCGAGCTTTTGCCCGCGTTCATTTTGCCAAAAATGCCGATATGCGGCCTGTTTACTTGTACCATAGTAAAATTATATATAAAAAACCCCGGGCCGGGCATTTCTTCCGTCCGTCCGGGCGGGCGGATTTTTTTAACCCACCCGCGCCCCAAGCATTTTTTGGGGCCGGGTTTCTACGCGGGCCCGAACGGCTCCGCCTAACCTTAAAATCCCCCCAAAAGCATTTTTTCCAAGCTCTACTCCAAACGCACCCGTATTTTATCGGTCCCAATAAAGTATAATAGAATAGAAGCATACCTTACGAGTACAAGGAATTATATGACCAACGATTTTAACGCTTATTTGAAAGACCGCGCCAAACTGGTGGAAAAGAATTTGGCTAAATATGTGGGAAAAATTGAAAATTCGCCCAAAGTTTTAACAGATTCCATGGCCTATTCTTTGCAAGCGGGCGGCAAACGCGTGCGCCCTATTTTGCTAATGGCTACGGCGGAGGCTTTCGGCAAAAAAGCGGCGGATGTAATGCCCGCCGCCTGCGCGGTGGAAATGCTGCATACTTATTCCCTAATTCACGACGATTTACCTTGTATGGATAACGACTCCCTGCGCCGCGGCAAACCCACCAACCACAAAGTGTTTGGGGACGATTTGGCCCTGTTAGCCGGGGACGCTTTATTAACGTATGTGTTTGAAGTTTTCGCCCAGAACGGCAAAATAAAAGCCGTCGGCGCGGAAAACACCTTAAACGCCCTTTTACATTTTGCCAACTGCGCCGGAGCCTCCGGCATGGTGGGCGGCCAAACGGCCGATGTATACGCCGAAGGCATGGGCGCGGCGGATGCCGTCAGCACGCGGGCGGAAAAACTCAAAAAAGAATCCAAACCGCTGGCCGATAAATCCCTGCATTATTTTATGCTCCCCTCCACGGTAAAAGAAACCACGCCGGAAACCATTTTGAACTACATTCACGCCAATAAAACGGGTGCGTTAATCCGCGGCAGTGTGGAAGCAGGCGCCCTGCTGGCCGGCGTAAAAGGCAAAGATTTAACCCTCATTAAAAAATATGCCAACTGCATTGGGTTGGTCTTTCAGATTGTAGATGATATTTTAGACGTGACGGCCACTGCCAAACAACTGGGCAAATCCAATAGTGATAAAGAAAACGGCAAATTAACCTTCGTCAGCCTGTATGGGTTGGAAGGCAGCCGCAAACACGCCCAGCTGTTAATTGCCAATGCCCAAAAAGCGTTGGACGGCTTAAAAAATGTAAAAAAGAAAAACCTGTGGCCGCTGTACGCCATGGCGGATTTTTTCAAAACCCGCACTTATTAATTCAAGGGGTTATTCATGAAAGTTTTGCCCAGTATTCAAAGCCCAAAGGACTTGCGCCTGATTAAAAAGGAACTCCTGCCCACGCTGTGCCAGGAATTGCGCGACACGATTATTTCCACCGTCAGCAAGAACGGCGGGCATTTAGGTTCCAGTTTGGGCGCGGTAGAAATTATTACCGCCCTGCATTATGTATTCAACACGCCGCAAGACAAAATTGTGTTTGATACCGGCCACCAAGCCTATGCGCACAAACTGCTTACGGGCCGCCAAGCCGAGTTTGAACACATCCGCCAAAAGGGCGGGATTAGCGGTTTTCCCAAACGCTACGAAAGCGAATATGACTCCTTTGGGGTCGGGCATGCTTCCACCGCGCTTTCCGCCGCGTTAGGCATGGCGATTGCGCGTGACCAAAAAAAGGAAAATTCCAAAGTGATTGCCATTGTGGGCGACGGCTGTTTAACGGGCGGCATGGCTTATGAAGCCCTGCAAAACGCCGGGCTGTTGGCTACGGATATGCTGGTTATTTTGAACGACAACCAGATGTTCATTTCCCAGCGGGTAGGCGCTTTGGGCAAATTTTTAACTAAACTGCTCACCAAACAATACGTTCAACTGGCCGAGGAAAAAGCCACCAACTTCTTAAAACGCTTTGATGACCTGGGCAACAACGCCGCCAAACTGGCCAAAAAAGCACGCGCCATTTTATTCCCCAGTACGATTTTTGAAGAAATGGGTTTCCGCTACTTCGGCCCGGTAAACGGGAATAATATTGAAGAGCTGATAGAAGTTTTGGAAAGCGTAAAAGATGTAAAAGGCCCGGTGATGTTGCACGTTGTCACTAAAAAAGGCAAAGGCTACAAACCGGCCGAGGAAAAGCCCACCAAATTCCACGGTATCGGCATTTTTGATGTGGAAACCGGCGACACGATTGGCAAAGCCAACGGCATTACTTTTACGCAGGCGTTTTCTCAAGCGCTTGTAAAACTGGGCGAAAAGGATACCACCGTCAACGCCATTACCGCCGCCATGCCGGAAGGCACGGGGTTAGACGCGTTTAGGGATAAATTCCCCACCCGCTATTTTGACGTGGGCATTGCCGAAGAACACGGCGCCACCTTTGCCGCGGGTCTAGCCGCCTGTGGGTTAAAGCCGGTGTTTGCGCTGTATTCCTCGTTTGCGCAACGCTGCTACGACCAAATTTTGCATGATGTGGCGTTGCAAAAGTTGCCTGTGGTGTTTGCGTTGGACCGCGCCGGAGTGGTGGGCGAAGACGGCCCCACCCACCACGGGGTTTTTGATTTAAGTTTTTTACGCAGTGTGCCGGACTTGGTTTTAGCCGCCCCGGCGGACGAAAACGAACTGCAACACATGCTTAAAACCGGGCTCTATTGCGGGAGGCCGTTTGTTCTGCGCTATCCGCGCGGGGCCGGGTTTGGGGTAGAAATGGACGCCAAAATGAAAACCTTGGACATCGGCAAAGGCGTGTGGCTTAAAAAAGGGAAAGATTTAACTATTGCCGCCATTGGCAACCGGGTTCACCCGGCGTTGCAAGCGGCAAACGCGCTTGAAAAACAGGGTATTTCCTGCGGGGTAATTAATATGCGCTTTGTAAAACCCCTGGATACTCAAATTTTGGACGAAGCCCTCCGAATTTCCCCGCGGATAGTGACGGTGGAAGACAACGCACTCATTGGCGGATTTGGGGCGGCGGTGGCCGAATATCTGGCCGATAAAGGGGCCGCTTTCCACTTACTGCGCCTGGGCATACCGGACCAGTTTGTGGAACACGCCAAATCGGCCCAGTTATACGAACAACTGGGCCTGAACGCGCAACAGATTGAGCAACGCATATTAAATTGGAAAAATAAGTGAGGTATTCCCATGAGCGTAAAGGATATTGAACACGAACATTCTTATATTAAAGCGTACGAAGATATACAACTCTTAAAACAGGACGTTATGCGCCCTGTGCGTATGGAGCTGGAAGTAATGAAGCCGGAAATTTACCTCCAACGCCACCATATAGAAGAAACGATTGTCTGCTTTGGCAGTGCCCGCGTGCGGGAAGAAAAAGAAGCCAAAGGCAAAGTAAAAGCCGCCCAAGAAGCCTTAGCCAAAAACCCGGGTGACAAAAACCTGCAACACCGTTTGTATGAGGCCGAAGGATTATTAAAATTGGCCCCGTATTACGAAGCGGCCCGCAAATTTGCCAACCTGGTTATTGAACACGCCGGCGACCGTTTTGCCGTCGTCACCGGGGGAGGCCCGGGGCTCATGGAAGCGGCCAACCGCGGCGCGTTTGAAAAGAACGGCAAAAGTATCGGTTTCAACATTACCTTGCCGCACGAACAACACCCCAACCAGTATATCACTAAAGATTTGGCCTTCCTGTTCCACTACTTCGCCATCCGCAAATTACATTTGGTTATGCGCTCTAAAGCGTTTGTGGTTTTCCCGGGCGGGTTCGGCACGTTTGATGAACTGTTTGAAATTTTAACCCTGGTAAAAACAGGCAAAAAACAGGATATTCCGATAGTGCTGGTAGGCAAAGAATTTTGGAATACGGTAGTGAACATCCCGGGCTTGGCCTCTTACGGGGTTATTTCGCCGGAAGAAGCGCAATCTTGCGAAATTGTAGACACGCCGGAAGAAGCATGGGCTATTATTGCTAAATTCTACCACATCAAATAAAAACGGTTTTCCGGCCCATAAAAAGCTCCTTGTACTTAAATTTGTTTTGATAGCAAAACGGTACAAGGAGTTTTTTTGCCCCCGCAAAGTGCCGGGCCGGGAATTTGCCCCGGTTTTGGGCGCAACAGAAAACGCCTGGGGTTATCGGCGCGGTATTTATAAATAAAAAAACCCCGACGACAGGCATTTTGCCAGAAATTCTGCCGGGCAGGGTTTATCGGGGCGGTATTTATAAATAAAAAAACCGCCGGTTTGCTGCCCGGCGGGTTTTTAGCTTTAGAAACTAAATTATCTTTTTTTGGTAGTCTTCTTGGCGGCTTTTTTAGCGGTTGCTTTTTTAACAACGGCTTTTTTGGCCACTTTTTTAACAACAGTTTTTTTAACTGTTGCTTTTTTTAATACAGCCTTTTTGACCGTTTTTTTGACTGCCGTTTTTTTGGCAGGCTTTACGGTTTTTTTAACCGCTTTTTTAGCGGGGGCTTTTTTAATGGCCACTTTTTTAACGGCTGTTTTTTTAGCCACTACTTTTTTGACCGTCTTTTTAACAACCGCTTTTTTTACCGGCTTTTTGACGGCGGCCTTTTTAACAGTTGCTTTTTTGACCGTTTTTTTAACGGCGGCAACTTTTTTTGCGGGTTTTTTATTGCCCATACTGTTCTCCTAAGACAACTAGTTTTAACCTCATAAAAAATAATACCACAATTACTATGAAATTGCAACAAAAAACCTCGTCTTAGAAAAATATTTTTGAAAAAATCAAGCCCCTTTTTTATTTTCCGTTTCCGTCGGGCGCTTGACTTTTCGCCGCAGATTTTCTAACCGGGCGCACCAGCTGATACATTCCCGCGCGCCCGCACAGGGCCGCAAATAAAATTTCTTTCATGGTGTTTTTATACACGCACACAATGGCAAACGCGCTGATAACGGCCGTCCACGGGTGGCGCTCCGCCTGCTCAAACCCCACCACTGCCGCTTGGAAAATAGCAAACAAAACGCATAGCCCGTACGCCCAATTAAACCAATACACCAGTTTCAAGGCGGCTACTTCCGTGCGGATTTTAAGCAGGCGGATAAGTAGCGGCAGCAGGGCCGTTTTGCCCAGCGCAAACATTCCCCCCAATAGTCCCCCCAACACATACTGCCCGTTGAAAATCTGCCCCGCCCCCGGTGCCACCAAACTGATTAAAAAAGCCCAAATTCCGTTCATTTTATTTCCCCTTTCCAAAGTGCGGTGGCCGTGGCCACCTTGGAATATTCCGGCGCTTTTAAGCCGCTGATTTCCCCCAATTTTTGGGCCCACGCGCAAAAATCTTCCGCCGGGCCCGCCTTTAACTCAAGCTCAATTTCCAGCATATTCTGCCGCCGCTCCCCCGCGGTAATTTCCACCTCGTCCAAGGCCAATTCATAAATAGCATCTGCCAGAGCCAAGGTATACACGCGGCGGTTATTTTGGATATAAAATTTGAACTCCAGCCGCGCCACCTCCACCCCTTGCCAGGTGCCCCGGGAGCGCAAGGCCGCCAGAGCCTCCCGGTGCGTATGGGCCCCGGGCAAAGGCAGGGTTTCTTCCCGGCGGACGGCTTTGCCGTTTTCCAACCGGGTTTTTGTTTTTAAGGTCGCCTCGTAAGCGCCGTCGGTACAGCGCACCCGCATAGCTATTTTCTGCGCGGAAAGCGCCTCGTCCGGCGTATCCGCATAAGCATCCAAAATGTGCAAAATCTGCACCGGGGGCAGGGCGCGCCCGGTTAACGTGCGCACGGCAGAAAGCATTTTATCAAAATCCGCCGGAGCGGTCGCCCGCCACTTAAATTCTGTTTCTATGGACATAATGTTAGTTTACAAAAAAAGTATAATGAATGTTAGGAGGATTTTTATGAAAAAACTGCGCCAACCCACCTCTTTAGCCTGTTTTGCCTGCGGGAGAAATAACCCCGTCGGTTTGCATTTGGAATGGTTCAACAATTACGACGAACACCAAGTGGAAACCACTTTTACATTGGATGACAACTACTGCTCTTACCCCGGCACCATGCACGGCGGAATTATCGCAACGATTTTGGACGAAACATCCGGCCGGGCCATTTTGCTGGATAACGATTTCAACCGCCTGATGGTGACGCTGAAAATGGAAATGGTTTATAAGAAAAACACCCCCACCAACACTCCCTTAAAAGCCGTGGGCCGCGTGCTGAAAGACAGCGGTTCCCGCGCGCAAGTGGAAGGAGAAATTATCCTGCCCGACGGCACCGTTTCGGCCAAATGCACCAGCATTTTGTATAAAATCCCGCAAGCGGTAAAGGATAAATGGGGGCCGGAGGCCGACGAATGGCTCCGCACCACGCCCAAAGTGGAAGAATAATTTTTCTATTGGAAATACTAACTACTTTTTAATGTTGTAAAATAAACACCCAAAGTAGAAGAATAATCTTCCTATTGGACATAAGCGATTGCTTGTTTTTACCGCACGACTATTTGCTTTTTACCGTGCGGTGATTTTTTAATGTGCGGCGGGGTTTGGTGTGCGGTCTTTTTGATATGTGGGAGATTTACTTTTAGCGCGCGGCATTTTGGGCGTGCGGCGCCTTTTTACCATGCGGCAGACTTATTTTTCGCGCGTGTTGGATTATTTTTCGCACGCGGCCCCTTGCTTTCCACGGCACACTGAACTATTTTAATGTCCTAGCATAAAAAACAGTTGAGCGGGACGTAATTTTTTGCTAAAATAAGAATTGTCCTAGTTAAAGGAACAATTTAAGGATCGGTAGCTTAGTTGGTAGAGCGCCTGCTTTACACGCAGGAGGTCACAGGTTCAAGTCCTGTCCGGTCCACCATTTTTTAAGGCACTCCGTATGGGGTGCCTTTTTTATTGTCTTGTTTCCCCCACGTCCGACGGAGCGCGGTATAGGAAGCAGGATAAGTATCGTTTGCCAGTTTAATTTCAAACAAATCCGCTCCTGTTTTATCGGCAATCATTTTAGCCACGATGGCGGTATTGCCTTCTTTAATGTTCCCGACGCTGTATTGTTCTCCGGTGCGGGAAAAATAAACTACTAATACTTTGTTATTTTGTGTCATAGGTTTTGGGGCCTCCTCGGTTTTGGGTTTGGCATTACAGGCGGTAGCAAATAATGCGGTTAGTAAAAGTGCGAGTAATTTTTTCATTCTATGCTCCTATTTTAATTTGCCATATTCTTCGTCTGTCACGGCGTCCAACCATTCGTTGGAAGTATTTTCACCTGCTAACTCAAACGCCAAGTGGGAAAACCAACTGTCCGGTGCGGCCCCGTGCCAATGTTTTACGTTAGCAGGGATATGAATAACGTCGCCCGGTTTCATCTCTATGGGTGCTTTGCCCCATTCTTGGTAATAGCCACGTCCGCCAACGGCCACTAGCATTTGACCGCCACCTTTGGTAGCGTGGTGGATATGCCAGTTGTTCCGGCATTTGGGCTCAAAAGTAACATTGAAGAAAGTGACTTGTTCGGTAGAAATCGGTGCCAGATAACTTTGTCCCACAAAATATTTGGCGTAGGCATCATTTGTTTTGCCGATGGGGAAGAAAATAGTTTTTTGATATTTATCTTTTTCCGTTAAGGCAGGTTCTTTGTCCGTCCATACCTCTTTTGCCAAATTAAAAGTAGCCCACGCTTTGGGCCAACCGGCATAAAAAGCCGTATGGGTAATGGCGGCGGCAATTTCTGCTTTTGTTACGCCATGGTTCTTGGCATTTTGCAGGTGATATTTAAGGGAGGAATCTGTGATTCCTTGAGACATAAGTGAAATAACCGTTAAGAGGGAGCGTGTCTTCAGGTCCAGGTCCGTATTGTTCCAGTTTTCACCGAATAATACATCATCATTATAGTGGGCAAATTCCGGCGCGAAATCGCCTAGTTGGGTGCGTCCTGCAGTTTGTACAATTTTTTTGTTGGTCATGAGTTTATTCTCCTTGGTGTTTGGTTTGGCATTACAGGCGGTGGCAAATAATGCGGCTAGTAAAAGTGTAAGTAATTTTTTCATAATAGGATCCTTTTTCTTAATCTTTCATTTTATCAGGGTCTAACATTTTAATTACTTTGGCAGGCACGCCTCCCACAACGGCATAATCGGGCACGTCTTTGGTTACTACCGCTCCTGCGGCTACCACGGCGTATTTTCCGATGGTTACGCCGGGGCATATGGTAATATTGAGCCCTAACCATGCGTTTTTCTTGACGATCACTTTGCCATAGGTGTAGGTCAAATGACGGTCATACATGTCGTGGTTAATGGTGGCGATTTTCAGCCCGGGGGCGGCCATGATGCCGTCTTCAAACTCAATGCCGCCCGATGCAGACAAAATAGCCGAGTGATTGATAAACACGCCTTTGCCAAATTTGACGCGGTTGCCAAAGTCGCACGTGAACGGCGTGAGGATACGCACATCCTCCAATTTGCGGCCGAACAATTCTTCTAAATCCGCCACATAGGTGGGGTCGTCGGGCATTTTGGCATTGGCTTTGGCGCAGAGCGTTCTGGCCCGCATCATTTCATCTACGGCTTCTTTGAAATACGGCTCGCGGATGTCGGTAGGGCCGCCCTTGTCCATCAGTTCGTAAACATATCCTTTCTTGTAGTCCATGTTTAATCTTCCGGTTTCCAAGCGCCTAGGTTGCGTTCTTGTTCTTCCAAAGTCATGGTAAAGAAACGCTTGCCGTTGTCCAACGCGCGAATTTCGTTCATTTCCTCAGCAGTCAGTTCAAAATCAAAGATGTTGAAGTTTTCTTTCATGTGCACCGGATTCATCGTACGCGGGAAGACAATGGTTCCTTCTTGTATGTGCCAACGCAAAATGATTTGCACGTTGGTTTTGTGGTACTTTTTAGCAAGGCGCGTAAATAACGGCTCTTGGATGAGGCCTTTATCGCCATGGCCGATAGGGTACCAACTTTCAATGACAGTGCCGTACTTAGCGATCCTTTTTTTAAGTTCTTTTTGTTGATAGTACGGGTGACATTCCACCTGCAAAACAGACGGATAAATAGTGGCCTGTTCCAAGACTTCTTCCAAGCGGTGGGATTCAAAATTACTTAGACCAATGGATTTAACGCATCCGTCTTTTACGGCTTTTTCCATATCTTTCCAAGCACCCAAATAATCGCCAAATTGTTGGTGTAACAGGAGTAAATCAATATAATCCATGTCCAAGCGTTTGAGCATCTTATCAATGGCCTGTGAGGTAACCCCTTCGCCGTATTCGCTGGGCCACAGTTTGGTGGTAATCCAAATTTCTTTCCGGACTATACCGCTCTCTTTAACAGCTTTTCCTACGCTGCGTTCATTTTGGTAGGCATGGGCGGTATCAATATGACGAATGCCTAAATTCAGTGCATTTTTAACTACGTCTAAGGTTTCTTTGCCGTCCGGCACTTGGAATACGCCTGTGCCGAATTGCGGAATTAAATTACCGTCGTTTAGTTTAATAGTTTTCATAGTTTCTCCCATAAAAATATTGTATTACTTAGAGTAAACTCTAAGTCAAGGGGAAAAAATCAAGCTACTCAACGTTATAGTGCCGTTCTACATACTTTTGGACACTATAAAACCACAATTATTTTGGTTAACTTTGACAACTTATGTATACAAAGCTATACAAACGCTCGGCAGAAAAATGGCAGAAAGACTTTCTGCCGTATTTTCTGCCATATCCTTCATCTCATACATTTTTTATTCTGCCATTCTACATACTTCTTGGCAGAAAAATATTCTACTTACTGTTTGATTAAAAACAAATTAAGCCACTTTTCTTGGGTGCGATTAGGCCGGACATCTTGAGTGATTTCTGTTTTGACAATTTTTAATTCAGGAATATTTTGGATAATGCTCGCAAAGGATTCTTCTGTTAGGTCAGTAAAATAGCGTCCATTTCGCTCTCCCTCAAAAGAGCCATACTTAAAGGATGCATAGAAACAGCCATCTTTGCGAAGAACGGAGGATATTTGGCGCAAAACCGCCCCTAATTGTCCTCTTCCTAGGTGTAACAGGAAGCAAAAGCCCACATGCCCTCAAAGAGCTTGTTGGGCTTGTAATCTTGGAAACGAGCACAAATAACTTTTTGTCCGATATGCTCACTTGCCACTTTACACATCTCTTGGTATCCATCTACGGCTTCCACTGCATACCCTTGCTCTATAAACGCTTTGCTATCTCTGCCGGATCCACAGCCGAGGTCCAGTATAGCTCCACCTTTAGGGATATAGGATAGAAACTCTTGCTGTAAACTCGACAACGATACATCATTTGTATCTTTGACAAAAGATGCGGAGTTTTGGTTATAGTAATTTAGAGTAAAATCGGTCTTATCCATACTAAAATATCTCATCCCCTTTTAGTGGGGTTTCCCATCGATGAATAAGGGTGTTGATAGCTATTTTATCAGTTTCTGCCAAAAAATGCTGTCTCGCTTCCGTGCTATTTCCTGTCTGTTGGATAATAGTTTCTCTCAAAGGATGATGACTAGCTATTAGGAATTCATTTCTTCTACGCAAACGCTCTAAGTATTTTACAGCCGGAACTCTAGCGAATTTACCATCTGTGCCTAAAACAATAAAAGCACTTCCCCTTTTGATAACCGTTTAGCGCATCCCTAGCGGAGGTTACGTCTTTTCTGCGCAAAGAGGAATTTACAAAGAATAACTTGGAATGGTCATCATAGTGCACATTTAAAAGATTTCGAGAAACGCCCAACTCCCATGCTGTTTCCACTAAATTCCATCTAGCTTCCGTTTCGGCAGAGAAATTGTCCCGAAAAGGTGTATCTAGGAGTTTAAAAAACTCATCAGTTAAAATGATTTTTTTCCCTTGGCCTTGTTGGACTTTGCATTTTGGAAAATAGGGAAAGACAA
>ULVN01071792.1_pt1 | contig 13978 bp, 15 predicted proteins | sample 1959491 | NCBI WGS metagenome assembly ULVN01 (sample SAMEA4835787, study PRJEB28245) | human gut metagenome | biome: gut microbiome; material: fecal sample | place: Denmark | collected 2008 | reverse complement strand
ATTAATAAATATAATTGGGGAAAAAGAAGCTTTTAATGTTTTTAATATGGGAATAGGCATGGTATTGGTTATTGACAAATGTAAATATGATATAGTTAAACAAATTTGCCAAAAATATAATCCCATTATTATTGGAGAAATCATTAGAGATGATGAAAATTGCAATTTTTGCTTCAAGTAACGGCTCAAATTTTGAAGCTATTATTCAATATTTTAGACACTTAAAAAATACAAAAATAAAAAAACACAATCTTCATTTTGTTTTAGTTACAAACAACAAGCATGCTTATGCAATAAAACGTGCAAAAAGGTTGAAAATAAAACATTTTTTTGTTGAGCATGAAAATTTAAGTAACTTTTTAACTCAAAACAAATTTGACCTTTGTGTCTTATCAGGTTACATGAGAATTGTTGAAAAAAATTCGCTTGCTACTTCCACTTTTATCAACATTCATCCCTCGCTTCTTCCAAATTACAAAGGAAAAAATGCAATAAAACGGATATATAAAGATAAATCATATAATTCATCGGGGATTAGCATTCATTATGTAAATGAATTTGTTGATGATGGAAAAATTATTTTTCAAAAAAAAGTCAAATTTGACAGAAACACAAGTTATTCACAATATGAAAAAAAAATACATTCAGTTGAACACAAAATGTACCCCAAGATTATAGAAAAGATTTTACTATCTTTATGTTAAAATTAAGCTTGTGGGGATATTAAAGAAAAATTAGTAAAAGAAGAATATGAAGACAAATTGGAAAATAGTTGAAAATAAAACTGATTGTCAAAATGTTGAGAGTGAATTTTATGAAATTATTGGAAATAAAAAACTTGCACAAATTTTGATAAATCGTAAAATTGATAATTTGGAAAAACTATATGATTTTTTAAACCCAAATGAAAAATTTGCCTTTGATTATAATGTTTTTGAAGACATGGAAAAGGTTATATCGCGCATTAATAAAGCAATAAACAATAATGAAAACATTATAATATATGGTGATTTTGACTGTGACGGAGTCACCTCAACAGCCCTTTTATACAAAACATTAAAAGAACTTGGTGCAAATGTAGATTTTTATATCCCCAATCGAATTGAAGAAAGTCATGGTTTGAACACAAAAGCGCTTGTCAAACTTTTGGCAAAGAAAAAAGCAAAGCTTATAATAACTTGTGATTGTGGCATTTCAGACATCGAAGAAGCAAAATTTATAAAAAGTTTCAACTGCGATTTGATAATAACAGACCATCACATTGCAAAAAAAGAAATTCCAAATGCTTATGCAATTTTAAATCCAAAAGTTGAAGGTTCTTTAAATGAAAATTTATCCTTAAATCAAATAGAAAGTCTGAATGAGCTTTCAGGAGTTGGAGTCGCTTTCAAGCTTGCTTTGGCTTTAATAAACAAATATAATCTATCAAATGAATTAATTAATGATTTGTTAGTATTGGTCACAATCGGTACTATAGGTGATGTCGTGCCAATATTGAATGAAAACAGATTTTTTGTAAAAACAGGATTAAACATAATAACAAGCGCAAATAAGGGAATTCAGAAGCTTGTAGATGTTCACCCATACGCCTCGTCAATTAAAAATATAACAAGTGATTTTGTTGCATTTCAAATTGTTCCAAAAATCAATGCAGAAGGCAGACTGGACTCGATTAACCAAGCTTTCAAGCTTCTTGTTTCTCAAGATGAAGATGAAATAAATTACGCAATTATGACTCTTACAACCTTAAATGAGCAACGACAAGCATTTTGCAACGATATGTTTATTGAAGCAAAAAAAATGATTGCCAACGAACATATCGAAAAAAACGATGCTATAATTTTGTACAACCCGAACTGGCATCCGGGGATTGTTGGCATTGTTGCATCAAAGATTGTGGAAAAATATAACCGCCCGTGTCTTTTGTTTACCTATGACCAAGCCAAAAATCTTTATCGCGCTTCAGGCAGAAGTGTTGATGGTGTTGATATTCACCAACTTATCGAAAGCCAAAATGAGTTTTGGGAATTTTATGGTGGGCATAAAGGTGCTTGCGGGTGTGCGTTTTCGCCTGAAAAAATATCTTTTGAAAAGATTAAAGCTAATTTAAACCAAGCTTTAAATGAAATGACTAAAGATTTGGTCTACAACAAACATATCTACATTGATTGTTGTATCGATTTTGAAGATTTAACAGTTGATTTTGTCAAAAAATTGAGTCAATTTGAACCCTTTGGGGAAGGTATGAAACCGCCTTTATTTTTATTGAAAAATGCAATTCTTAAAGAAAAAAGGATAATAGGCGCAAATGGTAATCATTTGAAATGTATGATATCGTCAAAAAACAATCCTAATGAATTATATGAATGTCTTTTCTGGAACAAAACCGACATTGAAGCAGACATAAATTCAAACATAGATGTAATTTTTGTGCCAAAGCTATCACAATTCAATGGTGAAACAAAAGTGCAACTTGAAATTTTGGAGCTTGATTGCACAAATAAAAAATATACCCTAAAAGAACTTATAAAACTGGCTTCAGGCATGATTGTTTATGCCGCAAAGCACAAAAATGGTGAAATTGATTTAAGAGTCATTGCTAAAAAATTGTCAGTTAGTCTTAAATTTGTGACAATATTTTTGAAAATATTAAACGATATTCAAATGATTAGTGTAAAAAATTATAGTAACAATTCGATAAAATATGGCTTTTTAGGCTCAAAAGGAATGAATGCAATAATTAATCATGAGCGTTTCGAAAAATTAAATGAAGAATATCAAAAAATATACGAAAAACGTGAAATTGAGTCAGTTTTGTAAATTTTTGTAAAAAAAACCTTTGAAACTAGCAAAAAATATTATTATGGTTTTTAAATATATGGTACCAAAAATTTCTACTTAAGGGAGGAAAAAAAATGGAACAAATTAGAGGAACTATGCCATGTCAATGTCAGGCTCCACAATACAACGCTGTTAAGATTGATATTCATCAACCGAAAGTGCAGGCTCCAAAAGCTCAATGTCACAAAGGTGAATGTTGTGAGCACAATCACAATTTGTATGGCAAAAAGACTGGAAACAGTGCAACAATGCCTCTTCCATCAAACGTTATTGTGGCAAAACAAGAAAAGCCTGTTGAAAAGCCACAAGTTGAACAACAAAAACCTGTTGTTGCAGAAGAAACGCAAGTGAATGAACAAAAACCTGTTGTTGCTGAAGAAACGCAAGTGAATGAACAAGAACCGGTTGTTGTCGAAGAACCTATTGAATAACAATAGATTTCTAATTATTAACCAAAAGGATTGAGTTATAGCTCAATCCTTTTTTATTATTTTTTATCTTACAGTCATTCCGGTTAGTCGCATAAACTCTTCCTGTCGGCTAGTTTTTGACAAAGCATCTTCAAATGTAACCATTTTTTGTTTAAACAAAGTTTTCAAAGCTGCTTCCAAAGTTTGCATACCGCTGCCCATTGAAGTTTGAAGTATGGAATAAATTTGGGCAGTTTTTCCTTCGCGAATGAGGTTTGCAATGGCTGTATTGTTAATTAAAATTTCCTGTGCCATCACACGACCTTTTTTAGTTACACCATCTTCCAAGACTTTGGGCAACAAAGTTTGTGATAACACTGCAACTAAACTTGAGGCAAGCTGTATTCTGATTTGTGTTTGCTGTCCTTCCGGGAATACATCCACAATACGGTCAACGGTTGAAGCTGCGTTTGAAGTGTGCAAAGTTCCCAAAACCAAGTGTCCGGTTTCAGCTGCTGTCAATGCAAGGGAAATTGTTTCTAAATCACGCATTTCTCCCAAAAGAATAATGTCAGGATCTTCACGTAAAGCAGATTTTAAAGCGTTAGCAAAACTTCTTGTATCTTGTCCCAGTTCTCTTTGGTGTACAACTCCCTTTTTGGAAGTGTGAATAAATTCAATAGGGTCTTCAACAGTCAAAATGTGTTCTGCACGAGTTGAATTAATATAGTCAATCATGGCAGCCAATGTTGTTGTTTTACCGCTACCTGTAGGACCTGTGACCAAAACCAAACCTCGAGGTCTTTCACATATTTTTCTTACAATTTCTGTCAGCCCTAATTCTTCAAATGTAGGAGGTGTTGTATTTATGCTCCTGAAAGCTGCAGCATATGTTCCACATTGCTTATATATATTCAAACGAAAACGCCCAACATCTCGGACTGTATAACTCATATCAAGTTCCCAAGTTTGTTCAAGTTGTCGTCTTTGTTCGCCTGATAAAATAGGAAGCAACAACTCTTCGACATTAGAACGAGTTAACAATGGGGCTTCCATACGAATAAGCTTACCGTCAACACGCACTACAGGGGGCATGCTGACAGACAAATGCAAATCACTTGCTCTCATATTTATGGCATTTATAAGCAATTCATCAATATGCATTTAATTTTCGCTTTCTAATTTTCTTAATTTATATTATTACATCTTTTATACAAAATATCAACATTTATTTCTAATTTTTTTGTTATAGTAAAAAGTTTAAGCCCTGTTAAAAAAAACAAAAGCCAAAACGGCTAAGTTTCAAATTTTATTCCTCATAAAGTGCCTTCGTTTTGATGACTTAAAATATATAAGTAAAAGATATTAAAAACATAAAAATAAACAAAATCGCTTTTGACAAAAAATGTCAAAAGCGATAAAAAATAATTATAAAATCAATAATTATTAAACTTTATTTGCTTTTAAACAAGAAGTGCAAACTTTAATTGTTTTTGTTTGACCGTTAATAGTCCTTTTTACAGTTTGCAAATTTGGAAACTGACGATGAACATTTTGCTTATGAGAAAATGATATTTTTGCTGCTTTTAAAGCTTTTTTACCGCATACTTCACATACTTTTGACATATTTATAAACCTTTCATGATTATTTTTCTTAACTATAATAAAATAATACTTCAAATACACTACATAATCAAGCACAAAATTTTGGGATTGGCATAGCAAATTCCACTAAACCTTGATAATTGTTAATTTTCTTTAACAATTATCGTTTTTATCTTTATAATAATATACTTTTTCAAGTGCTTTTACAAAATCGGATAAAGAATCATCTCTGTTTTCAGCTATTTCTTTACTGAAATCTTTCACTTCTTCATTAAAGTGTTCTGCATACTTTTTCTTAAAATCATCATTAGAAGAATAAGTATTACGTAATGTAAAAAATTCCTCAATAATATTTTTTAAAAATTTCTTTATTTCTTTTTTATTAGTTGGTTCATACTTATCATCAACAATAGATAAAGAACCCTCTGGAAATCTATCTAAAATAAAATATTTTGCAGTTGTAGCAACAAAAACTCTTTTTTGCTTTATTGTTTCAGTATTGTAAATTAATCCGTAAAGAGAAAACACATCTTGATAAAATTCTTCACACTTATCTAATTCTGCAATAGCATCAGCTAAAATTTGACCGCATATTCTATGCAACCCTCGCTTTATCTCGATTATATCGTGTATATTTTGCATTTCTGATTTCCTTCCAGGTAATGTTGGTTCCTTGCATATTTTGTAGGAGCCAAAGACAAGCATCTCCTGCTTCCATCTTTCTTGTATTATACCTGAAAACAACTTCATTTGCATAATTTTGTAAATGTTTTAAAGAAACGTGAATATGTGTTTTCTTCATTCGCTCAAATGTAGCCCAAAGACTCTCTATTGTGTTGGTAAAAATATTTTTATTTTCTTTGTTTACATAATTCCCTTTACTATGTACAACAACACCTTGATTATAAATAGGTGGTAGCTTTTGGTAGCTAGGGTTATCATCGCTATATAATGTTGAACCTTGCTTAACATACCTGAAAACTCCGGCATTCAATGTACCGTCAAACATATTTGGGACTACTCTAATTACGGCATTTCCATTACGTTGAACAAAACCTTGTAATAATTTTTTATTTTGATATGGTACTTTTTTGACTGCTAATTTCCTACCGTAGTGCATATTTTTTAAAGCACCACCTTCATAATACTCATCTACTTCTACAATATTTTCTAATTCTTGATGATTTTCAAATCCCATAGCATTATCAATTTTCTTAATCATCAATTCTGCTGTTACTTTTGAAAGACCGTAATCTCTCATAAGTGTTGGAGTAGCAAGTCCTCTTTTGTCTGAGCATTCTCTGAAAATAACTTCAAACCATATAGGTAAAGGTATTTTTGTATTTTGAAGAAATGTTCCGGTAAGTATATTAAATTCAGCACCATTTTCTTTACATTTGTACCAACCATCTTTACATTTGTAGACTTTGTAAGTTGGATATTTTGGATGTACTGGTACACCTTCCCAGATATACTTTTCTAAGAATTCTTTGCAGTCTTCATTTGTTTTGAATTTTGCTCTTATTTCTTTTAGATTTTTAAAATTTTGGCAGAGTGCTTCTTTTATATTCATATTTATATAAAGTCTGCAACCGCCAGAAAATTGCCTGTATTCGGGGCTTTTCAAGATTTTTTCTATTTTTCTTTTTAAAGAAGCATTTATATTGAGGTTTGAAATATCGCTCAAATCAGCAATTTTTATTGAATATTCAGTTTTTAATTTTTGCTGATTTTTCACGTTACTTCCTTTGTTCCCATATCGTTTGAACCCATAAAAAGAAGCAATAGAAAAACCCATCGCAATGATGGGTTTTAATTAAAAATTTTAATTAAATTTATGTTTACCCATCGTTCAAGCATTAGCACCTTGCATTTTATGTAGGTTGCTGTGTGGTCATCGGGCTTGTCCCTCGCACAACTCTTTATGAGCCTATTATTAAATTTTAACTTTGCTTTATATATCAATTGTAACTCATGACCCCGAAATCGTCAACTTCGCAGATATATCTGGATTTCAGACGTAGTTTTTACTTATTATTCATAAGTCTATTTGTAAATTTCAGAGCATTATAATAATTTTTTAATTCTTTATCGTTTTTAGCACTATTCAACAATTTTAAAGATTTTTGGTATATAGGGTTGTGGTCTGTCATTTTATCTTTATCTGAAATGGAATCCATATCTTGGAGGTTAAAATTTAATATTTCAGAAAGTTTCTTTAGTGTTTTATAAGTAGGAAGATGAACACCGGTTTCTATTTTTGACAAATGTTTTCCGTCAATATCTGCAAGTTCCGCAAGTTTTTCTTGCGTGTAACACATACTCTTACGTAATTCTTTAATTTTCTTTCCAAGTTTGTTTTCTGTGTTCATGACAACATTCCTTTCAATAATTTTCCTTTAAACGCACATAGACTGATACCGCATAGTCAACTAATATATTTATGTAAATTTTTCGTTGTATTAACCGAATTTTAAATTTTTGTGTTACTATAATTTTGTAAGCGATAAATGAGTACTTAAAGTTTGAAAGGGGTTAGATAATATGAAAAAACTACTAAAAACATTATTAATTGGAATTATAATTTGTATTTCTGGAACAACTTGTGTAGAAGCAGCCAACCTATACAATGTAAATAATTACCAGTTACCATTGGGTACAGTTAAAGTTGTAAATAATTTATATTTATTTGCTTTGTATAAGGATAACAAACCTTATTGCGTTTTAGATGGTGAGAAAATGAACAAAAAGGACAATTTAATTGGTGGACAGTGTACTGAATATAATGCGTTCATGTACTCCATATATCATAATAACCAAATTAATATGGATAAATATATATTCTGGTTCCGTGAAGTAAATCCAAATACTTTTTATAAAGAAGCACGCTCAATGAGAGCCACTAAAAATAGTCAAGGACTGGTATTTTACGGAGATAAATTTCATCAATTAGATGAGGTTAAATAAATTAATAAAAGGAGAACACTATGTTAAAAAATAATAAGATTATATTTTCATTATTTTTCTTAATTTTAATATGCACAGTAAATACAAGCATTGCATCTGATAACGGAAATCAGCAATATATGCAAATATATCATCAAAGACAATTAGAAAAAGCTGCTAAAGAAAAAGCGCAGTATGAAGCAAATCACTATGCAAATGGGAATAGAAGAGGACTTGCTGATATTGTTGGCGGAAATGGTTCAAATACCAGAGATATTGAATTTAATTATGGACATGAAATGACAGATGAAGAGTACGAACAGTTCCAACGTGAAAATAGGTGGTAATATATGGCAGAAAATAATGATACAAAAAAATGTCCGTTTTGTGGTGAAGAAATAAAAGCAATAGCTAAAAAATGCAAACATTGCGGAGAATTTTTAGAAGAAGTATCTCTCGACATACAAGGAAATACTACTATTAAACAAAATAATACCGGAAAAAATATAGGTATAGGTTGTGCTGTAATATTTATATTACTTTTACTAATAGGAATTTTTGCGCCGGAAAATACGAATACTAACAGCAGCTACTCTGATAATAGTGCTACAGTGAGTAACAATGAAACACCTGGTAAAGTAACTGGAAAACATAATGGTTTTGGTTCAGTTGCTGTAGCAACAGCTAACTATGGAGGGCAGATGTATAACTGCTTAGAACGAGGAACCGGAGAATCACTTGTCGAACAAATTGAAACATTTTTTGAAAATGTTTCGGAAACACAAAAACCGGAATTTTACTCTATGAAACAATATAATCCTCGTTTAAGATTCACTGTATATGACCCTCATTGGGCAGAAAATGTTTCATTTATGCCAAATGCATGTTTAGCAGAACTTGAATTTGAAAATGTGAAAAATGATACTATTATGGGATACAACGGTGATACACCATATACAATAGAAGATGTAGACTGCCGTGTGTCATATACTGTATCAGAACAAAGCGGAAAATATAGAGCAAATATATTTGATATTTTTTGCAAACCAAATGCCGGATACAGATAATAAAGGAGTCTAATTATGAGTGATGAAAAGAAAGTGTGCCCATTTTGCGGAGAAGATATTCCAGCAGATACAGTTAAATGTGAATTCTGCGGAGAAATTTTAAATAAAGAAGATAAAAAAGTAAATAAAAGTGATGAAGTTCTGTATGAATACGGAGGTTTGGTCGAAGTAATAGATAAAATAGTAAAATTCATAAAATCTTCTTTTTTAAAGAAAATGATAATTACAATTTTAATACTTGGAATAATAACTTGTGTCATTTGGGTTTTGGGATTTGATTATCCGGCTGTAAAATTAAACCATGAAAATTTTTGGTACGGACAATATTTAAGTTCCGGTATATTACATACATTGCTGGCAATATTATTCGCAATAATCATATTAATTTTGAAATAGGAGAATAGAATGTCTGAAAATAAAATATGCCCTTTTTGTGGAGAAGAAATTAAATCTGCTGCAATTAAATGTCGTCATTGTGGAGAATTCCTAAATAAATCTGATGAAAAAGTAGAGATTAAAAAAGGTGCCAAAAACAATACAGTAATTATTATCACTATGGTAGCTATAGTAATTATTACAGCTCTAATAGTTGGTTTTAATAAAAATTTATTTAAAATTCTTCTTCCAACTGATAATCTTAAATCAGAAAAAGTTGAAATATTTATGACCAGTAGTGAAAAATATAGTGTACTATCTGATTCTCAAATAGAAAGAGTACTTCGAGCAATTTTGCTCGAAGATGAACTAACAAGACAATTAATGAAGTCTAGTCATTTTTTTGTTGGTTCTAAAGGAAAACAAATGAGAGAAGAAGGATTTAGCAAATTTTTGACAACTTTATCAGATAAACATTTGAATGATTTTGACAGAGTATTTAACTATGAAAACGATTATTCTCACGGTTACGATAAAGTGATGCAAAGGTATAATAATTTAACTAATGAACAGAATGTAAGTATGGATAGTATGTTGTTAGTTCCTATTTTTGATAAGAATAAAGAGGGAGAAGTTGTTTTTGATAAAGTTGAAATAAAAGAACCAAGTATACCATTAATCAGACTTACTTATGCGGGAGAAGGGTATTTTGTTGCAGAAATTAATTACTATTATTTGAATGCCGTATATTCAAAAGACCTAAGTAAAGAATTTAAAGATTACCTAAAATTAAAAATGAAAGAACAAAAAGACCAAGGTAGTTCTACTTATGTTATGGATGGAGCAATTTCTGTATTTAAAAATTTGAAAGATTATATTATTTCGTGGTATAAATTTTCCAAAAAATATCCAAACTTCAGAAAAGATGAAATTGACCATATAATAATGGTTTACACCGCAGATTTGATTTTTGACACTTATAGTACTTTTAATTTATCTGATAATACTATGTACCCAGAAGCTAAACAAGCATATGAGGAACTGTTAAATAGTATTGATAAAAATAGTGACCCTTATAAATATGTCCATAAATATTATGAAATCTTAAAAGAAAATAACTTTAAGTGGACTCAAGAATTCAGTGATAAATACCACAAAGATTTTAGTAGTGTACACGAAAGTTATACATGATGTGAAGTTGACGATTTCTGAAAATATACCACATACTTGAAGTATAGTAGGTGTCATTCCTATAATTAACGAACATAAAATACAGAACCCAGCAGCAAATTTAATCGCTACTGGGATTTTATTTTCTGTAGATAAATTTATTATTTCAAAGCATCAAACTTAGCACTCATAGTAGGATTATCCTTCGTTAACCTTTTTATAGACAAATCCTCTGCTTTATTATTCGCTAACCGCAAATTATTTTCAGAAGATAATAATGCTTCTTTAGTTTTCTGCAAATGGTCAATAGTCTTGTCAATTTCATCAATAGCAGTTTTAAATTTACGACTGGCTAACTCATAATTCTTAGAAAATTTATCTTTAAAATCAAACAACGCAGCTTCAAAATTACTTACATCAATATTCTGAGATTTAATAACTGCAAGTTCTTTTCTGTATTCAGCACTATTCAAAGCTGTATTCCTCAATATTGTTATTATTGGAATAAAGAACTGCGGACGTACAACATACATCTTTTCATAATGGTGACTCATATCAACAATACCCACATTATACAGTTCATCATCACTTTCCAACATACTTACTAATACTGCATATTCACAGTTCTTTTCACGTCTGTCTTTATCTAGTTCTTTCAAGAAATCAGTATTTTTCTTTTTAGTGGAAGTAGTATCAGCTTCATTTTTCATTTCAAACATAATTGAAATCAGCTCATTACCATCACTATCATAATCACGGTAAATGTAATCACCTTTACTACCAGACTTTACATTATTATCTTTTCCAAATTCCGCAGTTTTAAATCCGGTAGCACGTAACTGCTCAAAAGCAATTTCACAATGCTGCTCTAAACTTTCACCTAACATTTTTGTAGATAATTTAGCTTTGAAATCTTTATAACGTGAAATTTCTTCATCCTTAAATCGTAATTCAGCCTCATATTTTTCTTTCAAAGTTTTTTCTTTAAGTTGGTATTCTTTTAAGGCTAATTCACTTTCTTGGGTTAATTTCATAATGAATTTGTCACGGGCATCAATAGTTTTGCTTGCATCAGCTAAAACATTTGCAATTTCTATCTGCTTATCTTTATCAAAGTTTTCTAACTTATTTTTTAACTGACCAACTTCTTTATCTTTTTCTGCAATAAAGCTGTTAAGTTTCGCGTAAAATGATGCTTCATTTGTTTCAATTTTTGCTTTTAATTTTACGATTTCGGCATCTTTATCTGCTAATTCATCATCAAAGACTTTTTGTAATTCCAACCTTGATAATTGTAAAAGATGTTCAATATCTTTATCACATTTAGCTTCAATATTTTTTACTTCTTTAGCAAATTCTTTATCACGAATTTGCTTTACTATTTTGTTGTAATAATTTTCATCAATGGAGAATTCTTCTCCGCAATTAGGACATTTAATTTCGTTCATGATTTTTTCCTTTCAAATTTTAAATTGTTAACTTTTTAGGTACCTAAATTAACCAAAATTTGTCAGGAGAAAAACTTGCTAGTAAGCGAAATATACTAAAAATAGGTCCAAAGACAATATTATATTGAATTAGAACCTATTTAGTGGAATTTGCTATGCCAATCCCAAAATTTTTTCAATCCTAAAATATAGTAAATTGTCTATAATGTTTTTTTTAACATCATGCTTAAATCTTAGTATATAAAGAAAAAACTTTTGGAGGTTAAAACTATGAAAAAAGTTGAAGTATATTATGCTACGTATTGCCCATATTCTATAAAAGCTTTAAAAATGCTGGACGAAAAAGGTATCAAATATAAAAGTTATGCGATTGATGACGATGAGGATAAATTGCGAAAAAAAATAGGTGAATATTACAAAATCGAAGGAGATGTAACTGTTCCTCAAATCATTGTCGATAACCAACGAATTGGCGGATATGACGATATAAAAAAACTTGATGAAGAAGGAAAATTTGACGAAATATTTTTAGATTAACAATTTGGAAAGTGAAAAAATGCAAAACTATTTTAAAATGTATAACGGCGATAAATGTATATTTGATGCAGAAGTCTCTTGCGTTTCTGACCCTATTCAAGCATCTTTAAAAGAAATTTTATTGTACGAAATAAGACTTCTTTCTTATTACACTTTGAAACTTAAGGAGTTTAACTTTGAATATAAAAAATATGCAAAGCATATCATTGACGGTGTTTGCGTTGTTTCACTTAACATGGAAATAAATCGTAACGAGTTTAGTGAATATTTGCTGAATTTGATTGATTTACGCTGCGAAGCACAAAAAAATTATATTGATTACTGCGAAAAAAATAATTTGGACCTCCAAATTTTAAAAGCCTATACAGATAAATGTAGCGATTTTAATTTTATTGATGCATTAAAACAAGGTGAACTACAAAATATCCAAAAAAATAAAATACTTGATAAAGACAAAAAAAGTTTATATGACATTTTGTATATAATACTTCAAAATGCCTGCCGCAACATTGCTCAAATAAATTTGTTCAATGAAAATGAAGCTGAAGATGAAACTATTGAAATAATTAAATTAATTTCAAGTACAAATTTTAAATCTACGGGAACAGAAAAGCTTAAAAGTCGGATTGAAAAAGCTTCGCAAATCAATTATGGTTTATATAAGAAACTTAAAAATTTGTCATATCAAAGATTTGGAATTCCTCACTTAAGTGAAGTCAAACTTGATTATAAAAAAGGTAAAGCTGTTTTGGTGACAGGCGACTCGCTTATGGACTTGTATGACTTTTTGCAAGCTACCAAGGATACAGACATAAATGTTTATACCCACGATGCTTTGATTCTTGCGCATTGTTATGACGAATTTAAAAAATTCAAAAATCTCGTAGGACATTATCAAAAATCAATTGAGAACTTGGAAATGGATTTTTCTTCTTTTCCCGGTGTTATTCTTATCACTCGAAATGGAAATGGCAATTATTTAAATATAATACGAGGATTGATTTATACGACCAATGAAATAGGTGGAAAAGGCGTAACTGTCGTCAAAAACAACGATTTTGAAAATTTGATAAAAACAGCCAATGAACAAGAAGGTTTTAAAAAAGACAAACAATTTGATAAAATTCAAATCGGATATAATTTTGACGAAATTGAAGTGCAACTTGAAAAAATTGTTGAACAAATTGAAAATGATAAAATAAAAAACCTTTATATGTTTGGGTTGTTAAATAACATTGGTGGTTTGGACGATTATTATAAAAACTTTATAGATAAAATTGATGACAATTCATATATTATTTCACTTTCTTTCGATGAAAAAAAAGACAACCTTTATCATATAAATTCTTATTACGATTACTCTTTAACTTATAAAATACTTGAAAAACTAGAGCCTTCTTGTGTCAAAAAAAATATTCCGATTAATATTATAATGACTGAGTTAAACTTAAGCTTGATTTCACGAATTTTTGACATAGTAAACAATTTTGAATATGAAAATATTTATATTCCAAACAGAATAAGTGACCATGTCAATCCGCAGATAATAGAAACACTTAAATCTCAATTCGGAATAAAA
>ULVN01056249.1_pt1 | contig 13979 bp, 12 predicted proteins | sample 1959491 | NCBI WGS metagenome assembly ULVN01 (sample SAMEA4835787, study PRJEB28245) | human gut metagenome | biome: gut microbiome; material: fecal sample | place: Denmark | collected 2008 | reverse complement strand
TACTATGCCGAACTGGTTAAAAGAGCAAAGCAGCTCGGTGTAGACGGTGACAGCATTGTACAGGCGTACAACTATGGCGGCGGTTTTCTTGATTATGTAGCGAAAAACGGTAAGAAATACTCCTTTGAGCTTGCGGAGAGTTTTGCTAAACAGCACTCCGGCGGCGTGCGTGTTACTTACAAGAACGCTATTTCCACTGCGAAGAATGGCGGCTGGCGGTACAATTACGGCAATATGTTCTATGTTATGTTGGTTCAGCAGTATACCGGCGGTGCGGCTTATGGCAGTGAAACCTTCCAGAAGCTCATGACCGAAGCAAAGAAGTACATCGGTATGCCTTATGTGTTCGGCGGCTCTACTCCGCAGACCTCGTTCGACTGCTCCGGCTTTATCTGTTGGGTCTACACGCAGTCCGGCGTATGCAATCTTCCGCGAATGACGGCGTATGGCATTTACTTGCGCTGCACACCAATCTCGGCCTCGCAGGCGCAGCCGGGTGATCTTGTGTTCTTTGCAAATACATATGCCTGCGACGAGCCAATCTCGCATATCGGTATTTATGTCGGCAATGGTAAGATGCTGCATTGCGGAAATCCAATCGGATATGCCGAGCTGTCCAATTCGTACTGGAAATCACATATGTATGGGTTTGCGCGCCCTAAATAAGCAACAGGAGGTATCTATGAATTGGAGAGAAGAACTGCGTAAAGAGAATGAACAGCTCCATAAAGAAACCGAATTTTACTCGTTCTCTGCTACGCAGATACAGCAGGATAAGGAATACTTCGGAAGATTTGGTGGTCAGGAGCTGGCCACCAAACATCAAGAAACATACAAGAGATATAAGCATTTAAAATGGAATTTGTTGGGGTATCTTTGCCTTTTTATCATCGGGGGTATACTGACCGATATTATCATTGAGGATGCTTATTCGCCTTATCCCGTTTTTGTTGCGGAAAGTTTTTGGGAAATCATTCAGATATGGGTACTGAACATCGTGACTATCTGCGAATTTATTTTCGGTGCAATCTTAACTATTGTGCAGGTATCGCACATTCGTTTCTTCCGTAGGCGGCTGCGCGTGATTGAGAAACTTATGAAGTCCAATGAGTGTGCAGGAGGTAAAACATCATGAATTTGACTCAGTTTTTAGCTGTTGCCGGTGTCAGCATCGGCACAGCATCTATTATTTCGCAGATTGCTTGTAGTATCAATGCCCGAACTAACAGGAAGATCATGTGGTCTAAATTAGATCGCATCCAAGATGTTCAGCGGGCAGACAATAAAAATTTCGACAGCAGAATATGCGATCTGGACGAGCGTACAAAGGAAATGGAAGACTCTTTCGGGGATGTTCTTGATCTGATTGATGATACGCTTTTGAAAGAGAAGAAAAAGGAAAGAGCTGAACGCAGAGCGGCTATCAAAGATCTCATTCTGCGTACCACAACTGAACAAGATAGTAAGCAATCTGAAGAGGAGCATAACAATGAATGATATGAACAATAAGCATCATCTGCTGTCTGTACTTGGCTGTGCTGGCGTCAGCGCGTGTGTGGCGGCTGCGGTTTCCGCGCTGCTGAACATCGGCAGCGAACGTCGCTGCGCAAAGGATACCGATACGCGCCTGCATTGCTGGTATGATTATGCGCGTGATATTTTTAATTCCACGCACAAAGATATTGAGCGCCTGGACAGCGAGGTGAAACAGCTTCGCCTTGAAATGGACTACCATACCGTTTCTGAACTGATGGCGGAGGATAATGAGCCAGATGATGACCGCGCGCATACTCGGATTGATGATAATTATTATGATTGATGATTGTCCGGTTCTATGGTATACTTACTGAAAATCCGATAAAAGGAAGGACAAGACACTATGAATAAGAAAGATTTAGTACAGAAAATCGCAGAAACGAATGAGCTGACCAAACAGCAGGCAGCGGATGTTCTGGATACGGTGCTTGACAGCATCGGTGACGCGATCGCCGCCGGTGACAAGGTGCAGCTCCTCGGTTTCGGCACCTTTGAAAAGCGCGAGCGTCCGGCGCGAACCGCCCGTAATCCGCGTACAGGCGAAACCATTGAAATCGCTGCCGCGTCCGTACCGGTTTTCAAGCCGGGCAAGGCACTGAAGGATAAAGTAAACAGCTAAAAACAAAATGACACCCCTCGTTCTGAGCGAATGCTTGGAACGAGGGGTGTTTTTCTGTTTCTGGCGTGGTTGGTTGTTATTTGGGCGTGGTTGGTATACACGGGCGCTTGCAAATGCGGTATAATAAAAGAATAGGAGCAATCATTTCGTGAATATGTCCAGGGGGAAACTATGAAAATCGTTTTATGTGATGATGATATAAGATTTATCAAACAATTTGAGTGCAGCTTACGGGAAGAATTGCGCAAGCGAAGTGTTGCCGCAGAAATTGTTTCAGCGTCAAGCGGCGCTCATGCACTGCGCGAGCTGACTGCCGCACCGACAGATGTTCTTTTCCTTGATATTGATATGCCCGTCATGAACGGCTTTTCAGTCGCAGAGGAACTGGCTCACATGGAAAATAAGCCGCTCATCATATTCTTATCCAGCATGGAACATCTGGTATATCGTTCCTTTGCCTTTCAGCCATTCTGGTTTCTCCGTAAATCACATATGGAAGATCTGACAGATGCCATAGATAAACTGCTGCAGGTGCTGTCCGATCGGCAGGAATATTATACGGTCGTGACCAGCGGCAGCAATATCCGCATTCAGGGATCCGATATTGTGTATTTTGACAGCGAGGGGCATTATATAACGGTTCACACAACAAGTCGGGAGATACGCTTTCGGGCGCGTATGGCAGATGTGGAACACGAACTGGCGCAATGCGCTTTTGTACGCTGCCATATCGGATATCTTGTGAATTGCCGCTTTATACAGATCTGCACAAAAAACGAGCTTGTACTGACTACGGGTCAGCGCATTCCTGTCAGCCGCGCCAAAGCAGAAGAAACACAATCCATGTTCATGTCTTATATGAGGAGCCTGCGCCCATGAATTTTACCTTTGAAATGATAGTCAACGCACTGGAAGTTACGCTTATTCTGGATTTCCTTGTACGGTATTTCGGCTGGAACCGGACAAGCTCCGTAAAATATTGGGGAACAGCGTTGATCTGGCTGATTTCTTTTGTTAATATCAGTTTTTTCTCTTGGACACATCTGTATGAGAGCTACGCAAGCTCTCTGCAAATTCTGATAAACATTGTATTCTGCTGCCTGCTGCTGCGCGGAACGCTATTTCAGAAGGTATTTCTGTCAGCGTTCACGATGGGATTGGTCTCCATTATTGCAACTTTTGTGACATTATTGATTGCCAAAGTGTCAAGCAATCCGGTGACTGAACTGCTCAGTCAGCTGAGCGCAGTTCGATTTACGGCAATCCTGCTGACCAAACTGCTGTTTTTTCTGATTACACGCCTGATCCTGCGCGTAAAAGAAAATGGAGAAATTCGCTTGACGGATTTCATTCCGCTGATCATCATTCCTGCGCTGTCGATCATCGTCATTACGCTGCTGATGTATGCGGCTATTCAGGAGCCGTTCATGCAGAATATTATCTTCTATGCCGCAGGGATCGTGCTGCTGCTGAACATGGTCGTGTATTTTCTGTTTGTCCGTATCGGACAGGCAGAGCAGATGAAAACAGAAATGGCTCTGCTCAGCCTGCAAAATGAATGTATGCAGGAACGCTCAAAAGATATTGAAAATATGTACGAAAATGTGCGTGCGCTGCGCCATGATATGAAAAATCATCTACTGAGTATTTCTTCAATGGCGAAGACCGGCGATACAGATGAGATTCAGAGATATGCTGCCGAACTTCTGCGGGAACAGAGCACGAATGACCGTCTTGTGATGTTTTCCGGCAATCATGCGTTAGACGCAATCATCAGCAGCAAGTCTGCTGCGGCAAAACGCGCGGGTGTACAGCTGCGCGCAGTCGTGACGACTTCTCTTACTGAATTTCCGCCGGAGGATATCGTGGTCATCATCGGTAACGCTCTTGACAATGCGATCCGCGCAGCCCAGGAAAGCAACGGAAAAACCGCTGATCTGCACATTCAGCCACAGGGCGCATACAGCTCTATCCTTGTCGCAAATGATGTATTGAAACCCGTTCTGACGGAGAACCCAGAGCTGAATACCACCAAGAAAGCGCGTATGCGGCATGGTTTCGGCATTCAGAATATGAGAAAAGCAGTTGAGCGAAATCAAGGCATGATGCGTTTCTATGAGAGCAACAATCGTTTCGTCTGCGATATTTTACTGCTCAACTTACCAACTATGCCAGAATAACGACCAACTACGCCACATCTATTGAAATATTTTGCGAAAGCAGTTACCTTACAGATAGATCATACAGAACACGCGAGGAATTGAGTATGAAGTTATCTGCTAAAATAACTGCTTTTTTATCTTCGCATGGTATTATACGAACAGAGGATAGCGAGATTTACATCTATGGATTTGATTTGTTGATCGCGGACGTTATCAACTTTTCTTTGATCCTGCTAATTGGAGGATTGTGTAGACAACTTGGGTCAACCATAATCTATCTGATGATTTTCGTTGGTCTGCGGAGCGCCTGCGGCGGATACCATGCAAAAACGCATATCAAGTGCCATATTTGTACGATTGGTGCATACATTGCTTTTTTGACGATGCAAAGTTTGGTTTCGTTCAAGCCATGGATATTACTGTTGGGAAACATTATAGCAGCAGTGCCGATTGTTGCTTTTGCGCCTATACCGCATGGTAACAAGCCTTTAACGGCACAGGTATATCGTAAAAATCGGATCATTTCAATCCTATCAGTTTTTATTCTGATTGTTATGACAGAAGTGCTATGCCATTATAATCGGCAAGAAGGCATCACTATTTCTTTGACGCTCTGGATTGTGTCATCAAGCATGATCCCAGCGATAAATTTTCATTCTTTCAGTTCAAGGAGGAAACAAGTATGAAGAAGGTAATTTATCAGGTGTGCAGTAAGCTGGCAGCGTGCGCATTTCTCGCTGCTATCTTCTCGGTAAGTACGGCATCGTGCAATGGTATGTATCAGCCCGAAATGCCCGCACAACTGCGAAAGTAATGCATGGCTATTCGACAGAAAACCGAATAAGGAACAGAGAGCAAAAAACAAGAACATGGAGGTCGATAATTATGACTAAGTAGCGTAACGCTCGCTGGCTGTATGGCAGCCTCGGCGCTGATGATGAGCGCTGGAGCAGTAAATGTACAGGATGATCCGTCCGCAGAACTCGTAAATCCGCAGTCGATTTCGGCATTTGCCGGTGATAATGTCACTGTGAATGTTGTTCATGTCAAGGGCGATGGCACCACGACGCAGACGCCGGTAGAAGTAGCGGTTCCCGCAGATACAACCAATGCTGAACAGGGTTCCATTATTGTGAACGCAGCTGTACAGGCTTCCAACTCGGATGGTATTATGCTTCAGGCCGCACGTTCTGCACCGAACGGTCCGCGCCTTGGTGATCCTCACACTGCAAATGTACGTACCAATATTGATGGCAACCAGGGTGTCACTTTGGCAAACGGCTTAGCCAGAAATGTTGATTACAGCGGTCTGGCCGTATATATGTACAATATCAATCGCTCTATCACCAAGATGAATGTCAGCGTTTGGACTTCTGCAATGGGACAGAGCAACTGCTATCAGCTGAGACGAGTTGTCAATACTGACAGCGAATGCACTGTAATCTTCTACGATGACATCAGGTATGGCGCAGATAATTTCATTATCAGCCCTGGTGATAACATCACCGCTTTTGGTAGTGCAGTATCGGGTTCTGGCAAGGTAACTACGGAATTGTACGGTATCTACTAATCCTTAATTAACGAAACTCAACGAAGCACAGTGGGAATAACCGTTGTGCTTCGTTGCAATATTGATTGCTTCAGGAAGGATGTATCGTATGAAATTGAAACGCATATTAGGAAGCATGATTTGCGCTTTCTCGCTGATGGCAGCAGGCATTGGTGCGCAAGCAGCAAACATTCCGGCACATACTACAGTACAAAGCATCGAACAAGTAGTTGCGCAGACGGCGCAGCAGACCCGCACGGCCGTAAAAATCAGTCCGCAGAGCGCACACATCTATGTGCAGGGTATTCCAGCGACCTTCCCGAGTGAGGATGGCAAAATAATTTACACGGCGCTCAGCTACAACGGTTCGACCTATATGCCGCTGCGCACGGTCGGCAGATGGATGGGTAAGAATATCTCGTGGGACAACACATCTCGTACCGTGTTCCTGTCGGGCAGCGTGGAGAAGTCTTATCCATGTGCAGATGATGAGGCGTACCATCAGGAAGGTCTGAAATATGTGGGTGCCGCTGGTAATGCAGTCCTTGATAAAGGTATAAAGGTACTGATCGACGGTAAGCAGCGGACATTCAAAAACCAGAAAGGCGAAACCATTTACCCACTGTTCTACGAAAACGCCATTTATCTGCCGCTGCGCAACATCGGCGAGCTGACCGGAATGGACGTAACCTGGTACAGCGCAAAGACGGAGAACGATGTGAACGCAATCTTCCTGCGTTCGCCGCTGAGCGACAGCAAGCGCACTGAAATGGAGACCTATGCAACGGGTCTCATGAAGCAGCTGCTTGATATGCGTAAAGATATGCAGAAGTTCAATGATTCCGCTGTTGAAGTCAAGAACGGCAGTTATATCGATTATGTTGTAACCAATAAGCCAACCGCCATGGCTGCACTTGACTCGATTAAGCGCAAGGCGCAGAGTATCCGCAGCGGCATGACCGAGCAGGCGGAACCAATTCGCTACTACAACAGCCGCGTGATGAACGAGCTGGATTTTCTCATCAATAATGCGGATGCTGTGATGGATCGTGTGATGAACGGACGGGTCGTTCTCGGCAGCAGCAATCCGGATACCAGCGTGGTAGATCAGACAGCTGTTATGTTTGGTGCTGATGATACTATGCTGGATTGTGAGCGGATGGTCCGTATGCTTCGACAGAATATGGTGCAGCTGTTCTAAAACAGAACGGAGATATAAAGACCATATGTTAAGAAAAATGCCTGCTGTATCAGTGAAGAACTGGATTTATGCGAAGGCAGGCTAAAAAGCAAGAAGCAAACACAGATTAGAAAGGAGAATTGCTCTATGATGAAATCAAAGCTATGGGTTCGTATCGCTGGAGTAGCACTCGCACTTTGTATGTTCAGCAACGTCTCGGCTTTCGCTGCTAACAACTCTGCGAAGTCAACTGATTCGCTGATGAAATCCGTTGTATCAGCGAATGAGGCAGAGTCCGAGGGGATTAGCTATGAATTGTATCAGCAGTTTACCGACAACACCGCAAACTTCTTGCACGAATTTGCATCGCAGTCGGAAAACGTACAGCAGATTGTAGCGCAGTTTATTGTATGGGAAAATGCCTATGACACGAAAGACCTGTCGCAGTATCTGTCTAATACCGATAACCTGTCCAAAGAACAGAAACAGACAGCTGATATGCTGTTGGAATATTGGGTAGAACATCAAACGCAGCCTGCGGATGATACTGCCGATGATGAAAGCAGCATGACTCCTGTTCCGAAGTTCGATACAGAGGTCATTCGCGGTTTTATTGATCAAAATCTTACCGTTTCCGACCCATATGCCGATGAGGAATTCTGCAAGATCGTAGCACAGGCATATGCTGCCGATCCGGTGGCATTCGGCGAAATGATTTCGGATCTGGATGACGCGAAAATTGAGCGCATTGGCCAGCAGATCAGTTATGCTGTAACAAACCAGCTGTGTGATATTACGCTGCCGTCGGTATCGGAGAATGCCAACGCTTCAACTGCTCTTCGCATAGTATCGAATGCGATCCAGCAGGCTGAGCCGCAGCAGCGCGCAGATGTGGGAGGAGAAGATAACGCGCCCTTTCGTGCATCGCCTCGTTCCACCTATACTCCTTCTATTGGCACTATTTCTTATAGTGGCAGTCTGGAAGTTGGCAAAACGGCGACGCTCTCGGTAACGATCTCTGAAACCGCGCATTCCAGCGTAGCTCGCTCGTATTATGTCGTTGCGATGTGCTCGCACAGCAAAGACGGAACCTACTATAAGAAAGCGGCGGGTTCAGTTTCCATTCCGGCAGGCAGCACTTCTGCTAAAAAAAACTTATCGGTATCTATGTCTGAGCCAGGATCGGTATATACGAAAATTCTGGTATACAGTTCTTCTGGCGGCACTTTGCTGACTTCGCGTATAGGCACCTATCCTGACACCGTAAAAGGATATTGGCGCATTCAAATCAATCTGAATTCTTCTTCCCGCGCAGGGTATCTTGGGTTATATAACGCCTCCGGCACGCAGCTGCTTTATTTACCTTGCTTGGGAAAATCCGAGTCCAATGCAGCTGAGAATGTCCACAATGGTAATACACCGCGAGGAAACTATTACGGATACCTCGGTGGCCCAAACGGCAATACCTATTCATATGGCCCGTATAAATACGTTGTATTAAAGGGAAACAATAACCCTCTGGTACCGTCTGTTCGGGATGGTATCTGGATTCATGGAGGCGATCCGTCAGCCTCTGGTGGTTTGCGTGTAACGCATGGCTGCGTTCGTGTATCGAACGCTAATCAGTTATCTATTCAGAATAATATTACTACATTGGTGAATAATGGTCATGACACTCGCGGTAATGTAAAGATCTCAGTTGGAAATTATTGATCAGAGCGTTCAACTTTAGGTATCGAGTTCTTGTGAAATAATATTCCTAATTTAGACGCAAATACAAAAAGGAAGCGGCACCTAATTCGGTGCTGCTTCCTTTTTGCATTTATGATAATTTGCTTGATTGTCTACGAAATATTCCTTTATTCAATTTTCGCAATATCTTCGTGATTAAACAAATACTGGAACTGATCACCAATATGTCCTTCAGGATACAAAATTCCTAAGTAATCGTATTCCTGTCCGTTCGCACTTGCATCACTCTGCATAATACCGTTAATCATCAATCGTTTTTCACCATCTTTCAGGAGAACAATAGAACCAATCGGTAATAAATCTTTTATTCTCATAATCTTATTTCTCCGTTATGTGAATGATAGTTTTCCGAACCAACTTCCTATCGACTCTGAAACATTCTTTGCCGCATTGCTAACTGCATTTCCGATTGCTTTACCAGTATCAAGAATAGTATCAGAAATCCATTCTGTCGTAGTTTTTCCTGTAAGAGCTTTGACACCTGCATTGAGACCGGCTACAATAGCACCGCTTGCAGCAACCACCACAATGCCTGGAGCTGCTACGGTACCCAAGGCAGCTGTTACCGCTGCACCAACAACAATACCCGTACCGTATGTTAAAGCTGTATCAATAGCGGTTTATCAGATCGCCAGTTCTACCGTATCCGCAGACTTTTTCGGCGTTTTATGCCGGCTGAGCTTGTAGCTCAGCTCATTCAGCCGCGCGGTTTTCTGCTTAAACTCGTCCTCCTGCGCCCAGGGTTTGCCCAGATCTTCCTTTGCCTTGTCAAGCTGCTCACGCAGTCTGGCAAGGCTTTCTTCATTGTCACCGATGAATTTATCAATGTCATTCAGCGCGTTGTTCAGGCGCTGGATCAGACCCTGCGCGCTGTCACCCATATCCACCATGCGCCGCGTTTTGCCGCGCAGCGCAAGGCGTACTTCGTCCATAACAGAGCGCTCCAGTTCAAGCTGAAAACCGCAGTACGAGCCGACAGTGCGCGGTTCAGTAGTCAGCTTGCCATCAAGATTATGCGCGATTTTCTTGCGCTCGTCCTCCATCAGTTCGAGAATTGCCTTGCCGGCGTTTTCCTTTTTGTTAAACGAACTCCCCTCCAGCTCCAGACGGAAACCGTCTGCCTCGGTCTGAACGCGGTTTGCGCTGAAGGTCGCTTTGTCCTCGTGGAGCGCGGCAAGCATTTTCTGCTTGCGCTCGATGCTGTCTGGAATGTTCCGGTTCACATCGTCCTCCAGACGGTACTGTTCATTCTTATATGCAGTACGCAGCACAGCCAGCTTATTGACTTCGACTTCAAGCTCCATGCGTTCCTTGATCGCAGGGTCGCCTGCACACAGCGCCTTTGTAGTCGCGTAGGACAGCGCCGTAGCATCAATATCTTCGCAGGTACGCGCCGGAGATTTGCCGGTAACGACCTGAGAAATAAATTTCTGCTTATTCTCAACCGTCTGCCAGTTGTAGCTGTCGAAGGTTCCTTCGGTTACATAGCGATAGATATGCACCTTTTCATTGGTGTTGCCCTGACGGAGAATGCGTCCGTCACGCTGCTCAATATCACGCGGACGCCAGGGACAGTCGATATGGTGCGACGCGATCAGGCGTTCTTGAACATTGGTGCCGGCTCCCATCTTGGCAGTAGAGCCAATTAAAATACGAATAGTACCGTTGTTCATCTTGTTGCGCAGCGCGTTCTTCTTCACCGGCGTGTCTGCGTCATGGATAAATGCGATTTCATCCGCCGGAACGCCGCGTGCGATCAGCTTGTCCCGGATGTCATGATACACGCAGAAACCGCCGTTTTTCGCCGCTGCCGGTGTGGACAGATCGGAGAAAATAAGCTGCGTCGAGCGCTTTTCGGCAGTCTGCTCCCAGATGTCGAATACATTCTGCACAACCAAATTCAGCTTGCTGCCCGGCTCGTCCGGCAGGGACGGGTCGATAACACGCTGGTCGAGCGCCAGCTTTCGTCCGTCCGAGGTTATCTTGAGCATGTTGTCCTGATCCGGCGAAACTGCAGCGGAGTGAACGAGATCGGCACGATCGCCAAGCTCCTGCACCATTGCTTTCTGTATCTCGGTCGGCTTTGCCTGTACATTGTGATATTCGACCTGCGGACGCGGCAGATCAAGCATATCAGCGGTCTGAATATCCGCCGCCTGCCGCCAGAAGTTGATCAATTCCGGAAGATTACAGAACTTAGAAAAGCGTGTTTTATTGCGATAGCCGTTGCCTTCAGGCGACAGCTCCATCGCGGTGACGGTCTGTCCGAAACTGGAGGCCCAACTGTCAAAGTCGCGCATATTGATACTTTCCAGAACATCCGGCTGCAAGTATCTCATCATCGTGTACAGCTCGGTCATGCTGTTCGAGATCGGCGTGCCGGTCGCAAAGCATACCGCGCGGTTGCCGCTTTTCTCATTCAGATACTCGCATTTTGCGTACATATCTTCGCTTTTCTGTGCCGCTGAGGTGTTGATACCGCCAACATTGCGCATTTTGGTGTACAGCGCAAGGTTCTTAAACTCGTCCGCCTCGTCCACGAACAGACGGTCTACACCCAGCTCCTCAAAGGTCAGCACATCGTCCTTTACCTTCGCGTCCATCAGCTTTTGCAGGCGTGTTTCCAGTTTCTTTTTAGAGGACTCAAGCTGCTTGATTGTAAAGCGGAAATCCTTGTTTGCCTGCGCCTCGTGCAGCGCGAGATCCAGTGTATCAAGCTGCTTTTCGATGTGCTTGCGCTCGTTTTCTGGCGAAAGAGGGATTTTTTCAAACTGCGTATGACCGATGATAACCGCGTCATAGTCGCCGGTAGCAATACGCGCACAAAATGCCTTGCGGTTTTCTTTTGTGAAATCCTTTTCGGTAGCGACGAGAACATTCGCACCGGGGTACAGCTGCTGGAACTCCGCGCCCCACTGCTCGGTTAAGGAATTAGGAACAACGAACATCGGCTTGTTTGCCAGTCCGAGCCTCCGCAGCTCCATCGCGGACGCTGCCATCGTCCAGGTCTTGCCAGCACCTACACAGTGCGCGAGCAGCGAATTGCCGCCATACAGAATACGCGCGACCGCGTCTCGCTGGTGCTGCCGTAGGTTGATCTCCGGGTTGATACCGGGGAAGGTCAGGTGACTGCCGTCAAACTTGCGCGGACGAGTGGTATTGAAATGCTCGTTGTAGTAGCCGACAAGCCGTTCACGGCGAGCCGGATCGGCATAGATCCAGTCATCAAACGCCTGCCGCAGCGCGTCCTGCTTTGCGCGTGCCTTGATGGTTTCCTTCTCGTTCGGAATGCGCTTTTCCTTGCCGTCCTCCATAACGACATCAAATACCTGCACATCACGCAGGTTGAGCGACAACTCCAGAAGTTCGTAGCCGTTGACGCGAGAAGTGCCGAACTTAGTACGCGCGAGCGAGTGCATATCCTTGTCTGCGCCCTTGTTTGCAACATACCAGCGCCCGACCGCAGGCGAGTACGACACATTCAAAGAGCGTGTTGCATAGAGCGGCGGATGCAGCACTTCGAGGATAAAGCAGTTGATGTCCTCCGGCGGTATCCATGTCGTACCCAGACGCACGCTGATGTCCGAGGCGGTCAGCGGCTCCGGCTGTACCTTTTCGAGCATCTGCACATTGATTGCAAAGTCGGGATTAAACTCCACCGCTTTTCGTGCCTCATCGAGTTTCTGCCGGACATTGCCGGAGAGATATTCGTCTGCCGGCTGCCAGTTCTGCTTTACCGGGTCTAAGAAGATCTGTCCGCGCAGTGCGTCGGTGAGCTGCTGCTGCGTCTGTCCGCCGAGCAATGCGGACATATAGGCAAAGTCGATCTTTCCGCATTCCGCCAGAGACAGACCGAGCGCGTCCTCCGGCGTATCCGCGTGATCTGCCGGAATATGCGGCGAGATCGTGCGCTTGGCGAAGATTTCTGTCTTGCCGACCACTCGCTGGTCCTCGTCCAGTTTTTCGAGCGCCAGCAGCAGCGGATAGCTTGCGTCATCAGAAAAAGCGAGCTTATTGCCGCGTTGGTGAATATGACCAAATTCATGTTCAAACTCATCATATACTTCGTTTAATCTGACTTGCAAGCGCTTGAGCTGCAAATCATCACAGCCGTCCTTCTGCGCCTCGATCAGCGCACGCGCCGCGTCGCGGACATCGACCAGAGCCGTTGCACGCTTGACCGCTGTTGCGTTCATTTTCAGCGTTTCCGCGTCGTTGTTTGCGCTCTTAAACAGCAGCTTGCCGTTCTGAATATAGAAGGAGTAGGGTCGCAGCTCTTCCGGCGGCGTGTTCGACCGGAACACATTCTCCTGCGCAGACGGCTGGCTCTGCGTGTTCGATTGGAACACATCGGGTTTCGGCTCGGACGGTTCCTGTAATGTGTTCGACTGGAACACATTCTCGTGGCCGAGGTTGCGGACAGCCTGCGCGAGCTGGTCGGCAAGGTCTGCGCCCTCGATCGGCACGCAGGCGGTGTCCTTGCCGAACTGCGTGGACACTTCCTGCATGGTGCCGAGAACCATTTCCGGGTGCTGCACAAAGTATTGGTTCATTTCCAAACCGTCCGTTGCTTTGCAGGTTTCCACCCACGAGGGCATCTGCTCCGGCGGCGTGTCGCGTTTCTGGAAGAATAGAATATCCGTCGTGACGCTTGCGCCGGCATTGGCTTTGAACGCGGTGTTAGGCAGGCGTATCGCACCGAGCAGGTCGGCTTTCTCTGCCATCAGACGGCGTGCGGCAGGGTTTGCCTTGTCGAGCGTACCCTTTGAGGTGACAAAGGCAACAACGCCACCCGGACGCACCTTATCAAGCGACTTAACAAGAAAATAATCGTGAATGAGCAAATGCTCTTTGTCGTACCGCTTATCATGCAGGCTGTAATCGCCAAACGGTACATTGCCGACGGCGAGATCAAAGGAGTTATCCGCGAACTTGGTATTCTCGTAACCGGTGATCTTAATGTCAGCATTCGGGTACAGCTTGCGGGCAATCCGTCCGCTGATGCTGTCCAGTTCCACGCCGGTGAGTTGACTGCCCTTCATGCTCTCCGGCAGCATACCGAAGAAGTTGCCGACACCCATAGACGGCTCCAGAATTTTGCCGTTTTCAAAGCCGAACTGCGCCGCCGCGTCATAGATCGCGCGGATGATCGTGGGCGAGGTGTAGTGCGCGTTCAGGACA
>ULVN01037503.1_pt1 | contig 13980 bp, 23 predicted proteins | sample 1959491 | NCBI WGS metagenome assembly ULVN01 (sample SAMEA4835787, study PRJEB28245) | human gut metagenome | biome: gut microbiome; material: fecal sample | place: Denmark | collected 2008 | reverse complement strand
CTATATATTATATATTTATATAAAAACGTCAAAAATTTGAGTTGATTTACCTTTGAATATAAAAAAATAAAAAGTATCTTGAATTGACGACTTGAAAGCTCAGAAAGCCAGTAACCGCAAGCCTTTAAGTCAATTCAAGATCAAGAAATTCATCTTGACTTATCTTGAATTGCACTATAGTTGTATAGGCTCAGAAAGCCAGTAACCGCAAGCCTTTCAGAAGTTGTCTGAAAGTCAAGATGAATTTTGCTAAATTGTCAGATAATTTATTTTTATCCCACTACAGCCACTAAAATGACTTAAATTAGCACGTTCATCTTGACTTTTTAGACTTCATCTTGACTTATCTTGAATTGCATCTTGACTTGCTAAATGCCAGTACTACCAAATGCACCACTACCCCTCTCAGGACCACTTTCAGTAACAAAATCTGCCACTACTATCGGCACAATTACTAGCTGCCCGATACGATCACCATTGCGAATGAATATCTTTTCATTTGTTCCATTATGTACAATCGCATGAATTTCTCCGCGATAACCTGAATCAATAGGAGGAAGTTCGCAAACTACTCCACTTGATGCCCATCCACTCCTAGGAAATACGAAAGCAGCATATCCATCCGGTAAACACAGTCCTAACCCTAACGGAATTCTAATGGTTTCGTGCGGCCATATTGCAATTTGCGTGATGTTATCATGTAAACATACATACACATCAGCTCCCGCATCATTCTCATGCGCTCTGAACGGTAATTTCTTATATCCAAAATCAATTACTTTTACTTTCAACTGTCGCTTCCTCCTTGTATAATAATGGAAAATCTTCTTTTAAAATCTCAGTCGGTGTCATATCTTTTTTAATAATTTTTCCGCAAGACATTTTTCCCTCATTGCATTTTGTCTGCATGCAAGCTGCGCCGGTTGTCATTTGTCCAAATAATTCTGGACTTAATTCATAAAGCTGTTCCCAGATTTTCAACATCACGTATCTTGTTTCTTTTGTATTTCTCCGACAAATTCTTTGCGCAATCATATGTTTCCACTGATAAGGTGTTGCTGAAATAACTAAAATATTTCGAAGGCCTTGAGGCGCCATATATCCAGCTGCATCATGATCGATTCCAAATTTAATGGCATCTTTATAGCCGATCATACTTTCTCCGCATAGTTCAATATAATCAAATTCATAATCCTTACCTTTTTCTGTTATTTCATACGGAATACAAAAATCACTACTATCAGAATAATCTGAATATTGAAGGGATGCCGACATAAATTTTACTTCATTTTGATGTCTTGTGATCTGAGCCAGAAATCGTCGGCTTGCCCCAACTACTACCACATTAATAGCTGCAAATTTCTGGATGGTTGGATGCGGTAATAATGTCAGACTCTCCAGTAATTTTGGAGAATAGTCTTTTTCATATAAATCTATGACATCTTCCATAGATTTTAATTTATGACCACGCTGTGTAAGTCTTGCTGCAAATACTGTCATTTTCTCAGCATTCTTTATAACTTCCGGATTAAGCACTTTCAGTTGAATATTTTTCATTAGTTTCCTCCTCGATCATTGCACGTAATAACAATAAGTAGTTGATATGGTCAGTTATTTTTTCTTCCCAGCGTTCATATGAATAATCCCCACCTTGACACATGTCATAAATGGAAATCGTATGCTTCACCATCATTCCAGCCAGCACTTTCTTTTTATCACAACCGGTCAATTCACTTGCAGCATTAAAACTATGAAAACGGTCTTGATCGTCCTGGCTTGAATATTCATCGCCTTTTTTCAGCAGCAATGATTTACAAAAATCAAGCTGCTGATTAACTACTTTTCTAAATTCCTCATTATTCATCTCATTTCTCCTTTCTGGTAAAAATTCTATATTTTTTGCCTTTTATGGTTTTGTCAACAATGTCATAATCAAAATGTTTCTTCACCTGCTTACTAAATTCAATGTTGCTCATCGGTGTAAAACTATTTGCAATACAAAATTCGTTATATTTCTTATACACATTTTTTGTTGGTTCATTTTCGATCTTTACATCCTCTTTGAAGAATAACAAAATTGGATTATTATTCTCTGTGTATTCTTGCAATGCTTTTTCCACTTTTGTAGACGATGTAAATTTTCTATTTTTCAATACTCTCTCAAGTCCCTGAATACCGATATTGATTAAATATTGCATGGGCTCTTCTTGTATCAACTTATATTTGATATAAGGATCAAAATCAGGATCACTAGGTGAAAACCTTGCATCAAATGGAATAATCACTAATCGACTTATGACCGCTCCTGATTTATCTTTAATTCGTGGAATATCATTTGCAGAGAATAGCAGCTTCGCATAGTTAGAGAAGTCAAATGGATCTTTCCCTTTTCGTTCAACGTTGATCGGATTTCCTGAGGCCAGTTTTTTGAATACTGCTGGATTCGGAATAAATTCACTGCCGATATCATCGCCAATATTTGCAAGCTTCCCAAACAATTCTGCTGTTTTAAACCGATCACCTAATTCCTTTAAATCGAGCGATGCAATATTCTTTCTTCCTAATAAATTTTCAATCATAGAGAGGAATGTTGATTTACCATTTTCTTTTTCGCCGGTCAATATAAAGCATTTTCTGAGCTCATTTCGTCTATAGAAACAATAACCAACGCATTCCTCTAAAAGCATCCTGATATTTTCATCCTGGCATGCAAGTTTATTTAGTGTCTTATCAGTCAACTCAGAATATGCATCTGGGTCATAGTCATATTCAATCTTGTTGGTGACTACAATGTCAGGCGTAAATGGCTCCAATGTATTAGTCTCAATATTATAAATGCCATTGTTAAATGCAATATAATTAGCATGACTCATGGGCACATCTTTATCGATCAAAATATCAAGGTAACTCAATACTTCATTTCGTTTTGTCTTATTCAGATTACTAATGTGTTTTATCATTTGTGCTTCTATTTCTCTGGTACCGTCCACGTAGATGCCGTCTTTATAGATATGCAGCTGACCATTGATTTTAATAATATGATTCACATTTTTTAAATAAGTAGCAAACTTATCAAACAAGAAGGAATTTTTCTTAAAGAAAACCGGTTTCTTAAAAGCATCATCTCTAGATAAAGTTTCAAGTTCTTCTTCGTCGAGCGGGTTTTTCAATATGTATTTATTGATAATCCTTAAAACTTCTCTCGATTCTTCCACGCTAAAATCATTGGCTTGCAATGTAAGGATATAGTTGAATAGTGCTTGATTTCTCCCATCACCTGCTTCCATTTCAAAGAATTTCATCTTCGTATAAACTGGCAACAGCCATTTCGGTAAAGGTTCATATTCTTCATTTTTCTCGATGTCAAATAAGATAAATCTTTCTTTGTCTTTATATTTCAAGACTGAATATGAATTTTTACAACCGACTTTAATATCTGCAGTTATTCCACAAGCAAGGGTCTTTTTTGTTCCGCATTTATCCAAAATGATTTCGCCAGTTGGATCAGTATTTTTGAATAAAAAATGCTTACCTCTAGTTGTATCATATACCCTGCAATTGCACTGTAAATCTTCTATTATATCCATCAATTTTTCAGATTGCTCATAATCATCGACATCAATCAGTACTACATTGTCCGCAATAATGCCGGCATACTCTGGCAAGTTTTTCACTTGCGCATATGTTCTGAGCTCTGAAGGAGATTTATTCTTAAAAGGCATCAAACATTTTTTATCTTTTGTAGGCACATAACCTTTAAATAAATTGATCATATCCATCTGTACCTTTTATTTACCGTCATTTTAAAATCAACACCAGTTTCATCTTTAATGACATTCAAACAATCGTCTAACGTGATGTATCCGGCGTTAAAAGAATCATATAAATCTAAGACTTTATCAGAAAAGCGCGTAAGCCTGACCGCTCCCCATCCAAACTCATCTCGCAAAGCATTAAGAGATAATCCCATAAATAAAATAAATGCTCTGGATATTGCTTCTCTGGTCGCATCTTCTTTGATCTTTTCAACCTGTGCTCGGTTCAACGTGTATGTCGGTTCCCGTGTGGTCACACCTGCTGCTCTGCGTTGTGCTCTGTTCATTTCTTTTTCCCTCCCTTGTATGTAATGAAAAAGATACTTAACGCTGTTAATACAATTAATGCGATTATGTTCGTAACCATCCCATCACCCCATCTTAAATACTGTCTCGGCTATTTTTTCAACCGAACATGCTTTTAATCCCGGTACTACTTCAACTTTCTGCCAGCCACATCCTTGACAGTTTGGATAACGGTCTTTACAGACCGCGATATCCTCCTTCATTTGTGCTGTGATACCTATAGCAATGTCAATAAGTTCACATGGTGAATAATGCGCGATCATTTTTTCATTACCTCCCATTCTATCCGAATTCAGTTTATTGCAAATGCCTTCCCATTCATCAATGAATTTACACATCTCCGACTAATTGAGTGATAATTGCCTGTTATGATCTTTGAAAAATTTTACGACCCTCTCTTTCATGACCTCATTCATATCATGCCCTGCCTCATTTCATAACCTTTGTTGTAGGTTCTACTAATGACCAATTCATTGGCCACACATCATTGACCATACATACTCCGCTGTCCTTGTCACCCATTGGGCACTGTTTGCAACTGGTAGCCATTTGTGCTGCTGTACATGTGTTTTTGATTAACTCTAATGCGTCATATAATTTTTTTAATTCACTCATTTAGTTTTATGCCTCCTTCTCTTCTTCATCCTTGACATGGCATCAAACATACTATCGTATTTTCGGCATTCTTTACGTTTCTCCGCGCTTAAATTTTCGGCTTCTTTTACTTTAGTAATGTATTTGTCGCATGAGCTATGACAACCCACGTGACGGGCTTTACAGTCTTTACATGGATATATAATTGACATCTTACACCTCTACCCCATATTGCATTAATCGCTCTTTTGCAAGATTGATATACCAGTTTTTATTCAGATAACTAGGACATTTCTTTCCTTTGATGCTGCCATTGTCGATAAAACAATGATCAGCAGTATTGGCAAATTTTTCAATCGTGGCACCTTTTTCTTTGCATTTACCGATATAAGAATCATTTGCATTTTTAGATGCAAATACTCGATAACATTTTTCGGACATATATTTGCCCTTATGCCAAGCTCGCCAGTATTTTCCTGAAAGCTTTACGACTTTTTGAAACATGATCAATTCATCACAATCATCAATAGTTTTTTCTACTGGCGTACCATTCACCATATAATCAACCATTGCTTTGTTAATGATAGGAAGATCATAATCTACTGAACTAAGGGCTTTGGTATATGCACCTTTAGTTTTTGTTTTACCATCAGGAGCAACCAACAAATAGTTGTTTACATCTTTTTGGAATACCTTTGTATAAATATCAAAGCCCATTCTCATACCTGTACGCTGTTCCCATTCCCAAACAATATCATCGATAAGATCATAATCATCAATTGATTTTAATTTAATCAAAATACCATCTGTATTAGATTGAATAAATTTCTCAATATGTGGTTCTAATTTCTCAATCAAGTCCACAAGTAGTAACTGGCCATTCACACAGATTGCATTATTTTCTCTAGGATCATACAAAGGAGAAAATTGATCTTTTAACTGACCAGATATTGCGTTATCGGCAATCTTATACGGTAGTCTTGTTTTTTTATCTCCTGTCACTTTTAACCTAAGATTTTCACTATGAATCTTTTCAAAGTTTTCAGGATTTGACATATTGCGATAGCCAAATTTATATCTAAGCTGTAACGACGGATAATATGCTGTTACGTCAGCCATTAAATAAATTCCTTTGCCATAATATTTTTTAATGGCTCCGTGAAGTCCACCCCAGGCAAGCGTATGCTCAACACCAGCAATCATCACTTTTTGTTTTTTCTTATAGTCATGATTTTCAGGATTTCTATACCAATCTCTAACAGCTCGATATTTTTTCAGTCTTAAAGTATCTACAATCGGAAATTCAAATTCATCATTGAATTTTTTACTTTTACCACCGAGAATTTTTGCGACACGTTGCGCTCCTGTTTTTCCCATATAAGTAAGCGGAAGATTAAAGATTTTCACGAGGCCCATGGCTGCATCATATTCAGCTTTCCTTGCAAGCCATACTTCAATGGTCTGTTCTACATCGTGATTACAATAAAAGAACGTTTGTTCAATTTCTTGCTGCGTGAGCGGTCTGTCAATATCGAATGGAACTGACGTTTCTCGGATGTCATTACCCATGAATGCCTCAAGACTTTTCAAGCCTGTATCCATTCGAAGCATTGTGTCAAAATTAATCATATTAATTTTGTTAAATAAACTTGAATACATCCAGCCCGGTTTATTGTCTCGAATAATCCAGTCATTGACTTCTTTTGGGTTCATATCTAAAAGAATAGCTTTCATAATATATTGGTCATACCGTCTGTTGTTATAACCAATCCAAATTTCTTCATTATGAGCATAAAAATAATCTTTGATTGCTTGCGGATCATTTACTATTTTAGTGACAGTCTTCTCAATAGGATTAATAATCACAACCAAATTATCATATTTAAAAACCTCACTCAAAGTCATAAAAATTCAACATGACTTAAGCACCTCTCCTTTCACTTACTTTAATTTCATAACTTCTTGCATACAACCATCTCCAATAATACCCGTGCGGGTATTATTTTACCCGCACAAAAGAGTATTATTTATTCAGCATCAAATACCTCATTAATTGAAATATTATTGAAAGCATCTTTCTGATAATCAATTTCATATTCAAGCCCTAATTCATCAATCGCTTCTGCGACATCCATAATCATGTCATTGAACTGAGCATAAGACTCAAATGACGTATCAATCAAGTTTCCATCTCTATCCTCAGCTTCAAGATTTCTTAAGAATCCTGAGACAGAACCAATCATGCCAGCATCATTTTTGGTTCCATAAATAACTCTGTTCATAAATAAACAACTCTTTTTATGATCACCTTCAGTAATTCTAAACATCGCTTTAAACATCGGACGGCCATCTTTTGTTTCTCCAAGTTCAAGCTTTTCAAATTTACCAATGTATATACCATCTTCAATCTCTGGATAGCCACTCCCACCATTTTTGGCTGCTTCTTCAGCATCATGTTTTAACTGGTCCAAATCTACCTGTTTATCAAATTTACTAAAATCCATGTCATTTAATCCTCCTTTTTAACTACTCCGAATATATACATATACTGCTTTTCAATAGTTTCATCATTTGCTTTATACTAGCAAAATACCTCATGTTTTAATATGCATCGATCACATGTAACATGTCTATCGCAATATCGATGTAAAGCCCCTTTCATCTCTTCAATCATCATGCCTGTCGCCCTCTATCAATCAAACGGTAATGGCTCTTTATCGGCGTCAATAGTTGCCTGGAATTCCTCTTCTTTAGATGGACGCTGGCGACGACGTCTGCGATGCCCTGTCTCTTCTGCCGGTGCCGCTTCTTCTGTTGCCGTTGGTGTCTCCGGAGCTGGCGGTTCTTCCTTAGTTCTGTCTTTTCTTCTGCGTGTACGCAACTTTTCTTCTTCAGCCGATTCACTAACTGACGGCTGTTCTTCTACTGTGTCGGCATTTTCTTCTGTTCGTGCTTTTCTACTCCGTTTTGGTTTTTCTTCTTTCTTTTCTTCCTCAAGTGTGTCCTGAGGCTCTTCTTTTTTCGCATTTCTTCGTCCTCTTTTTGGTTTTTCATCATTAATTGGAATATCATCTTTCTTTGCTACTTCATCGATCTCTTTCATTTCTTCATCTGTCAGAAAATCACCGATCTCATAATAATTACGGATTTTTTCGTCCACATATTTCAGGTCGTTGTCAATCACGATACTTGGGAACATTCCAATTGGACTTTTAACTGTATCATGACCGCTATTCTGCGTAATGAATGAATATACGCCGTCTGTCACGTTAGTTTTCAAAACAATCGTGAACATGCCTTCGACTGTGATCTTTTCATCCAGTAGCTTTCCAATGGTCTTGATCTTCTCATTGCCATTTGCATCACGTTCAATGTGTGCCAGGAAATAAACCACCTGATCCGCTGGAAGGTCTTTGACTGTATTAACCAGCGTCCAAAAGTTCTGAGCAATCTCCGTAAACTTGTCGAACCCTCGTTCGGTTGCCCTTCTCATAAATTCATTTGCCATTAGATACTGAGCATCGTCAATGACAGCTACTTTTTTATCATTCATTTTTAATGTCTTGATGATTGCTCTGTAATCATCTGTTGATACTGATTCAAATTTGTTTTTGAACGGTAACGGTTTATTTGCTACATTAATTACCTTCAAATCTTTTGGATTAAAATTTCTTAAACTTGCACTTTTTCCCGTGCCGGATTCTCCTAAAATTAAAACTGGAATTGCCATTTATTTTTCCTCCTTAATCAATCATGAATGTACAGTGAATCGGGAACCATTTATCAGCTGCAAATGCAGCCCCGTCTGAAATGGCTTGAACTTGTATCACGCCATTTGATCCAACAAGCATCCTAGCATACATTGCACAAGTGGTTGAACGCATACTTGTATTCTGAACATATGACACGCTGTAAGTCGGTCTGCATCCTTCCGGTAAAGTCGCAAGCGGACCCGCTGCAAGTACGTTTTTAACTGCTCCACGGATAGAAACAATTTTACCGATTTTTCTATACTGCGGAATAGATCCACCATATGCCTGTATACCATCAGCAAGCGGCAGTGCGTTCCATCCTGTATCTGTCAAGTCGGTACCGCTTAAAGTGCTCTCAACTGCATTCATCCTTGTTTTCAACGATTCAATATCTTCATAAACAGTTGCCATGACCATCCCTCCTTAATTGTTCGTGTAATAAATCTGAACAAATCCGCTCAATGCGGTTCTGTCCTTACCTGTACCGATGCAGATTTTTCCGTCATGTCTCAAATAACATGAAATAACATTTGCTGCGGTCGGATGCGGATTTGGAAGTGGGATAGAATCACCGCCACCGTATACCATTCCACGAATGCTGATTACTTTAATATTTGCTGGAATTAATCCGCTTGCGACCTCTTTTACCGCATCATTCAATAAATTGCCTGTATTAATCGTCCTGCAATATACAGCTTTTCCATTAAACGTTTCATTGGTTATCTTTGATGAACCTGTCACAATTTCATTTCCACCAATCATGACCCAGCCGGAAAATACTTCATTTTCCTGCATTCGTGTCCAAATACGGTTATTTGCTCTTTCAATCCAATATTGTTTGTTGTAAGCGGCTTGCTGTGTGCAATGTGGGATATTGATGAAATAGCCATTGCCCGCTCCTGCAGGTTTATTTACACAGCCATTGCCATAGCCCACGTAAATCTCACCGATCCATTCATTCAAATTTTCATTCGAAAGATCAGTGGTTGCCCTCGCTAATAAATCATTTGCATCCGGCATTCCATTTGTTAAATTTTCGATATCCTGCTGCACTGCTGCCATTGCCAGCTCTAAAGCATCAACCCTTTCATATACTGTTGGCATTTATTTATCCTCCTTTTCATCAAATAATTTTATAGTCACAAGTGCGCTAAATATTCTCAATACGTCACTGATTAATAATACTTTCGGCATCTTCCACGCCTTTTCAGTTAAAACATTGGCTTCGGCCGCTTCTGGACTTTCTTTTAAAATAGTGATAGTTTTGTTCATTGTGTCATTCTCCTTTCTTTGTCTCTATAACTCTACTCGCCCACATATCAGCAAAGTGAATTAGCATATAAAGCGGAGTTTCATTCCCCTGAATTTCATATTTTAACGGTCCGTATAAACCGTTATGATAAAGTATCGCAAACTGCTCTTCTTCTGTAAGATCAATGAACATTGAAGCAATAGCAACCGATCTAATTTCATGTGGCACATTCAAAAGATCTGGATTTCTTTTGAATGGCTTGCTGTCAGACTTTTTCCCAGATGCAAGAATGTTGTCCACGTATTCAGGCTTTTCAAACTGTCCCATTTTTCCAAGGTCATGTAGTGCTGCCGCAATAATGACGCTATCATGAATTTTGTTGTACTCTTTTCCCCCGTACAAACATACACCCATTTTTTCGGCGATCTCCATCACATTCCTTGTATGATGAACCAAACCAAATTCACAGGCAAGGTGATTTCCTCCGCTGCATGGGGCATTGAAAAATCCACAATCCTCCATATATTCAATAAGGCCATCCATTCCTTCCCTGCCGGTTTTCATCAGAGGATCAACTACAAATTTTTTGTTATCCAGTTCCATTTTTTATTTACTCCTTTCATTTATTTGATGAACCATTAATCTAGCCAATGCTAGTTTGTCATTTTTCAATAGGGCAATTAACTGTTTAAATTGCACATCCTGACTGGGATATAATATAATTGCATATCCACCTGCATCATTAATATTTTTCACATGGTACTTTTGCAGCTCCGACGGTCTACCATATTCGGCCTTAACTTCAGTGGCAAGAAAGTGACCCTTGATACATGCTAAAATGTCCGGTATACCGCTTTTGGTCATCCGGTTAGCAAAGTACTTTACTTGCCAACCGCCTTGCTCTTCTATGTATTTTTTAACTTTATTTTCAAAGATTTTTTCTTGTGCCATTTATCCACCTCTCAAGATTTGCATAATAAAAAAGCATTATCCAAGTAATTCCGATCATACCGAGCCAAGGGGCACATAAGTCGTCATTAATATATATCATGCTAGTAATCAAAAAGACGGTTGCCAAAGCTGTTAAACCTTTCAATATATCATTTTTCATATCAATCCCCCTCCTCAAATAATGCCTCTGTATAATTCCGACGTATCGCTAAGGTTTTATAAATCTTTTCTTCTATTGAACCTTTACAAGTAAGATAATAATAGAAACAAGGTTTTTGCTGACCTATACGGTGAATCCTTTTCTTTGATTGCTCAAACAGTTCAGAGGATAATGGCGGCGTAAAATAAACAATCTTATTTGCTTTTTGAAGATTCAACCCCATGGCTCCGGCTTGATACTGTATGAATGTCACAGAATCATCTTTTTTCTCATAGGCTTCTAAATGCTTAAATTGACCATTCACAACGCCTGACGGTCTATTCAATTCGTCGCATATAACTCCAAGCTGGTGCCATTCTTCAGTAAAATTATAGAACACAATCAGCCTATCATTTGTGGATTCTAATAAATCCTCAAAGGCTTTCAGTTTGTCCTCATTGTACTGGCCACACAATTGCCTTTCATAAAGCATTTTCGTGAGTGTCGTATCACCAACAAGCTCAACATCATCAATAGTTATGATACAATCTTTTCTGAATTTTCTGTATTCTTTGATAGTCGGAACCTTGATGGTATTATGTATCTGTTCAGGAAGATCAAACACCTCTTCGGTTTTTAGAAAATTACAACCATGCTGCCGCATTTTCTTTTTGAGACGTTCCTCATTCTTATAGCCATCAATTATCATCAGCGGAAAACCTTCATTGTCTTCATAATGGTATCTGACATACTGATCATAGAACATTTTTTTGCTGATTTTCCAGCCTAGCAAACTGAGTTGTGACCAAAGTCTTTCATACTTGCCACCGGTTGGTGTACCAGATAATAAAACAATGTTGGCTGGATGTAATTTCTTCAAAATGAACTTTGATCTCTTAGAATTTTCATTCTGAATCAATGATGATTCATCAAGCATCAAAGTAAAATCTTCGAGTTTTGAAAGCTCCGGACGACGAAATGCTAATTCATAATTGATGATACCAATTCTGATTTTATATCTTGAATGAAGAAACATATCCATTCCTGTGTTTGATGTTAAATCATAACACCATGCACCTGATTCATCACATTTCATCTTATCAATGTAATATTTGAAGAAATGTTCTATCCAGTCCCGAATCTTGGATTTCTGACAGATTACTAAATTCACTTTTGCGCCAAGCTGCATCATTTTCTCTGCACCGGTAAAGGTTTTTCCAAGTCCCACCGGCTACATATCATGGTAAAAAGCTACCCTGTTTTTGTCTTTCGTGGCTTCAATCGCCGCTAACTGATGAGGGTATAATTTCACACATGACATATCGCATCACCTACCTTTCTTAAAATGTAATCTACAATGTTCCGATTGCGTCATAACCATCAAATTTGATGGGTCGTTATTTCTTTTATTACCGTCAATGATTTGCTCGCACTCTTCGCAAATAACTTTAATCATTTCACACCTCACTTTCCTAAATATTCATGGACCTTAGCATCACTAATATGATAGGTCCAAACACTACTCATTTTGATTGCATATCCAAATGGTAAAATTCCTCGTTGTAATCCGATTCGAACAAACTGAGGGGATTTACCAAGTAATTTTGCACATTCGATAACAGTCAACATCAATCAGCTCCAACGAAAATTTCTTTTAGATCTTCCCCAGATAAACCGTATTTTTTGGTCAATATAGCAATTTCAGTGTCAGTGAAAGGAGATGAACCTTTCATCTTTTTCGATGCAGTCGTACGTGATATACCTAACACATCGGCGACGCATTGTACGTAGTTCGTATCACCGAGCAATACCATTTTAGATTTTAGCAAATTCATATTCGCCATGTTATTCCCTCCTTTCTTAAATATTAAATTGGATAGATGGGATTCGAACCCATGTGTCCAGTCCCTTGCATTTCAGCAAGCTACCTTCCCTTGTTACTGGACTTTGCCGCAACCTTTTAGCCTCTCGGTCACTATCCAACTGTTTTGCAGAAAAGTTGCTTTTATTATTTATACTCTCGTTCCCTCCTAGTACAAGTGGTCCTCAAAGCAATTGGACCGAACTGGGCTAGCCGGATTCGAACCGGCGAATGCAGGAGTCAAAATCCTGTGCCTTACCGCTTGGCGATAGCCCAATCAAATGCTTGCTAGCCGAGCGTGCAGCAAGCATTTTTCGTTTTACTCTTCTTTACCTTCAATGTAACCAATAACATCATCGATGCCGATGTAGTTATCTTTCTGCGATTCAGCGTATGCTGCAAGAGAAACGTCACTGGAAATCTCACCAGATTTAATACCTGCAAGATATGCTTTCATATTTGCTTTGTTGATCTCATCTTTGGAAATAATATTTCCATCAGCCATAACGATCCCTTTTCCTGCTTCTTTCTGTTTGTTTAACATCTTTACAATATTCATATTATTGCCTTTCTCCACGTTTTGGCATTGGTCACCGTGTTTTGTTTACGTTATTATTCTACTATAATTTACAATATTTGTATGCTGGCAAAACAGCTAAAAAAGTTGTCGTAACATTAGCTATTTTTAACATAACAATTAATTTCTTAATCGTCATAACTAATTATGGATTTATTATATTGAGATAACTTATCATTTACAACATAAAATACGTAATTTTTTTATGAGAACGCACGTTCTCTTTACTTTGTATATTACGCAGATTATCCTATAATTGTACATAGAATCAAGGAGGCGTTAAGATGGAAACAGGAGAAGTTATCAAAAAATTGCGTAATGAAAAGAAATTTACGCAATCAGAATTGGGAATTATGCTAGGTGTGAATACTTCTTCAATCCAAAAATATGAAAGTGGTGCCACCAAGAATCTAAAGTTGGAGACTATCAGAGAGTTGTGCCATATTTTTGAAGTACCACCAGTTGTATTTGTACTTCCGGAAACATTAGATGATGGCTTCCAGGCATATCATGAAAGAATGTTCAAAGAACATTTGAAGATCGCGCTGGGAGTAAATGAAGAAGGTATGAAAAAGATATTTGATTATGTGGATGACATTCAATCTATGCCAAAGTATCGAAATTCAAGATAAAGTCAAGATAATTCAAGATCAATAAATTCATCTTGAATTGGCCTGAAGGCTTGCAAACACTGCATTTCTAAAGACAAAAGTCAAGAAGTCAAGATACTTTC
>ULVN01091714.1_pt1 | contig 14014 bp, 9 predicted proteins | sample 1959491 | NCBI WGS metagenome assembly ULVN01 (sample SAMEA4835787, study PRJEB28245) | human gut metagenome | biome: gut microbiome; material: fecal sample | place: Denmark | collected 2008 | reverse complement strand
CCCAGCCGATCCAACGCCTTTTGCCCCAGAAGTTATTTATCGAAATGGTAAATTCTATTTAATTGCTTCTCCAAGCGGAAAAGGACATTATGTATTAGAAAGTAATTCCCCTGAAGGACCATTTACTTGTATTTCTAACAATATTGGTCTTGGCATTGATGGAAGCTATTTTATTGATAGTGATGAAAATGTCTATCTTTATGGCTCTGGACTTAAAGTCTACGCTATGGAAGATGATATGAAAACTATAATGAAGAATGATGACAATTCAGATGCGATGATGGCATTAACGGATTGTCGAGTTGGTAACTGGAACGAAGGACCTTATATGCTTTTAAGAAATGGTCAATACTATTTCACTTACTGTGGCACCCATTATCTTTCTAAAAGTTACCGCGTTGATTACGCTTATTTAAAAGAAGGTTCAGACATAATGAAGAGCAGCAGTTACAATGTTCAAGGCAATCTTTTGCTTTCTACTGCTGATGATTTCTATGGTTTAGGGCACTCCTGTATGGTTTTAGGACCAGATATGGATAGCTATTATATTGCTTATCATAATTTAGAAGGAGGATCACAAAGATTTTTAAATTTCTCTCGCCTTTCCTTTAATGGTTCGACCATGATAGCGAATGATATTAAAACAGAAGCGGCAATCGGATTAGATGCCTGCGATTTTTCAACCTATGGTACGGATGAACTAGTAGATAATAATAATATATTATTAACAAGCACAGGATCAGAAGAAACCTTCACTGTAGAGTTTAACACCATTGGTGAAGGAAAGATGATTTTCTCCTACATTGATGATGAAAACTATTCCTATATGGAATTTATGAATAACACCATTACGATTAATAAAGTAATTAAAGGTGTAGAAACAAGAAAACATCAAACCGTTTTACTCCGCGAATACGATACTGATGTTCTTCATACTTTCCGCTTACAACATAGCAAAGGAAAAGTAAACCTTTATTTTGATGGCATTGAAAAAGAAAGTGGCTTAGATATCTACTTTAAAGGTGGAAAAATCGGCTTTGAAAAAAATAATAACTTTGAAGAAGTAGGTTATATTGCTTATTCTAATGTGGGTATGGGCTCCAGTGATAAAAAAGCTTTCAATAGCCACGCAATTTTAGCTAATGCCTATGATGAAAAATTATCTTATTTAACGAATGGCTCTGAACTTCAACTTGTAGAAAAAGAAGGAGATATGATTCGTCAAGATAGTTATAATTTAGTTTTGAAAAATGAAGGCAATCGCGCAACTTATCGCGTTTACCAAGATGGTGGAACTTATGCTTTAAATTTGCGTTTTGATGCAAAGAGCATTGGCAAGAAAATTGGCGTTCGTGTTGATCGTGGAACAGTTCAAGAGTACACGATTACAAGTGATACACCACGATTAAAAAATGGAGATATTTTATTAACACTAGGTAATTTAGAATTGAACGAAGGTCAACATTATATATCTATTTATGGTATGGGTGATGAAGTCAGATTTAGTGAACTTTATTTTGAAGATGCAAATTATGATGATGACTTCTCGGCTTTATTTAATTCCAATTTCTCAACCAAAGATTACTATGTAAGAAATAATCTTAATTTGTCCTCAAAAGGAATATATTCAAATGATCAGGCCTCTTGTGGCTTGGTGAGTAAAACCAACCATTCTAATGTTTCTTTAGATGCAGATGTTAAACTGAATAGTGTCTCAAATAGTGGCTATGTTTCATTATTATTGAACGTTAAGAATTATACGAAAAATGATTCAGTAGATAGTGATGGTGGCGATAATAACGATACCTTCCAAGGATATCGTCTTGAATTTGATGGCTCGACGATTTACTTAAAATATGTTGATTATAATCGAGTCCTCTTACTCAAACGGGCATCAGTTGATTATAAGATGGGAGATTCTGTGAATTTAAAAATCACACAAGAAGGAACAACCTATTCTGCATATTTTGATGATCAACTATTGTTCTCCATTACATCCAATATGGGTAATTTAAATGGTGCAGTCGGTGTATTGATGGCGTCATGTAATGCTTATGTTGAAATGCTAAATGTCGTTTCTATGTAGCTTTTAAATAAAATGAATCGCTTGTGGGAAGTGCTAACACCCTTTAGCACTTCCTTTTTTCATTAAAATTAATGAGGAAAGGAAAAAAGAGAATATTTTTTTCATGTCTTTTAATGATATAATACAAATGAAAAGGAAGAGTAATGAAAATAAAATTACATGATATTTCAAGAAGGAAAGAGTATGGCAAAAAAAGCAATAAAACAAAAACCATTAGTCTTTGAAAATTACTATTTAGGCAAATCAGGTATCTGGTTTTTTATGCCAGATAATTATCAAAAATTTAAAGAAAAAAAACGTACACATGGTTTTGGTATGGTGCGTTATGATGAAGGTTCTATTTATGTAGGAGAACTTATCTTTGATGGTAAAAACTATAACAAAATTGGTACAGGTCGACAAGATTTTGCTAATTCATTTTTAGGAAATGTCAATCTACCAAACCAAAGAATTCTCTGCTATATGGGACATTTTGATTATCGAAAAACGGATTGGATTTATGGAAATGGCGTTTTATATTTTATTGATCAAACAGGAAAACCAACGCACTTTGTGAAGGGATTCTATGAGGGGTTAACAAAAGTAGGACCTTATATTGGAAAATTTGATTATAGTAGGCTTTTAGAAGGTTATACCCAAGATATGGAAATGGATTATAGTCCCCGTGATGATTTATTTTATCAAGAACTAAAAGCGTATATCCCGAATACTTCTTTAGAAGATTTATTTATTGGTGATTCCTATTTTGAATTTTGGCACTACCACCAATTTACGGATCAACTTTTTGAAGAAACCTATCCTAAAGAGACGCACTTAAATTTAGGATTAGGAGGAACAAAATTTAGTGATTGGATTCAATATGTGCCTAAAATTCAATTAGATAAAGCACCGAAAAGAGTGTTCATTCATTTAGGTGTGAATGATACGCATTCTTGTATTTCAAATCAAGAAATATTGAGCAATTATAAAAAGGTTGTTGAATTATTAAAAGAAAAATATCCGTTAGCGAAACTTTATGTATTTACTGCGACAGAATCACCAGCATTTGAAGTGAAAAAAGTGAAAGTAGCTAGATGGAATGCTTTATTGAAAAGAGAAGCGCCAAAAGACGATGTAATCGTGTTAGATATAAACGCGCGATTAAAAAAGAAATATAAAGAAAATAATACCAATTTCTTCTATGAAGATGGCTTACATCTCAATACAGAAGGCTATAAAGAAATTGTAGAAATGCTAAAGGAGGAAGTAGCATGATAACCTTTAACGAAAAAACAAGAATCTTTCATTTAACGAATAAAAGCATTAGTTACTATATTTATTTAAATCAAGAACAAAGATTAGAAAAGCTTTATTTTGGACCTTATTTAAGTGAGATAAGTAATGCAGATGCCATTCGTAAAGCAAATGTGGATAATAACTCTACGCAATTTTATGATGATAAAGATCATCAAGAAAAGACTTTTTTAGATCAATTTAAGAGTAACTATGCCCTTTTAGAATTATCGAGTCATGGTGTTATTGATAAACGAGGAGCGCCCATTATTATTCGTTATAAAGATGGCTCTCGTATCACTGAATTTTTATATGTTGAACATCGTATTAATCAAGGCATTCTACCTTTAAAAGACATGCCTCATGCTTTAGATCATGATGATGCCGAAACTTTAGAAATTCTTTTAAAAGAAAGAAATCACGAAGTATATGTAAAATATTTCTTAACAATTTATAAAGATAAAGACATCTTAGTGAAGAATTTTGAAATTATTAATCATGAAAAAGAAGAAGTACAAATCGAACGTGCTTTCTCAATGCAACTTGACTTACCGTGCATGGATTATCGCCTCGTTCATTTTAGTGGACGTTGGGCCAAAGAAAGAGATTATAAAGTTAATGATATTGTCGATGGCGTTCAAGAAGTGACCAGTAACTATGGAAGAAGTTCCCATGAAGAAAATCCTTTCGTATACTTAATGGAAAAGAACGCGACAATGAGTCAAGGAGAAGTCATTGGCTTTAACATGATTTATAGTGGCAACTTTAAGTGGCGCTCGTTCACCGATTATTTTCATAATTTACATATTACTTATGGTATGAATGATGAAGATTTCTTATGGGTTTTAAATTCCAATGAATCTTTTGTTACTCCACAATGCGTGATTTCTTATTCTTCTGAGGGTGTGGATAAAATGTCACAGAACTTCCACGCTTTCATTAAAGAAAACTTAATTACTTATCCTTATGAAAAGGATTATAAACCTATTTTATTTAATTCATGGGAAGGTTGTTATTTTGATTTCACCACGGATTCCATTGTTTCTTATATTGATGATGCTAAAAAAATCGGTTCTGAATTATTCGTATTAGATGATGGTTGGTTTGGAAGAAGAGATAACGATTATGATGGCTTAGGCGATTGGTATGTAAACGAAAAGAAAGTGGATTTACATCGCGTCATTGAACATTGCCATAAACAAAACATGAAATTTGGTATTTGGTTTGAACCAGAAATGGTCAATCCTCTGAGTGATTATTATCAAAATAATCCACATTGCATTTTAAGAGAAGATAACAATCCCTTAACTATTGCTAGACATCAATTCCATTTAGATTTTTCTAATCCTAAAGTTGTAGATGATATCTATGAACAAATGGTAAAGATTTTAGATGCCTATGAAATTGATTATATTAAATGGGACTATAACCGTGTGGTTTATGAAACGTATTCCTATGCTTTTGGAAAAGAAAGACAAGGCGAAATTTATCATCGTTTAGTGTTAGGTTATTATTCCTTGCTTTCTCGTTTAATTGAAAGATATCCACATATTATGTTTGAAGGCTGTGCGTCAGGTGGCGGTCGTTTTGATTTAGAAACTTTATATTATTGCCCACAAATTTGGTGTAGTGATGAATCGGATCCAATTCAACGGATGTTCATTCAATATAACACCTCTTTAGGCTATCCATTATCCACCATGGGAGCGCATGCGAATGCCAATCCAATTACTTCTTATCAAACGAAAGCACAAATTGCTTTATTTGGCACGTATGGTTATGAAATGAACCCGAATCGCTTGAGCGAAAAAGAAATGGAAGAATTAAGTGAAGTAGCCAAAATCTATAAAGAATACCATCAATCCGTAATTGAAAATGGTACGCTTTATCACATTTCTTCACCCAATGAAACGAATTTCTTAGGGCTACAATCCGTAAGTAAAGATCAAAGCACTTCTTTATTCCTATTTATGAATTTATTAAAAGAAGGAGATCGTTATCGCTTTGTTCGTTTACAAGGTTTAGACCCCGAAGCTTATTATTGGAATAGCTATGATCAACAAACTTTTAAAGGTGAATATTATTTAAAAGTCGGTATGAATTTCTCTAGAGATTGGTTTGATGAATTTAGATGTCTATTAATAGAGCTCAAACGTGTAGAAAATTAACATTATTTTTATTGTAACAAAATTATAAAAAAGTAAGATTAAAACCGAATTTATGTTACTTTTTCGTTAGAAAAGTAACCGCTTTCAAGTAATCTTACTTTTTTTATGTGTTTTCACCATTTGCAATTTTATTAAAATTCCCGTTAAATAAACTTGTAAAGTTTATTGCTAAAGAAGGAGAAAAAAACTTATGAAAAAAAATACAATATTTACGTTATCGACTCTTTTACTCTTAGCATCTTGTGGTGGGGGAGGAACATCAAGCTCTTCAACACCAACAACGATCAATGTACCTCCAGAGGATAACAAAGTCCACCTTATTATTCTTACAGGACAAAGTGGAGCTAGAGGAAAAGCTGTCAATTCTGATTTACTAGATGAACAAAAAGAAATCAATGATGAAGTGGACATTATGGCCGATGGTTTAACCATGCCAGCGCTAAGCAAAATTCCAGAGACGATTCCCTCTCGTGTTAAAATTAGCGAATTAAAACCTGGATATGGCGATAGTGGTAATGAATTTGGTCCAGAATTAGGTATGGGCGAAACCATGAGAAGTCGTTATTTAAAAGATGGAGATTTGAGAAAATCTGTTATCGTAAAGTATACAGCTTGTGGTTCTACATTTACGGATCACTGGTATTCTGAATCATTATTAGAGGACGAAGAATTAAGTTCAAAATTAAATTTAGCACAAGTAAGAACTAACGAAAAAACCCAAAAACAAACAGGCCCATTAACCAATAATTTATATCAATTAATCGACGCAACAATTCAACAATTATCCGATGAAGGCTTTGAATCCGTTATTGATGGTGCCGTTTTCCTTCATGGTGAACAAGATGCAAAATTTGATGTGAATATGGAAATCTATGAAAAAGCACTAGAATATTTCATTCAAGATTTACGTAGCTATGTGGAAAATGAAACATTGCCATTTGTTATTTCTGAAGCATTAACCAATAGTGCTAAATATTCCAATCGCCTTAGAGAAATTCAAAAGACCGTTGCGGATAGAGTAGATAACGCTACCTTTGTTTCAAACGAAGGTCTTTATACCAATACCTTTGAACCATGGCACTTTGGTGCACAAAGTAATATGGAATTAGGCAATCGCTTAGCCGCAGAAGTGATTTCTCATTATGATTATCGTAAAGTAAAAACTTTTGAAGATAAGACGATTACTGTTCCTCAAGGCGTAAAAGTGAGCCTTCCAAAATATATAAAAGCAACATTTGAAAATGATATGGAAGGCATGATTAAAATTGCTTATACAAGCGATTACGATGAAACCAAATTAGGTGAACAAACCGTTTCATTTAAAGCTACCACAGTCTATGGTGACTTTAATGGCACCTTAAAAGTTATCGTTAATAATGAACCATATATTGATGGTCAATTAACTGAATATGCCAATATGAAGAAACATACTGTTGATGGTATTGGTGATATTTATGTAGCACAAGGTAAAGAAGGCTTATACATTGCCGCTAAAGTAAATGATAATGATCTTTGGACCGATGGCGAAGCTTGGAGCGTAGGCGATATGGGACAAAAGGGATTAAACGATGACTTTAGAATCTTTGTAGCTAGCACAGATGATGCGGAAAATAGAGTTACAGTATGCTTAAGCGCTGCTAACTTATTAAGAGTTTATGAAGCCGGTACAACTTTAGAAGATAAAGGATTAGAAAAGAAGAATCTTGTTTATCAAGATTCACTAGAAGATTATCGCTATCGTGTTACCACAAAAGGCTTAACCAATGTTGAGGAAGGCGGAGCTTCTAATGGCTTTGATCTTGAACTCTATATTTCTTATAGCGATTTAGGTATTGATCCAGAAGATATGTTCTTATGCTTTGATTATAATAATATAACCAAAACATCAGGAACAAAAACCGCTACCGATCATTACTTCTCTAAAACCAATCAAGCTAATTCTGAATTAGATATTGCAAATTACTTCTCACTCACAGAATTAATTTAGAAACGAGTTATTTATGAATGTTATAGGTGCAGATCCCTACGTTTTATTGGATGAAAAAAGCGGATATTACTATTGCTATGCAACGAGCAATACGGGAAACAATTTTCAGTTCTATATTTATAAATCAAAAGATTTAATTGAATGGGAACATGTAGGTTATGCTTTAGACACCAACCAAGAAAACAACTGGGGAAAAGATTGGTTTTGGGCACCTGAATGTTATTACAATCCAAATAATCAACACTACTACTTATTCTATAGTGCATTAGTAAAGGATGAGTTAGTTGAAAAATACTTTAAAGAACCTCATTACTTAGAATGTGCAAAAATTGGTGTAGCGGTATCTTCTTCTCCAGAAGGACCTTTCATTAATTTAGCGAATCACCCTATCGAATATTTCCCATATGATAAGGATTATTGTAATGTTGATCGAATTTGCGATAATGTTTTTACTTCAGAAGACCCCGAAGATTTATTGAAGAAAGCGCCCAAGGGAACTTATATTTCTTCCATTGACGTGAACTTATTCTTCGATGAAGATAAAATTTATTTATATTATTCTAGATGTTGCTATCATAACGTTGTTTATGATAAAAAATTAAAGAAGTTTATTGAAGAAAGTAATATTCTTGCCGTGGAACTTGAAACGGATTGGTGGTTCGATAAAGAAGCCAAAATGATGCCAACAATTCGTCCAAGTTATGTTGATTATAACGAAGATCATACGCGCAGATGTGACCGCTTTGTTGAAATCATTAATTATCAAAAAGAACCACAAGATTGGGAAAATGGACATATTGATGATTACGAAACAAAGCATTTAAGAAATCGTCGTTGGTCCGAAGGTAGTACAACGTTTGTAAGAGAATTAAACCACGAAAAGACCTATTGTATTACTTATTCATGTAACTGCTTTGAGAATGCGCTTTATGGCGTAGGAATCGCATTTGCGGCTTCTCCTTTAGGTCCATTTAAAAAGTATGATAAGAACCCAATTATCCATCAAAAACAGGAAGAACATCTTTATTCTACCGGTCATGGAACGATTATTCATAAAGGTGATCATATGTATTATTTCTTCCATGGACGTGATGATGTAAAAAAGGCTCGTATTCTTTATGTCGCAGAAATCGTTATTCACTCAAAAGAAAATGTTGAAGTGAAAGAACCGACGAAATGTAAATTAAAATAATTCTTCAAAAGGCGTTCTAAAAAAAGGACGTCTTTTTTCTTTATATAGAGAACCAAAATAAATCGTGATAGAATAAAAAAGAAAGAGAGAGTGACGAAGAATGAAACTACGTTATTTAGGTACCGCGGCTTATGAAGGAATTCCATCTTTGTTTTGTCAATGTGAATTATGTAAAAAAGCCCGTGAATTAGGCGGAAGAAATTTACGTTCTCGTTCCCAAGCTTTGGTGAATGATGATTTATTAATTGATTTTCCACCTGATACGAGTTTACACTACATGAAATATAATTTTGACTGGATGAAAATAGAAAACTGTTTAATTACGCATAGTCATTCCGATCATCTTTACGTAGAAGATATGGAACAAGCAAGAACAGATTATTCTCATGATTATCAAATGAGACTCCATTATTATGCGGATCGTTCTGGTTATAGAAAAATGAAAAAAGTATTTGAACGTTGGTATATGAAGCCCGTAAGTGAAGTGCACCTTCTTACATTAGGTGAAATCTTCAAAGTAGGCCATTATGACGTGATGGCGGTTCGTGCGGATCATGCTCGCTCTACTTCTCCTGTTGTTTATGCGATTTCTGATGGTGAAAAGAAGATATTATACTGCCATGATAGTGGCTTTTTAAGCGAAAAAAGCTTAAAGCAACTCCAAAAATTTGGGAAGTTTGATTTACTTTCCTTAGATTGTACAGGTGGTTTACAAAAAGGATGGGTACATAATCATATGTGTCTAGAAACGAATGTTTTGCTTGTGGAAAAATTAAAAGAATTAGGCATGGCGGATGAGCATACAATTTGTATTTCCAACCATTTTTCTCATAATGGACAATCAACATATGAAGAATTAGTAGAGGAAGCTTCCAAACATCATTTCCGTATTTCTTATGATGGTATGGAAGTTGAATTTTAATCAAAAGGGAGAAAATGGAAAAATGATTAAAATATTGTTTGTTTGTCATGGTAATATTTGTCGCTCGGTAGCAGCTGAATATATTTTTAAAGCAATAGTAAAAGAAAAAAACAAAGAATCGTTATTTCAAATTTCTTCTAGGGCTACTACGACGGAAGAAGAGGGAAATGATATTTATCCACCCATGAAAAAAGCGTTAACCCGCCAGCATATTTCTTTTTTTTCTCATCATGCGAAACAGATAACGCAAAAAGATTATGATGAATATGACTATATATTTTTGATGGACACTTATAATACACGGACAATCCGCTACGTCATTCCTCAAGATGATCAACATAAGATAATGTTATTATCCGACTTCGTTCATGCTTCAAAGGAAGTCGATGATCCTTGGTATACCGGGTTATTTGATGAAGTTGTCTTACAATTAAAAGATTATTGTTTAAAATGCTTTACCTGTATTTTAAAAGAAAGCGAGAAAATATAATGAAAAAACCATTTTTACCTTTATTTTTACTTTGTTTCATGATGGTTTCTTGTGGAACAAAAGAACCATCATCTGTAACTTCACCCATTACGACAAGTGAAGTAAGTGAAAAAGAAACTATATTAGTCGAAAAAAGTTTTTCTTCTGAGGATGATTCTCTTGAATTCTTTCAAAGTGGATGGATGACAGGGAATTCTAAATTTGGCACGAATAGTATCCGATTAATTGAAGATGAAACTTGTGCATCAGGCTCAGGTATGGTAAGAACACCAACTTTTGAACCCGTAAATCAAGGAGAAGTTACGCTTATTTTTCAACCAACAGGTTTTAATAATATAGATAACCGAGAAGTATTTATAGATCAAACTTTTTCTTTTGCGGTTGATTTTCTTTTGAAAGAAAATGATGAATATATGGTAAAAGAAACAAAGACTTATGCACATAAAATCACAAAAGAAGATGCAGAACTAGGCTATTTTTCTGATTTAAAGCCATACGCAACTTCTCAAGAAAACGCGAACAAGATGACGTTTACTTTAGATAATCAAGACTTTAACTGCGTAAGAGTTCGTTACCTTTCAAAACCTTATTACGCAAGTGGAAGACAAGGTATGAATCTAGAAATATTTTATCTTCAAGTCAAAACGAAGATTGCATAAAGAAAAATAAAAAACTTATACTAAAATAGAAAGGAGAAAAATGATGCAGAAATCACATATTTTCCTTTGTATTGATTTAAAATCCTTCTATGCTTCGGTAGAATGCGTAGAAAGAGGATTAAATTCTTTAACTACCGATTTAGTGGTCGCTGATGAAACAAGAGGTAGAGGAGCACTTTGTTTAGCGGTTTCTAGTAGTTTAAAAAAGAAAGGCGTTAAAAATCGTTGCCGTCTTTTTGAAATTCCTCAAGAACTTTCGTATATTATCGCTAAACCACGAATGAAAAAATATATTGAGTATAGTGCGGATATCTATAGTCTGTATTTAAGATATATCGCAAAAGAAGACATTCATGTATATTCCATTGATGAATGTTTTTTAGATATAACTTCCTATCTTCAACTTTATCAGAAAACACCGATGGAAATGGCGGAATTCTTAATGAATCTCATCTGGAAAGAAAAAGGAATTCGCGCGACCGCAGGTATTGGAACGAATATGTTTTTAGCAAAAGTTGCTTTAGATATTGTCGCTAAAACCTCCATGAATTATATGGGCTATTTAGATGAAGAAATATTTAAAGATACACTTTGGCACTATCAACCAATCACCGATTTTTGGAATATCGGAAGAGGAATAGCCAAACGATTATTGAAGTATAATGTTACGGATATGTATGCTTTAGCGCATTTAGATGAAAAAGTATTATATAAAGAATTTGGTATTAACGCATTATTTTTAATTGACCATTCTTGGGGGAGAGAAAGTTGCACCATTCAAGATATCCATCAATATGTTCGTGAAAATCATTCTCTATCAAGTGGGCAAGTGTTATTTGAAAATTATCAAACAGAAGATGCTTTTTTAGCAATGAAAGAAATGGTGGAGCTTTTAACACTTGAACTTGTTAAGAAACACATGGTTACGAATTCTATTCATCTTTCCATTGGTTATGCAGATGGAAAAATACCTTGTTCAAAAGGACATCGCAGTTTAGATGGCTTTACTTCCTCTTATCGAAAACTTTTATCTGCTTATAAAAAACTATTTTATGAGATTGTTTTACGTGATACTTTAATTCGTAAACTCAGCATTAGCTTTGGACATGTTGTTGATGAATCCTATAAAACTTATGATTTGTTTGAAGAAGAGGAGGAAGAAAAAGAGCATCGTTCGCAACTTGCTATCATAGAGATTAAAGAAAGATTTGGTAAAAACGCGATTCTAAGAGGAATGAATCTAGAAGAAAAAGCGACCACTCCCAAAAGAAATAAATTAATAGGAGGGCATAATGGTGAATGAACGGGCAAAACAGTTTTTACCTTTTCAATCATTAAAAGGATTAGAGGCAGAATTACGGAAAAGAGAAAAAGTAAAAATAAAAAAGAAAGAACTATCATTGGATCAACAAGAAGAACTTTCTTATCAGTTCAATCATCTTCATAAAGGAATGTTGATACGTGTTGTTTATTATGAAAATGAGGAGTATTTAAAAAAAGAAGGAATTATTGTAGAAATAAACGAAATTGAACATTATGTATTAGTGGTGAAAGATAAAATAAAATTTAACGATATCTTTATAATTGAAGAAATAGATTAATAAGTAGATTTTCTATATTTTCATGGAAAGTCTACTTTTTCTTGTTCGTATCGTGTTATAATAAAAAAAATCTAAAAAAGATTTTCATTATTCCAACATCATTTAAGGAGAAAGACTATGAAAAGAAAAGCAAAAATAAGAGGAAAGATCCTATTTTTCGCTCTTGTTTCTAGTTTGCTATTATATGGAAGTTCTTATACGTATCGTAAAGATCATTCTAAAATAGAACCTAGAAGGCAAACAGGGTTAAAAGGGGACCCAATTTTAGACGACACAACCATCCAATCTTACTATAGTAGTGTGAATTTAGAATTAACCAGTTCTAGTTTACTCAACGCTTTGCACACTTTAAATTCGAGTAAAAGAACAAAAACCGTTGGTTATAAAAATATGGGTACCTATTATCCACAAACGGATGGAGATCCCAATAATTCAAGGAATCTTATTGCCTTCTATTCGGGAACGAGCGCTACTTTTAGTGGTAATTTTAGTGGCAACATCAATCGTGAACACGTTTGGCCCAATTCTCGCGGAGGTAGTAGTGTAGAAGGAGACATCCACATGCCTCGTCCAACATTAAGGGCGGAAAATGGCTCAAGAGGAAATTCATTTTATGTAGAAGGAAAAAATTCAAGTACTGCTGGTTGGGACCCTGCTATGGAAACTTTTGGTTTAGAAAAGTATCGGGGAATTTCTGCACGTATTATTTTCTATTGTGCTATTGCGGATACGAATTTAACTTTAATTGATAAAACTACAGATTCCAGTAGTAATAAAACTATGGGAAAACTATCTGACCTTTTAAAATGGAATTTAGAATATGAAATTGATAGCACAGAAACACAACGGAATGACGCTGCACAAGATATTCAAGGGAATCGTAATCCTTTTATTGATGACCGCTCGTTAGCGTGTAAGATTTGGGGGAATACCAATACAACAACACAAGCAGTATGCTCAAGTTATACGGAAGAAGCTACGCCAACTTCTTTAACTTTAAAAGCAGGTTCAACATCTATTGGTGAAGGTGGAACAACAGAAATTGAAGTTACGGCTTTACCTACAGGAAGTTCTAATTCAGTCAAATTTACTTCTAGTAATGAAAGTGTCGCTACCGTAACAAGCAAAGGTGTTGTGACGGCAATATCAGCGGGTGATACGGTTATCACCGCTACTTCAACTTTAGATGAAACGATTAAAGCAACAATCACCATTCATGTGAAAAAGGTAAGTTCTATTAGTGTTTCAGGAACACCAAATAAGACATCTTATGTTGAAGGAGATGCTTTTGATTTAAGTGGGTTAACCATTACCGCTAATTATGATGACGGAACTTCGGAAGTGGTGAATCCTAGTGATTGTTCTGCTTTAGATGGTGTTACTGGGTTACAAACTTTATCTATTGGTACAACTTCTGTATATATTTGGTATGGAACCAATTATGTGTTGTATGAAGGAATTGAAGTCACTGAGGCACCAAAAGTGGAAAGTTATCGTATTGAATTTCAATCAAATAGTGATGATGGAAGCACTTCTTTATCTACCTCAACTATAACGAATCAAGTGACAAGTGGTTCAGAATATATTGATTCTTTTGCTAATGTAAGTAATGTTTATTCAGGAAAAAATGGCTTGAA
>ULVN01103668.1_pt1 | contig 14069 bp, 17 predicted proteins | sample 1959491 | NCBI WGS metagenome assembly ULVN01 (sample SAMEA4835787, study PRJEB28245) | human gut metagenome | biome: gut microbiome; material: fecal sample | place: Denmark | collected 2008 | reverse complement strand
TTGATATATTTAAAAATAATACTTTTATTTTTAATATTTACAACAAAAACAACAACGAACTTTGCGGATTTATTAGACTTTTAACTTATGACAATTTAAATTATATTATGGACATGACTTTGCTTAATCCATTTTGCCACAATTTTGAACGTATTCTAGCTTATTGTTACAAATTTTTAGACAGCAGATTTAAAAATTTTAATTTGATATTCAAAAATAAAAAATATCAGATAAATTCAAACTTTTTCGAAGACTATTTTAAAGAAAACAAAATAAATATGGTATATCGTGAAATCGTTCTTGTCAAAGATTATTTCAACTATATCAAAGAAAATAATGAAACAAAAATCCAAAATTCAAAAATTATATTCTTTAACGATATTAATCAGAACCCGGCTTTTTAATTTCATCATTGCTATCATCTTTGTTATCAAACAGGTTTTGCATAGCAATGTTGGCACCATTTAAAACTATAAGTTTTTTTAGACTTAAAAAAATATTTTGTCCTAAAGTTTTAAAAATGTTATTTTTCATATTTTTGGGCAATAAATTGGTTGACAATAAAATTTTTCCGAATATATTATTTTGGGTAAGTTGGCAAACAAGTTCAAATCCAATTGCCATACTTACTTTATTTATACCGATATGAAGTTTACTCTCTTTGTCTAAAGCATTCTTTTTGACATCATTATAAGCTTCTTTAAAATCATTTAGTTTTATACTTTGGCAACATAAACTTCTATATAACATATGTGGAGTTGAGGGGAAAATCTCATCCTGAAAAGGAGCGTTAGCTCTATTTTCAAACACATTTTTTGCTCTTTGACTACCATCTGAAAATCTATTTTTCATATCTTTAAAACAACCGAAATAACTGTCACCACAAACATCATCATCATTTGAAAATGCAACGTATTGTTGAATTTCATCTTCAGATTTTAAAGTTTCTTTTGTTTTTGAATACAATTCTTTTGTCTTTTTTAAAATTTTATCTTTATATTGAGTAATTTCAAAAATTCCCCAATTTACAAACAATAAAGCAATGATATTATTTAAACCGGTTAAAAATAGTTTGTTATAATTTAATTGTATTTTTTTTGTAGTGCCGTTATCATGTTCGTTAGTTTCTTTTTTATTTCCATAGGCAGCTTTATTACGTTCTTTTATCTTTTGATGAGCTTTACCGGTGAATGTTGCCACAATACCGCTTTTTGAAGCTTCTGCGATGAGTTTTTGGGAAAAAAATAAAGGAAGAACATTTTGTATTGTTTCATTACTAAAACTAATGTTTCTGTGAGTTAATTTTTTGGCAGAACCATTAATCATCCTTACAGATGATATTCTTGATAACATAGGCTATTCCTTAATCATTCCAAACTACTTATATAGTATCATTTTTTATAAAGTTTGTAAATAAATTATTTTAAATTTGCAACAATTGCTTGAACAAATTCACCGGTTGTAGCATTACCACCTAAATCACGAGTTAAAACTTTACCTTCATCAAAAACTTTGTATAAAGCATTTTTAATGTTATTTGCAGCTTCGTTTTCATCCATATATTCAAGCATAAGAATGCCACTTCTTAAAAGTGCGGTAGGATTGGCAATATTTTTCCCTGCAATGTCAGGAGCACTTCCGTGAACGGCTTCAAATACAGCATAATCTTTACCAATGTTTGCCCCGGGAGCAACACCAAGCCCCCCGACAAGCCCCGATGTCAAATCTGATACAATATCGCCATATAAATTGGGCAAAACCATTACATCAAACTGATTTGGGTTTATGACAAGTTGCATGCAAGCATTATCCACAAGGATTTCATTATATTCGATTTTGTTTTCGTATTCTTTTGCAACTTCTCGTACACATTCCAAAAACAATCCGTCAGTCAATTTGCAAATGTTGGCTTTTGTAACGGCTGTAACTTTTTTTCGGCTGTTTTTTATGGCATAATCAAAAGCATATTTTCCAATTCGCATTGAAGCATCTCGTGTAATTATTTTTATTGACTCAAATGTGTTATCGTCGATTTTTCGTTCAATACCTGCATATAAATCTTCTGTATTTTCTCTTATAACGGTTATATCGACATTTTCGTATCGTGTTTTTATGTTGTTTAAATTTTTAGCCTCACGAACAGAAGCATATAAATCAAGTTCTTTTCTTAAAGCCACATTTACACTTCTAAAGCCTTTGCCAATTGGTGTTGTACAAGGTGCTTTAAGTGCTATTTTATTTTTCTTTATACTTTCAATGACCTCACAAGGCAAAGGAGTGCCATATTCTTTAACAGCATCCAAACCTGCAAGTTGCACCTCCCAATTAATTTTTACATTTGCTTTTTCAAACACTTTTAAACAAGCATCAGCAATTTCAGGTCCAATGCCATCACCTTTAATCAATGTAACCGTTTTCATACTAATTCAAAATCCCCGTGTTTTTTAATATGCTCAATTAACCCGCCTTCGTTCAAAAGTTTTATCATAACAGGTGGAAGCGGCTGTATTTTTATTTCTTCATTTTTTGTAACATTTTTGACAACACCGTTTTGAATATCAATTTCAAGTTTATCATTTGCATCAATTCTATCAGTATCGCATTCAATCAACAAAAGTCCTATGTTTATTGAATTACGATAAAATATTCTAGCAAAAGACTTAGCCAAAACAGCACCGACCCCTGCAATTTTAATAATTTGAGGAGCGTGTTCACGGCTTGAACCAAGCCCGAAATTGTTTCCTCCAACAACGAAATCACCTTTTTCCATTTGACTTGCGAAATTTGGATCTGCATCTTCAAGCACGTGCTTTGAAAACTCTTCCAAATTTGACCTCAAGTGAAATAAACGACCTGGGGCAATATGGTCAGTTGATATATTATCACCAAATTTCCAAGCTTTTCCTTCAAGTATCATAATTTTTCCTTAACCTCGCTTTTAACTTTTTAACCGATAGCTTTATTAAACATTTCACTTGGGCAAGCGATATGACCGAATATCGCACTATAAGCTGCAACAGCAGGAGAACAAAGGTAAATAAATCCTTTTGTATTGCCTAAACGCCCCTGAAAGTTTCTGTTTTGAGTTGAAAGGCAAACTTCATTGTCGCCCAAAATTCCTGCATGCACACCAACACAACAGCCACAACCTGATGTAACAATTGCTGCACCTGCCTTTACAAATATTTCAATCAAACCTTCGCTTAAAGCTTGAAGAAAGACATCTCTTGAAGCCGGCGAAACAAGCAAGCGAACGCCTTCTTTAACTTTACGTCCGTCAAGTATTTTTGCTGCAATTCTTAAATCTTCAATACGACCATTTGTGCAACTGCCTAAAAATATCTGGTCAACTTTTACATCACTTAACTCGCTTGCTAATTTTGTATTATCAACTGTATGTGGGCAAGAAACCGTTGGTTTTATTTTTGAAGCATTAATTTTAATAATTTTATCATATTGTGCATCTTCATCCGGCTCAATTGCCACAAATTTCTCACTACGACCACGTTGAGACAAATAATCAAAAGTTTTGGAATCTGTTTTGAACAATCCTGCTTTGGCACCTGCTTCAACAGCCATATTTGCAAGTGTAAATCTATCTGTCATTTCCATTTTGTCAATTGTATCACCTGAAAATTCTAAAGCACAATAAGTAGCGCCATCTGCTCCTATTTCGCCAATCAAGTGTAAAATCAAATCTTTTGGATACACTCCAAAACCAAACTTGCCATTAACTTCAACTTTTATAGTTTTTGGAACTTTTAACCAAGTTTTTCCCAAAGCCATAGCAACAGCTACGTCAGTTGACCCCATGCCTGTTGCAAATGCGCCCAAGGCACCTGAAGTGCAAGTATGTGAATCAGCTCCAACAAGTATTTCTCCAGGGTTGACATAACTTTCAACAAGTCTTTGGTGGCAAACACCTTCACCGACATCAGATAATATTGCACCATATTCTTTTGCAAACTCTCTTAAAACCATATGTGAATTTGACAATTCTTTCCTCGGACTTGGCGCCGCATGGTCAATAAATAATATAGTGCGACTTGGGTTTGCAAGTCTATCTCGACCAAGTTTCTTGAACTCTTGACAAGTTAATGGTCCTGTTCCGTCTTGTACTGCCGCAACATCAACTTTTGATATCACAAGTTCACCTGCTTTTACATCGCAGCCTACGTGTTTTGAGATTATCTTCTCGGCTATTGTTTGTCCCATGTTTTTAAACCTCATTTCTATTTCCCTTTAAAAACAATAACACATTTTTCAATTCCATTCAACAATAATACTAAATATTTACTCTATTCTTAAAAAATGTTATAATCGTATCCAAGGAGAAAGCTTTAAAATGAATATTCTTATAATAAACGGTCCAAATTTAAATTTGCTTGGTAAGCGTGAACCTCACATATATGGAAATATGACTTTAAACGATATTAATGATAAAATTAAAGTCGAATTTTCAAAAAATAACAACATAAATTTTGAATTTTATCAGAATAATATTGAAGGTGAAATAATAAATAAATTACATTCATCAATTGGCAAATTTAATGGAATTGTTATAAACGCCGGTGCCTATACTCACACAAGTCTTGCGATAGCTGATGCAATTAAAGCCATTCAAATACCTACCATTGAAGTTCATCTTTCAAACATCTATTCACGTGAAGAAATTAGACATAAATCATTTTTAAGCCCTTGTTGCATAGGTCAAATTTCAGGATTTGGATTTTATAGTTACATTTTGGCAGTTCAAGCTTTGATTAATTATTTAAAAAATACTAACTAATTGTTTTTCTCCTCCAGTAGCACATTTTGTTCTTTTGTTTTTTTATAATTTTTCCAAGTAGCAATGTTTGAAATTGTGGAAGCAACAAGTGCAATGCCTGAAAGGCAGGCGGACATTATGCCACCTTTGCGGTCTTTTTTAGTTTGTTTTATTCCTCTTATAATTCCAATACCACTTAATATGGATAAGGCAACTTGTGATAATATTAAATGTGTTTTTATTTGTCCTTCAATAGTTTTATCTTCTTTATCATTTATTATTGTTTCCTTTTCATATAATCCTACAAGAGCAGATAATATTCCAACTATACAATAAAAAGGTATTTTCTTAACAAAGTTTTTTTTTAAATCATCATAACCATTTTCTGTTATATCAAGGTGCATTACAGAACTTAGTAAAAATATAGATGATGATATGGGTTCTAGTGGCTTTTTTAAATAATATTTTTTATTATTTGTCTTTTCGTATAATAAATTTTCTCTGTTATAACTATTCACAATTTCCACTATTAATGCTTTCCTTATATTTTTTATAGCCCAAAATATTATTTAAAAGACTAATTCCCCAAGCAACAACACACAATGCAATTTGTATCTTTTTTTCACCTGAGCTATATTTTTTTTCACTGATGTTGTTTGCTGTTAGAAGACTTGAAGCTGTTAATATTGTAGCTTCAAGTCCTTGTTTTTTTATAAAATGTTTTTTTACATCAATATCTTTATTGTTTCTTTTATCAACTTCAACAATTTCTTTATTATTTGGTAAGAAACAACTTAGCATACCAATACCCAATATACCAAGATATGACAATACATTATTTTTACTACTATTAATTATAGGATTAAATAAACTTAATCCTATAAAACAGTTATTTATATATGGTAATGGCATGTCAACAGCAACAAATTCAGTATTGTTTTTGTTGGATTTGAAGCTTGTTTTTTGGAATTTATTTTGACAATTTATTTTAGAATAATTAACTTGCATTTTATCTCCTTGGTCGAGCTTTTTTACAAGCTTTTATTATATTTATTATACATAGACATGTTTATTAACCCGCTAAAAAGGAAATTTAAACCAGATATAATTCCTGTACAAATCAATGTTTCTTTTAAATTCTTTTTTATATTTTCTTTTTTTCCTGTAATCATACAACCTAATAATACAAGCGTTGGAACTAAAAATGTTTCAAGAATTGTATTTTTAATTAAAGATTTCTTAACTTTTTCTTTTTCATCTTTATTATCTTTAATTGTTATTTCATGTTTTGGATTTATTCCACCCGATTTCATAAAAGCCAGTGCAACAGGCAACACACTTGCTCCAATGATTTCCAATGGTGTCATTTTTTTTAACCCATTAAAGCCACAGTTTGCAACCTTAATAGTTGCAAGCTCGGCTGCAAAAAAAACAGCATCTTTTAATATTTTGGTTTTAGGTTCTTTGAGCGTTACAATTTTTGAATTTTGAGATTTAAAAGTATTATTTCTGTTGCTTCTGCTACTATAATTATTTAAATAACTAATCATAAAAATTAAACCTCTCTTCTATCTATGCATGTTTTTTACAATATTTTATAGTCGCTTCGCCAATAGCTTTTGTGCCTCTTTTTACCCTAGAAGCTACGTTTGTTTGTTACTCCATAATTCACTGCATTCACTCTCATGCTTTTCCCTCCTATTTTATTTAGCAAATAAATATTTATACTCATATAAAAACCGTAAAATAATAATTTGCTAGTTTATATTTGTAACTTTTACAAAAATTTACAAAGAGTTTCAACTAATAATCTAATAAACATTTGAAGAAAAAATAGATTTTAGCTTATAATAAGATTATGAAAGTTAAATTAAAAAATAGCGTAGATATTGATTTAATAAAAATTTTTGGGAAAGAAAATGTATTGACAAGCCAACCGGAACTATTTGCGTATTCTCATGATTGTTCTAATATAAAAAGTGAAAATGCACATTTGCCACTTGCAGTTGTTTATCCGAAAGATGTTTGTCAAGTTCAAAAGCTTGTTTTGCTTGCAAATAAACAAAATCTATCTATAATAGCTAGAGGAGTGGGGACAAACCACGTCGGGTCTTGTATTTGCTTAAATGATCATACAGTCATTATAAGTTTTATAAAGATGAATAAAATATTAAAAATAAATCGAATAAATCTGACAGTTGAAGTAGAGCCTGGAGTTGTTATTGAAGATTTGCAAAAAGAACTAGAAAAACAGGATTTATTTTTTCCACCTGATCCATCAAACCAAAAAGTTTCACTAATTGGCGGTGCAATAGCTCAAAGTGCAGGCGGACCTCGAGGGTTTAAATATGGAACAGTCAAAGATTACGTTTTAAATCTAGAAGTAATACTTCCAAACGGCGAAATAATCGAAACCGGTAAAAATTGTCATAAAAACGTAGAAGGTTATAACCTTACACAACTTTTTGTTGGAAGTGAAGGCACTTTAGGAATTATTACAAAAGCCACGTTGAAAGTTATCCCGCAGGTTGAAGCAAAAAACGTTATTCTTGTATATTTTGAAACAATTGAGGAAGCAGCAAATGCTGTTTGTTCAATCATATCGCACCACATTGTACCTTCTGTTCTTGAACTTATGGATAAAAATACACTTGAAACTATTGAACGTTTTAAACCTTCAGGCTTGAAGACTCAATATGATGCATGCTTATTGCTTGAGGTTGACGGATTTGCTTCTACGATTGACCTACAATGCAAAACAGTTAGAACGCTCTGTTTTGAAAACAATGCAAAAGATGTTATAATTTCTCAAAATGATGAAGAAAAGGAAAAAATTTGGATTGCAAGGAGAAGTTCTTTTGCATGCTGCACAAAGCTTGCACCAAATGTTATAGCTGATGATTTTGTTGTTTCACGCGAATTTATCCCTCAGACCGTTAAAGCTATTCAAAATATCTGTAAAAAACATAGAATTATTGTGTGCATTATGGGACACATTGGTGACGGCAATATCCATCCGAATTATGCCTTAGACCTAAATGATGAAAATGAAATGACACGGTTTAATGCTTGCAGAAATGAAATAATTGATGAAATAATAAACCTGAAAGGTTCAATTACAGGCGAACATGGTATTGGAATAGAAAAAGCCAAATACCTTGAAAAATCTGTTGGTAGTCCAAATATCAAACTTATGAAGCTTATTAAAAATGTTATTGATCCCAAAAATATTATTAATCCGAACAAAATTTTTCAATAAGTTTTCAAATTATAAAAAAGTTATCTAAACCAATAAAGCTATTTTACTAAAGCTTTGCAAATATAGTGCCGATATATTTAAAAACAAAAAAATTAGGAGTTTAGGTAAAATGGCACAAATAATTGAAAGCATAAACGAATTTGGTATATCACAAAAAAGACGACTTATCAAAATGTCTGCGGCCGATATAATAAGTATTGTTCAAGAATATCAAAATTTAAAGTTACATAACAAAAGTTATGAATTTATCAAAAGCAAATTAAATAAAATAAATTTATTTTTGGTTGAAGATATTTAATTTTTCTCATATTTTATTTTATTTGTGAGTTTTTTAATATTTATATCGCTTAAAGAAACAGTGACTTGTGTAAATTGTTAATGTTGTTTACTCGTTTTAACCCGTTTACATTTAAATAATTAAAAGACTGCAAATTTAATGTAATTAAATCTAGGCAATTTTCGCTTTAAGTAAGTCATGAATATGAACAATGCCAAGCGGCTCATTATTTTCATTAATACACACAAGTGAAGTTATTGAATATTTTTCCATTAAAGTAAGTGCTTTAGCAGCAAGTTCATATTCAAAGACGGTTTTTGGAGTCTTTGTCATGACATCTTGAACTTTTAAATCTTTGACAGGAATATTTTTTAACAATGTGCGTCGAATATCCCCGTCGGTTAAAATTCCTTCAAGTTTATTATTTTCGTTTTTAACAACAGTCAAACCAAGCTTTTTATCGGATATATATTTAACAGCATCCAAAAAAGGCATATTTTTCTCAACAACAGGCATTTCACTTGCCTCAATCATTAAATCCTTAACTTTGTAAATATGTCCGCGCCCTAAAGCACCTGACGGATGATATATCAAAAAATCATCTTCGGTAAAGCCTTTTAGTTTTAATAGACAAACAGCCAAAGCATCACCCATTGCAAGTGTAACAGTTGTACTTGCGGTTGGGGCTTTGTTTAATGGGCAAGCCTCACGCTTAACACTTATATCCAAAACAACATCAGCACTTTTCGCAAGTGTTGAATCTTTCTTGCCGGTCATTGCTATAAGTTTGCAGTTGAAACGTTTTATTATAGGCAAAACATTTAATAATTCTATTGTCTCGCCACTATTTGAAATTGCAATAACAACGTCATTTGGAGTAATTATACCGGAATCACCATGGGTGCTTTCAGCAGGATGCAAAAAATATGAAACAGTACCTGTTGATGAAAGTGTGGCTGCAATTTTTCGACCTATTAAGCCTGATTTTCCCATGCCTGTAACGATTACAGTGCCTTTACAATTCAACATTAATTTACACGCTTCTTCAAACTCATCACCCAAATGTTCTTTGAGTTTTAATATAGAACTTGCTTCAATATCAAAAACTTCACTTGCAAGTGATAAAATGTCATTTTTGTCTTTTATAAGCATAAATTTCTCCATAATTCCTTTAATACAATAGTACACTCAAAAAAATAAAATTTAAACCATCTGGATGAGTTTCGTTACAAAATTTCAATTTCTGCAAAAAATATTCGTAATTATAAGTATGAGTTTTGAAAGTTTTTATACGAGAATTAAAATATGTCATTAAAAATTACCAATTTTTATGTCGATACTAATGAAGTAATTGATTTTATCGAAACATACATAGCCAATCAAAAATTAACAACTTATGAAATTGATATTTCATCACTCAATTTGTTTGATGCTATTAAAATATCCGTTTTAATATCAACAAAATATTATGACACAGAAAAAAACAATAAATTTAAGTGGATAGTGAACGACAAGCTTGCTTATAACACAATTTCAAAACTAAAACTTTCAAACATGTTGTTATGCTTAAAAGGCAAAAATATTTTAAATCCACAAACATTTTCTTCTGAAATTAAAGCTTGTGTGTAAACATTAATCAAATATAACAAGTAAATGCAAAACTAATTCTTGAAGCATAATAAAATTAATTGCAGAAAAAATGTTATAAACATATAAATTTATACGAATAAAAAAATAAGCTTATCACAATCAAGTGGGGAAAGCATATCGAGGATTTTTTAAAAAAGCCCAAACAAAATTTTCGAAAATTAATAAGCTATTTGTTGCAGCAGTGTTTTGATGGGAAATTTTAATTGAAATTTTCGCCTATAAAACATTTCATCTTTTTGTAAGGGACTAAAAAGCTGTGTAGGAATTTAATAAACAATAGATTATCATATTTAGATAGACAAAATATTCCAAACAGAATAGATATTGATTTGCTTACTTAAGTTGCAACTCAAATCAAAACACCGCATTCAATTGTTTTTGAAGTAAATACAGTGAAATCTTATCAAAAAAGATGGAAAAAGAATATATTACGCAAACAAAAATTTTAATACCTTGGTGTTGCTTCTGCTTATTGAATTTGGTCTCTTTTTTTATTAAGAAATATAAAAAATTGTAAAAAAAAGTGTATTTGTGTTAAAGTATAAATTGTAAAGTAAAAAAAGAAGGTAGAAAAATGGTTAAAAAACTAATTGAAAAAGACACTAAAATGTTTCTAACCGGGAATGAAGTAATAGCATACGCAGCAAATGCAGCACAAGCTGAGTTTATGTATGGTTATCCAATCACTCCCCAAAATGAAATTATGCACACTTGGTGTAAATTGTTACCAAAAACAGAAGCAGGTTTCTTGCAAACAGAAGATGAAATCTCAGCCGGTTTTTCGACAATTGGTGGTATATTGGCAGGCAAACGTGCTTTTACGGCAACAGCAGGCCCAGGAAACGTTATCATGCAAGATGCAATGAGCATGGCTGAAATGATGAGAATACCATTTGTATGTGCAGTTATGCAACGTGGGGGACCATCTACTGCCACTGTTATATATGCTCAACAAGAAACAAACTTAACTTGCTTTGGTGGCAATGGCGAAGGTTTCCGTATTGTTTATTCTACAGCAGGACACCAAGATTTATATGATTATGTTATAAAAGCATTCAATACAGCTTGGAAATATAGATTCCCAACATTTATTTTAGCTGACGGTTATCAAGGTAAAATGAGAGAACCTGTTATGATGTATGACCCGGCAACTCGTGGTATTACAATGGAACCGACACCTGCTGAATTAAGAGCTGTTGGTAAAATCGGTGTTGACCGTGATGCTAACCACTTAAGAAACACATTCAACTTAGAAGAAGAGTTGATGGAACACTTGGAAGGCTATCAAAAAGACTTTGATGCAATGGCTAAAGAAGTGGCAGAATATGAAGAATACAAAGCAGACGATGCTGAAATTTTAATTATAGCTCACGGTATCGTTGCTCGTTCAGCTAAAACAGCTATTGATGCTTTACGTGAAAAAGGAATAAAAGTTGGTTTGTTCCGTCCTATCACTATTCGTCCATTAGCTGTTGAACCATTACGTAATGCTGTAAAACGTTCAAAACAAATATTATTCACAGAATCAGCAAATGGTCAATTAGCTCGTATGGTTTTGGAAAAATTATACGGATTAACAACACCATATTCAACATTATTCAAAATGGGTGTTGGTGTTACAGGTGATGATTTAATTCACAAAGTTGAAGAAATGATTGGGTCATCACAAGTAGTTGCATAAATAAAATATAAATAAAGGAGAATAAAATGGTAGAATTATTAAATTTACCACCACAAATACCAAGTACACAAAATACAAAAGTTGGAGCAAGTAAATTTTGCCCCGGATGTGGACATGGTATTATATTAAAAAGCCTTGCTTATGTAATTGATGAGTTGGGTTTACAAGAGCGTTCAGTGTTTGGATGTGACATCGGTTGCAGTTTGTTGTCTTGGAACTTTATGAATATAGACACAGTTCAAACACACCATGGTCGAACAACACCGGTTATTTATGGTGTTACACGTGCCAACCCGGGAACAGTAGGTATCGCATATATGGGTGATGGTGGCGGTTTGGCTATTGGCTCACAACACTTGGTAAACGCTTCTGTTCGTGGTGAAAACATGTTAATCTTGTTATGTAATAATACAAACTATGGTATGACAGGCGGACAAATGTCACCAACTACAATGCCGGGACAAATCACAGAAACTACTCCATACGGTCGTGACTGTGAAACAACCGGAAAACCTGCAAAAGGTGCAGAAATGGTAGCTTCAATAGTTGACCCTGCTAAATCATTTGTGGCTCGTTCATCAGTTAGCAATGTAAGAAAACTTCGTGCAACATTGAAAAAAGCAGTTACAAATGTTGCAAACGGCGGTTTTTCTTTTGTTGAAGTATTATCAATATGTCCTCTAAACTGGAGAACTAACAACAAAGACACATTTGCAAGACTTGCAAAAATGGAAGAATTTTTTGAAGTTAAAGACTTTGTTGTTCCCGAAGGACTTAATTAATTTTTTAAAGGAGAAAAAAATGACAAGAACAAAAATAGTCCTAGCCGGTGAAGGCGGACAAGGTGTACAATCTGTTGCTAAAATATTAGTTGAAGCAGGTTATGAAGCAAATAAAGAAATACTTTATATACCAAACTTTGGTGTTGAACAACGTGGTGGTGTTTCAATTGCTTTTTGTCAAATCGGTGATGAAAAAATTGGTGAACCTCGTTTTTCAAAAGGTGATATAGTCATTATGTTGTCTGACCGTGCAATTGAAAGATGCCAAACTTATATTGACAAAAATACAGTTGTTATTTATGATACATCAGTTTGTCACACAAAACCAACTGTTGAATGCAAAGAAGTTATTGGCATTCCTGCAAACCAAATAGCACATGATGAGTTGAGTGTTCGTGTATTCAACATAATTATTTTAGGTGTAATTATTCAAGCAACTAAAGTTATGCCGATTGATTTTGTTAAATCAGCTATGGAACATGCTTTGGGCAAAAAGTTTGATAAAAAACCTGAATTACGTGAATTAAACTATAAAGCACTTGATTGTGGTATGAAACTTGTTGAAAAAAGCCAATGTGTATAGAAAAGAGGATGTAATAAAATGAGTGAAAAACAACAATATAAAGGTATAAAAGTTGAAGGTGTTCAAAAAGGGAAAGCAGACTGGCTTTTGTATACAGATTTATGCAAAGGCTGTGGTTTGTGTTTAGAAAAATGTCCTATGAATGCAAAAGGTGAAAAGTGCCTTTCTTGGTCAAATGAAGTTGGTATTTATGCTACACCTGCTGTTCAACCAGACCCTAACATTTGTATTGGCTGTGGTGCATGTGCTTTGACATGTCCTGACAGTGCTATACGTGTTGAAAAAAAATAAAAAATAACCAAATAAGTATGAAAATCTATGAAAAGGCTTTATATCATTTGATATAAAGCCTTTATTACTACTATTTTGCCTTTACATATTGGCTGTTGATTTATCGTTGGATGTCTTAAATTTTCTTCTAATGTTGCTGACGAAGAAAACAAAAAAGAAAAAAGCTATAAACTTTTTTCTTTTATTTTTCTCTCACTCATTTTTCGTTTTTAATAAATTTAGTATTCAATGCCCTGACGCGCCATAACACCAACATCAAAATAATGTTTTATTGGTTTCATTTCAGTCACCAAATGAGCCAAAGCAACAAGTTCAGGATGTGCACGTCTGCCTGTCAAGACAATTTCCAAATTTTCCGGCTTATTCAACAAAGCTTGCTTAACATCTGCTACTTTTATCATTCCCATATCTATGCATATATTAATCTCATCCAATATTATAAGCTGATATTTACCTGATTCAATAGCTTCTTTTGCTTTGTCCCAACCTTTTTTTGCTTCTTTATAATCTTCCATACAAACATTGTGAGAATAAATTATTCTATCCATTCCATATTGAAACACATCTAAATTATTTTTAAACTTATAAGATGATGCTATTTCACCATAAGATGTTCCTTGGTCTCCTTTTGTAAATTGTATTATTAAAACCTTCCAGTTGTGTCCCAATGCTCTTAAAGCCAAACCTAATGAAGCTGTTGTCTTTCCTTTTCCATCCCCTGTATAAATCTGAATATAACCGTGGTCTAACACAATTTACTCCTCTTTTTTATCTAATA
>ULVN01025917.1_pt1 | contig 14134 bp, 9 predicted proteins | sample 1959491 | NCBI WGS metagenome assembly ULVN01 (sample SAMEA4835787, study PRJEB28245) | human gut metagenome | biome: gut microbiome; material: fecal sample | place: Denmark | collected 2008 | reverse complement strand
TGCTCCTACGGCTGGGATGATGACGGTGACAGATATATTCATGTTACGGCTACTGAAATTGGAACTGCTAAGCTTTATGCTCAGGACTGGAACGAGAATGGTAAGAGAGATGAATGTACGATAAGTATCAATAGCACTGATCCCTTTGACCCCTCGAATGTTGAATATGTAAGAATAAAGAAATGGCGTAGTATGAAGACTACAAATGGTCTCACTTATACTGAATGTGATATGTCTACTAGCGTTACAAAATCTTATATTGATGACCTAACATATTTTACAGTATTTTTCCCTGATGAAGATCAGATAACCACTTTTGAAATTAATCATACTTTAATAAGTCAATTGAATGATATAGAGTCACAATATCAATCTCAATTTTTCAAACAGGGTCGTCCATTGTGTTTCCACAAAGGCAAAGAATATGCCGACATTTTTGTTTCCGAAGAAAAGATTGAGTATGCTAGTCCAGAATATTACGGAATATGGGCATATAATGGAAATGCAGTCTGTGAAATAAATGATAGGCTTAGTTTTGCTTATGCTTTGGCATCAATTGCATATTCAGGATTTAGGTATGGATTTACTAAAATTATGTCTATGCAGTCTATGCAGATGACATCAGGGCAAACGAAAACATACACAAATTCACAATACATAGATGCTGTAGAATCACAGAAAGCCATAGCAGACATTTCTGACGATGTTGCAATCCAATTAGGTAAAACGGATATTAGTTCAACTTCAACTGTAAGAAGAACATGGCGTGCTTCAGAAATGAAAGTTGCGGAATACTATCCAACGAGTAGCGGATACGAATATAATAAATCATATAAAATCGTTGGAGGGAAATTGACTACAGTGCCCCACGGAACCGCAGGAAGTCAAAGACCCGACTTTTATAATCCCTCGACAAATCATATTGTTGAGGTTAAAAATTATACTGTAACAACGTCAACCGGACGAAATAGTCTTGCAAATAATATTGCAATGCAGTATAATAATAGAAGAACTATGTTTCCTGATGCAAATATTGAATTTATAGTTGATGTTTCGGGTCAGTCATATACACAAAGTATGTTGGATGATATTATTGATTTGGTCTCTACATTAACGGGAGAAGACATAGTTCGATTTATCTACGATTAATTAGGAGGATTAGCGATGCGGTCAGTTTGTTTAATGGGTACAACAGGGAGGTATATTGTAGAATCACGAATCGGTTATGGGGATTTTGTTTATAGCTTTTTTTCTACGGTTTCATACCATCTTGAGGGACCAGGAAATTGGGGAAAAAGATTTCCCAGACTTTTGTTGGATTTATGCGACGGTGGCTTGATTAAAAACGAAAACATTGGAGAATTAGAGAATGAACTGAAAATCATATATAAAAAATTTCAAAAGATGCCGATTTCAGATGCTATCTATGATTTAGAAGATTTGACAAAACCAATGCCAAAAGATTTGCTGCCCACTGCTGACGAAAACGTTACAAATCTGGCACAATTATGGGTAACGCCGACGACTGTCAAAGTGTATTTAGAGGTGTTTGGCAAGATTATTGATACGGTCAAAGATCGGGGTGGTTCTTTAGCTTTGGGTTGTATGCCAGAAACAATTGATAAACAACTTTTTACAAGACCCAAGGATAAAGGCAGAAAATATTGGCTAGATATGGTGCCAATCAATTATGGTTAAATATACCCATAAATTACAAAGGGCAAAAGACATCATCTATTCCAAGAAAAACTAAATATTTTCACCGCATTGGTTATGAAAAATCATTTCCAATGCGTTTTTTTATTTTATCTATGACACTCGTTGTCAGGGTTAACCTCTATAATACATTTGCAGCTGCAAAATACAACAAAATTTCAAAAGAAAGGATTTATTATCATGAAAAATGAAAACATGGGTGTAGAAGATCTTTACCTTGCACCCGACGACACAAAAGAATCGGACGCCATCGATCTCTCCGACACGCCCGAATTTGAGCTTGACAAAATGGATCCTATCGCGGATGCATCGGACAAGCCCAAGAAGTTTAAGAGAATCGAAGAGATTCCCGAACAGAGAGGAAACAACGTTAAGGTTTTCCGTATGAATGACGGAACCGAACAGGCCGTTTTCTCTCCCTCTGCAATTCACGTGTTTGATGACGAAACACGTACTTTCGAGGATGTTGAAAGCACCCTTACCCCCGACGAGGACGGCAGACACTTTACTTGCGGTAAGAACCACTTCGTTGCAAAATTCAGCCGTGAAGAGGATAACGACGATATTTTCTCCATTGAGCAGGGTATGCACAAGGTAACGGTCTCTGCAAGAAAGAACAAGAAAAACAAAAACAAGGGCGTGAAGCCCCGTCTTCACAAAAACGACAAGGAAGGTATCCGTACAGCGGACATCCTCACCTTTGCCGACGTTACTCCCGATACGGATTACGAGTATTCCGTGGAAGGCAGCGGCGTAAAGGAAAACATCGTTGTCAAAAAGCCTGCCGCCATTTACCGTTATCCCTTTGCTCTCAGATGCGATAACGTAACCGCTCAGTTTGATGAGCGTGCCAAGCGCATTGCTTTTGTCAGCAACGAAACCGGCGACGAAGTATTCTTCATCCCCACCCCCTTTATGACCGATGCAAACGGTGTCACTTCCACCGCCGTTAACTTTGAGGTTAAAACGAGCGATAACGGAACTGTGCTTCTCACCGTTACCGCAGATGCCGATTGGATGAACTCGCCCAAGCGTGCATTCCCCGTTGCCATTGACCCGCAGATCAAGCTCTCCGGCAGTGCCAACATGAGCACGTACAGCTGGGATAACGGCTCTCTCTTCAATGCTTCCCTGCACACGATCGGTACGGTTGCAACCGATACGACCTATGCTGTAAGACCCGCGTGTGATTACGACTGTAACGGAAGCACCGCAAACAGTATGAAGACCGCAATCTCCATCGGTCTCAACAGTTGGAAGAACGGCTCCATCGGCTGTTCTGGGGACGAGGTTTGGTACAAGTTTGTTGCCAACTCCGCAACCGCACATTCGAACGGTGGTGCCGGTAAGTATACCATCTATACTCAGGGTTCGCTTGATACGATGGGTTATCTGTATGACAGCAACGGCAATCTCGTTGCCAGCAACGATGACTGCAACGGTCTGAACTTCAGCATTACCGCAACGCTTACATACGGCGCAACCTACTATCTCAAGGTCAAGGCTTGGAGCAGCAATACGGGTATCTACAACGTAATCGTTGCCGCATCCGCCGACAGCATCGACTCCTGCACGACCTGTTTTAATGCAAACCGTATGTATATGAGCTTCGCAATGCCCACTCTTCCCCGCAATCCGAGAATCAAGAAGGCAGAGCTTCAGGTATTCCAGTCCTCCTCGGTATCCGAGTATGGAACCTATCCTCTGTTCGGTCTGTATCAGGTAACCGATGAGATCTGCACCGGTGCTTGCACACCTATCGACGATTCTAATCTTATCGACTATGCAAGGATGAGAATGGGACACTGCGAGGATGGCGAGGTAATCAGCTACACCTTTGATATCACCACTCTTGTGGACAAGATCAACAAGAACGAAAGCTATTACCCTCAGCTTGTTCTGAAGTTGCTCGATGAATCCATCACTTCTCAGAACAACATCACCCTTTACGGCAGCTCCTACGGCGGCGATTATGCACCGAAGCTCGTAATCACCTACGAATCGAGCTACGGAGTTAACACCTCTTACCGTACTCATACTCACGAGCTCGGCAGATTCGGTCAGGGTTCCGTAGATCTCCAGTGCGGAAACCTCATGTTTGAGTCTGAGGACTTCGCTTGGTCCGGTAACAGAATGCCTGTCACCATCAAGCATCTCTTCAATAGCGCACTTGCAGGTTACACCTACACGAACAACAGCGCAATCAAGCTCCCGACCGCCGCATTCTCGGCGATGAAGCTTGGCTACGGCTTTAAGCTTAACGTTATGCAGAGTATGGTTGCATCAACGTTCGTACACGAAGGCTCGTCCTACTCCGGCTATGTCTACGTAGGCGAAAACGGCGAGGAAACCTTCTTCAAGAAGAGCGAAACGCAGGTATGCTGCGATAGCAATTCTCAGTGCTACAATCTCTTTGAGGACGTAAACGGTGGAAATATGCTCTACGATCCCGTTCTGCTCACGCTTAAGCAGGGTGAGGATACGTATCAGTTCGATGCCTCCGGCAGACTCATTAAGATCACCGATGCAGCGGGCAACCATATGGATATCACCTATACCTCGAACCGCATTACCTCCGTAACAGACGGTGCAGGCCGTGAGTTCGGATTCACCTACAATTCGAGCGGTCAGTTGTTCTCAATTGTTGCACCCGACCTTACTGCAATCAACTATACCTATACGGGCTACCTGCTTACCGGTGTTGCTTATCCCGATGGCAAGAAGGCTGTTATCGCTTACTCCTCGAATAAGCCCACGAGCGTAACGCTCAAGGATGCCTCCGACAAGCAGGTTTACAAGGTAGCCTACTCCTTCAGTGGCAACCGTCTTGCAAGCGTTACCGAATACGGCGCAGACGGCACCGTTGGCGCAAAATCCACCTATTCCTACTCCGTGGCTTCCGCGAGAACTCTCGTGACCACTACCGAGCAGAAGGATGCAGACGAGGGCGAGACCGCGGACAACGTGATCACGACTACCTACACCTTCGATGACGACGGCAATATCGTCAGCGAGTACGTTTACTCTACCGATACCGGCAAGGTTGGCGGTGACGGTGAGGAAAGCGGTATCAATCCTCACTCGGGTGACGGCGGCGCAGGTATTGTAAGCAATATCAGCAACCTCCTGACCGGTCATAACTTTGAGTCACTCTCTGCCTGGTCGGAAATGCCCGGCAACTGCGGCGATCTCCGCATTACCAACTATACATATGAACCTTATGCTAAGTTTGGTAAGACGGTTCTCCGTATGCAGTCCTACAATGCAGATTGCACCGATAACGGCGTATATCAGGTTACCAATACTCTTCCCAAGGGTCAGTACACCTTCTCCGCATATCTCCGCGTGCTTTCCGCATTCAGCGGAACCGATGCGGGCGCGTTTATCCGTGTAACTGATACCTCCGGTAACGTTCTCGGTGTCAGCGAGCATCTCGTAAAGACGGACAGCGAGTATACCCGTCTCATCGTTCCCTTCGAGCTTGACACAGCACAGAGCGTACAGGTTCAGATCATTGTAAACGGTAAGGGTACGATTTACGCAGACGCGGCACAGCTTGAAAACAATCCTTATGCCAACGCATACAATATACTTGAAAACGGCAACTTTGAGCGCGGCACTTCGGGTTGGACCTGCTCCGACAATGTGTTCTCTGACAGCAATACTCGTTTCAATATGAGCAAGTCGCTCTGTATGAACGGTGCAGCATCCTCCGATAGATACGCATACCAGACTCCTGCCGTTCGTACCACCCGTTCCACTCGCGAGACCTTCACGCTCTCCGGTTGGGCAAAGGGCTACGGTCTTCCCAATCACGACAGAGAGGACGTAGCAAACGCACCTCGTTTTAGACTTCGTGCGGTGATCAAGTACTACGATACCACCTACCGCGAATACGGAACCGAGGAATTTACCGCTGACTTCTCTCCTTGCACCGAGGAATGGCAATTTGCTTCTGTTCAGTTCTCCAAGAGCAAGTACAGAACCATCGACTACATCCGCGTATACTGCGACTACGGCTACAACAGCGGAACCGTTTACTTCGATGATGTTCAGCTCGTTCGCAACAGCCTTGAAACCTATCTTTCCGCTTCGGATTTCGTTGTGGAAAGCACTGGTACTTCCGATGATGTGGCAGCGGAAGCAACCGACACTACTCCTACCTTCAGCGAAGCAAAGGACAAATTCGGCAATGCTCTGACCGAGACCACCTTTACCGACGGTGACTTCGGTACGATCTACCGTTCGTTCAAGTTCAATGCCGACGATGACTGTATGGCAGGCGACGATGCGGGCAACAATCTCGTTGAGGAAACCGATGCTCGCGGTCACAAGACCACCTACACGGTTGACGGCGACACCTCCCGCAACGAGGAAGTAACCGACAGACTTGGCAACAAGACTGCATACGAGTATGACGCTTCCGGCAGAACAACCAAGGTAACGGGCAAAATCTATGAAGTTGAAACGGAAGATGAAAAGAACCCCACTGTTTCCTACACTTACGACACCTTTGACAATATGACCGAGATCGTTCGCGGTGACGGTATGAAGTATGCGCTTGCATACAACGAGTTCCATAACCTTGAGTCCATCGGTATCGAGGGCAAGAGCGAGGCTCTCATCAAGTACGCATACAAGAACGGCAACGGACGTCTCAAGCAGATGACCTACGCAAACGGTCATACGATGAAGGCGGTTTACAACTCCATCGGTCAGATGGTCGCCGAAAAGTGGTTTGAGTCCGAGGCTGCGGCAGCTTCTTCGACTGCAACTCCCATTGTGCACTATAAATATGTCTACGATGGCGACGGAAACATCGTCCGCTCTATTGACATTTCGGGCAAAAAGGAGTATAATTATGAGTACGAGGAAGGCAGAATCGTTCGCGCTACCGAGGCAGATATCGAGCTTTCGGGCGAGATTGTAATCTCCAAGGGTATCCTCTCTACGATCAAGTACAAATATGATTCCGACGGAAATCTCATTTCAAAGTATTCCGAAGATAGCAACGGCGTCATTTCTTCTTATTCCTATGAAATCAATGAAACTGAAGACGAAGTCGTTAGGTTTAAGATTGGTTCATCTACGGTTACATCGCACTCCAAAACCGATAAGTTCTTAAGAAAGGTTTTTGATGAACTTGAAACAGGAACAACCTTTGTTTCAAGGCAGTTTAACTACCTTGCAGGAGCAGTAACAAGTCAGCATCAGACATCCGAGAAGCTCAAATCAACCGCTACCACTCAGTTGGTAAGCCAGATCGTATTCTCCGATGAAAGAACGATTTCGTACAAGTATGATGCTGAAGATCGCATCATTCACATTGATGACAGTATCTTCGGAGTTGTTGATTACACCTATGATGCGCTCAATCTGCTCGAGTCCGAAACAATCAATGGCGTAACCACTAAGTTTATTTATGATGCCTACGGCAACATCCTTGAAAAAGGAGTCGTTGATGAGTCCGGCGAGATCGTAGAAGCAACCAAGATCAGTTACACATATGGCAATGATACTTGGAAAGACCTTCTCACTTCTTACAATGGTCAGTCTATCACCTATGATGCACAGGGCAACCCGACATCTTATCTCGGTCACACTCTGACTTGGGAAAAGGGACGTCAGCTTAAGCGTATTGACAATAACGTTTATGCCTACAACGCCAACGGTGTGCGTGTATCTAAAAACGTTAACGGTGTTCTCCACAGTTTCTTCCTTGAAGGAACAAAAATCGTTTGTGAAAAATGGAATAACAATGTCTTGATACCGCTTTACGACAACGAAGATATTGTTTGTGGTATTGTTTACAACAATGTTCCCTACTATTTCCATAGAAACCTTCAGGATGATATTATCGCAATCGTAGACAAAGCCGGAAATACAGTAGCACGTTATGCTTATGATGCTTGGGGTGCTTGTATCTTTGCATCGGGCGAAAGTGAAATTGCATCTATCAACCCCTTTAGATATCGCGGATACTACTGTGATATCGAAACCGGGTATTACTACCTGCAGACCCGTTACTACGATCCTGCAACAGGTAGATTCCTGAACTCCGATGATATCAAATATCTGGGAACAACCGATAGCTCCATTGGATTTAACCTCTTCTCTTACTGTGATAACAATCCGGTTAACCGCTCCGATGTTAATGGACACTCTTGGATCAGTGATCGTTTCAACGATGTTAAGAATGCCGCCAAGAAAATTGCAAAAGCAGTTTCGAACACGGCACAGAAAGTTGCCTCGACCGCTAAAAATGTAACGACCACTGTGAAAAATGCTGTTGTTAACACTGCGAAGAAAGCAGCGACCACCGTTACAAATGCAACCAAGAGCTTGGTAACTACGGTAAGCGGCGCAGCGAAGGATGCTGTTGACTGGACAAAGAACAAGATCAACGACATTACCAAGGGTGTTAAGAACGTAGCAACAAAAGCCAAGGAAGCAGTAGTCGAGGCTTGGAACTGGACCACTAAAAAGGCGCTCCCTGCGGTCGGCAATTTCTTCAGTGAAACAGTCTGGAAGAAATGGGTCGTCGGAGGAGTTTGGGAAACATTCTGTAAGGATTGGGTCTGGGAAACCTTCTGTAAAGACTGGGTTTGGGAGACCTTCTGCAAGGACTGGGTTTGGGAAACCTTCTGTAAAAAGTGGGTTTGGCAAACTGTTATTACCGGTGCTTTCACAAAGCGAAGAACAATTGCCAGCATCCTTAGTGACCTTGAGGATTTCCTGTCACCGCTTTCGGTATCTATTGAAACATCCAACTCCAATCTGCGTCACAACTCTCAAATTATCGAAAATAAGACTTGGTTCAAAAACACAACTCTTCTCGATAAGTTTATTTGGAAACAGGGGTATCGCGGTAAAAATGATCCTGAAACTGCAGGATGTCTTCACTGCGGTACAAAACTCGATTTAGGAACCAATGGTTGTGGATATATCTCCATTTATAATATTGGTATTTTGCTAGATAAGTATATGGACTTGAGATCCATTATTTATTGGATGGAGCAAAACGACGGATTGCTTCTTAAAAGTGCTTTTGGAACAAATCCGTACGTTATGAAAAGATTTCTTGATCTTATGGGATTCTCATATGATATGTATACTAATCTTGCAGAACTCGAATCCAAAAAAGCAAATGGCAAACGCTATATTATTTGTCAATGGAATAATAAAGATACCATTTTCGAAGGTGCACATTTTTATGCAGTTGAATGCTATAATGGGAAATTATATTCTTTTAATGGTTATCATGACTGTCGAAGCCAATATGTAGATTCCAAGACGGGCAATTACACGCGAGATTACAATCGAGGAGGAGCCAACACCTTTGCTGATTTAATGCTTAGTTCAAAAACCGGATCGCTGATTTGTGGTTTTGTATTTCAATAAAACATAAATATACTTGGTGTTACACACCTTATTTTGGGAGGAAAATCGTGAAAAGAATCATCAGATCATTCATATTAGTCTTATTATCTCTTTGTGCTATAGTTACATTGACATCCTGCAAGGGAATAAACCGCGGAGAAGGTTATGTATACCCGTGGAGTGAAGACATTAATTATGTAAAAATCACGATATCCGACACCGAGTATATACATTTTTATGAAAAATTAGGCATTGGCGAATGGGTAAACGGTACCGACATCTCACTCATTTCGATTGGTAGTGTTTATCAACCTATAAGGGATGCAGATGCATATCGTATGTATCGTTACAAGAGCAGAAATGATTCCGATTTATCTAGAATGTTTTTGGGATTCGATGTTTCCGAAAACATAAGTTCAGAATCATTTTATCTAAGCAATCCTGACCGTAAAAAAGGTATTATTCACATTAGGAATGAATCAACTGGAAGTGTCATCTATGCGTCAAAAGTTGAAACATCTTATCGAGAAAGCATTGCTTTTTCTATCACTTCTTCTGAATGGAAAGATTTTATCAATTACGATGATTCCACGGTATATCAGTCGTCGGAGTATTCGTTTTGGTATTCTCCCGGAACCCATGTTGGCGAATGGAATATCAATGACAAAATAATACCGATAGAGATTGAATTGTTGCCATATGGTCCCGGAATAAAGGTCTATGATATCAGTAACCAAGAAAAAAAGCCAATCTTATATGCTTCCGGCACTTTATCTAACACTGACACCTTAATTCTTGATTGCATCACAGGAGACATGTTTTACAACAATTCAGTGGAATCCATAACGTTAACAAAAACAACTAAATAAGTGTTCTCCGCACTTCTTATGAGGTGCGGAGTTTTTTCCTACTAACAAGTTATAAACAATTTGTAAATAAAACGATAAGTTTCATTTTGCCATTGACAAATTCTTTTTTATGTGCTATAATAAAATCACAAGTTCCACAATTCATTAAAGGAGCCCCAAAATGAGAACAATGAATCAAGAAAAAATAGAAAGGCTTGCCGATTTTCTCAACCAGTATGCAAGAGATAACAACGGCACTTCTCCAAGCCTTTCTGAAATCATGGAATATATGAGTATGTCGCGTTCCACCGCATACAGATATATTCTTGAGTTGGAAAAAAGAGGGCTTGTCTCCTACTCCGGCAAAAACACCTTACAAACCGAGCTTCAGCGTAAAATGAGATGCGGATTTAAACGAATACCGATTATCGGGCAGATCGTGTGCGGTTCTCCCGATGAGCAGGAAGAGCACGTCAGCGGCTATCTGGCTATCCCGGAAGATTGGATAGACGGTGAATGCTTCCTGCTTCGCGCATACGGGGATTCTATGATCGATATTGGAATTGAGAAAGACGATCTCATTTTGGTCAAAAAAACATGCACCGCAGAAGACGGTGAGGTGGTTGTTGCCCTTACAGAAGACGGTAACACCTTGAAAAGACTGTTTTGGGAAGACGGTCGTCCAAGACTTCATGCCGAAAACAAGAGATATAAGCCTAAAAATCGGGACATTTATCCCCAATCATTAACGATTCAAGGAGTTGCATTAAAGGTGATCAAAGATATTAGTTAAAGAAATAAGGAGATATATGACAAAATATCAATGCCCTATTTGCAGCAAAAGAGCCTGTGATTCAGAAAAACCACTCTTGCTTGCAAAATTAACCTCAAGCAACGAAACCCAAGCTGACGTTATTATCAAATGTCAGTGTTGCAAAAGCACTTTGGCAGTAAACGTAACCCAAGACTTTTTGATTATTGAACATATGCGACCTACTCAGAGGACACAACAGAATAACACCTAAACTTCGTACATAGCACGATGTTAAACATACGAGCATGACAAGTAGCAAATGAACGCTATTTGTCATGCTCATTTTTTATTATTCGGAAAGGAGGATCTGATGGGAACAGCCGAGAGAAGACTGGAAATATTAAAATATCTCTGCAAGTACAGACGGGCAACGATGCCGCAGCTTGCAGAGATGTTTGGCGTTTCCGTCAGAACCATCCAACGCGACATATTGGAGGTCGAAGCAACATTCCACGTACCGCTTGACGTTCGTTGCGGCAAGTATGACGGTGGCGTATTCGTGATTGGAGATTACAGCTTTGACCGTGCTTATATGCACGAGGAAGAACTTGCATTACTATCAAAGGTTCAAGAATTGGTGAAAGATCAGTTATCCGAGAAAGAAAATGCCCTGCTCTCTCAGATTATTAAAATTTATACCAAAGCAGCATAAAGTTTTTAACACTGACAGTACTTGTCCACGTTAACTTTTATAATACAGGTACAGCCGAGCAAAAAACAAAAGAAAGGAGAAATCTCATGGAAGATGCACAGATTGTCTTGGAGAGGCACGAGCAACGGATTCGGGCTATTGAACGAGATATTTCTGATTTGAAAGCCGTTCAAACCGAGATCCGCACGATGAATGAAACGCTCGTTACTCTTGCCACCGAACTAAAACACACAAATGAACATCTGGCACGACACGAACAGAAGATCGATGCGATCGAGAGTCAGCCTCGATTACGAATGCAGCAGATCGTTACGGCGATCATTGCGGCGTTGGCGGGTGGATTGATCTCTGCGGTTATCGGAATGGTTCTTGCATGAGAAATGACGGTATGGAACTGAAAGAATTTATCAAGCCGGAGCTTCTCATATTGATTCCGGTACTGTACGTTGTCGGTATCGGGCTTAAGAAAAGCAAGTTATCCAATACACTTATCCCACTCGTTTTGGGAGGAATCGCTATTGTTCTGTCTGCTGCTTGGGTGATCGCAACAAGCGACATTTCCACGTTAAAGGACGTTGCCTATGCCTTGTTCATTTCCGTAACGCAGGGTATCCTATCTGCGGGAGCCAGCGTTTACGTCAACCAACTGTACGTTCAATCAAAAAAGAAAGATTAAATCTAAAACTAAAAAAGAAAGGAATTTGTTATGTTACATTTCATTTTAATCACTGTATGCGTTCTGTTAAACGCAATTTGTCTGTGGTCGATCCATATCTTGACTAAGGATATGGACAACCTTACTTGGAAAAGCTACCTGAAGTATCTTTCGGGAATTCCCGTAGGAGCAGGCTTATCCCTTCTGCTCTCCCCTATCACCGTTCAGAACATCATCCTTTTTGCTTTGATGGGCGGTGCTGTGGGCGAACTGCTTTCCCTGTTTGTCCTCACTATCAAACAGGCTTACAAAAAGGATACCGTTATTTCGTATTACGATGACGGATCTCCCGCAAAGTTCTTTATTACGGGAGACAAGCACCGTCATTTTGATCGTGTCAAGGAGTTTTGCCGTGAAATGAATACTCGCCGAAAGGACGTGCTTATTATTCTCGGAGATTCCGGTTTCAACTACTACGACGACAAGAGAGATGATGAACTAAAGAAAGAAATTTCAGCCCTTAACATTACTTTGTTCTGTTTGCACGGAAACAAGGAAAACCGCCCTCAGAACGTCGGCACATACGGTATCCGAAGCTTTTGCGGCGGTAAGGTATACTATGAGCCCAAGTATCCCAATATTTACTTTGCTATTGACGGTGAGATCTACACCTTTGAGGGCAAAAAATATATGGTTGTAGGCGGTGCGCACAGCGTAGACAAAATGCGCTGTCTTGAGGAAGGAACGCCCTTCTGGTATGATGAAATGCCGGACGATACCGTAAAGGCAACCGTTGAGCAGCATTTGCTGAACGAAGAGAATAAGATCTACGGTATGATGACGCACACCTGTCCTATCGATTATCTTCCCACCGAAATGTTTATGTCCACGAGACAAAACGCCAGCATCAAGAGAAAACCCAGAAAAGCAAAATCCAAGAAGCTTTTCAAGCCCGATATCGACCGTTCAACTGAGATTTGGCTGGGTGAGCTTGAAAAGAAGCTCGATTATGAGGTATGGTTCTGCGGACACTATCACGTTGACAAGCAGATCGATAAGGTTCAAATGATGTGGCGTGATATTCGTCCCTTGCATATGCAGTTGTTTGGTGATGAATAATGTCCTGCCTGACAATACTCCTTTCCCCGCTTAATCTTCTGTTTTTCATGATCGTTGCAGGTCTTGCTATCGGCAGAATACGAATCAAGAGTATTTCGGTCGGTATCGCGGGAATCCTGTTTGCTGCCATATTCGCCGGCTTTCTGATGAATAAACTCATTCCAAACGAAAGCCGTGAAATCATTGCGAATGCACAAAGCACTCTGAAAACATTTTCAAAGCTCGGCACCGCTTTGTTCGTTTCGGTGATCGGTTTGCAAACAGGATTCTCCATCAAAACCCATTCAAAAAATTCGGTATTCGCATTTGTTATCGGCTCAATAATGAGCCTATCCGGAGTAGCTGTGATGCTTCTTATCTCGATTCTTGACAAATCGATCAACTACGCTTCCCTTCTCGGCATCCTATGCGGAGCGCTGACCAGTACGCCCGGATTGTCCAGTGTTTGCGAAAGGATTGGTAACGGCAGCGAGAGCGCGGTAATGGGGTATGGATGCTCTTATCTGTTCGGCGTTATACTCGTCGTATTTTTCGCACAATTGTTTGCAAGAAGGCGTACCGATAACTCCAAATCAGTTTCACAACAACAGGAACCCAAAAGCAAAATATATCCCGAATTGATTTTGATCTGTCTTACAGCTCTTTTAGGAAACATTCTCGGAAGTATCAAGATCTCAACTCTGACATTCGGCACAACTGCTTGCACCTTAATAGTTGGGTTGATCGTTGGATACTGCATCAAAAAAGCTTCCAAGAAGAGTTTTATATCCTCACAGTGTCTTAATGCCTTCCGAAATTTTGGGCTCGCGTTATTCTTTGTTGGCACGGGATTTTCAACGGGAACACAAGATATAGTGTTTGATATAAGAGCAATTCTGTATGGAATCCTCATAACAATTTCCGCTGTCGTTTGTGGATGGGTATTATGTAAGTTTGTTGAAAAAAAGTAT
>ULVN01029804.1_pt1 | contig 14148 bp, 16 predicted proteins | sample 1959491 | NCBI WGS metagenome assembly ULVN01 (sample SAMEA4835787, study PRJEB28245) | human gut metagenome | biome: gut microbiome; material: fecal sample | place: Denmark | collected 2008 | reverse complement strand
AAGGCAGGAAAGCCTAAACTCGGCTATCCTGCCCACTAAAACAGATATTTTGTCATAGAGAAATCTAATTTACAGAAAAAATCTCACACTATCACGACAAGGCATATAAACCTTGCCGTTTTTTGCAGTTTGCGAGCTTGCCGCTGCAAATGACGCTAATTTCGCTGCGGCATGGGCTGATATTCTCTGTTGGCACAAACCGCCTTGTATGCCGGACGGATTATCTTGCCGGCGTTTATCAGCTCCTCCATGCGGTGCGCACTCCAGCCGGATATCCTTGCCGAGGCGAAGAGGGGAGTAAACAGCTCAAACGGTATATCGAGCATATTGTATGCAAATCCGCTGTAAAAATCGATGTTTGCCGAAACTCCCTTGAACATTTTGCGCTTTTTCGTTATTATCTCGGGAGCGAATTTCTCAACCTTTGAGTAGAGCTCAAATTCCTTTTGGAGTCCCTTTTCCTCCGCAAGGCTGCCGACAAATTTCTTAAACAGCCTTGTCCTCGGGTCGGACAGGCTGTATACCGCATGACCGATTCCGTATATAAGACCTGATTTGTCAAACGCCCTGCCCTCGAGCAGCTCGTCAAGATAGTGCATTACAGCGTTGTCGTCGTCCGTGTTGATGCTCTTTTTCATGTCCTCAAACATATTTACCACCTTGATGTTGGCTCCGCCGTGTCTGGGACCCTTCAGTGAGCAAAGCGCTGCGGCTATTGCGGAGTAGGTGTCCGTGCCCGATGACGTTACAACATGGGTGGTAAACGACGAGTTGTTTCCTCCGCCGTGCTCCGCGTGCAGCACCAGAGCCATGTCGAGCACACGTGCCTCAAGCTCGGTGTAGCTGCAGTCGGGGCGCAGCATATGGAGAAAATTCTCCGATATGGAGTAGCCCTGCATGGGGCGGTGAATCACAAGCGAATCGCCTTTGTTGTAGAATTTGTTTGCCGCATAGCTGTATACCGAGAAAATCGGTATGGCGACAATCAGCTGAAGGCACTGGCGCATGACATTTTCGAGCGAGATGTCGTTTGGGTTGTCGTCATAGGGAAACAGCGACAGCACGCCGCGCGTCAGGGTGTTCATTATGTCCGCCGAAGGCGCTTTCATTATTACATCGCGCACAAAATTCTTCGGCAGGGTGTAGAACGATGCAAGGAGGTCATTAAAATCGTCAAGCTGCTTCTTGTTCGGCAGCTCGCCGGTGAGCAGAAGATAGGTCACCTCTTCAAAGCCGAAACGCTTGTCCTTCATAAATCCGCCTATTATATCGTGTATGTTTATTCCTCTGTAATACAGCTCGCCGTCTATCTGAATCTCTTTTCCGTCAACGATTTTTGTTGAGCGGATGTCGGATATCTCCGTCAGCCCGGCAAGCACTCCTTTTCCGTTTTCATCGCGCAGCCCTCTTTTTACGCCGTATTCGGCGTAGAGAGACTTGTCTATTGTGCAGGAGGCTTTACATTTTTCAGTGATGCTTTTTATCTCGTTTATCATAATTGTCCTTTTCCTTTCATTTTGTTGTCATTATTGTACCATATATCGTCGAAAAAGGCAGCAAAAAAGGGAAAGCACGAAGATGCCTCTTTTCTAATGAATTTTAGAACAAGTGGAAACTTACCACCACTGCCGCGAACACTATCGAAACCGTGCTGAGCAGTTTAATGAGTATGTTTACCGACGGACCTGCGGTGTCCTTGAAGGGGTCGCCGACCGTGTCGCCGACAACAGCCGCCTTGTGATTCTCCGAGCCCTTGCCGCCGAAATTGCCCGCCTCGATATATTTCTTGGCATTATCCCAGCTGCCGCCGGAGTTTGCCATCATTATTGCAAGCACAAATCCTGAGACGAGCGCGCCTGCGAGCATACCTACAACTCCGTCCGGCCCGAGGATGAGACCTACCGCGAGCGGAGCGATTATGCCTATGCAAGCCGGCAGAATCATCTCTTTAAGCGATTCCTTGGTGCAGATGTCTACGCATTTTGCGTAGTCTGCGTCCGCCTTGCCCTCCATGAGACCCTTAATCTCTCTGAACTGACGTCTTACCTCGACAACAACCTTTTCTGCCGAGCGTCCCACCGCGGACATTGTGAATGCGGAGAACAGGAACGGGAGCATTGCGCCCACAAACAAGCCTATGAGTACGAGCGGATTTGTTATGCTCAGGTTAAATTCAAAACCTATTTGACCGACCTTATCGGTATATGACACTATGAGAGCCAGTGCGGTGAGCGCCGCAGAGCCGATTGCAAAGCCTTTGCCTGTGGCTGCGGTGGTGTTGCCCAGCGAATCGAGCGCGTCTGTTCTCTCTCTTACCTCGGGCTCAAGCCCTGCCATTTCGGCAATGCCGCCGGCGTTATCGGCAACAGGACCGTAAGCGTCGGTTGCGAGAGTTATGCCGAGGGTTGACAGCATTCCGACAGCCGATACGCCCACTCCGTAGAGACCGAGTGAAAATGCATTTTCCGCACCGGAGAAGCCGCCGGCTACCGCATAGCTGACGAGTACCGATATGCCGACTACCACAACGGGAATTGCAGTGGATTTCATGCCGAGTGCAAGACCGTCAATTATGATGGTGGCGCTGCCCGTCTTGGACGATGCCGAAAGCTTGCGTGTGGGTTCATATGAATCCGAGGTGTAGTATTCGGTGAAGAAACCGATAAGCACACCTGCCAGTAGTCCTGAAATGACCGACCAGAAGATATTGAAATTCTCTGCCGGCAGTGCAAGGCGGATGATGATCGCCGCACCGATTGCGGAGAGTATGCTGCTGATGTATGTGCCCTTTCTCAGCGAACCGAGCAGCTGCTTTTGGCTTGCACCCTCCTTGGTGCTTACGAAGAAGGTACCTATTATGGAAGCGATGATTCCGACCGCTGCAATGAGCATAGGCACTACCGCGCCGTTTGTTCCGAGGCCTGCCGCAACGGCAAGTGCGCCTGATGAATACATCGAGCCGACGTAGGATTCGTAGAGGTCTGCGCCCATTCCGGCAACATCGCCCACGTTGTCACCCACGTTATCCGCGATACAGGCAGGGTTTCTCGGGTCATCCTCGGGGATGCCTGCTTCAACCTTGCCGACGAGGTCGGCGCCGACATCGGCTGCTTTGGTGAAGATACCTCCGCCCACTCTTGCAAACAGCGCCATGGAGCTTGCGCCCATGCCGAATGTCAGCAGCGACAGCATGATGTCGTTTATCTCAAGATTGAATATATATTTGAGGATGATGTACCAGATGCTTATGTCGAACAATCCGAGTCCGACAACCGCGAATCCCATAACCGTGCCGGATGCAAAAGCGATTTTGAGACCCTTGTTGAGCCCCTCGCGCGCGCCGTTTGCGGTTCTGGTGTTGGCATATGTGGCAATCTTCATGCCAACAAAGCCGGACAGACCCGAGAAGAAACCGCCCGTGATGAATGCGAAGGGAACAAAAATCGTCAGATATCCGCTCATGGAGCATATCAAAAGGATTACAAAAAGAACAACGAAGAATATGCCCACAGATTTGTACTGCCTTTTGAGATATGCCATGGCACCGCTTCTTATTTTGTTTCCGATGGCTATCATCTTGTCAGTGCCCTCATCCTTGCTCTTTACCATATTGTAGGATACAGCGGAATAGATGAGCGCAATGATTGAAATACCCCATATTATAAACGGGGCAACGTCCATAAATGCCATAAATAACTCCTCCTTTTAAGTTGTCATTCAATTTATTATATCCGCTTAGCGGTTGTTTTAAGCAGGACGAAAAAATTTTACCTTAAAATTTACTTGTATTTATCAGTATATTTTACATTATTATTCCCGTTTTGTCAAGGACTGAAAAGCTTTGAACTTCCATATTTTCAAAATTTTGTCATATATAACATTCAATGCCTGATATCCGAATATTAACTCTTGCTTGCAAAGAACAGCTGTTTATTTCGTGATGTTATAACAGGCGCCTGACATAGCAGCAAACGCCGTAAATGCCCGTTACAAATTAAAAAGGCGGCGAAAACATATAAAATGCCTGTCGCTGCCTTAATATTATTTCAGATTACCCGGATATTTCTGCTTGCGGTAAGTTTTATTCTGTATAAACCGCCTCGCCAAAATTATTATCGTCAAGCCAAGCACGAATATCTGTGCCCGTCGTGCTTGATGTTCCTCTGAAGCCGTTTTTAACCTCTGCATTCGGGCAAGCGCTCCTTATAGCCGATACCGATGATGAAATTTCGCTGCCGCCGCTTGCTGCAAACGGAATAATGGTTTTTTCGGAAAAATCGTAGCTTTCCAAAAAGGTGTCGATAATTGTCGGCGCTACATACCACCAAATCGGAAAGCCGACAAAAACCGTGGTGTAGCTGTCCATATCCGGCAATTTCTTCGCTATTTCCGGACGGGAATCGGGATTTTTCATTTCAAGGCTTGAACGGCTGTTACTGTTCTGCCAATTCAAATCCTCCCTTGTGTACGGAATGCTCGGTTTTATTTCAAATAAATCCGCACCTGCCGCATTTGCAAGCTTTTCGGCATAACGTTTCGTCACACCGCTTGCAGAAAAATACGCTACTAATTTTTTGCTCATTTTAAATTCCTCCTTTTCTTTTTATATTCGTCTTTTTACTTTTAATTTTCTTTTACAACCTCGTATCGCAGATAATCGATGCAAGTTGTTTTTGCTTTGAATGAATTTCATCAAGCGTGTGTTTTCGCTTTTTTGTAAGCATTGCCGTGCGTTTGTCTGCCGTATCTTCAGCTGAAAGCGTCGGCGGCGTAACGAGCAAAAGCTGTGCCGATTTTGTTATATTCTCCTTCTGCGCCGCCATTAAAAAATATTTCAGAGGCCGCAACTCCATATATCGCACTCCGTTTAACATATGTATTATATCAAACCGAAAATGCGCTGTCAACGCGGCGGAGCTGTGAACCGCCGGCGGCGCCGAATTTAAAAAAAGCAAAAAAAATTTGAAATAAGGGTTGACAAAAGCGGTTATTGGTGGTATTATTGTATTAATCAATCAACACAATAACACAGCAGTACAAAAACGGAAAGGAGAGAGCGGCGATGAAATGGAAATTTGACAACGACAGACCGATATATTTGCAGATTGTGGAGCAGTTTAAGCAATTTATACTCTCGGGCGAGGCGGAGCCGGGTGAAAAGCTTATGCCCGTGCGTGAGCTTGCGGCCGACGCCGGAGTGAACCCGAACACCATGCAGAGGGCGCTTGCGGAGCTGGAGCGAGACGGTCTGATGTACACCAACCGCACGAGCGGCAGATACATCACCGACGACAAGGCGGTAATAGACAGGCTCAAGAAGGAATTTGCCCGAAAAAAGCTTGAGGGCTTTTTGGGCGACATGAGCCGCATCGGTCTCGGCGTTGACGAAACGATTGAACTTTTGAGAGAATACGGGGGTAGAAAAAATGGGTGACATGATATTTGAATGTAAGAATTTATGCAAGAGCTACGGCAAGAAGCCGGCGCTGAACAATGTCAGCTTTTCGCTGGAGAGGAGCAGAATAGTCGGCTTGCTCGGTCCAAACGGCAGCGGCAAGACTACGCTTATAAAAATAGCAAACGAGCTGCTTGAGCCGACAGACGGCGAGCTGCTCATCTGCGGCGCCAAGCCGGGCGTGGGCACGAAGAGCCGTGTGTCATATCTGCCGGATTGCGTGGCGCTGCCGGATTGGATGAGGGTGAGCGAGCTTGTGAGGTTTTACGCGCAGTTCTATGCCGATTTTTCGTCAAATAAGGCGGAAAAGATGCTTGATAATCTCGGAGTGGAGAAGGACGCAAGGCTGAAAACTCTCTCCAAGGGAAACAAGGAGAAGGTGCAGCTTATACTGACAATGAGCCGCGACGCGGACGTGTATCTGCTCGATGAGCCTATGGGCGGAGTTGACCCGGCAACGAGGGATTATATACTCAACACAATAATTTCAAATTACAGCGAAAAATCGACCGTGGTTATATCAACACATCTCATAGCGGATGTTGAAAAGGTGCTTGACGATGTGATATTTATAAACAAAGGGGAAATAGCGCTGCAAAGCTCGGTTGATGAAATAAGGAATGCCAAGGGCATGAGCGTGGATGAACTTTTCAGGGAGGTATTCAAATGTTAGGAAAACTTATGAAATATGAATTTAAGGCAAGCGGCAGGGTGCTTTTGCCAATATATGCCGCGGTGGCGGTGACGGCAATACTGTCGGGAATTGCCGCAAAGGTAGTGGATTATTCATTCGCCGATATCGGCTTTTTGCGTCTGCTCGCCGTTATCATCATGGTTGTGTACGGGGTTTTGATGGTTGCCTCGTGCGTGGTCGGCTACATCATTGCAATAATCCGCTTCAAGAAAAATCTGTTCGACAGCGAGGGTTACCTGATGCACACGCTGCCCATAAATCCGGAAACGCACATTTTTTCAAAGCTCATCGTGGCGTGCGTTTATGAGATACTCGGCGTGGTGATTGCTCTCTTGTCGCTGCTTCTCGTCGCTCTGCCGGGCGTGGCGTTTGTCAACTTCGATATTGCGGATATGCTCTATCAGCTTAAGCAGATTTTCGCAATGTACGGCGACGCCATAGTTCTCTACACTGTTGAGGGAATCATATTGGGCTTTGTAGGGCTGTTGTTTTCAAACCTCATTATCTATGCGGCAATAAGCATAGGTCACAGCACAAATGCACACAAGGTTCGCAATTCTTTCGGAGCATACATCGCACTGTACATAGCGGTGCAGATTATTAATTCCGCGGGCTTGGTGAGCACACCGCTCCGCCTGCTTATGGACAATGCCAACAGCGGCGGCATATACGGCGCTTCGCCGTTTATGATAGTGCTTACGCTGGTGAACCTGGCGTATGCGGCAGTGTTCTTCTTCATCACAAGGTATTTCATGAAGAATAAATTGAATCTGCAATAAAAGCAAAAGAATAAGGGCAGCCGGTTTCGGCTGCCCTTGTTTTTTGCTTATTACGCGTTTCTTGTATAGTTCGGCGCTTCTTTTGTGATGGATATGTCATGCGGATGGCTCTCGCGCAGACCTGCTGCGGTCATCTTTACAAATTTGCCGCGCTCTTTGAGCTCGGGTATTGTCTCCGTGCCGCAGTAACCCATGGAGGATCTCAATCCGCCGATGAGCTGGAACACCGTGTCGGAAAGTGCGCCCTTGTAGGGTACACGGCCCTCTACACCCTCGGGAACAAGCTTCTTTGAACCTGTCTGGAAATATCTGTCCTTAGAGCCCTTTTCCATTGCGGCGATAGAGCCCATGCCGCGGTATACCTTGTATTTTCTGCCTTCATATATCTCGGTGTCTCCGGGGCTTTCCTCGCAGCCCGCAAAGATGCTGCCCATCATGATGACGTCCGCGCCTGCGGCGATGGCCTTAGGCAAATCACCGGAATATTTTATTCCGCCGTCCGCGATGACCGGCACACCGTACTGCTTAGCCACTTCGTAAACCATGCTGATTGCCGTAATCTGCGGCACACCCACGCCGGCAACGATTCTTGTGGTGCATATGGAGCCGGGGCCTATGCCGACCTTGACTGCGTCCGCGCCTGCTTCGATAAGCTCCTTTGCCGCCTCGCCCGTTGCGATGTTTCCTGCAATTACGGGAACATTCGGGTAGTGCTCCTTAACGAGTTTAAGGCATTTAATGATGTTCTCGGAGTGACCGTGAGCGGAATCAAGCACGAGCACGTCAACCTTGGCTTTAACCAGTGCATCAACCCTATCGAGCACATCGGCGGTGATGCCGATTGCCGCGCCAACGAGGAGTCTGCCGTTTTCGTCTTTTGCGGCGTTGGGGTATTTAACCGATTTTTCAATGTCCTTTATGGTGATGAGACCTCTCAGCTCGCCGTTTTCGTCAACTATCGGCAACTTTTCTATTTTGTGCCTGCGCAGTATCTCGGTAGCCTCCTCAAGGCTTGTGCCGACGGGCGCGGTGATGAGGTTTTCGTATGTCATTGCCTCTTTAATCTTTTTTGTATAGTCTGTCTCAAACTTGAGGTCTCTGTTTGTGATTATGCCGACAAGCTTTTTGCCCTCGGTAATCGGCACGCCGGAGATCCTGAATTTGCCCATCAGCTCATCGGCATCCTTGAGCGTGTGCTCGGGGGAGAGGAAAAACGGGTCTGTGATTACGCCGTGCTCTGAACGCTTAACCTTGTCAACCTCCGTTGCCTGCTGCTCTATTGTCATGTTCTTGTGGATAACGCCTATGCCGCCCTCTCTTGCCATAGCTATGGCAAGTGCGGATTCCGTAACGGTGTCCATTGCGGAGCTCATCATGGGTATGTTGAGCTTGATTTTTTTCGTAAGCTGCGTTTCAAGGTTAATTTGGTTCGGAAGCACATCGGATTTCTGCGGTATAAGCAGCACATCGTCAAATGTAAGACCTTCGCAAACAATTTTTCCGTCCATATTCTTATCTCCTTTTCCTTTTATCGTTTCTCTTATATTTAATATTTCTATTATACAAAAAACATCAAATAATGTCAATCGCAAAATTAACAAAAAATTATGGGGCATGACATCACATATTTGATATCATGCCCCAAACGGGTCACTGAATTATTCTTCTTGCAAAGCGGAATCTGCCGTTGTAGCTGCCGCCCGACAGCGGAGCTATGCATACGCTGTATCCTGTTCTGGGCGAATGGATAAACTGACCGTCGCCGATGTATATGCCCACATGGGATATCGAGCCCGAGCCGAAGCACACTATGTCGCCCGGCATGAGGTTCTCATATGCCACATACGTGCCCTCGTTTGCCTGGGTGTATGATGTGCGCGAGAGCGATATGCCTATCTGACCGTACACATATTTGACGAAGCCTGAGCAGTCAAATCCGCTCGGAGTTGAGCCGCCGTATACATAGGGAGTGCCGATATAACTTTTTGCCACCTCTATGAGCTGTGCAATCTGCGCGTCTCTTTCCTGCTGAGCCGCAAGCTCCTGCTCGGCTTTTTCCTGTGCTTCTTTTTCTTCTTTAATCTTTACATAGTCGCCGAATATGTATCCGACCTGATCCATAAAGTCTATTTTATACCACGAACCGACCTGCTCCGAGAGAGCAACGCTTGAGCCGTAGGGCAAAAGTCCCAGTGAAGCGGATTCCGTTGTCGGCTGTGTGCGCACATTAAGTGCGTCTGCCGTAATCGTGCCTGTCTTATTGTCTGCGCTTGCTGATGTTGTAAACAACGATACGGCAACAGCTGTCGCTGCGATAAATCTTGCTGTTCTTTTCATTTACAATCCTCCGATTTTTGAATAAATCTGCGCTGAAAAACAGATATGTTTTTGTACTACGAAAACTATTGTAACATATTTTTTGGAGTTTGTCAAATAATTTTAACATTTTCTTAACAAAATTATTTGTTCGCTGCGCTTTGAGCTCCGGCAGTCACTCAAAGCGTTTTGCGGCAAAAGCCACATAAATACTGACTTTTTTAAAGATTAAATTCTTGAATTTTGTCCGAAAATTCCGCAAAATAAATTTTTTTGAGAATGAAATCGCAAAAAATCGTCTTAAATGTTACGAAATGTTACAATTTAAGACGATTTTTTGACTAATATTTTTTAACTTTTATAATGGCGTCCGTCACAGTACCTATGAGTTTTATGCCGCTGTCATAAATGCTTGTTTGTATCATTTGGTTTTTATCGCCGAAGCCGTTTGACATGAGGGTCATCATCGGGCCGTCGCATATGCAGCTGCGCACGATAATCCTCTTTTCATTCATGTCTGCCGCAAGCGCTATGTCGCGGTTGGACGGAGCAAGGCTTGTGTCGGCTATGACATATGTGCCGGCGGGCAGGCCCTCGTTTGCCATGGAGTTGTCGTCAAGCTTGGTACACAGCAGCGCCGAAGTGTCGGAGCGCACATCCGACGGCGCGGTCATGTAACCGTCGCGGATTACCGGATCGCGGCTGACGATGCCTGCGATGTTTGTGATTTTGTAAAAAGGTATTATGTTTGAAGCAACGCTCTGCTGAACAAGGTGCTCATCAAGCTCCGCACCCGAGCCGAACACCGATTCGTCAACTCCGAGCGCCGCGGCTATACTTTTTATCCTCGATGGATTCGGGACGCTGTAAGCCGTTTCGTAGTTGGCTATGGTTGTCGGCCCTACGCCGATTTTTGCGGCAAGCTCCGCCTGAGTCATGCCCAGCTGCTCGCGGAATTTTTTGATTCTGTTGCCTATGATACTGTCGTCCATTTATGTTGCCTCCTGCAATGCTTGTTGCGGTTCGGTCTGTCCGAAAATCCTAACCATTGACTATTCTACCACATCCCTGCGCAAAAAACAATAGTAACATTGCAGCTGCCGATGACATATTATACAATAAATCAGATTTGAGGCCGATTGCGGTCGCCTCGGCTCTGAGAGATATATTTTTCGGAGGTGTGGAAGTTATGTTCGGTAATAATAACTGCTGCAGTGAAATGTTTGGTTCTAATGACGGCATCCTGTTTTTCATCCTTGTGTTCCTTCTTTTGTTTGGATGCTGCGGAAACGGCGGCAACGGTGACGGCTGCTGCAATAACTGATTAAATTCCGGGAGGTAAAGGTTATGTTTAATTTGTTTGGCAATAACGGCTGCTGCAACGGCGAGAGCAGCACAATACTCTGGTTCATAATTCTTGTTATTCTTCTTTTTATGAATAACGACAACGGCGGCTGCGGCTGTGACAATAACTGCTGCTGATACGGAGGTTATATAAATGGGAGATTACTGCAATCCTTGCAACCCCTGCAATCCGTGCGGAAATAACGGCGGCGGATGGCTTGACGGCTACGGCATATGGATAATCATCGCTATCATTGTTATCATATGGCTCTTCGGCGCCAACAATAATAATGAATGTTGCTAAATTAACTTAGAAGAATGCCGCGCGGCAAAATTCGGCGGCAAAAGTGAAGCAATGCACGGATGAGCCCGTGCCCTGCCGTCGCAAAAAGGTGTGCGAAAATGCCTTTTTTGCGGCGGCTTATTTTAAGCGGAATTAAAAATATGCGAAAAAAACATATTATTGTTCAAAAAAGCTTGACATTTGTCTTAAGTTATGATAAAATTTTCTTGCTGATGAAAAGGTCTTTTTTTTTGCGCACATTTTTTGCGCTGCCTTTTCAGAAATCGGTACGGAAAAATCTAAGGAGGTGCCCACAATGAGGACAAAAATCACATTGGCGTGCAGTAAGTGCAAACAGAGAAACTACAATACTATGAAGAATAAGAAAAACGACCCCGATAGAATTGAAATGAAGAAATACTGTCGCTTCTGCAGAGAGCATACAATGCACAAGGAAACAAAGTAATTGAAAGAGTAATTTCGTTTTTGTCGAAAGCGCCGGCGTCGGCGCGTAAATGAGAAACGGTGCGCCGCACCGATTCCTGATTATTAGTGAGGTGACAGACGGTGGCAGAAGTTGCAGAAAAGAAAAAAGGCGGAAATAAATTCGTTAAGTTTTTCAAAGAAGTTAAATCCGAGATGAAAAAGGTTGTGTGGCCCTCGAGAAGGCAGGTTGTCAACAACACTCTCATTGTTATAGCGTCGGTTCTTATCGTCGGCGTTGTAATCTGGCTGCTCGATTTGGTGTTCCAGTACGGTCTGTATCAGTTTATTAAATAAGACATCTGTCTTTGCGAAGTTTTTTCTTTCGCGTGTAAACTGTACGGATATTTACCAGAAAGGGAGGCCGGAGATATGGGCTCGGACAGCATAAGCAAAAATGCTAAATGGTATGTTGTGCATACCTATTCCGGATATGAAAATAAGGTTAAGACAAATCTTGAAAAGATTATCGATAACAGAAGTCTCCATGATTATATAGTAGATATCAAGGTTCCGACCGAGGATGTTGTGGAAACCAAGGGTGACGAGAAAAAGACCGTCACAAGAAAGATATTCCCGGGCTATGTGCTCATCAAGATGGTTATGACGGATGACACATGGTACATCATCAGAAACACAACCGGCGTTACCGGTTTTGTGGGCCCCGGTTCAAAGCCGGTTCCGCTCTCTGAGGATGAGGTTGAGGCTTTGGGCGTAGATGTCAGAGAGATTGTTGCCGATTACGATATCGGAGATAATGTCAGAATCATATCCGGTGCCTTCGTGGACCGCATAGGTATTGTCGAAGGCATAGACAAACCGAACCGCAAGGTTAATGTCGGCATAGTAATGTTCGGCAGAAAAACGGTGCTTGAGCTTGACATCAACCATGTTGAGTCAATATAACGCTCAGTTGATTTGTTATATATCCCGTTTGGCAGACGGGGGGACAAGCTTCTTCATCTGCCGCGGCAAGGGTTATATATAGAGTGGGAGGATGCGTTTGCATTCCGCTTGTTTACCACATTGTTTTAAGGGAGGTGTTCTTAAATGGCACAGAAAGTAACAGGTTTTATTAAGCTTCAGATTGAAGCGGGCAAAGCCACACCGGCACCGCCGGTAGGTCCGGCTCTGGGTCAGCATGGTGTCAACATCATGCAGTTCTGCAAAGAGTTCAACGAAAAAACATCGAAGGATGCAGGTCTTGTAATTCCGGTTGTAATCACCGTATATCAGGACAGGTCTTTCAGTTTTATTACAAAAACTCCGCCGGCAGCTGTATTGCTTAAAAAAGCGTGCAAAATCGAAAGCGGTTCGGGCGTTCCGAACAAAACTAAGGTCGCTACTATCGGCAAGGATGCTCTCAAGCAGATTGCTGAGCAGAAAATGCCCGACCTTAACGCAGCAAGTATCGAATCTGCCATGAGCATGATTGCCGGTACAGCAAGAAGCATGGGAATCGTTGTCGAGGACTAATGCTTGTAGTCAGTGGGAGGAATTTTAATTTTTTGCAAAATTCCGATTAACCACAGAAGGAGGAAACAAAATGCATAGAGGTAAGAAATATTTGGAGGGCGCAAAGCTTATAGAGAAATCCAAGGCTTACGACCCGGCAGAGGCTTTTGACCTTGTAGTAAAGGCTGCAAAAGCTAAATTTGACGAGACAGTCGAGGCTCACATCAGACTCGGCGTTGACTCAAGACACGCCGACCAGCAGGTTAGAGGCGCAGTCGTACTCCCTAACGGAACAGGCAAGAAAATCAGAATGCTTGTTTTTGCAAAGGGCGACAATGTAAACATTGCACTTGAAAACGGCGCAGACTACGCAGGCGGCGAGGAGCTTGTAGATAAGATTAAAAACGAAAACTGGTTTGAATTTGATGTTGTTGTTGCAACACCCGATATGATGGGCGTTGTCGGCAGAATCGGTAGAGTGCTCGGTCCTAAGGGACTCATGCCTAACCCGAAGGCAGGCACCGTAACACCCGATGTTGCAAAGGCTGTTAAAGACATCAAAGCAGGTAAAATCGAGTACCGCCTCGATAAGACAAACATTATCCATTGTCCTATCGGCAAGGTTTCGTTTGGCCCCGAAAAGCTCAACGAGAACTTCACAACCCTTATGTCAGCCATCATCAAGGCTAAGCCGGCTGCCGCAAAGGGTCAGTATCTTAAGAGCGTGTGCGTAACATCTACAATGGGCCCCGGAGTTAAAATCAATTCCTTAAAACTTACTGACTAAAAAAGTATTGACAAGCACTCTTGTTTGTGATATAATTTTTGTTAGTGTCCCGAGACAGTAGGTACAAAAGTAAATCCTACCGAGGAGCGATAGTACTTAGTTTATTATGGGTTTCTCGCGTCTTGGGTGAGGAACCCTTTATTTTTGGTTTTTTGAAATTTTATGGGAGGTGAAACTATGCCAAACGCAAATGTATTGGAACAGAAAAAAGCTGCAGTTGCAGAACTCGTGGAAAAGCTCAAATCCGCTCAGGCAGGTGTTGTGGTTGATTACAGAGGTCTCACTGTTGAAGAAGATACCAAGCTTCGTGCAAAATTCAGAGAAGCAGGCGTTGAGTACAAGGTTATCAAAAACACTCTTACAAGATTTGCAATTAAGGAAGTAGGCTTTGACGCTATGGATGAACAGCTCAACGGCCCTACATCCCTCGCAATGAGTGCGGATGACCCGGTTGCTCCGGCAAAGATTATTTCTGATTTTGCAAAAGAGAATGAAAACATCAAAATCAAGGCAGGTTTCCTGGACGGTAAGGTAATTTCTCTCGACGAGATT
>ULVN01127796.1_pt1 | contig 14162 bp, 7 predicted proteins | sample 1959491 | NCBI WGS metagenome assembly ULVN01 (sample SAMEA4835787, study PRJEB28245) | human gut metagenome | biome: gut microbiome; material: fecal sample | place: Denmark | collected 2008 | reverse complement strand
GGGCCGCCGGAGCCTGCTGCTGTGCCTGCTGCTGTTGCTGCTGTCCCATGGCAAACAGGTTCTGTGCGTTCATGCCGCCGCCGGCATTCATGGCCATGCCCATGCCCATAAAGCCGGTCATAGCGCCTGCCTGGTTGCCTGCCGCCGTCTTCATGGCATCCGCCTGTGCGCCCACCAGCGTGGCTGCCGCCATGGTGGGATCCCGCATGATGGCCGTGCGCTGGGCCTGCTTGATCATCTCCGCATCCTCTTCCGGCAGCGTGACCGAACCCAGGGCAATGCTGACTACCTTCAGACCGCGCAGCTCGCCCCACTTGGCAGAGAGCGCCACATTCATGGCATCCTCCAGATCGGTATTGTGGCTGACGATCTGATTCGGGCGCAGCTCCAGGTCGGACAGCTTACCGAAGGCCGGCTGCAAAGCGCTGACAAACTCGGTTTTCAGCTGGCTATCCAGCTCGTCCCGGGTATACTCCTTCTCCACATTTCCGCAGACATTGGTGTAAAAGAGCAGAGGGTCTGCGATCTTATACGAATAAACACCGGAGCAGCGCACCGAAACGTCCACATCCAAACCGATCTTGGAATCCACCACACGGAAGGGGATGGGATTCGGCGTGCCGAATTTGTTGTCAATAAGCTCCTTGGTGTTGAAATAGTACACCCGCTGATCCTTGCCGGTGTCGCCGCCGTAGGTAAAGCGCTTGCCGATGGTCTGGAAGGTGGCGCGGACGCTGTCCCCCAGATTGCCGGAGAAGATGGAGGGCTCCGTGGAGGTGTCGTATGTAAATTCGCCAGGCTCGGCGCAGATCTCCACCACCTTGCCCTGCTCCACAATGATCATGCACTGCCCGTCGGCCACGGCAATACCGGAGCCGTTGGAAATAATGTTGTCGCTCCCCTTCGTATTGGAGGACCTGCCGCTGACGCGCTTTTGTCCCTTGGTGACCAGCACCTCCTTGGGCATAGACTCGCAGTAGAAAAATTCCTTCCACTGGTCGGCAAGAGTGCCACCCAATGCACCGATACCCGCTTTAATAAGTCCCATAATAAAAGCTCCTTTCCAATTGTGAGAATGATCCATATACTTTTCCGACCGGAGCCGGCAGATCACTTCTTTTTTCCGTGGACCCCCACGGAATATGAATGATTGTTCTCCCCTTGATTTTATTGCCGCCCGACAGTAGACCACGTATCGCTTATGGCATCGTAGCTATAGACGAGATTGTCGCACACGCCGTAATAACGTTCTCTGACAAACTGCTCCTCGCTGTCGGTTCCCAGGGCAAACAGCAGGCAGGGGCGCCCCTCGATCCACTGGGTATTTCCGGTATACATAACCTTCATTCCCTGCATGACCGCCTGCTTTACCTCGTCCGTTTCCAGAAGAATCTCTGTTGCGATTTGAATGGATCGCTCATCGGGCACTTCCTCGTATGTTGAGAAATCGTACACCCCTGCAATCTCCTGCAGGTGCCCGTTTTCCATGGACAGCGACGGGCGGAAGAGAATGGCCCCGCCGCCGTCAGTAGCGGCAATCAGCACATTGGAGTATATCTCGCTGAGGTTGCACCGCAGCAACAGCGGCTCGCCGGGCTCCCCCACGTGGAGGGGATTGTTCCTGTCGTCGGCATACTCGCCGTCTTCGGTCATCATGGATGGGTACACGATTATCGTTCCCTTGTCATGCGGCGGTATAATTGCATACAGCTCCTGTCCCTCAGCCATGTAAAGCGGCGCACGGGACAGGCTGGGATATTCCTTTCCCGTTTCGCTGCCCGCAACATAGGCGCGCAGGTCCACCTCAGAGCTCTCGCTGTCCACATAGCCGATAAAGGCGACGGCGACTGCGCTGCCGCTCTGTGAGATTTTCTTTTGCAGCGCCGCAAAAGCGGCCTCCTCTGTGTTTTTATCATCCGGATCCTTCGCGGTGTTGCCCCCGGGGATCGTGCCCCCGCCTGGGATAGAAGGGTTTTTTTCGGGTGAAGCCGAACATCCGCACAAAGAGCAAATGAATAACATTGCTGTGCAAAACAGCAGCACAATTCTTTTCATATGGACCTCCTCTTTCTTATTCCGAAGTATTCCTGTGGCACAATGCATCCCTGCCTGGTTTCCATAGATACGCCCTGAATGAAATTCTCACCCTTCCGAAAGACGATGCGTTTTTTATCTGTTCATCGCCTTTCGGAAAGGGGCTTTTACAAGCCCTTTCCAAATAGTAAGGTGCGGTGGTACAGATAGCTTTATCTTCCTAAGCCTCGGTCCCTGCCCTATGCAGGCATAGGGCAGGAGCTGAGGTGTTGAAGCAAACTCAATCAGACTACCAAAGCAAAGACTTTCCCTTCACATGAAGGTTCGCTCTGTTGACGTCGCTGATCGTGATCTTGCCGTCGCCGTTGATGTCTGCGCAGGCAAATTCATACAGAGTCAATTTACTCTTTCCCTTTGCATGAAGGTTTGCTCTGTTGACATCGCCGATCGTGACCTTGCCGTCGCCGTTGATGTCCCCCTTCAGGTGTATTTTCACATTCTGCGTCACCGCTTCTCCGCCCACTGTAATCGTATACTCCCGGGTGACATGATTTTTCTTCAGCACCCGCATGGTGTAGGTACCGGAAGCGATCCCGGAAATCGTGTAGGAGGCGGTATATTGATTCCCCTCCTTCGTTCCGCTGGAGACCGTGGTTTCATACGCAGGCTCTGAGTGTCCCTGCTGAATGAGCTGAATGGTCACCTTATCGGAAGCGGAATTAAAGCTCTTCACCGTGCCGCTGACGGAGCCGCGGGCGTTGGGGTCAACCACCTTATAGGATTCATACACCTGCCAGACATGCCCGTCTGTATTGTCTTCATATTCCATCCATGCGTTTACGCTCTTACCGTTCACCTTGAAATCTTTCCAATTTTTCGGGTATACATAGCCCATTTCTTCGCCGCCCTCAAATCCGATACGAAGATTGAGGAAATACGATTTTCCAACCTCAAATTTGTCAAATTTCCTCATTGGTTTGTGATCGGGTCCCAGCCATTGCATCGACAGCACCTTCATATTATACGGCAGGCTTGTCGGTTTTTCATAGTCGGCAAAGGCAGCGGGGCAGTCCCCCGCCTTAGGCTCCTGTACGCGGATATCGGTCCCGTATTTCACTCCCTCGCTGTTCGGCTCCAACAGTTGAGAGACCCGGTATTTCCGTCCTATCGGTGAATAGTCGTACCAATCGCCCTTATAGACTGTGCTGTATGTTTCCGCAGAGTCGAATATCCCGTTGGCTCTGTAGCCTGCGGGCTGGATCACCTTTACCGAAGCATTCTCAGGGAGATAATACCCAACCCCCGGCTTTACGTCGAAGTAGACATAACACGTATCGCCTTCACGCAATTGACCGGCCTCTACGCCGTAAGCGCCATAGGCGACATCGTATACCACCGTATTTTTGAAGGTATACTTTTTCGGTTCATTCGATACGATCTCCGTAAACCCGGCGTCAATGCCGAGACGGAAATTCTTGAGCGTACCGCGCACATCCGTCAGCTTCCGCTGTGCCACAAGGTTGACAGTGAGGGCTTTTTCTCCATAGGTGAATGACCTCCTTGTAACCTTTGTATGCTGCACATTCAGAGTAACTCCGTTGTCTGCCGTCGCAGTCGAATCGGCAAGCTCATATCCGTGCCGTGCGTTTATCCAGAAGTACATAATATACGCATCCTCATCGGCCAGATATCTCCACTCGGAGGGGATACCAGTTGAATATGACTTGTCGGTATAGCATTTCGCCAATGTATCCGGATGCAGGGAGATCTTGTGGGTGGCGTTGGTTGCTTCGGTAAATTCGCCCCCCGCCTGCAGAAGCTGAACACTATATATGTATTGCTTGCCGCTGACCGCTTCGTTCATCTGCACATCAAATTCGATGTGTGTCTGATAAAGGACACTCTCTTCTGTCTTCGGCTTACCATAGTCAGTATTTGCCGACGGCCAGCAGGCCCAGTAGAACTCTACACTGTGTTTTCCGGTGCGGTCCACATAAAAATCAAGTGTATAGGGTTCTCCTTCATAGCCCTCTTGCTGACCCGGCTTGCACAGGAGGCCGTAGAAATCGAACCTGACTCTGCCTGCATCCCTCAGCTTTTGCATCCACTGGGGCATATACACAATATCCGCAGACATCTCATAGCCCAGGCCGGCCTTCAGGCCCCGCACCGTCTGACCCCCCTTCACCTCCTGCAAGTTGAGGTTGAAGCGTATCTGCGGCATGTAGTCTCTGCGATCCATGGTGAGAGTATAGCCGCTGTTGGTTCTTCCGGCTATATACCATTCCCTGCCGATCTTACCGATGCTCCTGTAATACTTAAACACCTTCGCCGGGTCGGTTTCGCCGTTGTTGCCGAATAAGATCCATCCGCCGGAGCCCCGCTGCACATAGACATTCAGGCTCTTTGCGTTGACGAGCTTGAAGTTGTTCATATGGCAGCTCCAAGCGGCGGCGTTGGTCCGGGGATTTTTGATAGAAAGGGAAACATCCCTGGTGGTGTCGATGGTGAGTGTGATCGTCTGGATCAGGGAACTCACATCTCTGTGGCTGTTGCCGCAGACAATATTCAGTGCAGCATCCTCCAGAACCGATGTGTTTTTCGCCACGATGGCATAGTCGGGGCTGGTTTTCCTGGGGGCACTCGTCGTGACGATACCCAGCTCCCCGTTTCCGCACAGCTCAAAGCTGCCGCAGCCGTTCAAGCTTCCCTCCGACTGGGCCAGATCGATCACCGCGCCGGTTGCACCGTTTTGGGGACAGTAGGCGGTCTTGTTCTTATACCGGGTGCTGTGGTTGAAGGTGACATTGACGCCGTCGGTCACCATCAGCTTCAGATCAACGCCGGGGGCATACAGGGCGGATAGCTTCAGATTGTCGAACAGAACCAGCATCAGAGACCTTCCCTCAAGCCCCGAAAGATCCAGGAAATCATTCTCATAACGTGTCCAATACATAAGAATGCCGTTATCGTATGACACGACCCGCTGAAGATTTGTATCGCTCTTATAGCCTTCGAGTAATCTCTCGTTATATATGCAATCCTCCGGGTCTATAATGACCGAACGGCTCACCACCCTGCCGTTTTTATAGAAAAAATAGACGTGACCGTAGATTATCTCCGTTCCCTCGACCAAATTGGTTAGCGCGGGATACGACGAAGAAGAGGCCCGCGCTGCGCCCCGATTGGCACCGGTCGTCTCCTCGCCGCCGCTTTCAGCGCCCACCGACAGCACAGAAAGCGGCAGCAAGCCCACCAGCATGATCAGCGCCAGCAAAAAGCTGAGCCATCGATTTCGTTTACTTGTTTTCATCTCTTTTCCTCCTTTACAAAGTCCAGATGGTTTTTGAAGCCGAGCACCTTAGCGGATTGCTGTATAACATTACCTTTCCAAAGAAAACCAACTGCTTGATTTTCTTTGGAAAAGCGAAAGGGCGGAGGCGGATGGCTTCCGTCCCGCCCTTTGCTTCAATCCTTTAGCACGATTTTTCGGTTAGGTGGTTTATCTGCTCCTTCTGCGGGAATACAGGGCTGCTCCCATCAGAGCCGCACCGGATACGATCGCCATCGCGATGCTGAAAGCGATCATGCTGCCGTCGCCGGTCTTGGGGGTTTCCGGCGCGGGAGGCGTCACCGGCTTCTCGGGGGGTTCCGGCGCAGGAGGCGTCACCGGCTTCTTGGCGCTATAGCTGTTGGTGAAGCCGATTTCCTCCATGGGATTGTTGTATTCCAGCTCGCCCTTCTCGTCGAACTTGAAGAAGGCCCAGCCCCGAACGCTGTCATAGCTGTCGACAAACAGAGGCATGGCGTAGAAGATGCTCTCATCGTAAGTCCAGCCCGCAGCATTGCCCTTGACCTGGTGGATAACGAAGCCCTCGGACAGATTGCCGGCCTGATCCTTACTGATGGAGAAAATGAACTTACCCTCATAGGTCTTTTCGCCATTGGTCTCCACGGTATCCTGCACCAGCGTATAGACGGTGGGGGCGCCGAATCTGTCAATAGCGAACTTGAAGGTCTTCTGGCCGGGATCCATTTCGCCGGTCTTCTTCACAGTGAGCTTGAAGGGGACCTCAACGCGAATGCTGCCGTTCTCCCGCTGGGGCTCAAGCACACGGCCGCAGTCGGTGCACTTCACAGCGTAATCGTAGGTCGCTCCGCCCTCATGATCGGGCGTATGGGGCTGCACTGCATCATAGGCATCGTGATACTGGCACTTGTGGGCGTGACCGGTCTCCCCGCAATCGACCCATTCACTGCCGTAAACATGAGCGCCCTGCTTGCCGTTATAGAACTTATCCGCAGCGGCGGCATCATCCTTGGCGCTGTGGGTTGCGTCATTGGCGCAGGTGTACCAATAGGTGTCAAACTCGCGGCAATCTGCAGCGGTGGATCTTCTGTGAGCTTCATCGCTGTTTTGCACGGTGTAGCTATGACCCGTCTTGGGAATCACCACACTGCTGTGGTCGGTGATTTCCGTGGCGGCGGCAGCATCCTCGAAGAGCTTGCCGCAGGTGCACCGGTAGTACTCCTTGTTGCCGTCAGTGGTGCAGGTAGCGTCCACCTTGTCCACCTTGGTCAGATGGTCGGCATGGACATGGCCCGTTGCAGCCTGCATCACAAATCCGCATTCTGTGCAGGTCTGCGGCGTGGTTTCCGTTGCGGCAGGGCCTGCCGTGTGAGGCATTACGGTATCATGGTGCGCCGCGTTGCGGCTGCAGACATGGGCGTGGCCGTCGGCCTCCTTGTATCCCCACTCAGAAGTGTTGAAATCATGATCGTCGTTGGTGGCCCTGTACGGGATCCCGGTAAGGGGATTATCGCTCATGTCAAACAGCTTGCCGCAGAGATCGCACTTCTTATAAGCGTCCCAGCCCTTCTCGGTGCAGTTCGATTCCTTCTCCGGGAAGAGGGTGAAGGAGTCGTGACCACAGTTTACCGTCACCTTGCAGGTGGCCGTTTTTGTTCCTGCCGTTGCGGTAATGATCGCTTCACCGGGGGCTACGGCGGTCACCTTGCCCGTGGCGGGATCGACAGTAGCAACAGCGGGCTTGTCAGAAGACCATACCACCGTGTCGGTAGAATCGGCCGGCGTGACCGTCGCTTTCAGGCTGTCATCCACTGCACCGACTGTCAGCGTCAGCTCGCTCTTGTTAAGAGAGATACCCGTTGCCGGCTTCGGCGCGGCAGTGACCGTGATGGTCGCAGGGATGCAAGTGGGATTTTTGGTTTCGTAGTTCTCAGTAGAACCGCCGTCCGCTTCAATTTCAAGCAGAGTTACCTCATAATTTCCTGCAGCAGTATCGTTATCCACTGTGCACTGAAATTTCATCACTGCGATCTTATCTGTCCCGGTGAAATCCTCTGCGCCAAATGCGCTCAAGAGCTTATAGGGATCCTGGGTCCAGGCAACTTCGTCCCGGCCAAGTTTCTCCTGGATACCCTCCGTAAGAGCACCGCTATCCACGACGTATGTTAAGCCGGACGGGATGCCAAGTTTGCCCTGGAAACAAGTCATCGTACCTGTTTGCTGTATATAAACGGTAAACGTGACAGTATCCCCGGGGCCTGCTGTTGTTTTGTCAGCTTCGACCGTGAAGGTAAATGTCGACGTCGCAGGCTCTGCTGATACCGGTGCCGCAGTTGCAAACATCGCAAAAATCATGACGAAACTGAGCAGTAGGGATGTGATTCGCTTGTTCATGACCAAGCTCCTCCTTTGAAAATAGATTTGCGGGACATTTCTTACGCACCGCTTCCGAAGTCTCGCTTAGTTCCGAAGAGCGGCGGTGCAGATTGCTCTGCATTTTTTATTCTTAAACCGCAGCTCCTACCCTATATGGCGTATAGGGCAGGCGCATTGGCATTAAGACAAGCCGGTTGGGCTACCACAGAAGAGACTTTCCCTTATTGTGAAGATTCATCTTGTTAACATCACTGGTCGTCACTCTGCCGTCGCCGTTGATGTCTGCACAGGCGAGTTCATACCCAAGCAATATCTTTTTTCCCTTTGCGTGAAGGTTTGCTTGATTGATATCACCGATACTGATTCTGCCGTCGCCGTTGATATCGCCCATCAGATGTATCTTCACATCCTGCGTCACCGCATCGCCGCTCACCGTCACGGTGTACTCCCGGGTGACATGATTCTTCTTCGACACCCGCATGGTATAGGTGCCGGGAGCAACCTCGGGAATGTCGTAGGTGGTGGTGTATTGTCCGGAGCTGTCTTTTGTTCCCCCCGGCACCGATACGGTGTACTTGGGCTCTGCGCTGCCATCGGCAAACAGGGAAACGGTCACATCGCTGCCATCGCGGAAGCTCACCGCCTGACCGTGTACACCCGAAGCAACGGGAACGGAGTATCCTACGGTAAGAGTTGTTCTGTTCCCGTCCTGCGCGCTTATATACGCTTTTGCCCCGTTCACATAAGCATCCAGCTCCTCGTCGTCAGCTATGTAATAGCCCTCTTCGCACTGTAAAATCACGTTTACGTGATATCTTCTGCCTGCGATAAAGGTCATATCAGCCTGAATCCGCTCCCCCGTAGCGGAAGCATACCATGTATAGTTTACAACCGAAACGCCGCCCGGCAGCCCCGCAACCAGATTATTGTTATATATCGGTCTTTCGCCCGCCCACGGAAGTGGCACGCCCAAAGACAGATAGTCATAATGAATCACATCCGGTTCCGGTACCAAATCTATTACGTATGCCTGGGCGGATGCATCATACGGCACTTCAAGATAATTTTCTGCAATGTTGAGATCACTGTACATCCGCAGCTTGACATTCGTGTTGAGATAATAGCGAAATGTGTAATCATACTGCCACGGACCGTTGTGGAATGTCATTCCTTCTTTGCCCGTGCCCACCAGCTTGATCCGATAGGTATAGTCGGGATCGATCACCTCGTTGGGGCTGGTGCTGTAAACAACTCCGTTCTTGACTCGCTGGATCTCCTTTATCTCAAAATCAAAGTAACTGTCCTTCGGCCTGATGTTCACTCCATCGACCACGCTTCCCGCCCGCAGTCCGGTAACGGTACCCCAGGCGTTTTGAATCAGCTCGGAGGGATGGGAGGCCAGGGACACCCCCAGGGACCTTTCATCACTGGCGACCGAAACAGATATACTGTCGCATTCCCGGTTGAGGCCCCGGATCTTGATCTTCGGCGGGCTGTTCTTATCGAATTTATACCCCTCATAGCCGTCCTTGAGATACACGCGGATGAAGCGATAATACTGATCCCCCAAAATCGCGGGAACACTGCCGTTTCCGGTCAGGTCCCAAATATCCTCATGTTCCCAGTAGCCCCGCCTGTCCTCGATGGTATAGGGAGCACTCCCATCCACAGTGAAGGTGCCGCTGGTATAATCCCCCTGCACCAGAGGCTGGCTGATATCCAGATAAATGGTGTCGATAGCCTTCGTCCGATCCACCCACCGTGCCACCTTTGCGCCCTTGTAGCCGGTCGTAACCTGCTTCTTTACGCCGTTGGTCTCCAGCATCAGGTCATATTGCAGCTCCATGGTGGTCAGTGTGTCCACATTGGATTCATTAATGTAGTAAGTCACCGAAAACGGCTCTTTACCTGATTCCGGAACATCGGGATAATGAACCATGCCATACCCTATTTCGTCATCAACGAGCATCCGAATATACCCGGTGGAATATTCGTTGGAATAGCTGTAACCCAGCACACGCAGCATGGGAGAAATCGGATACATCACGAAACTCACCCGATGCTCCTGCTCTGCGGTGGTATCCACCTGGGGTGCGCTGAAGCCTCGCTCTCCGCAGGCCATGGGCTCGCCGTCCAGCAGAACCTCCTTCACGCCGTAGGCGTTGGAGATCACCTTGGCTATGCTGCCCTGCACGCCGAACGACGTACCCTGGAAAATCATGATCGGCCCGCCGTTTTCAACCCACTGGCGCATATTGCCCCGCACATACCAGTTTCCGTCGTGCACATCGGTGAAGACTGCGCCGTTTTCACTGATAAGGTGCGGTATTAGATCATCCATCATACTCAGTGCATCATCGAAAGTCGCGCCCGGAATATCGTTATAAAGTAACCGGTAATCCCAGTCTCTGTCATAAAAACTTTGCAACTTCCCGCTTAGCACCAGGCGGCACTGGTCCAGCTTATCGGTGGTGCGCATGAAATATGCATCGTTGATCTGCATGGTCAGATGGTCAAGATGGCTGGCATACACATCCCCAACCAATACCTGGGCGATGGATTGCCGGAAAAAGCCGCCGTTTACCACCAGCTCATACTTTCCCCGGTTCTCCGGTGTGGGGGTGCTGTGCAGAACCACCCGGTCGAAGGTACCTCCGTTGATGGTGACGCTGCCGCCTGCTTCTCCCCGAATGGCCTGCAGGCGACGGGAAAGATACCGCTCCTCCCTCTCGCCCCCGGGACTGGTCACCTGCGTCAGCACCTCGCCGCCGTTAAAGATCGCCGTACCGGATACACCGATGGCGCACTTCAGATACTGATTATCATTGGAGGGACACAGCATCTTGACTGTACCGCTCTCCATAACCAGCGTACCTTCACTCACATTGATAAACTCATAGTAGAATTCCTGATTAAACTCGCCGATCAGGGCGCCGCCCCCCACGCTGTCGCGGATGGTCAGCCGGGCATCCTTATCACATATATTGATCAGATACCCCTGCGCAACCTCCGAATAGTATTTCGCATACGCATTGACGGTGTGTCCGTTCAGATCCAGCACCTTGTCCATGGCCATCGACATGAAGATGATGTTGTCCTGATGCAGACCGGTGTGTCCGTTCAGAGACTTTGTTTCGATGTCCTTAACCACCTTCACCACCGAGCAATTTGTCGTGTATTCCAGCGCTTTTTTTAGCTCCGCCCAGGTAGAAACCTCCACCGTGCCATCTGCTGCATCGGCCGTCACCGGGAAGAAGGGCACTGCTGATACGAGCATCATCACTGCCAGCAGAAGGCTAAGCCATTTTCTTTTTTTCATTGTGCTTCACCTCACCTTTCTTATGTCGTCCTTACATCGCGTAAATCTGATCCATCAGGTATTCAGCGGTCATCGACCCGTAGAAAAACTGGTCGATGATACCATTTTTCTTGGCCTCCCGGATGTCCTTCGCCGCCTGTTTTTCGGTGTTGGAATCCACGATGAGAGCAATTTTGCAATCCGGGCACACCGTCTTTGCCTCATCCCGCAGCTTCATCCTCTCGCAAAGCAGCCACGGAGTATAGGCGGTAACCTCCATTAAAAGGACAAACGGTTTGAACACCCGGCACAGTTCAATGGTATCTCGCGGGGACTCCGCACGAACCACAGCAATGTCGTAATCCGAATTCTTGAAAGCAGTCGCTATGGAATCGGCAAACAGAAAATTCTGCATATCGACCACGATTTTCTTCATCGAACCGTTCCTCCTTTTTTCTGATACATACACCGGATCTGTTCCGTCTTACTTTATGGCTTTATTGTAGCAAGGAACGCCGGCTCTGTCTGTCCTCAAAAGTGAGGACAAATGCCCCTTTAATTGTAAACAAATTGTGAACGAGCGTCTATTTTTCGCAAAAAAATACCCAGCCTTTTGAAAGCTGGGTATTTTCGTGTCAAAAATGGTTTTTTCAGCGCGACGCTTTATTCAATTTGCTCCTACCTAATTTCTTCCTGCTCCTCGATCCAGCATCCGGGCACGACCATCCGTTTGCCCACAGCTGCGATCATCAGCCGATTGCGGTTTGTGTAGCCGGTTTTTTCCAGCATACGGTTAATATAGGTCCGCACCGAGGACTCGCCAACATTCAGCTTTACAGCGATCTCGGCATTTGTTTTTCCCTCGCAGAGCAGGCGCAGAGTCTCTATCTCACGGTCAGACAGGTCGCAGGAGAGCGTGTTGCCGAGCCGGACACTGGGCACGCCGTCCGGCCAGAAGTGCTTTCCGGAAAGGGTTCCCTCGATCACACCCACAAGGTCGCCGGAGGGGGAGTCCTTATACCAGAAGCTGTCTGCCCCGATCCTTCTGGCCCGATCAAGAAACCGTCCCTCCAGCATAGAGGTCACCATAACGATTTTTATCTGCGGGTAGATCTTCTTGATGGATTCGGCTGCGGCCAGTCCGTCCGAGTCGCTTTCGGTGCATATGTCCATGAGAATCAGATCGATGGGCCCCTCATCGCAGCGCTGAAGCGCCGCGTCGGCCCGGAACAGCGTACCCGCCACCTGGCAGTCCGTGCATTTTTCCACACAGGCGCACAGATAGGTTCTCGCCAGCGCCTGATCCTCCACAATCAGTATTTTTCTCATAGTCACAGGTTATTCACCCCCGAATTTCCGGATTTTGGTATCTCGATTGCCAGAGAAAACCTCGGCAAGCTCTGCACCGTCATCTTACCGCCCGAATTTTCGATCCGGTGGCGCAGGTTGGTAAGTCCGCCGCCCTCGGTGATCTCCTTTTCCGGCGGCTTACCGTTATTGCGTATCACCACCGTATAGCTGTCCTGGTTTTCCCAAATATTTGCGGAAATCTCCGTGGCCTTGGCATACTGAATGGCGTTGTTCAGGCAAACCTGCATGGCCGTGTACAGCAGCTCCGCCTCACCGTCCGTGGGCTCCTGACCCCTCATCCGCACGGTCACGCCGCTGGCCTTGGCGCTGTCCAGCAGTCTTTTTCTGGCCGGCAGGCGAATCGTATCCCGGAAGGCAATGACCTTCTCCCATTCATGGCATACAACGCCCGGATCCATACCGTCAAATTCCCCTGTTATGTACTGCTTCGTCAGCGTAATGCAGGCGGCAAGGCCGTCGTGCATGGCGGATTTCGCGTCCAGCAGCTCCTTCTCCCGGGCCAGGGCCCCGGCATTATCGGAAAGCTGCTTCAGCTTTTCCGCGTCCTCCTGCAGCTTCTTGCTGTCCGCAGTAAGCTGTACCAAGGCGCGCTGCAGGTCGGTAACATCGGCGGCGGTAAGCTGTATATACCTCGTCCCGTACCGATCGGTGACCTCCGTTTTTTCAAACCTCCACACGGTTTTGTCCGGAAACCGATAGGTGTTGTCTATATCCGGGATCCGCACAATGCCCCCTCCCGGGGCAGACAGCGCCTCCTGGACCTCGCCCAGATACTGCATATCGCTGTCAAGCAGGAATCGGCTCAGCTGATACATCTGCCGGTTGCACAGGACGATGCTGCCCGTTTGGTCAAAAAAACACACGCCTGTGGGAAGCCGGTCAAAGCTTTCCTTGATGGCATTAAAGCCCAGGTGTCTTATTCTAAGCACCGCTCCCGCCTCCTATCCTTGTGCGCACAAGCCACAAGCCGTCCTCCTGCTAAACCGTCACATCCGGAGAAGCCAAAAAGGACAGCTCGGCAGCACACTCCACCGACAGATCCATCTCGCCGTCGGACACGGAAATAAACAGGGAATACAGCCCGCCCATCGCCGCTTCCGTCACGACCTTCAAAAGGTCAAGCAGCCGCGCCACCTCTGTCGCGCGCATAGGCCCGGTCGTGTGGTAGACCACGCTGCATTCCGTGCCGCAAACGTTTATCACCCGCACCGCCTCGTCTATGGTCAGCCGAAGCTCCTGCTGCGGCAGAAACTCATATTCCTGGCTGAGAAAGTACAGGTTGGCGCTGCGCTTAATGTAAGTGCCCAGCAGCAGGATCTTTTTCAGTGCGCTTTGTATTTCCTCGGGTGCGGCCCCCTGGCATTGCCGCAGCAGCTGCCCGACTCTGGTGATCTGATTTCCGTACCTTGCCTCCATCTCGTCGTAAATACGGTTTTTTTCCGTCAGCTCAAGCAGCTTTTTCTGTATGATATAGGCCTCCCGCAATTTCTCTTTGTTGCTGTTGATTTTGGTCTTGTTTTCGCTCAGTCTTGCGCGCAGCTCCGTCAGCGGCCGCACATTATCCTGCCATATGGCATAGCCGCCGCTGATGGGCGCCGAGGAGATGCGTATTCCGTTGGGCCGGATGAGCGGAACGCCATCCCTCGGGCAAACCATATCCTCCCCTGCGGCCCGGGAACGGAGAACGATATTCCCGCTGCGATCCGCAATGCACGCCGCCAGCGTTGTCGCCTCGAACAGCTCCACATAGCCCGTATTGGACGGTATCATCCG
>ULVN01005765.1_pt1 | contig 14162 bp, 13 predicted proteins | sample 1959491 | NCBI WGS metagenome assembly ULVN01 (sample SAMEA4835787, study PRJEB28245) | human gut metagenome | biome: gut microbiome; material: fecal sample | place: Denmark | collected 2008 | reverse complement strand
CCGCGCTGGCTGCTGCCGCAATCACGGCCATCGCCGTTGCTTCGCGCAGGGACTCCGACGTCGACTGCCACATCTCCGGCGCAGACTCTGCCACGCCACCCACAATGGCCGCGATCGGGTCCTCGAGGAACGACGGCGCAGTACGACGATCCTCCTCGAGCTGCTTCTTGAGGTCTTCCGCCCGCTGCCGGTCGTTGTCGTCTGCCGCTCCCATCATGATCTTATACTGCAGGTTGTCGTACTCGAGCTTGACATTGCCGCGCTCCAGCATCTTCTGGAAGGTGTCAATGATGCCATGCGTCGAGCGGACGGCATCGAGGTTGTGCAGGGCAATCGCTGCGCCTTCCTTGTCCATATCGGCCACACCCTGCAGCTCCGGGAATTCCTGCCAAACGTCGTTGATATTGCCGCCCGCCAAATCAATTTTCTGCTTGTAGTGGTAGACGTCGAGCGCCTGCTTGTAGGCCGTGTTGTCCGCCAGAAATGCATCTGCCGGAATACCTGTGCTTGCCTCAATCTGACGGGCTTTCGACAATTTCTCGTCGTCCGTCATAAAATACTCGAGGTTAACGTCTGACCGCTGCAGAGACTGGGCTGCGTTGCCCAGGAGTGAATCATCTGTGCTATCGCCATAGGTATTTATGAGTGCACGAGACGCCTGGCGGAACGGGGAAGCCACCAGATTTCGCATGTCGGTTGTCGTTTCTTCACCCGCCTGTTTTAAGTTTGCTACAGCAGCTTCTTGCTGGCTATAGTCTCCCGTCGCATTTGCTCGCGCTAGGTTTTCGGGGGAATATGCCTGCTGCAGCTCTACGCCACGCTGTCTGAAGTCAGCCCAACTCTGGCCGACATTCTGGGCAGCCTGGACAACATCCTTGGCTGTCTCTACAGCTCCCTCTGCGGCGCCTTCAACAGCTTCCGTCATACCTTCCGCAAAGTTTTTTTCTTGTTGAGCGTTTTCACTTGTCCATCCGCCTAAAAAAGGCATGAATTCATTTCCCAGATCTTCCACTCGGTCAAGGATGGAGCGGTTCGCGGCTTTATCTGCTTCTGCCTGGGCTGCTGCTTTTTCATCCTCGATTTCCTGCAGGCCTGCCCGTACTTTCTCAAGATCCATTACTGCTCCTCCTTTTCATCAATCGCTGTGTGCCAAGTTGATATAGTAGTCAGCCTCTTCCTCTGAGTACCCGTAGTTGCTGATCAAATACCACGCAGCTTCTTCATCATCAGCTGTGACCTCTATTGCATGACGAGCCATCTCCAAGCCGTCCGAGCTTGCGAGGTTATCACCGCTGCCTACCTCACCGATATCCTGCAGCAGATTTGCCGCCTTATTATACCGGCGCTGATCTGTACGCGAGATGGCGTCCTCTGGATCATCCATGCGCTCGTAGTATTCTTCCACCTCATAACGAGCATTGTTGATTTCCTTGATGGTATATTTCGCACCGCTCGCTCCGACAACAGATGTAGATGTCGAGCTCTTCCGGCCGCTTCCACCGCTCCGCCCACTACCTGCTGGCAATCCTGTATTCCGGTTGACGCCAAACTTCGACGCAGCCATGCCAATCAGCGTGTTCTTCTGCTGCAGGTCGAGTGTCGTGTCTCCTTCGACAAGTGCTTTGGCAGCTGAGAACGAGCCTGCTGTATCGACTGCATGCTCTACATCATCAAAGTGATTCTGCTTGTCCTGCTTGTAGGCTTGTGTACGGTCCTGCAATGCTGCTTCTACTGCGCTTCTCAAGCTCTTTTCCATTGTAGGATCGTATATCGTCTCGCCCGATGCAGCCGTGCCTGTGCTTCCGCCTATATAAGCGTTCTCGTCAAAATCTCCGCCGTCATCGCTGAAGTGAAAGTTGTCGCCATCCGCCCACTGCTCGTTGCCATAGCCTGCATACTCGTTCAGTGGTTTCAGGCCGACATCGGCTGCATGCTCCTGCAACCACTGCAGACGCTCTGGATGACGGGCCAGGCTGTCCATCGCGATGTCGAAGGCACGGTTCTCGTAGTGCTTGCTACCCGGATTGTGCCCTTTGGTCGAGCCACCCGCCGTGACATAGAACGGCTCATAATCATCCTGCTGACCAAAGGCCTGCTCGTAGAGAGCGGCCAAGGCGTTGAGTTTCGCCCATGTCGAGTGGCCAAGGTTCGTGACTTCGCCTTCCTTGCCAGGCTTGACTGTGTAGTAGACTTTCTTGGAGATATCAATACCACCACTGCCACCGCCCGCATTCTGTTCGCCTGCCGGCAGCTTGCTCATGACGCTATCGACATACCCCTGGATGGACGGTCCATTCGACTGTGGTGCATCCCACGGGCGTCCCCAAATATCTGTCGTTTCTCCCTTCACGTAGCGCTTGGCGTTTTCTTCGCCTGCATACCATGCCACCATCGCGCCTGCAGGTCCATACTGATCGTAGTACTGCCCCAGCTTGTATTTACCGACGGCACGCTGCGCCGCCTCGTCGTTTGGATCAGCACCTTCATATCCGGCCTCTTTCGACCAAGACGGCCAGTTGTCCGGCATAATCTGATAGATTCCTACAGCCCCAGCCGGTGAGACAGCTGTCGAATCTCCCCCTGACTCTTGCCCTTCAATGGCAGCGAAAAAAGATTCTTTGCTCGAGGTACCTGGCGTTCCCTGTCCCCCTACGTTTCTGTATGAGTTCTGCTTGATGAGCTCATTGGCCTTGTTCCAATCGAACCGTCCTGTCGTCGGGTCCCAGCACTGGTTGACGATATCATCTGCCGTCGTGTAGGTCTTGGCCACATCCTGCTTCTGCTTGACGGAGCCGTAGAGCTGGTTGTAGACGTTCTGGTCCATCTTGCCGCGGTTCACCTGCAGGATCTGCGCGGCCCGTTCATAGTTTCCTGCGGTGATGGCTGCCGTCGCGGCCGACGCGACCTGCTTCGTTATGGCCTCCATCAGTTCGGACTGTATCTGCTCGCCGGTCCAGCCGCGCTTTGCGCCGTAGGCCAGGATGATGCGGCGCGTGTCGTTCTCGTAGCTCGTCAGGGCGTTCGTCACGTCCCAGGTCATGCCAGCGTTCTGCGTGTTGATGTTGAGGGCCGCCTGGTAGTCCGCCTGCTCGGTGCTCTCCCGCTCCCGGTTCTCCTGGCCGGTAGCGATGCGCTGGTAGTTGAGCATGTTATCGTTCAGCGTGGATTTCAGGGCATAGCGGACGCGCGGGTTGTAGTCCTTGGCAATCTCCGCCGAAGTGTCCTGGATGGCCTGTGTGACGCGGTCCGTCAGGCCCTTGGCATTCTTGCCTACACCGAGCGTCATGAGGCCCTGCTCGCCGTAGAGCTGCTCGTTCAGTGAGGTCATGATGCGGTTCCTGGCGTCCATGACGTCGGCTGCATCCTCGTCATCCTGCTTCTGGGCGAACACTTTCGTGGCCTGGCCGACGGCTCCAGCAAGCGCAGTCCACTCTTTGCCGCCCGTGCCGTACACTTCCAGGTCTTTCGGTGCCTGAACGGCTGGCGGATTGATGGTGTTTGGATTGACGACGGGCTGGTAGCTGCTGAATTTCATGTCGGTTCCCCCTCACTCAAAAGCGGAACGGGAAGTTTACTTTGCCGTTCCGGCTGTAGTAGTCCGGCCGGATATCCCAGCCCGTGTTCTTGCCATAGGACAGGACGGGCTTGCCATATGTCAGGTAGCCCGTGCCCGAGACGGTCGGAAACTGCCGGTTGGCTTTGGCCCATGTGTCTGCCGTGGTCTTCTCGTTGTAGTACTGGTACGCGCCGCCCGTGCTACTGCTCGAGGCAGCAGCCCCGGTATCCTTCCAGGGCTGTGCGACGCCGTAGACGCTGGCCGCGGTACCGAGGATGGTCGAGAGGCCCTGCCATCTTGCCGCCCGCTTGACGTTGCTCGCCGCAGCACGGCTATTGGCTGCCTGGGCCTCGTAGTTGCTCTCTGCTACGCGCGAGTTATAGTTATCGTTACGCTGGTTGGAGAGCAGGGTCATCTGATCCTGCAGGTAGGCATCGTTGCTCGACGAGAGGATATCAAAGGCCGAGCCGCCGAAGTTCAGCCCGGCCGCACCGGTCTGGGCTCGCTGGCTGCCCTCGATCAGGCGGTGGCGCGAGCGCAGCTTGTCGGCCTGCGCGGCGTAGTTGTCGGCAATCTGCTCTTGCTTGCGGTTCTCGATCCGGGCATTCTGCTCAGCGGCGTCGGCCTGCGCCCGGTACATGGCTGCCTGGGCATTGGCCTGCTGCTGTTGCTGACGGTACTGGAAGATACCGCCCAGGGCGGTCAGCCCTGCAATGACGCTGCACATCTCAATCTCCTCCTTTCTCTGGCTCTGGATGGATGACGAACGGCAAGAAGGTCTCCCCGTTCTTGATGATCTTCGCGGACGCATCGAATGACGCGCCTACCCACTGGAGCCAGCGGATGGCGTCGTCGTTGAATGCGCCCACCATGTTGTAGAGTGAGCCGTATCGCTTGGCCCACTCCTGCAGGATGGCCTTGGACTCTTTGGCGAACGAGACGGTGTACCGCTTGATGAGGTCCGTCCCGAGGCACCAGATCAGGGCGTGTGTTCGCAGGCCCTCGTCGTTGCGCTTCGGCTGTACGCCCCAGACGGCGATGATGTTGCCGCTCTTCGTGGTGGCGTACTGCAGCTCGTAGCTCCAGTCGATGGATTCCTGCACTTCCCGCTCGACGTTTGCCGTGAAGGCCAGGATCTCGCGGCGGTCCACCTCGCGTAGGTTGCGCGTCAAGTCCCTTGCCAGGCCGTAGGTCTCTTCGCCTTCGAGGATCTCCGGCCACTCAAGTTTCCAGATAGTATAGGTCTTCTTATTCTGTTTCACCAAGGAAAGTCACCGCCCTTATGATTGCTGAGATGGTAAATGGATATGGCGTCTCATGCTTGATGTACGTGCGCCCCTCTGTGTTGACGCCATTCTCATGGAGGTCTACGGTCCGGTCGCCGGTCACGAGGACATCTTCGCCGAGTTCCATCGCCTCTGGATCGTAGAGGATGGGCTCCAGATGCGAGGCATCCGGGCCAATCCAGCCGCCGAAGCTGTTCTTCAGGCGCAGGATGGCTTTGGTCACGGTCTTCTCGCGGCCCTGTACGGTGCCGCTCTCCATGTTGCCGACATCCCAGTTCGGCTGCTCGAGGACCATGGTATACGGCAGCCCGATGACGAGCCGCTTGGCGGTCGTCTCATCCGGCAGGATAATCTTCCCACCCTCGACGGTCATCGGCTCATAGAGATACCCATCGGCCAGGACACGGACGGTCTTCCCTTCCAGTGTCTCGAGGCCTGTGATGGTTCCTGCAGCTGTGTCCAGATCGTACACGATGGCGGCATCCAGCATGGTGTAGTCCTGCTGGCTGACAGAAGTATGGTCCCTGTCGAAGCGCTCGATATAGCGCACGGTCTTGCCGTTGACGGTCCGGCAGACGGCCGCATAGACATCATCGTTGCTGCCGCTATTCACGGAGGCCACGCTCTCGAAGTGGCCATCTGTCACGATGTGCGACCAGGCATAGACCTTCTGGTCGATGACGTAGGTCAGGACCAGAAGGACGCCGTCAGAGCGCACGAAGTAGAGCAAGGAGTCCGGCTCCTGCGCATAGGCATCATCCGTGATCTTCTTTTCGTTCACCAAGTCTTTGGAGAGCAGTGTCAGGTCGATGCCGATGTAGGAGTCGGTGTTGTAGTCATAGCCGATGTCGCGGACGATCGAGCCGCGCCGCTGGATATAGACGACACGGTTGCCGATGCGGATGGGTGCGACTTCACTGACGCCGTAGTTCTCCTGGTTGCGCGGCGTAATGTTCGATGGCGTCACGGTCTCACCGCCCGAGACAGTCCAGGAGTTGCCCTCGGTAAAGACGACGAGGTCATTGCCGGCATCCAGATGCTGGATGGCACAGGCCCTGCGGCTCAGGAAGTCCGTGGTGATGGCGCTGTCGTCGGTCACGGTGCCGCTCTCTTTCTCGATGCCGAAGTTCTCGTAGTCCCCTGTCTTGCTCATCCAGACGCGCTGCGGCTCTCCTGGGCTACCGCCAAAGACGAGGCGGTCCTGGAAAAAGGTAGCGCAGCACGGGTAGCCGTTCGTCTTGCCCCAGGCTGCCCTGTACCAGTCGGCTGTCGCACTCGTGTCGCCCAGCTCTTTCGTGACGGTCGCGACTGCTGCCGTCTCGGACGATACAGCGGTGATTGTCACATAGCCGGTATGGGTGTAGGGATAGGCCGACAAGCTGGCATTGCACGTGCCATCCGTGATGGACGCTGTGATCCGCAGCTTGGCATATTCCTCTACATCGCCGGACTCCTGTGGGTTGTAGTCGTTGGACGAGGTATATGTCCGCAGCTTCTTCCAAGTTGTCCCGTCGGTCGAGTATTCGACATAGACGGTGCCGGTCCACGTGCCGTGTGAGATGAACTTCCAGGTCTTGCCGACGCTCAGCGGTGAGGACTGGCTCGTCCCGTTCGTCGCGTTGAGTTTCACTTCCCGGCCTTCCACGTACTGCTCCAGCTTGATCCAGTCGCCGACCATGTCGCTGTCAAATGCGGCCTTGGACGCGGTCAAGTTGATGGAGCCTGTAGTGCCGCTCGGCGTGATCTTGCAGTCGGTATCCTTGTTGACGTCGCAGAATGGCGGCATATCCCAGTCTACCGCTGTAAGCTCCCAGTCGGTCTCTGTGTAGCGTGACAGCTTCTGCACGGGATAGGTGCTGGAACAGATGTACATGACGTCCACGGACTGCACGAAGCGCAGCTTGGGCAGGTCGCTCTCGGTATACGGCGTCGCCACTTCGACGCCCAAATACTGCCCGTCACGCCAGACTCTCACGTACTTATCGCCGAACTCCAGCAGGTACGAGAGATCCGTGACGAAGTTGAATTCCTGCAGTCGCACGGTCTTGTCTGGATACTTCGTCTGGCCGCAATAGATGAGGCCCGGACGCTTATGCACGGACCCGTAGGGCCGGACTATCGCATTCTCCGCCTGCTTCAAGCCCAGCTGGTACTTGTCGAGGTCCACGCGGCTGGCGACATCTTCGGATAGTTCGCCGCCAGTGAAGGCCGGCTGTATTGCATAGTATGGCTTCATGCACACTCCTCCTAAAACCGGGCATCGCTGTATCCATGCGGATACCTCGTCCGGCGCTCACGCTCCACGGCATCCTGATACCTTGCCAGGTCGACAGACTGCTGTGCGAGCTGCAGGTTGATGCTCTGCAGCTCGGTGTTCCCTGTCATGCCCATGGCCATCGAGCTGGCCAAGAGGTGTGCCAGGGCATCACTGAATTCTGCGCTGAAGACTTCCGGCTCTTTGATATCTGCCGTATAGTCGCCATAGGCCAGGGACACGTCCGTCAGGATGGAACGCCCCACGGTGTCCAGGTAGCAGACCCGGAAGTCCTGACGGGAGTCTTCGCGGTCTGCAGCATGCTCTTCATCAAAGACGAAGCGAAGCTGCAGGCAGTCTTCGGGATAGGCATAGGCATAGCTATAGCCCACCGCCCGCTTCTCCAGCAAGGCCAGCTTCGTGAGCTTCTCGGCAAAGCCCCAGGGGTACATCCGCAGCAGACGCCTGCGCAGATGGTCATAGTGGATCTTGCAGAGCTGGGCGGCTTTCTCGGTATCGTCGAGCGAATTGATGCGGCCACAATGCAGGAACGACAGTGCCATGTTGCAGATATCGATGCTGTTCATTCTCGCTCCTCCCTTTCTCTCACGATGACAAAAGGCCGGGCCCTGCGGGGTCCGGCCCTTGCTTACCAGTCGATATCGTCGTCGAGCACAAGGCCCGCGGTCAAGGTTCCTTTGCTGTAGGTCGACGTGACCGTCAGGCGCAGGTAACCAAGGTTGCCGCGCGGCACGTCGGCGGCGAGCGGTACGGCGTTGTAGGTCGCCAACGTCTTCGGGGACTTGAAGTCCGACGTGGCGGATGTCTCGAGTTTGGTGGTCAGGGTGCCGGTCCCTGCGTCCTTCGTGACGGCTGCCACGAGGTGGAGCGGACAGCCCGATTCGCCTGGGCCTACCTGCACGATGTCCGACGTCATGTCGGAAGCCGACAAGGCTTTCTTGTTGAAGAAGGTATTCTCTTTATCCAGAATCATGATGGTCCTCCTCTCTTACGCCGTCGCGACGGCCGCTTCCGTCTCGCTGATCGCATCGCACTTCTTGATGGGGATGCCGGAGAGGTAGAGCTGCGGGATGCCTCCCATGAGCTCCTGGCGCGTGATGTAGGCGTTGTTCTTGTCGTTGAGGTAGATCTCAAAGAAGTCGAAGAGCGCTGGCGACACGTAGAGCACGACTTTCTTGTCGCGGCTCTGCAGGTTGCGGATGCGGTTCTTCGCGTAGATGAACTGGTTGACGAGTTTCTTGCTGTCAGCTGCCGTCAGACTGGACAGCTTCGAGACGTCGATGTTGCGGACGAGTGCATTGGCGCGGATGTCCTGCACGGCCATGCCGACTTTCCAACTAAAGAGTGTCGTGACGGCCTGGTATTCTTTGCCGTCGGCATCTTGTACGGTCTGCTCACCGAGGTCACGCTGCTGCAAGCCAGCCTGCGAGCCCTTTGGGTAGATGCCGGTTGTCGCATACGTGCCCCAGCTGACGAAGAAGGCCGAGGTGTTCGTGTTTGTGCCTGCCGTGCCGCCAGCGACAACCTGATAGCCTGCCTCGTTCTTCTCGCCGCCGATGGTATCGTAGCGAGCTGTCAGGCCATTGAAGGTGTCGAGCGTGTCGTCCGTGTTGCCGTAAAAGATATTGGCTGCCACAGCGTCTGTAAAGCCGCCGACGAAGGCTGCATCCTCGCTACGACGAAATGCCTCGCGGTTGCGCGCCAGTGCCAGTTCCTCGATATCGATGCAGGAGCGGTCCTCGAGGATGATGCAGGTATCCTGCACCTGGCGCGTGCTGCTCTTGTGACGAGCAACACCGGCGTTGATGCGGCGAACGGACGGCGTCGGCATAGAAGCGCGGACCGTCGTGCGGTTGCCCGTCGGCAGGTTGCCTTCCTTCCAGACGATGTCGTCCATGATTGGATTTGCGTTGAGCAGGGCCTCGATGATGTAGGCGATGTTGCCGTCGGGGTCCACTCGCTTCTGCAGGTCGCTCAGTGTGAGCGCCTGGGTTCCCAGTAATGCCATGATGGAGTTCCTCCTTCTGTGCTATTAGTATCTGCTGAAGTCTGTGTTCGGATACAGGGTCTTCTCGTGTGCGCCCTCGCCCATATGGCCGGGGTCTTCGCCAACCAATTTCCCGAATTCGGCCATGAGCTGGATCATCTCGACGCGGTTGCCGGCGCCCGTGAGGTTCATCATCTGACGCAGGCCGGGGATCTTGCGCTCGGCTGCATTGAGTCCGACGGCCGCCTTTGCGGTGACGTCGTCGAACTGGCCGCCGAGCTGCTGACGTGCTTCCTGTGCCCAGCCGTCCATTGTCTGGCGGATGCCGTCTGCTACTGCCTGCTGTCCGGCCTGCATGTACTGCATGCCGTAGCTTGCCAGCTTGCTTGCCTGCTCCTGTGAGAGGCCACACTCGCGTGCCAGGGCTCCGAATTGCCCCGCCCGCTCGGCGTCGTATTCCAGGCCTTCTGGCACGACGCCCGAGAAGTCGTAGGTGGCAGGCGGCTCTGCTCCAGTCTTGGTTTCCACGTTGCCCTGGCTGCTTTGCCCCTGTGCCTGCTCGCCGCCCTGGCTCGCCTGTGGCTGACTGCCCAAGATGGTTGTCTGGGCTGGCTGTGATGCACTCGCTCCTGTATCCTGCTGGTCCTGCGTACCGCCCTGTGCTGGCGCATCGCCATCTCCCGCGGCATCGACAGGTGCTCCAAAACGCTGGAGCCTAAAAAACAGGTCTCTCATGATGATCCTCGCTTTCTGTTGTCTGCATGAGGTCTTCCATGCGCTGCTGAAAGGCCATGTATTCCCGCTCGGCCTGCTGATACTGTGCTAAGCCATCTGCCATGTGCATGATGTTCTGCCGCACGGTCAGGGCCGCCCGTCGCTCTCCTTCGGCGATGAGCATGCGGTTCGTGTGATCGCTATCGGGGAAGGTGGAGTCCATGATGTGACAGCGGTCCATGAGCCGCATCAGGAACCATCTCCCCCGCTCGTCTGCCATCAGATAGTCGAGAGAGGCAGTGTCACGCTTCTCCTGCTCCTGACTGGCGTAGGCGATGATTCGCGCTTCTTTCTCCTGTTGGTCCATGTCATCCTCCCTGGCCATAGCCCAATGTATCGGCACCCATCAGCTGTTGCAGGGCGGGGTTGCCGTCCTGCGCTGCCTGCGCGGCATTCTTTGCGGCCTGAGCTGCCGGTGCTGCCATGTCGGCCACTTGCTTGGCCTGCTGCAGCTGTTCCATCTGGGCCTGCTTCTCGGCTTTCTCCTGCTGGATCTTCTCGTACTCGTCGTCCGTGCGCAGGATGGCCACCGGCGTGCCGAGCATGTCGGCGTAGCGGTTGACTGTCTCGGGGAAGTTGAGCTTGTCGATGACGTTCGGGTTGGCCTGCGCAAGGTTCATCAGGAATGCGTAGAACTGCTCGATGTTTGTGAGTCCTGCCACCTTTTGAGCCTGTGCGAGCGGCGAGATGTACTCGATCTTGATGTCCTGCTGGGCGAGCATTTCCTGCATTGCAGGGTCTTCCGGCTGGGGAAATACCTGGGCCCGGTCGAGGACCATGTAGACGCGCTCGATGATCTTCGAGAGGAATTCGTACTGCATGCGCTGTACGACTGGCCCGAGGACGGTCATCTTCTCTTGGTTGCGCTCGATGACTTCCCGTGCGGTCATGGTCTTGTCTTCCATCTCGTTGAGCATCATGAAGAGGTTCGCATTGTACGCTTCTTTGATGCGGTCCTCGAGCTGGGTGATCTGCGCACGCAGGTCGCCGATATCGGTCTGGACCTGGAAGAGCGGCTTGACGGCTCCGTCCTGTCGGACATACGTCTTGCCGCCCGGCACGAGGTTGATGCCCTTGGCGACGGTCTCTGCCGTCGTCTGCATCGGCGGCTTGACACCGAGCTCGACGGCAGTCAGCAAGTCCTTCTCCATGAGTTGCAGGGCTTTGGCATCGCCCTCAGCGTACCAGCCAGGGCCCTTGCCGTAGGCATCGTTTCCCGTGATGATGTAGCGGGCGACCGGCACCGGCCACTCTTCGAAGCCACCGAGGTAGAGGAACTCGTCCTCGTCGCTCTCCTCGAGGTAGTAGGCTGAAAGGAACGGCATGTAGATGCTGCCGAGCTTGTCCGGCGATGCCAGGCGGTTCGGTGTGACGAACCAGACGACGCGATGCACGGCTTTGACGCCTGCGCCGTTGTCGATCTCGTCGCGCACGGCCTGCGTGACGTTCTCGCGGCCGAACTTGTCGACGAGCTGCTGGGCACTCATCTTCATGCGATGCACGAAGGTGTTGACGAGGCCGTCCGGCCCGCACTCGTAGGCATAGCTGCCGACGGGATAAGCCGTGAAGTGAACGCCGTAGCGGCTGTCCGGGAAGATGCCGAGCGGCGCCTGGCCGAATGCGAGCTCGAGGTAGCACGAGTGGATGGCAGTGTAGAAGTTCGACTTCTCGAGGACATCGTTCATGATATCCATGCGCTGGTCCAGGAGCTTGCCGATATCCGAGTTGTCGGTGAGTTCTTTGTTCGAGAAGCTCAGCCGGAACCACTTGCGCGATGGCGGCGTCAGGCCGCTCATCACACCGGCCGCGAAGATCTGGTTCGCCTGCCAGGTCGTGCTGTTGTAGATATGCCGGTCCTTGCGGTCGGCCATTGTCTGCTCATCGTCACGGTCGTCGAAGTAACCGATGTACGGCAGCTGATAATCCCGGATGGCTTTCCAGCGTGTCTCGTATGCCGTGCGCTTCTGCAGCATGGCACTGACCTGCTGCCGGATACGCCGCTTCGAGATGTTCAGCCGCCTGCCGACATCCGACATCTTGACGAGGGAGATGCCGCCCGGCGGTAACCTCGCTCCCTGCTTGTCTCGTTCCATGCTGCTTCTCCTTATCCGAGCGTCTTCCTGACGCCCGTATCGCTAGTATTGCCCAGGTTTGACAGCAGGCTGTTGCGATCGGTCGAGAGGACTGTATCCCCACGGCCACGCTTTCTGCGCTGCTGTTTCGTGTTGACCTCCGGCACGTCCGACGAACTGACGGTCGTCGGTACCGGATCTACTTTCGGCGGCGTATAACCACCTCCACCAGAACACATGGCGCTCACCTCCTTCCAGTAACTCGGTGTCCGAATCGGACACATGCCATGCTGATTTCCTTCGGTGTCCGAATCGGACACATCGTCAAAAGGGATTGTAGTCTGTATTGCACGTCGCGCCAGAGCCATGCACGGCTTCTTTCGGCACGACGGGATAAGAGAACGTCAACGCCAGAGAGTCGGCCACGTCCGGCGACTTGCCGATCCGCTCCTTTATCTTCTCTTTGGGTTCGAGTTTCATGCGATTCGCCGCATCGAAGCTGTACTCTGGCGTGACGAGTTCTGTCTTGAGTTCTGGCATGTCAGGAAGCGATCCGCCCGCCTGCATCCACTTGCGCATGGCATCCCACATCTCTGCCCGCTTGTTGACGTAGTGTGCTGGCTCCAGGGCCTTGCCGCCGAAGGATACTTCGGTCACTTCGTAGCCGAGCTGCCGACAGCGATCGATGACGCCTTCACCGCGGCCGGAGTCGACAAAGACGGCGTCCGGCTGGAAATCATTGATCTCCTGGATGAGCCTTGCTGCGAAGTCCATGTTGCTGATGGCATGGAAGACTTTGGGCCTGTAAGCCACGAGGCCCTGACGGCGCGTGATGGCGCAGGAGTCGTTGCCGAAGCGTGCGACATCGACGCCGAGGATGCGCGGTGCTCCGAGGATGTCGTCCTTCTGGTAGACTTTCTTGCAGGCTTCTGTCACCATGTCGATGGTGATGAGGATGTTGAAGGCCGAGGCGGTGAAGTCACAGTAGAGTTCCTGTCGGATGCCCTCTTCGCTCATGTCTCGCTTCATTGCCTCAAGTTCTTTTGGCCCCAATCGGCCGCCCGGCGCGAAGACGCCAGACTCATCAGCGCGGTACATACAGCAGTACCAGTCCGGCTCGCGCCGCGCTTTCTGGTAGATCTCGTAGAACTGGTTCTGACCTTTCGGTGTGCCGATGAAGATACACCAGCCATTGCGGTCGGCCAGTGACGGGCGAACAACCTCGTCCCAGAGCTCTGCCTTGATCTGTGCGTACTCATCGAGGATGGCTCCATCCCAGTACGTGCCGCGCAGGTTGTCCGGATGGTCGGCACCGATGATGTAGATGCGGCCGCCCTGTGCGCCCTGATAACGGCTCGGGAACTCGATGAAGAGATCCGACTCGTTGATGCGGACGCCAGGGATGACATGTGTGTAGTACTTCAGGTAGTTCCAGGCAATGAGCTTGGCCTGGTTGCGGAATGGCGCGACGTAGGCGTACATGGGCGAGCGCCGATGGTTCTGGACGCATTTCTTGATGAGGTGGTTGACTGTCCCGACGGTCTTGCCAAAACGGCGATGGGCGACGATGACGGAGAAGCGATGCTTCTCAAGTGCCGGATGGATGGTCTTTTTCCAGAGCGGCTCCGGCCGGTACGGTATCGTGATCCGTTTCTTCTGCGCTGTCATCATCGTCGTCATCTCCTTCCCAAGCGAGCTCTGCGCCGCCATCTCCTACGGTCTCCTGCTGGACGCGATCCTTGTATTTGTCGGGGAACGCTCCCTTGAGGAGCATCGCGAGCAGGGTGTCCGAGTATTCGATGCGCGTCGCGATCCTGTCGCCCTTGTAGTAGATACCGCGCTCGCATCCCTCGACGGCCCGCCGGTAGGCTTCTTCTTCGAGCAGGTCGTTGGCCATGGCACGGGCACGGTTGAAGGCGATGGCGTAGTTGGAGTCACTGTGCAACCAGAGGTAGTGGGTCTGGCGTGAGATGCCCATGGCCTTGGCGGCCTTGGATATCGTTCCACAGTCCACCAGATAGTTAAGAAAACGGTTCTTGTCTCTCTGCGGGACAAACTTGTAAAGTTTCTTCTTCATCGCCAGCACCTCCTTTGCCTTGTATTTCAAGGGGTTTCACGCTTTCGTCCACGTCGGTTTCTTGCTCCGTTTCTACCTGTCAAGTGATTCCCATGGAAAAAGCCCCGCGGCTCTGTCAGCTCGCGAGGCTTTCTA
>ULVN01088262.1_pt1 | contig 14179 bp, 8 predicted proteins | sample 1959491 | NCBI WGS metagenome assembly ULVN01 (sample SAMEA4835787, study PRJEB28245) | human gut metagenome | biome: gut microbiome; material: fecal sample | place: Denmark | collected 2008 | reverse complement strand
CGATCTGTTCGGGTTCATAAGGCGCCCCGACGAGTTCCAGGCGGCGGCGCACCTCGTCGAAAGGAATGATCTGCCGGCGGATGCGTTCGCGCAGTTCGGGCCACGCCTTTTTGAGCCGCGTGAGCTGGTCGCGCAGCCCCTCCCTGTCGACATATTTGTCGCGGGTCTCCTTCAGGCCGCGGGCCACGAATTCGGGATCGTCGTTAAAAATGGCCCGGATGTCCCGCTCGGTCTCGTCCCACGATTTCCACGCAGCGACGCACCTCTCGATGTCCAGCTGCTCCACGGGGGCGTCGAGCAGCATTTCGAGAAAGGCCGTCGAGGCCAGCGTGCCGATACCGACCTTGAAGCCGTGCGACACCGAAGCGCCGTTGTATTTCAGGTGCTCCATGTCCCACAGGTGGCTGAACTGGTGTTCGGCGCCCGAAGCCGGGCGGCTCGACTGCGTGGCCTGCATGGCGAAACCGCTCAACAGCAGCCCTTCGGCCAGCTGTTCGACCTTCTCCACATTGCCCGCATGCACGCCTGCGGGATCGGACAGAGCCTCTTTCAGCCCGTCCTGCACCAATCCGAAGGCGAAATCGTCCATCGGCTCCGACCCCACGGCGTCGGAAAGCATCCAGTCGGCCCCGGCAGGGATCTTGGCGATCAGGTCGGCGTAGCCCGAAGCCGACATTCTGGCGGGCGCAGCCGCCGAAATCGACGGATCGAGAACCATGCCCAGCGGCGCAGGACAGTCGAAGGTCTGCTTGTTGCCGTCCTTGGTGATCGAGGCTCCGTAGGCCGTGTAACCGTCCATCGAAGCCGCCGTGCCGACCACCATGTAACGGCGGCCGTTGTGGTGGGAGCAGAGTTTGGTCAGGTCGTTGATCACGCCCGAACCGACGGCCACGGGAACGGCATCGGTCGCAGCCAGCACACCGTCCAGCTCCTCGACGAACGACCATTCGGCGTAGAGTTTCGGATCGGCGAACACGTGCGGTTCGTCCTGCCCGATCCCCGCATCGGCGAGGATGCGGTGCACCTCGCCGCCGGCGACGCGCCACGTATTGGTGTCGGCGACCACGACGGCGCGGCAGCCGGGAAACAACTCGTTGAACATCTCCGCCGTCCGCGGAAGGGTTCCGACGCCGATCACCAGCGCTTTGGTGTCGGTCGTGCGCTGAAGGGCGCTCTCTACCTTATTCATAGAATATCTGCTTGATTTTACCGTTTCCAATTTTTCACAAACGAAACCCGCAGGAAAACTCCCGGGTTTCCCAAAACAAAGGCAAATATAGATATTATTTTCCTTTCGACAGCCAAAAGCGACGAAAAAATTTTCTTTTTACGATGTATTTCATTTCTTTTCGGATTAACAAAACGAAAAATTGGATAAAAGAAAATAAAAACATACCTTTGGATTTCGAACCGATACAACTTTCACCATGAAACGACTTACCCTACTGCTGGGCGCGCTCCTGCTGACGGCCGCCGCCCTCGCCCAAACCGCCGTGCCGCCTACGGTACGCATCGCACACGGACCCTATGTACTGAATGTCACCGAAGACGGCTTCACGGTCGTCTGGGACGCGAAGGCCGACGCCATCGGCTGGGTCGAACTCGCCCCGATGGACGGATCGCACTTCTACTCGGCCGAACGGCCCAGGTATTACGACTCGCATCTCGGACTTTGTCGCGTCGGACGCATGCACCGGGTGCGGATCGAAGGGCTCCAACCCGGCACGACCTACCGCTACCGCATCATGCAGCGGGGAATCGTCCTGAACGAGGGCAACCGGCGCGTCATCCTCGACGACGGGGACGGCAGCGAAGTGTACCGGCGCAAGCCCTACACCATCAGAACCCTCGACCCTGCACAGGAAAAGGTCGATTTCTGGATGGTCAACGACATCCACGCCCGCGACTCCGTTTTCCAGCTGCTGATCAAGGAGGCCCCCGAAGCCCAGCCGGACTTCGTCTGCCTGAACGGCGACCTGGCCAGCCAGACCGAGACCGAGCAGACGCTCTGGGACGCCTGCCTCGGGTCGGCATCGAAGATACTCACGCCCGCGGGCATCCCCCTCGCCGTGACGCGCGGCAACCACGAGAACCGCGGCGCCTATGCACAGCACTGGCTCGACTATTTCCCCACACCGACCGGCGAAACCTACTACACGTTCCGCCGCGGCCCGGCCTTCTTCATCGTGCTCGACGGCTGTGAAGACAAGCCCGACAACGATCCCCGCTATTACGGCATGGGCGACTGGAACGAATACCGCCGGCAGCAGGCGGAATGGCTGAAAGGCGTCGTCAACAGCGACGAATTCCGGGCGGCCCCCGTGCGCATCGTGCTGATGCACATGATCCCGGGCAAGGAGGACAGCTGGTACGGCGAGCAGCAGATCCGCAGGCTGTTCGTACCCGAACTCGCCGGCAAAGGCATCGACCTGATGCTCTGCGGCCACTACCACCGCTACCACTGGATCGACGACGGAAGCCGCGGGGTCGACTTCCCGATCCTCGTCAACTCGAACAACGACTGCCTCCGCGTGTCGGCCGACGCGAAGGGCATCGACCTGAAGGTGGTCAACACCGCGGGCGCCGTGATCAAACAACACCGCATCGACAAAAAGAACAAATAACGACATGGAAAACAAACCCTTTCACAAGTACCGCTCCGTCTGGGAGCACGCCGAACTGATGGAACGCCTGCGCCGCATCCGCCACGTGGCGCTCGACATGGACGGCACGATCTACATGGGGATGTCGCTGTTCCCCTACACGCAGGCCTTCCTGCACGGACTCAAGGAACAGGGGATCGGCTACTCGTTCCTGACGAACAACCCGTCGAAAAGCATCGCGGACTACCTCCATAAACTCGACACGCTGGGCATCAGGGCTTCGCGCGACGAGATGTACACCACGGCGCTGGCCACGATCGACTACATCAAGACCCATCACCCTGCAGCCAAGCGGCTGTTCCTGCTCGGCACGCCGTCGATGATCTCGGAATTCGAGGCTGCGGGATTCGAGTCGTGCGCCGACTCGGCCGACGACGTGCCCGACGTGATCGTGGCGGCGTTCGACATGACGCTCCGCTACGAACGGCTCTGCCGCGCGGCCTGGTGGATCAAACAGGGAGTGCCTTATATCGCCACCAACCCCGACCGGGTGTGCCCCACCGATCAGCCGACCGTATTGGTCGACTGCGGCTCGATCTGCGCCTGCCTCGAACACGCCACGGGACGCCGCCCCGACATCACGTTGGGCAAGCCCGACCCGAACATGCTTTCGGGCATCCTCTTGCGCCACGGGTTGCAGCCCTACGAGATCGCCATGGTCGGCGACCGCATCTACACCGACGTCCAGATGGCCCACAACGCCGGGGCGATGGGCGTACTGGTGCTCTCGGGCGAAACGACGCTCGACGTGGCCGACAAGGCCGACCCGCAGCCCCACATCACGGCCGACAGCATCGAAGTGCTGGGCGAACTGATCCGCGAAGCGCACGAATAACGACAGCCGGAACTCCACGACCGGACGTCCCGCCTCCGATCCGCCGCCCGGAGAGGGGCAAACAGAAACGCCTGATAAGCTACGACAATAGCGCTATCGGAAAATACCGAATAATCATCGGTGTGGGTTTATAAAGATGTAACGACTTGATTTATCGAGTCGTTACATCTTTGTACAGGAGAATAGGTAACGAAAAGACAACGGCTTATTTTCAGCGACTTGCGCTCAAATACCGCATTTCAAATAACCTCTCGCAAGATATGAAAAATTCTCAAAATAGGCAAATTGTCGAAAACGATAAAGGTATAACAAATTTCTTTTTTGTATTCTATAAAATTATATTCTCCAGAATTGGAAACAGCCCTTAAGTGAGGGCTGCCGATTATCATTGTTGGCTTCTTTCAATGAGATATCCTCTCAATAAGTCCAAAAAACGAGTCAACCGCAGTTTTCGGTTCAGTATTGCATGCTTACACTGATTGGGATTGTTTATCCGAACATTGAACATCCACGAGAAACTTTCTACGAACATATCCAAAGAAGCCTGTGAACCATCGAGACATCGTCCGACTCCGAGTCCCTGCATCGAAGTTACTATTTCCATAAGATCTGTGGGCGTAAATTGTTCTGCCAAATAAATCGGAGACTTCGGCAATGCGACTTTCTTACTACAGTCCATGACCGCAGGATGGCTTACTTTCAACCAGACCATTTTTATTTCGAAATTTGTCAATGCAATGGCTGCCCGAAGTAACGATTCCATTTCCGGAGCCACTTTTACCGGTTCTTCTTGGATTGCTATCAACTTTATTCTTAACTTTGCCATCATATGAAGTGTATCCGCAGGAGATAATTTTCCGGGTCGGAACAACCGCTGAATACAGTTGATATAACGTTCGTATGCTGTTTGTGCTTGTTCGTATTCCGAAGCAAAGAGAGAACGTACTTGCGAAAGACGCAGAAAACGGATAAAACTATTCTTTTCAAAAGATCGGGTATTTCGTAACATGGCTATCTGTTTTTTGAATTTCAATATAATTTGTTTATTACATTACTTTGCAAATCCGTAGGAGGTCCTCGGATCTTTTGATATTCGGAAACGACAAGCCCCGGAACTTCAAGAAGTCCCAGGGCTTGCAGATAGGATAATGCTCCATTTCCTGATATTATTTCATATAGGATTGTATCTGATGCTCTAAGTTCGGTTGTAAGTCATAGTTTCAATAGTTAGCCTTTATCTTTTTTCCGGTTTAATAGCGGGAGCAGAAATGATATTACTGACGCCGCAATCCAGAATAGTGCCACGGGCCCGAAATCGTAGTGCTTCGCGCCGTCGGCGGCTACGGTGATGTGCCTGTCGATAAGCCATCCCGATGCTACGTCCTGAATGCCCGCCGCGATGTAGCTTGCTATTCCCACGACCCCCAGCGCGGCACCCGTGGCCTTTCGCGGCACGATGTCCACAGCCATCAATCCTCCGAGGAAGCAGATCAGCACGCCGATTGCTATTCCGAACAGCACCATCGAGAAGACGTTCACCCACATGGCATTTCCTCCGTACAGGAACAGTGCCAGGGCCAGGGAGTTCAGTATGCCGAACAGCAGGGCGGGTATCTTTCGGTCTCCCTTGAAGAGTTTGTCCGAGAACCATCCCGAGAGCACGGTTCCGAGTATTCCCAGCAGTGCGTTTATCGAGACTACGGAAATCGCCTCTACATCCGAGAATCCCTTGGCCTCTTGCAGGAACAGCACTCCCCAGCCGTTTATGGCATAGCGGGATATGTACATGAACGCGCTTGCCGCCGCCAGCACCCATACCGCCGGGGTGCGGAGCACCTGCTTCTGAATCTCTTTGACGGACTTCTCCGCTCCGGGGACGGGTTTTTCATGGGCCAGCGCCTCTACCGGCGGGAGTCCTTTCGACTCCGGCGTGTCGTGGAGCCAGCAGAGTACCAGCACCACGCCGATGGCCCCTGCCACGGCCGATCCGAAGAACCCGGCCTGCCAACCCGCAAAGGAGACGATGGAGCCTACGAAAAGGAATGAGAAGAACTCCCCGAGGTTGTGGCTTGCGGAGAAGAACCCGTAGTAGGTCCCGCGCTCCTTGAGGGGATACCAGCGGGAGAGGGATATGATGGCCGGAGGCGCTCCCATGGACTGCGCCCACCCGTTCAGACCCCACATCACGGCGAATGCAACGAATATCACGGCTGTCGGGACTACGGAATGTGCGAGCCCCATGAGCCCCATCAGGGCGTTGGCCGCGGCCGAGACGATGAGTCCCGTGGCCATGAAGCGCTTGATGTTGCAGTAGTCGGCGATGAATCCGTTGACGAACTTGCCGATGGCATAGGCGAAGAGGAGGGCCGAGCCGATGACTCCCAACTGCGATGCGTCCAAGGACCCGCTGTCGAGAATGGGTTTCTTCATGACGTTGAGACTGGTGCGACAGACGTAGTAGAGGCTGTATCCGAGCGTTGCGGCGACAAATGCCTGCAGGCGCAGGCGGCGGTAGTACTTGTCGCGCGATGCTTCGTCCTGCTCCCGGGCAGGAGCCGCAGGGCTGATGCGGTAGAATTCCGTAATACGGCTCATGGCGTCAGTCGTGCAGTCCGCGCGAGCGGAGGTAGGAGATCAGCAGTTCGGGGCGGTCGGTCTGGATCATGGTGGCGCCCATATCGACCAGTTTCCCGTACACCTCGGCCGGGTCGCCCTCTACCGCGGCATCGTCGCAAAGCCCGCCGTTCAGGGAGGGCCACAGGGAGTTCACCCACAGTTTCGAGCCGCCGGCGATGACTTCGCGCATGCAGGTCTCGACCTCGGGCGTGTATTCCGACCAGCAGATTTCGTAAGCCAGCAATGGATATTTCAGTCGTTCATAGCTTTCGAGAATTTTTCGGTACGATTTCTTCCCGAAGTTTACAATGGGCATAAAAAGACAATTGTCGTCATATTTCGAGAAAGTCGCGGCGGCACGGTCGGCGGTGACATTGCTTTTGATGAGCACCTGTTCCAGCATGCCGTATTTTTCAAGCAACGGATGTATCAACCCGTAATATTGAAATCCTTTGTCGATATTGACGACAATTTTGTCTTTGCATAATATGAGCACCTCTTCGAGCGTGGGTACTTTCCAATGTGTGACCGCATTCTGCCCCGCACGCAAATTCACCCGCCGAATGGAATCATAAGTAATTTCCGCAATAAGTCCCCTGCCCGAAGTCGTCCGGTCGATGGTGCGGTCGTGACAGAGTACCAGCACGCTGTCCGAGGTCAGCGCCAAATCTATTTCTACAATGTCGACCCCCATTTCGATAGCGCTGCGGATGGCAGGGAGTGAATTTTCAGGATAGTTGCGCCAGTCGCCCCGATGGGAGGCGACCAGCACCTTTTTCGAGGCGGGGTCGTGAATCTCTGAAACAACCCGTTCGGCACGGGTGCCGGAAACGGATTCGGAACTCGCACAAGCACCAAACAGGAAAAGGGATGCAAGAAAAATCAATAATCTTATCATCATATTCGGGTTAGTTGTTTTTTACTGTTTCGTATTGTTCGTAATCGGTCGGAAGCACCCAGTTCGACTGTTCCCACGGAATGATCTCCCCACTGACGGTCCGTTCGTAAACGCTGTCCTTTCCCGGCTTGTCGTAGGGATAGCGATCGAATACGTCGCCGTCGCCCGTCATCCGCGGATCGCCCTGCTCGCGCAGCGTCCGGAAAAGCTCGGCCCGCAGTGAATCTGCCAGAATCCGGCATGAAACGTCCCCGATCCGGTTGGCGAGGCATTCGCGGTCCGTTTCGACATGGTACAACTCCTCCGCCGGACGCTGTCCCATCGACAGGTCATAATAACGACGATCCTGCCCGCTGCGCCGCAATTGCAGAATGGCTGTTTTCGTCGGGGAACTGTCGATGTCGCGGTAGCCCGTTTCCGGATTGCCGCCGGGCAGCAGCCACGGTTTGAGGTTGCACAGATAGAGCCAACCGCCCCGTACAATCCCCCGGATCGGATAACCCTGGTCACCGGGGCGTCCGTTGTCGTGCCGCTCGCGGCCCAGCAACGCCCGTTCGCGCAACGCTGCACAAGGGTCCGGTTCATTCCGCAACAGCGGCACGAGGCTCCCGCCCGGAAGCGGCGCCATCCTGGCCGCCGAAGGGTCCGTTCCGGCAATCTCCAGAATGGTCGGTGCGATGTCCACGAACGAGACGTAAACCGCCTCCCGGCGTCCGGGACTATTCACTCCTTGCGGCCACATCATGGCCAAAGGCATGTGATGAGCATACTCGTACTGCGTCCCTTTGGCACGCGGGAACGGCATTCCGTTATCCGACGTGACAATGACAAGCGTGTTGTCCAACTCCCCGAGTTCTTCCAGCCGGGCCAGCATCAGCCCCAACTGCCGGTCATAATGTTCGATCTCGAACCCGTAGTCCAGCATGTCGTTACGCACCGTCTCGTTGTCGGGCCAGAAAGCCGGAACACGATCGATCTCTCCGGTCGTCCGTCCGCCTTTGGCCGCTCCGCTGCCGTATTCATAGCGGCGGTGCGGCTCGCGACAGCCGAACCAGAAGAACCACGGCCGCGACGCATCCTCACGCGAGGAGAGGAAGTCGGAAAAATTCGCCGCATAGTCCGTGGCGAGCATCTCGGATGTCGGAGGCGTCAGTTTCCGATTCTGCCACGCTTCACCCGTCAACTGCCGTCTACGGCCGTTCTTCATGCCGGGATTGCCCGGAGCCCAGCCCTTGCCGGTAAAGGCCACGTCGTACCCAGCCTCTTCGAGCGCCTCGGTGAAGACCCCGGCATCCTCGGGAAAATGACAGATGTGATTACCCGCCTCGCCCAACTGCCACGAGTAGCGTCCCGTGAGCAGCGACGCACGCGAAGGCGCCGATTTCGCATTCGGAGTGTAACAATTCTCGAACAGCACACCCCGTGCGGCCACACTGTCGAAAACCGGCGTCGAGACCCATTGGCAGCCATAAGCCCCGAAATGAAGCCATGCGGCATCGTCGGCGATGCAGAACAGAATATTCGGACGGCGCATCGTATTATCCTGCCCGTGAACAGGGACCAATCCGCCCAATGCGGCGGCTCCCCAAAATACAAAATCACATCTCATAGATCACACATTGTCTATTGTAAAATCCCCGGCGGCCCGGAACGCAGGAGAGGTGTTACCAACTTACACTGGCAGTATAACGGTTGCCGAACCGGTCGGTTGTCTCGATCGTCGCCGAAGTGGCACCTTCCGACGGTTCGATACTGAACATATGGGGTGTCGTGGTGTATGCCAATACCGTATACTGATCCTTATACTGCTCGTAGAGTGAATTGGCGTAACCGTCGTGGGTCTTGTCCTTGCTCATCGCCACCTTCGTTTTACCGCTATCCGAATAGTAAACGGGCCCCCAGTGGGCGTCGTAGTTCCAGACGTTGACATAAACTTTCCCGGAAGTGTACCAGCCCTGCTCGTTAGGCGCATAAGCACGGAGCTGCCAGTCGGCAGGTAGGTTTTCCAGCTTTTTGCCCTCCTCATAACCGCAGGCCTTGAATTTCCACGTGATGTTCTCGCCGTCGACATCGATCACCAGATAACCCCGCGGGCCGCCGTCGGACGTAACGGACGCATTGAGTCCCAACATACCGGTCGAACGTCCCAGGATATGCGACTCGACATTGGGGTATTTCGGACTGGTCTCCTCGGCGGCATAGGCATAGTTATAATAATCGTGGTTGTGCCCCGCCCATGAATGCACGAATTTGTAGGCGGAGAACAATCCCGTATAGACGGATGCATTCAGGTCCGACACCGACGGATCGTAACCGATCTTCTTGTAAAACGAGGTGTGTCCGCAAACCATGAGGATCTTGTTTTTGTCGACATGCGACAGATGACCGCACAGCCATTCGACAGCCTCTTCGGAAAGCCCGTTCTTGTAGGCGCCCGTGGCGCTGGCCGTGAGTGCGGAATTATCCGCCATTTCGATATTGTCGAGGAAAATGTAGTGAACTTGTCCCAGATCGACGGCATAATTCGTCGGCCCGAGGTATTTTTCATATTCCGCCACGGCCAAATCGTCGCTCGCAGCATTCTGAATGTGGTCATGGTTGCCGATCACATGAAACACCGGGAACGAAAAATCCTTGAGGCCCTCGCAATAGTCTTCCCACAAACTCATGTTGTTGTGCACCATGTCGCCCAGGCAAATGCTGTATACCGGACGGTCGGTGATCGTCGCGGCGAGCTCCTTCATGTCTTTGCACATGTCCTCGTAAATGTCGATCGAATGGAACATGTATTTGTCCGTTCCCGCGGTCTTGGCGCGGATCTGCGGATCGGCCGTCATCAAAATCGTATACCGATCGCCCGAGCCGGCGCGCTTCATCAACGTAAAATCGGCCTTGAATTGCTTCTCGTTTTCGGGAATCCGCTGCCAGAACTGGGGAATTCCGTTCTTCGACGGAACTTCATAACCGGCCGGAATCGTGACGAACACGAACCGACGAAGCTTCAGGTCGCTGAACAACTGCCAATTGCCTTTCGCATCGGTTTCAGTAGTCTGCATGCCGTCACTGACAAGTACGCCCGCTATCGGTTTGCCGTAGTTGTCCTGAACCGTACCATAGAGCGCGGCCTCGCTGTTAAATTCTCCCTCGGACGAATTTCCGTCCAAATTGATTTTTGTGGCGAAGTCGTCCGCACAACCGCACAGACATAACGCCCCGATAATGAATAGAAAAATAAAAATACGCTTGTTCATTGGTTTCAATTTTAAATGGATAAAAACGGCCCCGAAAGATCACCCTCCAGGGCCGTTTTACAAACATGAATGAAGGGTTAGTCCGCCAGAACCGGGTAGGTGCCCGAACTCTTCCAACGGCGGAGTACCACGCCTTCGGGTTTCTGGCTGAACGTCGCACTGTTGAAAATATCCACGCCGGCATTCAACGCCTCGACGAAGCTGCCGTACTCCGTGTTATTCGAGGGTACGCTCACGCTGCCCGACATCATCTCTCCGAGCGAGAGGGCTCTGGAAGTCTGCGTCGGCCATACCGAAGGAACATTGCTGCCGGTGTTTTTCGCTCTTCCCACAGCGACGCCGACCGCTGAATTGCCGTAGATGTTCTGCAGGTTGCTCTTCTTGACGTATCCGACAGCTCCGCCGTACATGCCCCCGGAGACAACGGTCGCCGTTGTCGTATAGCAGTTGACGGCAAACGAGTCACTGCCACCGTAACCGATGATGCCGCCGGTATTGGGCCCCGATGAAACGAGCGACTCCATCCAGCTGTAACAGTTGATGACGAAGGCTTTTGCATTGGTGTTGCCGCCCGTGATGCCGCCGGCATTCTCGCCCGATGACGAGATGTTGCCGCCCAACACTGCGCAGTTGACGATAACCGAGTTGTTTTCGCCCGCAATGCCGCCGACACGCTTCACACCCGTGAGCGTGCCTTTCACGAAGTATACGCCGTCGAGCGTTCCGTTGTTGCGCCCGGTCATGCCGCCGATCCGGTTGCCGTTCGAGGTGAGGGTAGCTTCGATTTTGAGATCCTTGACCGTACCCGAATTAATGCGGATGACGCCGAAGATGGCAGCATCCGCGTCGATGTCGGCCTCCGCAACCGTGCGGGTCGCCGTAATGCCCTTCAGCGAGTTGCCGTTGCCGGTGAGCTGACCGGAGAAGCTGTCCCATGCGATGAAGTTCTTACCGCTGAAATCGATATCGTTCGTCACCAGATAGTAGTCCCCGGCTTTATAATCGCCCGGCTGGGTGCCGTTGATCGACTGCGCGATCTCGTTCCATCGGTCGGCGGTGGCAATCTGCCACGGGTCGCTCTCGCTGCCGGAGCCGATGCCCTCGTCGCCTGCTACGAAGATTTTCTTCGAAACCTCGCTGCTTGCACCCCGGTCATCAGTCACCTGAAGCGTCACATCGAACGTGCCGCCCTTCGTGAAGGTATATTTGACCGAAGCTTCGGTAGAGGTCGTATTATCGGGAAGGGTCCACCGGCGGGCGACGATCTCGCCATCGGAATCGACCGATGTGTCGGTAAAGGTTACTTCGGTATCCACAACCACCGTTTCCGGAGTATACGTGAAGGATGCCGAGGGCGCCAGATTGGCGGCCTTGACGACAATGGTCCGTTTGGTCGAGCTGCTGTTGCCGTCGGCGCCGTAGACCGTCAGCGTAACGACATATTCGCCGGCCTCCTTGTACATGACAGGGTCCGGAGCAGCCTCTTCCGACCAGTTTCCCAGTCCGGCGAATCCGAAATGCCAGAAATAGCCGCTGATCTCCGTGCCTTTGGCCGTTGAATTGTCGGTAAACTGTACGGCATCGACGCCGGCGATAATCTCTGCGCCGTCATCGAACGTGAAATCGGGGGTAAGGACCGAATCGAAAATCGGCCCCACCTCTTTGTCGTCGGAACATGCGGTTATCAAAACCAAACATGCGACGCATAGCAACGATATGATTCTTTTCATGGTTTCAGTCTGTTAAAATTTTTCAAATGTCTAACGGGTTGCCTCTCTACGACGGATACCCGTGCAACCGAGCAGGAATGCCTGAAGAATTAACGAGAATCTTTTCATGTCCCGAACCGTTTAATTGCTTCCGTATCCCGGATTCTGATAAAGGCCTTCGGTATTGAGAATCAGTTCGTTGTAGGGAATAGGCAGTAACAAGTCTTTCAACGAAAAATTGGAATTGATCGCGCTGAAGTGCTCCAGCATCTCCATACGATCGTACATACGCAGCAAATCCTGCCAGCGGAGCCCCTCCTGCATGAATTCGTGCAGGCGTTCATCGTAGATGCCCTGACGCAGGTCGCTCCCCGACCAATCGCCCAGCCCGGCACGCTCACGCACCTTGTTCAGCCAGATTTTCGCCAATGTTTCCTCTTTCGACCAATAATAGGCTTCAGCCAGCATCAGCGCCACATCGGCATAACGCAGCACAATCCAGTTGTTGCCTCCATACCCGTTGGCGCCGCATTCCAGATCGGCATACTTCATGGTGTGATAGTAAGTCTGCCCCGCCTTGTTCGTTGCCCGCAGGAAAGAGCGGCGGACATCGCCCGGCTCGAATGAATCATAGACAGCCTGTATCGTGACGTTCTGCATCTCGCCTTTTCTCTGCGAGGTGACGCCCGCTCCCTCAGGACCGTACATATAATTCCACACCGATCCCAGGTCGGCGTTCCCCTGAATATAGTTGACCTGGAAAATATTTTCCGCACACGACTTCTGCGTAGAGAGGTCCCAGACGGAGGAATAGGAAACCGACGAGAGTTCGCCGAACTTGCGCAGATCCCAGGCAGCAGTCAGTTTCCCGATCGCCTGTCCGAGCAATTCGGATTTCGAGCCGATGAAATCTTCATCGCAAGCCTGCTGCAACAAGGCTTTGCCCCAAAGTGCCCATGCGGCAGCCTTACTGACCTTGCCGCATGCCGAGGCAGGTTGCACATCAAGCAGGGGGCTTTCGGTCACATATTTCAGGTCGTCGAAAATGGCCTGGTAGATTTCGGCCTTCGGGCGGCGGTAATTGTTGGCCCGAACCTCTTCCGTACTCTCCAGAACCTTGAGCACCAATGGCACGTCACCCCACTCGGTTACCAGCCAGTAGTAAGACAAAGCGCGCAGGAACCGGGCTTCGGCTTCATACGTATCGCGGGCCGAAGGAGTAGCATAACTGACATCCCCCAGATGAGCGAAGAGCGTATTGGCGCGCGAAATGATCTTGTACAACTGCGAATAACGGTTGTAAACATAGACATTCTCCTCGGTAAGCGTATAATTGTAGAACTGATAGGGAATGCCGCTGTTGGCGCCGCTGTTGGTTACGACGGTCGCATTGGCGCGCACATCGGTAAAATAGTGATAGTTATCGGCAACATAACTTTGCGTCAGCGAGGTGTAGACGCCGTTAAGCGATGCGACAATGTCCTCTTCGGAAGTATAGTAATTGCCGACTGTCACTGAATTGGGATTATATTCGTCGAGAAAATCGCACGCAGTCAGCATAGCCGACGCTGCAAGAAGAATAAACAGATGACTGATTCTCATAACAGAACGGATTAAAACGTTAAATTTAAACCTACCGAGTAGATACGCGACAGCGGATAGCAACCCCAGTCGAATCCGGGCATCAGGTTGCTGCTCTTGTACGAAACCTCGGGGTTGTAACCGCGGTAGTCGGTAATAGTGAAGAGGTTGTCGCCGCTGACATATACCCGGCACGATTCGACCCCGATCTTCCGGAGCAGACGTTTGGGCAACGTATAGCCTAACGTAATGTTCGAGCAGCGGAAATAAGAGGCGTCCTCCACATAGTACGAAGAGAGTTTGAGAGATTGGTTCGTCACCGAGATCCGCGTGGCGATGGGTACGTTGTTGCGCCCCGGATTCGTATCCGACACATAACGGTCGGCGGCAATCGCATACTGGTTCGACGATCCTTCCACGTTGAACAGATAGTAATCCTGGAAATTGATCACCTCACCGCCGTACGAGTAAGTGAAGCTCGCTCCCAGATCGAAGCCTTTCCACGAGAGGCTGGTCGAGAAGCCGCCCGTAAAGTCGGGATAAGCGTTCCCCAAAATCGTTTTGTCGTTCGTGTCGATGACGCCGTCGCCGCTCACGTCTTTCCAGATCGTATTGCCGTAGGACAG
>ULVN01058466.1_pt1 | contig 14204 bp, 7 predicted proteins | sample 1959491 | NCBI WGS metagenome assembly ULVN01 (sample SAMEA4835787, study PRJEB28245) | human gut metagenome | biome: gut microbiome; material: fecal sample | place: Denmark | collected 2008 | reverse complement strand
TTAGGATTCTCGTGTGCCAAATCGGTACGAGCCCAGTCCAAAACAGGCATAAAGTTGTAGCAGATGCATTTGATGCCTTCCGCGCCCAGGTTGCGGAGACTTTCCTTGTAAACCTCAATCTGATGATCACGGTCAGAACCACCATATTTCAGGGTTTCAACCACAGGCAAAGACTCTACCACGCTCCATTTCATTCCATAAGACTCGATGTACTCCTTGAGTTCATGAATCTTCTCGCGTGTCCAAACCTCGCCCAGAGGAACATCGTGCAATGCGGTAACAATGCCCTCAACACCAATCTGCTTCAACTGTGCAAGCGTAATCTTATCTTTCTTGCCAAACCAGCGCCATGTTCTTTCCATATATATATTATAATGTATAAGTTTAAAAATGAATTATCTTGCAGAAACATATTTATGCAATGTCGCTCTTACGGCACCCTTGCCGGCGAAGAGTTCCTTCACCATGCCCTCAATCTGCTCGCCGAAGCCAGCCTCGTAGAGATCGAGTCCGAATACATCCTTGCGGGAATAGAGATTCTTCAGGCAAGAGTAGTCCTGATCAGCCTTGCCTACCTCCAGAGGAGCTACGATGGCCTGCAGTTCTGCCAACAATGGGTCGGAAGATGGCTCGAATGGCTTCAGGTTATCATCCAATGCCTTGAGATAACGGGCATAACCTGCTAATACCAAAGGAATCAACACGAGATTGCTCACGTCGAGACCACGGTCGATATACTTCTTGATAGTCTCACCGAAACGGATAGAGAGCTTCTGACTGGTATCAGTAGCGATACGCTGAGGAGCATCCGGCATGAAAGGATTAGGCAGACGCTTGTTGATTACGGTGCCGATAAACTCGTATGGGTTCAATACGCCTGGGTCGGTAACCACCGGCATCGCCTCGATATAACCGATCTTCTGGATAAAGGCACGCAGGTCCTCATCCGCCATCTCGGCAGAAATCAAGGTATAGTCGAGCAGGCAGCCATAGATAGACATCGCTGTATGGAGAGGGTTCAGACAGGTGGTTACCTTCATGGTCTCAACCTCATCTACAGTCTTGCGGGATGTATAGAGCGCACCGCCCAACTCCAATGGCGGACGACCGTTGGTATAAGTATCCTCGCAAACGAGATACTGCACTTCCTCGGCATTTACGAAAGGAGCGGTGAAGGTATGCTTCTCGGTGATAATCGTATTGTTATCCTCGAAACCATCCTCAGCGAGCATCGCCTGTACCTTCTCGTGTGGACGAGGAGTAATCTTATCAATCATAGACCAAGGATAGGTAATCTTGCTGCTGTCATTGATATAATCTACGAAACCAGCCTCTACGATACCATCCTGTGCCCAACGCTCAGCATAAGCCTTTACGCCAGCCTTAACATGGTCGCCATTGTGAGAACAGTTGTCGGTAGACTGAAGAGTAAGTGGCAACTTGCCTGCCTTATAACGCTCATAGAGAAGAGCGGTAAGCTTACCCATAGCAAATACTGCATCGAGACCACGTGCCAGATCGGCATCATTGAAAGAATATCCCTTCTCGGTGATGGTGAAAGTTACCATCTGCAGACTTGGTGCCTGGAAAATCTGGACCAATCGGGCCCAGTCCTCACCAAACTGCTTATCCGCCTTGAGGCTTTCTGTGATAGAAGCGATGACCTTCTTCTCGATGGTGCCGTTGCTCTGAAGGCTGACGAGAAGAGAGAGATTATTGTAAGGGCGATAAGCCTTGTCGATAATTTCGTAGTCGAAGCTTTCTGCTACGATGACACCACGGTCGTACTTACCGGTGTTTAGTGCATCGTTGAGGATAGCGGCAGGGAACGCACGGAAGATGTTACCTGCACCAAAGTGAACCCAAGTAGGCTCGTCGTGAGTCTTCTTAGCTACGGCTGCGATGTCATACTTAGGAAGCTCATAACCCTTAGCTTCCCATTCTGCAGCATTAAAGCTGTCTGAAAGAATTTCGTTCAGTTTCATGATTAATAATTATTGATGTTGTTTTATGTAAATTTTAACCTTTTTATAAGCAATACAATGATTTCTTTTCTGTTGGGTCAGGGCAAAATTACGAATTTAATCTGAAATACCGCTCCTTTTTAGAGATTATTTTAAAATATTGAACAATTAGAAATGTTTCGGTAACAAAAAATACTTTTCGCCCTGTTTCCCTTTTTACCGGTAGTAGACTATTTATATACACTTTACAGATTATCCAGTTCCTTGATCTGCTTTTTCGGTGTCACTCCAAGTCCCTTCAGGCTCTCTACCCTTCTCATCACATTGCCGGTGCCGTCATAGAGTTGCTTCTTTGCCTTATCAAAAGTACCCGAAAGACGGGTTATCAGATCACCCACACTCATAAAGGTATCTTCGAAGCCAGCCACCTTATCATACAGGTCAGCAGCCGTCTTCACGATTTTCTCCACATTCTTGTTCTGCCGGTCATACTGCCAGAGATTATAGGCAAGCTGGAGTGCCATGAGCAGATTGCTTGGTGAGATGATAATAATCTTCTTCTGATAAGCATAACGGCTGAGATCCGGCTGCTGCTTCATCGCTGCGATATAGCTGGTCTCGTTAGGGACGAACATCAGTACGAAGCCGATGGCATCATCCACCAGTTTGGAATAGTCTTTGGCTGCCAGTTCATCGATGTGCTTTCGTACGCTCAGCGCATGTGCCTTCATCAGGCGTTCCTGTTCAGCCTCATCTTCAGCTGCCAGAGCATCGGAATAGGCGGTAAGCGAAACCTTGGAATCGATGACCACACTTCTGCCTTCCGGGAATCGGACGATGACATCCGGACGATAGTTCTTTCCCTCTTCATCTTTCGTATTCTCCTGAATGAAGAATTCCTCATCTTTACGAAGTCCGCTGTTCTCCAGGATGTTTTCCAGCACCATCTCGCCCCAGTCGCCCTGCATCTTGCTGTCGCCCTTCAATGCCTTGGTCAGGTTGGCAGCATCGGAGCCAATCTTCTCGGTCTGCTCCTTCAGGTTCAGTACAGCCTGCTGCTGTTCCTGCTGGAAGAGTTTCATCGTTGCCTCGAAGGTGTTCTGCAGTTCCTTCTTGTTCACCTCGTTCTGGGTTTTGCTCTCCTCTACCGATTTCTTGAAATCAGCAAACTGTTCCTTGATAGGTTTCAGGAGTTCATCCATCTGCAGACGGTTGGTTTCCTGCAGAGCCGACTGCTTGGCAGCCAACTGCTCAGCCGCCACCTTCTGCTGTTCTATCGTCATTCGCTGCATTTCCTGCTTCAGACTCTCGAGTTTCTGTGCCCACTGCTGGTCGCTTTCCGCCCTGAGTTTCGCCGCATACAGCCGCTCGTTCTCCATTTGAGATTTCATTGATTGAACCTCAGAAGCATGATGCAGTTTTATCTGTTCGATGTTAGCCGCCAGCACCTGAGCTTTCGCTACGAGCTGGGTTTTCTCCTCTCCCGCACTTTTTGCTTCCATCAGTTTCCCCACGAAGAATCCGATGGCAAGCCCTATGATGATTCCAATTACTATTTCCATTTATCCTTGTTTTGAATGATTCTGTAAATCTGCAAAAATTATGATTTGCAAAAGTAATCATTTCAAGACATAACACCAAACATCATGGGGGATTCTTGTAGATATTTAACTCTTCTGCATTTTACTATGCAAACAAAAAGAGCGCACCGCTATTGGCACGCTCTTTTCTTTAAATCATCTTTTAAATATACATTATCGGTTGGCAGTAGGCCACTGATAAGTATCAGTGCAATGGATATCAGCACTCTGGTCGGCAATCATCAACTTGAAATCGCCTTCCTCCAATCTCCATTTGCCATTCCAACCTACGAAGGCCAAATCGTCTGCCTTTAATTCAAATGTCACGGTCTTGGTCTCACCAGGCTGAAGTTCCACCTTGTCGAAGGCACGGAGACGACGGCCATCAGGCACAATACTAGCGATGAGATCGCTACTGAACAGGAGGACACTCTCCTTGCCTGCCACCTTTCCCGTATTCTTCACATCCACGCTCACCTTGATGATGTCGCCGTGGCGGAAATCAGACTGAGAAACCTTCAGGTTGCTATATTTGTAAGAGGTATAACTCAAGCCATATCCGAAGCCCCACTGCTGGGTAATCTTCGCATTGTAGTCGTAAGCACCTTCCATCGTACCCACCTCCTCACTCTTCTTGAAGTCATAGTTGGCGAGCGAATTGATTTCCTTAGGATAGGTGTAAGGCATCTTGCCACTGAAGTTTGACTTGCCCGATACCAGGTTTGCCAAGGCATCGCCGCCCATGTTGCCAGGGATAAGGATGTCGATGATGCCCTGTGCCAATGGTTCGATGTCAGCGATGAGACGAGGACGACCTTCATTCAGCACCAAGATGACAGGCTTGCCTGTCTGAGCCAAAGCCTTGACCAGATTACGCTGGTTCTCTGAGAGCCAAAGGTCGGTCAGGTTGCCCGGAGTCTCTGTATAGGAGTTCTCGCCAATGCAAGCCACGATGACGTCAGCATCCTTCGCTGCAGCCACTGCCTCCTGAATCTGAGGTTCGTTCTCCTCCCAGTATTTTCCCTTCTCATTATAGGTAACACCCTGGTTCAAGATAACATTCTCCTTGCCATACTCATTACAGAATGCCTCATAGATGGTATTGTACTTGCCGGCAAACTCATCAGCACGATGACCCTGCCAGGTATAGCTCCATCCACCGTTCAGACAACGCATCTGATTGGCATTAGGACCTGTAAGGAGAATCTTCTTGCCATGCTGCAAAGGAAGGATATTACCCTCGTTCTTCAGGAGCACCATACTCTCGGTAGCTCCCTCCAAGGCGAGCTTGGCAAACTCCTCACCACCAAACTTAGGATAATTCTTCAGTTTCTGGGTTGGGTTCTTGAAGAGGTCGAGACGGTACTTCATGCGAAGCACACGGCGACAGGCATCGTCGATGCGACTCATCGGAATCTTACCTTCCTTAACCAGTTCTACAAGATAGCCACAAGCATCGCAAGAATAAGGTTCCATAATCATGTCGATACCGGCATTGATGGCGATGCGGAGCGCATCCTTCTTGTCCTTTGCCACCATCTCACGAGTATAGAGATTGTTGATGTCTGCCCAGTCGGTGATGAGCACACCATCCCATCCAGTCTCTTCCTTCAGCCATCCTGTCAGGAATTCCTTGTTGGCATGCATCGGCACACCATTGACGGAAGCGGAATTCACCATCACGGTTAAGGCTCCAGCCTGCAGACCCGCCAGGAAAGGAGCAAAGTGCTTCTCTCGCAAATCGGCAGGAGAGATATAGGCTGGCGTACGGTCTTTACCGGTCCAAGGCACACCATAGCCCATGAAGTGCTTCATTGAAGTAGCAATGTGATACTGGTCGATGTTGTTTGGGTCCTCGCCCTGGAAACCATAGACCATCGCCTTGCCCATCTCAGAACTGAGGTAGCAATCCTCGCCAAAGTTCTCCCAGATGCGAGGCCAACGGGCATCACGACCGAGATCAACGGTAGGACTGTAAGTCCAAGGCACGCTCACCGCACGAGTCTCATAAGCGGTAGCCTCAGCCGAACGGCGAGCTATCTCACGATTAAAGGTGGCAGCCACATTGATGTTCTGCGGGAAGAGGGTTCCACCCTGTGTATAAGTAGAACCGTGGTTCTGGTCGAGACCGAAGACACAAGGGATGCCGATGCGCTTCATCGAGATCTTCTGGATTTGTGCGATATACTTCTCCCACTGCTTAGCGGTTGGTGCGCAGGTATTTGGAGCGTTGAGGATAGAGCCAATCTTATAGCGGGAAAGTATAGAATCGGTCTTGTGCTCGTCGATATAGAACACACCATTCTTGTCGTTGGCACCAAAGAGGTCGGTCACCAATTCCATCATCTGACCTATCTTTTCCTCCAAGGTGAGTTTCTTCAGAGTTTGTTCTACCTGAGCCTCAATCTTAGGGTCGCTCTTGATAACCGGAACATTGGCACTGGCTGTATAAGCCAATGCCAACAATGAAATAGATAATAAAATTTTCTTCATAAACAGTAAAGGTTTGACGCTTTATGATAAAAGCGGAAATCTTTCTAATATATTATTCAATAGTTACTTTATCTACATAATAGCCATGTCCCACACAGATGAACCCATCCTCGGCAGCCATCTTGTCGAGTGCATCCTGGGTCAACTCAAACTTCATGACATTGCCCTCACCAAACTCGTATGGAGAAGTCAAGTCGGTCCACCAGTCGGTGGCAAGCTTGATCTGATGGTAAGCATCGTCATCCTTCATCGAGCAGTAAACTCGGAGGATCTGCCCCTCCTTCCACTTAGCTACCTGGTCCTTGGTGATGTGGTTGAAGCTCTTGTTAGGGTCACCATCTCCCAAGTCCCAAGATACATAGTGATGACCTTCCCAGAGGGTATTCTCCATAGATGGACGTGGCTCGGTGGTTACCTTGATGGTACCGCAAGGGAACTGTACACCACTGCCATCTACCAAAGTGATATCATAGTCACCATTCTCCAAACCTGTAGGAGTTGTGAGCTTCAAGGCTGTGCCCTCTTCGAGAACCTCGAAGGCTACTTCCTTGCCACCTACCATTACTTTAGTAACTGTACCGAGATTCTTGCAATTATGGATAGTGGTCTCAGCACCCGGAGCTACCCAAAGCTCGCTGGCATTGGTACCCAAGGCTGGATCATCAGCAGCAGGAATCACGGTAACTTTCAAGGTGCGGGATGTGGTCTTATTCTTGGTGGTGGTTGCCACAATCTTCAGTTCATGATCACCTAAAGGCAAAGTCTGGTCGATAGTATTACCTTCGGCAATCTGCTTGCCGTCGAGCAACCATGTCACAGTGGTGTAGTGAGCTGGAGTCACCTTGATTTCCAACTTATAATTAGTCTTGCGGTCTATCTTGGAATCAGCCAAGTCGGTGTTCAAGATACGTGGATTGTCATCTTCGCTGGCTGTGAAGTATGGTTCATCATCAGAAGAGCAAGAAGACAAGGTAGATGTACCAGCCAGTGCGAAACCCACGGCTAAGAGCATCATCATAGCCTTCAAGACTTTTCCCTTATATTGTTTCATTGTCTTATTCATAATTAATTATTCTATTCTATTGTCCTATAAGACTTAACATTTAACACTTAACATTAAACACTACTTGCTATATCCCTTTCCGAATGGAGGATTGAAGTCTGGCTGAAGGTTTACATCAGCCTTGTCCCACCAGAGGCGCTTGTGCCAATCGTCTGTACCACCCATGCGGTCGATGGCAGCCTTGTAGTTGGCATTGTTGTACTGAGCTTCCAATACAGGATACTGCAAGCGGACAGGCATTGACCAATCGGGATCCGTATAAGTGAAACCATTCTTGGTCAAGAGATCACGATTCAAGATGGCAGGATAGTCAGAGCGGCGCAAGTTAGCCCAACCCTCAGAAGGGTTCATCATGTGGAGAATCCAAGCCTGGGTGTTGATGGTCTCCTTAGGATTGTCACCCAACGGATTGCTGGCAATGAACGCATCAATCTCTTCCTTGGAAATCTTGTTGGATGTAAGATAGTAGTTGTTGAGCAACTCCATGCTGGCACGAACACCAGCCTCGTAGTGACTCTCAGCATCACCACCACCAACATTCCAATCCTTGGTTGCAGCCTCAGCCTTGAGGAACTCCACCTCAGCATAGCTCATCAAGTCGCCAGGACAAGAAGGCATCTCGAAGTCGATGTTCAGGCAAGGACGACTAGCTCGGGCTATATAATCAGAGTTGGCATAAGTGTTCTCGTCTATCTCTGCATACTTCTTCAAAGTAGGAAGGTCATCCAACGTAGCTGGATTCATCCAGTCTGTGTACCAGGCAGCACCAGGGTTGCAAGGCTCCTCACCGAGGTTCTTGCTCTTGAAGTAAGCCAGGAAATCATCGGTCAAGTCGATGTTCTGCTCCTTATCTGGCTTCACCTGACTACGCTTGATATTGTAGTAGTGACGGCAGATGCGATAGAGACGAGGGTCGTTGGTATTCTGCAACTGATAGAACAAGGTAGAGCATACCATGGTAGGCGATGTGGCATCCTGACCATAGAGAATCTCTCCCAAGGCATTGGTACGGAAATCATAATCATTGGCACCATCATAATATGTATAAGGTGCATCAGCATACTTGATATAAGCATCATCTGCAGCACTGGCGATAGCACCGGCAGCCACAGCCTTCTCAAACTCCTCCTTTGCCTTCTGTGGATTAACATCGGAAATGCGCATGGCATAGCGCATACGGAGTGCATTGGCATACTTCTTCCACTTAGCTACATCACCACCCATGCTGGTGACATCACCAGAAATGCGGTCGGTACCTGTGCCAAGCTGCTTCTCGCAAGCGTCAAGTTCCTCGAAGAACCAGCTGTAGAGTTCCTCTACGGTATCATACTTAGGGTTGGAGATACCTGAGATATAACCCAGACCTGCCTCCGAACAAGGCACGTCACCGTAGGTATCTGCCAAAACTGCCGTGAGATAGACACGATGGATACGAAGTACCGCATTCAAGTTTGCCTTGTCAGTAGATTTGTGGATGGCATCCACAAGGTTCTTGATACTGATTTCATAATAGCGGTCCCAGACACGACGGGTCATATCATCTTCTCTGAAATTAGAACCAGCGTAATTGGATACATTATAACCACCAGCGAAATACTGTGGAAAACCCGTTATATAGTTACGGTAGGTATCCATCAGACTGAAGTCACCGTAAGTCTGCAACAAAGCTGTTGTCAACTGTGCGTTAGGGTCGAGCTCGTTCACCTTGGTCTTGTCAGTATTGATGTTACTCAAGGTATCATCAGAGCAAGAAGTCATCGCAGTGCCGGTTGCCATCAGGGCGAAAGCCATCATCAGGCTGCTCTTACCTATATATTTCTTGATTATATTGTTCATTTTCTTACCTTATTATATATTAGAACTCTTCTAAAGAAATTGATTCATTTTTTTCGGGACTAGAACTTCACGTTCACGTTCAAACCATAACTCTTGCGAGATGGCAGGGAACCATATTCCAGACCGAGACCTGAGGTGTTGTAGCTGGAGTCTGGGTCGATGTTAGGAATGTTCTTCCAAACAATGAATGGGTTACGAGCCACGAAGGATACGGTCAAGCCCTTGACATACTTGCCCAGGATGCTCTCTGGGAAGGTATAGCCGAAAGTAATCTCACGACACTTCACGTAAGAGTTGTCGTAAACGAAGGCACTCTGCACGCCTTTTGCCACATGCTTCCAGTAATCTTCAGGGTTCACGGCGATGTCGTTCTTGCGATAAGTACCGTCGCCATTGTCGATGACACCATCTACGACAAATCCCTTGCAGTTACCTGCTGCACGCCATTCGGCAAGTTCCATACCCGAAGCCTTGCGAGCCTCCTCAGAAGCGTACCACTCCTCACGGCCTGCCAATGTTCCCTTTGCCTTACCTGTCTCGTATGCAGAACGCATGGACATAGAGTAGATGTCGGCACCTACCTTCACATCGAAGGATGCAGAGAGGCGGAAGTTCTTGTAGCTGAAGGTTGAGTAGAAACCACCTGTCCAGTCCCAAGTAGAGTTGCCGATGGTCTTGATTTCCTGGTCAACCTTTGGAAGACCAGTAGCTGCATCGACAACCACCTGTCCCTTGTCGTTGTAGAGGAAGTCGTGTCCACGGATAGCTCCATAGTTCTCACCTACCTTGGCACCTACAGAAACACCGCACCAGTATGCCTTCGCCAACTCGAAGTAGTCCATGCCATCGATGAGCGACTTCACCTTGTTGGTATTCTTCGAGAAGTTGACACCCAAGTCCCAAGCGAAGTCCTTGATTTGCAAGGCACGGGCATTGAGGGCAATCTCGACACCCTGGTTCTGAATCTCACCGGCATTGATGAGGCGGTAAGCATAGCCAGAGGTGGTGGTTGAAGCCAAACTCAAAATCTGGTTCTTGGAGTTCTGGTTGTAATAGGTGGCATCCAAGCCCAAGCGTCCGTTGAGGAACTTCATCTCCAAACCTACCTCGTAAGAACCTGTCATAGTAGGCTTCAAATCCTTGTTCGGCTGTGTTGAGTTGGCTATCATACCGATGGTATAACCCGAGTAGCTGTACTTGCCCGTGGTATAGTTGAGTGCCAACAGGTATGGATCGGTATCGCTACCTACCTTTGCCCAAGATGCGCGAATCTTACCATAATTGATGAACTTCTTGTTCTTGATAAACTCAGAGAAAACCAAACTACCCGATACAGATGGATATACGTATGTATTGTTATTTGTAGGGAGCGTAGATGACTTATCGCCACGGATGGTTCCCTCCAAATAGTAAGTATGCTTGTAGCCGAGGCTCGCGCTGGCATAGAGAGAGCTGATCTGCTTCTTGTACATACTCTCACGAGTGTTCTGTTCCTGATAGTTCATGATGTTCTGGATGCCATTCATCTGCTGGTTGAGACCGACGTTGGTAGTGGTCTTGTTGTTCACCTTGAAGATGTTACCACCAGCGGTAGCGTTGACATCGAAGTCGCCCCATGAGTTGTTGTAGAGGGCAAGTATCTCGGCGTTGAGTGTGCGGTTGTTGAAGATTTGGTCGGTAAGCTTTCCGGCAGGAGTTCCTGGAGTTGTCTTGGCGATGAATTCCTGGAAGTTCATGCTGTTGATGTCGGTACCGATAGTACCCTGCAACTTGAGGTGCTTGTTGATGTTCCAGATTGCCTTACCCGTAAAACGGAACACGTCCTTGTCGGATGTATTGCTGTTCTTATAGAGATCCCAGTATGGGTTCTTGTTATACTGATCGTTACCATTCCAGTTGGAGTAGTTGCCATCGGCATCTTCATAGTGCTTCAACCAAGCCTGGTCGTAGGTACCTGCCAGGGTCATGAGGTTCTTACCCACGTTGCTCTGAGAGTCACCAAGGGCAGGACGGTTCTTTACCTTCTCACGAGTATAGTTGGCGGTGAAGTCGAAGTCAACAGGACCTGCAGAGGTATTCACACGGAGGTTGAAGTTGTCACGGCTCATGTTGGTGTTAGGCAAGATATCCTTGTTGCGCATATCCGTAACAGAGAAACGCATACCCGTCTTACCGGAATTAACTGAGAGGATGGCAGAGTTCTGGGTGGTGAAACCTGTGCGGAAGAAATCAGAAGCATTGTTAGGATGCATCATGAATGGACGTTCTTCGCCATCGAAATATTTGAACATGAAGTCATCGGCCTTAGGTCCCCAACTTGAGTTCGTACCAGAAGTGCTGGATGTAGGAAGCTCGCCATTGTAGCCAGCACCATATATCTCCTGGATGTCGTCCCATTTAGCCAACTGGGTATCGATAGTATAAGAACCATTGTACTCCACGGAAATTCTATCCTTCTCCGCCTTCTTGGTCGTAATCAAGATAACACCATGAGAAGCACGGCTACCATAGAGGGCAGAGGCAGCAGGACCTTTCAATACGGTCATCGTCTCGATGTCGTCAGGATTGATGGCAGAGATACCATCACCGAGGTCATAACCACCACTTTCACCAGCACTGCCAAAGTTGGTATTATCCAAAGGCACACCATCCACCACGTAAAGAGGCTGGTTATTGCCTGCCATTTCTGTATTACCACGAAGAAGCACGCGGGTAGAACCAGAAGCACCGCCAGCGGTGTTCTGCACAACGAGACCAGCCACCTTACCAGAAAGAGAGTTGATGACGTTGGTTTCCTTCGCCTTGGTAAGTTCCTCACCTTTAACCTCCTCCAAGCCATAGCCGAGAGCCTTGCGGTCGCGCTTGATACCAAGGGCGGTAACAACGACCTCATTCAAGGCCTTACCATCCTCTTGCATCGTGATTTTCATGCCATTAGCAGCTTTCACGGTCATTGTCTTGTAACCGATGTAGCTCACTTCGAGCGTTGCTCCAGGCTTGCAGTTCAACGTAAAGTTACCATCTATATCGGTAACGGAACCGTTGGTTGTACCAGCCACCTTCACGCTAGCGCCAATCAAGGTTTCGCCAGTGGCATCCACCACTGTACCCTTGATGCCTTGGTTCTGCTGAACGCTCATCGCTGCATTGTTCATCTGGGCAGCGAGAATGGCAGAAGCAGGCATCCACATCAAACCTGCACCGAGCAGGCCGAGAAACATAGTTTTCTTTCTCATAATTGATATTTTTGTTTTTAGTTTAACATTATTCTTTCCCAAAGATTCCTTCGAGAATCCAAGGAGCATTCACCTTCATACTCTTGAAACGGTCGAAGATGCCATACTTCTCAGAGCCGTTGCCGAAGTGGTTGTTGTCCCAAACGAAAGTAGAGAAGCCTCGTTTGCGAGCCTCCGTAGTCAAGAACTTACAGTAGTAGGTCATGTTTTCATGCACTTTCTCTGAGTTAGACTTATAGTGATCGGTTACTCCCCACTCTCCTATTACGATACCCAGTCCTTTGTTGCTCCAGGTATTCACCGCCTTGTCAAAGAAATCCGTCATCGTCTTCTCGTTTTCTGCAGGTATCTTGCCAGCATCCTTGTAGGCATCACCCCAGTAATCGTAGGTGCAATCGCCAGCGTAGCTCCATGGCTGATAGTAGTGAAATTCCACACTCATATAGTTGTTGCCATTGCCTTCGGCATCCTTCGGAATGATGAAATCTCCATTCTCTATGCCAAACCATGGGTTACAAACGTAAGTCTGTAAGATGAGGTGGCGCTTGGCATTGTTGCCGCCTGTGGCACGAACCATATCCACGAATATCTGATTGTAAGCATTCTGCACTTCGAGGTTCTCGGCAGTAGGTTTGCCCCAGTTGTCCCTGATGTGAACCTCATTGGTACCGGCGAAAGCCAAGCGACTGTCATAATTGGCAAACTCAGAGGCGATATTCATCCAGAGAAGCGCAAGCTTCTGGCAGTTTTCTTCCTTATATTGATAGGTAGGACGACCTTCGAGCCATTTTTCATGATGCACATTGATGATAACCTTCAAACCGTTGTCAAGGCACCAGCCCACCACCTCCTTGATGCGAGCAATCCAAGCCTTGTCGATGCTCATCGCCTGAGCGTTGGTAATGTGGCACTGCCAACGGATTGGAATACGGATGGCATTGAAACCTGCCTTCTTCACAGCTTGTATCATCTTCTTGGTAACAACGGGATTGCCCCAGGCTGTCTCTGCATGGATAGAACCATCAGGGTTGCCAATCTGCATTGACTCACCATCCTGTCCAGGAGCTGAGCACTCGAATGCGTTGCCAAGATTCCACCCCACAACATCTTTATTCCATTGCTGGGCAGTAGGTATGGATTCGCCTACACCTTCAGAACTGCTGGATGAGTGCAACGTACTTGCTTCGCATGAGAGACATGTGAAGACGCCTATTAAAAAGAGGCTAATTTTCAAAAAGTTCCTTTTCATTTTTATGTTTATATTGTTATTGTTTCGTTTTTTAAATAACTGTTTGACTTACTTAACAGAATCTGGTTGCAAAGATAAAGAAAAGGAACTTCCAGAGGGTTAGATAACAAACAAAAAAAGGTTTCAATTCAGACATATCGTCTAAACAGAAACCTTTTCTTTGAATTTAAAACTCTAATTTACAGATACTTACTTGGAGAAACCCCAAAGTGTTTTTTAAATACAGTACTAAAGTACTTCACATTTACAAAACCGGCTTTCACAGATACATCCAGCACACTATCCCCCTGTTTCAGGAAGATTGCAGCCTGCTCCAGACGTATCAAACGCATAAAATCCTGCGGACTTTGGCCCGTAAGAGTCTTCAGCCTACCATAGAAAAGCGTTCTGCTCATCGCCATCTCTCTACAGAGACGGTCGATATTAAAGTCTGTGTCGCTCAGATGAGCCAACACCAAACGGGTAGCTTTATCTACAAAAGCCTGGTCTTGCGGATTCAGAACAGCTTCTGCCACATTTTCGAATGTCTGGCCTTGCTTATTCAAGACAGTATCATCCTTTTTCTCTTCAGAAGTTCCAGTAGGTTCCAAGTGTTCATAGGATGAATCAGAACCCACAATCTGCTCGGAAGAAGCAGACTCAGAAGCAACCTCTCCTTTAACAAGAGCAAGGCTTCTGTCCATATAATACTGACTCAACCGGCGACGATTCTTCAAAATACTGGCAACCTTGCTCGCAAGAATAGCAGTATCGAATGGTTTGGCTATATAGTCATCAGCACCC
>ULVN01022623.1_pt1 | contig 14262 bp, 12 predicted proteins | sample 1959491 | NCBI WGS metagenome assembly ULVN01 (sample SAMEA4835787, study PRJEB28245) | human gut metagenome | biome: gut microbiome; material: fecal sample | place: Denmark | collected 2008 | reverse complement strand
TCGCCCGCCGTGGCTCCCGCCGCATCTTCTGCGGATGAACTGTTGAAGTATAAGCAGCTGCTCGACGCTGGCGCTATCACAGAAGCAGAATACGCAGCCCTGAAATCAAAGCTGCTCGGTATCTGAACGCAAAAAAGCCGCCCCCGATGTTCCAGCATCGGAGACGGCTCAGCCCCGGCGTGTTCCAGCACTCCGGAGCGATGCAGTCGGACATATCGATTTGTAACGGCTGTTTTACCCACTCGCCTTTTATCAGGAATACGGCCTAACTGCGCCTCTATTGTATCATAGGCGCGGGGCCTTGTGCAAGGAGGACTTTTATGAAAAAGATCAAAGTACCCGAAGCAGAGCTTCTGCCATCGGGCGCGTACCGCTGCCGCGTCATGGTCTGCGGTATCAGTAAGACGTTCACCGGCGACAATCCGGACGTCATTGAGGATCTGGCGCTGAAATTCAAGATCGGCGTGCTGAAAGAATCGCAGGATGCAAAAGCCCGCGGGCAAACCCTCGGCGCTCTGCTCGATGAGTACATCGACTTCATCCAGGGCCCGACCACATCCCCCACGACGATCCTGAATTATCAGTCCTACCGGAAGAACCACTTCCAATCCTTGACCGTCCTCGGTCTCGCAGATCTCTCCGATACCGTCTGCCAGAAAGCTATCAACGCCGAAGCAAAGCAGTTCGCCCCGAAGACCGTCTTGAACTGCTGGGCGCTCATTACCGCCGCACTGAACTACAAAGAGCTGCGCATCCCGAAGGTGCGTCTTCCCCAGCTTGTGCAGGATGAAAAGCCCTTCCTCCAGCCTGAAGAGATCCCCGTCTTTCTCAAAGCCGCCGAGGGCGACAAGCTGGAAATCCCGATTCTGCTTGCGCTCCATTCCCTGCGCCGCTCCGAGGTCTTAGGAATGCGCTGGAGCAGCATCGACACGAGGAAAAAAGTCATCCACGTCCGCGGCGCGACTGTCCGCGGAAAAAACGGTCTGGAGAACAAAAGCACTAACAAGAACACATCCTCCCGGCGCGACGTGCCGATCTTCATTGACCGGCTCTGCGAGCTTGTCAAAGCCGCCGACGCTTCTGCGGAGTTCGTCTACACGGGCGGGGAAAACACGCTCTGCCGCCATATCAACCGGATCTGTGCAGCCGCCGGTCTTCCCGAAGTCGGCACGCATGGGCTGCGCCATTCCTTCTGTTCTCTCTGCGTCCATAAGCGCATCCCTGAAAAGATCGTCATGTCCATCGGCGGTTGGTCTGATCCAAAGACCATGAAGCGGATCTATACGCATATCGCAAAAACCGACTACGCCGATACCGTCGCCACGCTCCGCGCATCACTTTTGTCATGAAATTTGTCACGCCTCAAAATCGCCCTGTGTTTTCAATGCCCGTGCGTTTTCGTCCTATAGTTCGAATCCCGACACTCCGACCAAATCCGGCTGAAATCTTCTGATTTCAGCCGGATTTTTCTGCATATTCCGAACTTTTTCCGATGGAGAATTCTGTGACTTTTCCGTCTGACCCAAACCTGACCCAAACGGGAATTCGGAGCGGAAAGCGCCGGAAGCTAGAAAACGCCGCCTGCCGGAGCATTTCCAGCAGGCGGTGTACACTTTTCTGCTCATTTCTTGCCCTTACCCGACGCTTGCCATGAAGCCGCTGATCTTCTGCGCGGCTTCTTTTTTCATGCCTGCTGTCACATGGGTGTAGACATCCAGCGAAAATTCCGCCGAGGCGTGGCCGAGGATCTCCGCGACTGTTTTCGGGTCAATGCCGCTCTGGATTGCCAACGTCGAGAATGTGTGTCTGAGATCATGAAATCTGACGTGCTCCTCAATTCCGGCTTTTTCGAGCAACTTCTTATGAATCCTTCCAACGCAGTCCGGACCATACATTCCACCAGTCTTGGGTGACGGGAACATATACGGACTGAACGGGTGATTCTTGCGGTCTTCGACCAGCAGTCGAATCGCTTCGTCGCTGAGATAAATCTCTCGGACAGAATTTTCCGTTTTCGGTTCTGTCACGACCAGCTCGCCCTTGCCGCGCGACACGGATTTGGACACGGTCAGCGTTTTCGTCTGCAAGTTCAGATCGCTCCACAGCAGCGCCACCAGTTCCCCGCGCCGCAAGCCGGTACTCAGTTCCAGATAGAACATCGGCAGGACGCCCCATTCCTCCGCCGCTTTCAGGTAATCCCGAATCTTCTCCGGCGGGATGATCTGCATTTTCTTCTTTCCTTTCTTCGGCAGGCGGCAGCCGTTTGCGGGATTGTGCGGAATCAACCGCTCCGTCACCGCCTGCTCCAAGCACTGCCGCAGCATCGTGTGCAGTCCGCGAATCGTCTTATTGCTGAGACTCAGATCGTCCATGTTTTCGTACCGCTGCACTCTGCCGTGCGCCTTCGTCTCATTGTAGAATTTCTGGATTTGCAGCGTTGTAAGCGCTGTCAGTTTGACGTCCCCGATGCGCGGCACGATACTGCGCTTTGCGAGGCTATCTACACAGTTGACAAGGAACGTTTGGAAAACTATTTTTGCACGCTGACAGCTGACGAAATGAAACTTGTTGACCAAGCGGTTATCGTTTCCTTGGGTCTTTCCGTTTCCACGTCCTACATTTCAGCCGTTCCGAAAGAGTTAGGTGAGGAAAACAACATTGTTTCAATTAACGAACCGTTTGGGTTAAAAGACGCATATCGTGTGCTTCAGAAGGAACGTGATACGCTGCTTGCACAGAAAGAAATCTATGAGAAGATCTGCGCCGCTGCGCTGCCGCGTTGGCCGAAGGATATTGAGGTGGGAGAGTGATCTACATTGACCATGCTGCTACTTCGCCCCCACTTCAATGTGCGAAGGTAGCCTTTAATGCAGCATCAACGGCAGTGTGGGGAAATCCAAACTCCTTACATTCTTTTGGGCAAAGTTCCAGAAATGCGTTGGAAGCTTCCCGTGAAGCTGTAGCGCAGTGCTTAAAGTGCAACTCAGATCAAGTGTTCTTTGTTTCATCCGCGACGGAGGCTTGCAGGATTGCGCTGACCGCCATGGACGAAGCATGCCGAGTGTTTCGTGTTAGCGGCGTTGAGCATTCAGCTGTATCAAGCATTGCAGAACGTGTTCTTTACGGCAGGCGAAACTCCAAGTTGAATGGGAGGACATTTCTCCACACCAACAACGAAACCGGTGAAATCTATGATTTGAGAAGTGCCTTTTCAGGGTATGATTTGACGTTCTCCGACTGTACCGCAGCCATGGGGAAGCAAAAAATCAACTTCCGTGAAAGCGGAATATGACGCACCGGAAGATCCCAACATGCCGCGCCGCTGCACAGAAATCTATCTGACCCTAGAATTATTTTCCGGTACAGCGTCAATCATGGAGGATGTTCTGCGCGATCTGGAAAAAAGCGTAGCTTACTGGCGAGCAATTATCCCTCAGGATGGAAAACCGCTTGATTGCAGCTTATAGCGCTGCTTGTCTGCTCCTGTTCATGGTCATCTGCTTTGTATCTGGCGGCTACGAGCAGGAGCAGCTCAGCAAGGCACTTGCGGTTGATCTGGACGCTCGCCGCGGTCCATAAAAATCTGTGGCTCATTTTAATTTTTCTGGTGAAAATTTATTCATCTACAGACGCTCCTTCCGCGCCTTGTTTTTCAATTCATTTCTTCAATATAATGTACATATTCCAGTGAGCGCAGTGCCTCAATGATCTCGTGATGCTCTTTATACTTCTTCATTTCCGCACTGCACACTGTAAAGCTGACTGTAAATACACTCAGGCCGGAATTCAGATAGGTGGGATTCGCTTCAATGTCATCGATTCGGATGCCGAGCGCCCGCACAGTCGATGTAAAGTCCGGCAGATTCCGTTTGCTTTTCAGTTCCAGATGTACTTCAAAATGGTTTGACCGGTCTTTCAGATATTTCTCCAGTACTGGCATTCCGGACACGCAGGCCAGCAGTGCGGCAAACAGTGCAGCCGCAGCGGTATAGCATCCCGCACCGAGCGCCATGCCGATAACTGCACAGCCCCAGAGTCCCACAGACGTGGTAAGTCCCTTGATCTGGTTTTTTGAACTAAAGAGGATCGAGTTTCCACTGATCGTCGCCGTTCCGATCACCGCAGCCGCAGACAGCACCGGTACAGTTCCTCCAGTACTCTGCATTAAGGACTGGTCGAGCAGCATGGTTCCCGTTCCCGCCAGCCCTACAAGGATAAAGGTACGCAACCCGGCAGAGTGCCGCTTACTTGACCGTTCACAACCAATGATTGCTGTGAATGCCACGCTCAGCACAATCCGAAGCAAAATAGCCGGCAGCCCCAGTTCCGCACTCCACACACCCAAAGCGGCGGAAATCCAGTCAGTTTGCATATTCTGTTTACCTCCTCAGATAGAAATAGCGCCGCTGCGCCTGCGTTTGTATAAGCTGTTCCTCCGCAGCCTCCGTGAAGGCAAGTTCTTCTTCGCGCATCTCATCGTCATGCGCCGGAAGTTCTGTCTGAATCTTCCGAATACGCTCAATCAGAAGCTGAAGCGCAAATTTTGGTATGCCGCATTCCACCGCCTCCTCGACGAGTACCGCATCCTCTGGGTTATTGGAATACGATTTGGATAAGTACAGTGCCAGTTTTGCACAGCCCGGCCCAATGAGTTCGTACAGGACGCTTGACGCAAGGATTATGGTCTGCAGATTGCTGCCCATTGTACCGCCCAGCGTCCGCGCACCGAGTGCCGCAAGCCCAATGGCTACACCTGCCTGCGGGATGAGCGCCAGGCCGAGGTAATCCCTGACAACCTTTTGCTTCTTTACCAGCCAGCATCCCAGCCATGCGCCTGCATACTTTCCAAGGATCCGAACAAGGAAATAGGATACGCCAATCACCAGCAACGGGATGCCGTTCATTGCACCGTCCGCCGAAACAAGCGCATCCAGCTTGAACGACATGCCAGAACGCACGAAAAACAGCAGCAGGATCGGCGGGCTGAAATACCCCAGCTGCCGGAACAGCTTGTTGTTTTCAGCGATATTCGTATAGACCGCGCCCATTGCCATGCAGCCGAGCAGTGGCGAAACGTCCAGCAATGCACATACACCGCAGAACGTAAACAACAATGCGATAGAAATAATGAGTTTGTTATCCTTAGAGCGTCTGTGCGGCATGAGCAGCTTCATTACAAGTCCAAATCCTCCGCCAAGCGCCATGATCAGCAGGTTCAGCGCGACTGGCCGACAAAGCGTCTGGATGCCCAGGCTGCCTGTCCCCTGCGAGGATGCCAGTGCAACGGAAATCGCCGCCGAATAGAGAACCAGGCCAACCACATCATCCAGCGCTACGACCTGAAGAAGTGTATCCACAAAATCACCCTTTGCGCCGGTCTGGCGGATGGTCATCATCGTAGAGGCGGGTGCCGTGGCCGAGGCCAGCGCTGCCAGAACAACAGAAAACGCCAGTTCTAGCCGCAGCACAAAATACATCAGCGCAAAAACAACCACGGAAGCCAGAACTGCCTCAAAAATGGTGATCACCGCAACCTTTGCGCCGTTTTTCCTCAGAACGGAAAGCTTAAAAAATTCTCCGGTCGAAAACGCGATAAACGCCAGCGCGATATCGGGAAGAAAATTCGTGCCGTCGATCATGGCCTGCGGCACAAGATCCAAACAGTATGGGCCGATCAGGATGCCCGCTACAATATATGCCGTCACATTCGGCAGCCGCAGAAGCTTTGTCACGCGCGTGAGCAGAAAGCCCGAAAACAACATCAGCGCGATTGAAATAATGACATTTGCCACCGGACTGCTTTCTATTACTCCGTTCAATGAACGTTCCATTCTCCTTTCTTCATTCAGAGAACAGAAAACGACATTCCCGGCACATGCGGAGCGTGTCATTCCGCAATGTGATGGAACATCGCTTTCCATTCTTCAGCTTTATTTGGACTGCAAATACTGTGCAATCCTCGTTTCACTTGTATTGATGATCAATTCCTCCGGAAATCCGATCTCCTCCAGCATGGCAAGCGCCCGCTCCACGCGTCCAACCTCGAATTCCGAGTGCGCATCCGAGTTTACCATCACGGGGACATTGTGCTTTGCACAAAGCTCCGCGATCCTGCGGCAGTTTTCGATCGACTTTTTCCGGCATACGAACGTGTGTGCATTGATCTCCACGATTTTTCCGCATTCGCCGAAAATCGGAATGACCGTCTCGTAATCATAGACGAACTCAGCCGAGCCGGAATGCCCGATCAAATCCACATTTTCGTTCTGGGCAAGCTGAATATAAGACCGTGTATGCTCCGCCGCTGTCCCGGGGACAGTGCAGGAGGTATGATAGGATGCAACCACAAAGTCAAGCTGCCGCAGAACCTCGTCCGGGATATCCAGTCGGCCCGTATGGTCCATGATGTTCGCCTCGACGCCGCGCAGAAGCCGGATTCCATCTACGTTCTGCGGAAGCGATGTCAAGTTTTCAAAGAAACTGAGCGGCGGTGAATCCGGCGTACCGATTCCGTGATCGGTGATGGCCAGCAGGCGCAGTCCACGCTTTTGCGCCGCTATAAGGTTTTCACGCAGTGTACTGTAGGCATGCAGCGACGCAAGCGTATGGCAGTGGAAATCGCCCTTGATGGTCACTTCAGAGTTTACAAGCATTGTATCAGCCTTTCTCTGGAGCGAATCAGGTTTTCCGGCGTGCAGCGGCGAAGCTCCAGCATATAGATGCCCTGATAACCGATCTTGCGAAGCGCCGCGGCAAACGCCGGATAGTCAATCTCACCGTCACCGATCGGCAGATGCGACTGTGCGCCGCCGATCGTATCGTGAAGATGCAGATGACGCAAAAGTTTCCCGCAAGCAAGGACCTCATCAGGCACATTGCCGCCAGTCTGCTGGCAGTGCCCGATATCAAAGACAATGTCCAGATTGTTTCTTCCTACCTCATTGACAAACTGCACGAGCGTGCCGCAGCGGACAGTCAGATCGCCATCCAGAAGGTTCTCTGTATAGAGCCGAATCCCGTATTCCTTTGCGATATCACAGCAGTTCCGGAGCATTTCAACCGAAAGTGCCCAGATGCGCTGTAGATCGCCGCCCATATAGGCGCTGCTGTGCGGTACCTGCGGAACATGCAGCGATGTGCGCAGACGGCCGCTGTGCATGACGATTTCGTGCCCTCCAAGCAGACTGGTATACTGGCAGCAGTTCCGGAACTCATGCAGGATCGCACTGCGCAGGACGCTGTTTTCCTCCGACGCGTTGAAAGCCGAGATATGCACGCTGACATTCGGGCGGTACGCCTGTGCGATCTGCCGGACCGCGTGGTCATATGCCAATACATCCACGCCCGCCATATTCTCATAGTAGGTTACTTCAATCGCATGATAAAGTTCGCTTTCCAGAACTGCCCGTCCAAGTTCCAGGATCTCCTCCGGAGTATTTCTAAAATTGATATTGAATCCAAATCGACGCATAGTCCCTCCCATTTAGTCTCGTGCCGTGCGGTATTTGCGCGTCAGAATCAGCGTCACAGCAGAAATCGCCATCAGTACTACGATGTAAACCAGCATATTGGCTTCCGAGTTTGGGTCTACATTCATGTCCGGTGTCCGTAAGACAATACCAAGCGGCACATTGCTGACATTATACAGCAGCGCGCTGACCGTGTACTCCGAGAGCAGGCTGTTGAACGTGATTGCACCGACGGAAGCGACTGTCGGGATGATTGCCGGCAGCACGACACGGCGGAAGGTGTACAGCGCACCGGCGCCAAGTGAATGCGCCGCCTGCTCGTGCGAATCGTTGATCGCATACAGGCTCGCACGGACAAGACGCATGGAAGACGGAATCTTGCAGACCGTATAGGCAATCGGCAGCAGCCAGAAGCCACCCAGCAGAACTTTCCCGAATGTCAGCAGATTCGGCGTGGAAAACGCCGTGATCATACCGACAGCCAGCATGGTGGCCGGCAGCATCCATGGAATCAGGAGCGTCAGCTCCAGAAGCTTTGTCAGCTTGCCTGGATGTTTTTTGATGGCAAGCGACGACGCGACACTGATAAACAGTACGATTGCCACAGCAATCAGACTCAGTTTCACGCTGTTCAGGAACGGCTTGATCGTGGTCCCGGTTGAAAACACGCGGATATAGTTGTCCAGTGAAAACGACCTTGGGAACGACGCCGTTGAAATGCTTTTGGAATCGCCAAACGAATACAGCACAATGACGCCGATCGGCAGCAGGTATAAAAGTGACAGGATGTATGAGGCCGCGTGTACGAGTACGTTTACGACCGGATTGCGGATTTTCGTCTTGCGAAGCCGTGTGCTCACCTTGGAGACAGACAGGTATGCACTGCGTTTTTCAAGCCAGTTCATGATCAGAAGCAGCACGATGCACGTCACGGCGAGGATCAGGGACAGCAGCGCCGACAAATCATAGCTGCGCAGGCCGTTCAGCGTAAGGATCATGCTGTTGATCATATAGAAGCTCTTGCCACCCAGCATTGACGGCGCGGCGAAGGAATTGAGCGCGCTTAAAATCAAGAGAATAGACGCAGAGAACATGGCAGGCTTTACGACCGGCAGCGCCACCTTGAAAAATGTCTGGATGCTGGAGCAGCCCAGACTGCGTGCAGCCTCGATCGTGGAATAGTCGATGTCCTTGAACGCCGTTTTAACAAACAGGATATGCGAGGTGGTCATCGCAAACGTATGCACAAACAAAACGCCGGTAAAGCCGGTAAACCAGTTGACATTCATGCCGGGGATCCAGGATGCCAGCAGCTTTGTCACTACGCCGTTTGACGCATAGACATAGTTATAGCCTGTGACGAGAGAGATACCGCCATAAAGCAGCGGCGTCATAAAGGCCAGTTCCAAAAGCTTGGAACCCTTGATGTCGAAATACTCTGTGACCAGCACCTGAAATACGCCGTTGATCGTGACAGTCACAAAGCTCCAGAACGCCATCTTATAGGTATTGGACAGTGAACGCTTGACACGCTCTGAACTGAGCAGCTTCTGAACCGACTGCATGCTGAATGCGCCATCGGTAAAGAACGTTGTTTTCACGGTGCTGAGCACCGGAACGATCAGAAACGTCACAAGAAACCACGCAATCGCCGTAAAGATCAGAACGTTCCGCAAAATAGACAGTTTTTTCTTTACGCTCATCTGTCATCCTTCCCGCAGTGCCAGCACATCCGCATGTCTGAACTGCACATAGACAGTCTCCCCTACCGCAAATTCCGTCTCCGAGCCAAACATCAAAGCCGTGATTGGACAGTTGTTCGGCGTTTTTGCGATGATCTTTGTATACGCGCCCAGGAACTCAAAGCTGTCGATCACTGCCGCAAGCTCAGACGAACCCGGGGTACTCTGCGGCTGCTTTGTGATCCGGACCTTGTGCGGCCGGATAAACAACGACTCATCGTCCCCGCAGCCAAGCGTCTGCCGCAGTTCCTGCTTCGCTGTGCCGCCGAGACAGTTGATGTCGCCGATAAAGCGCGCAACCGCCGCATTTGCCGGATGATTGTAAATTTCCTTCGGTGAGGCAACCTGCTCGATACGGCCAACATTGAATACTGCAATCCGGTCAGAGATCGCCATAGCCTCCTCCTGGTCATGCGTCACATAGATTGTGGTAATACCAAGCGCGCGCTGAAGCTTGCGGATCTCCTCGCGCGTGCTGACGCGCAGCTTCGCATCCAGGTTTGACAAGGGTTCGTCCATGAGCAGCACCTTAGGCTCCAATACCAGCGCGCGCGCAATGGCGATGCGCTGCTGCTGGCCGCCAGAGAGCTCCGTAATCTTCTTATGCAGATGCTCTGTAATGCCGGTCTTTTCCGCAATGGCCTGCACACGGGGCAGGATTTCCTTCTTCGGAACTTTGTGCGCTTTCAGGCCAAACGCAATGTTTTCATACACGCTCATGCTTGGAAACAGCGCGTAGTTCTGAAATACGAAGCCCAAACCGCGTTCTTCGGGCAAAAGCCCCGACAGGTCGCGTCCAAATGCTGTAATCGTCCCTGCTGCCGGTGTTTCAAAACCGGCAATCGCGCGCAGCGTCGTCGTTTTTCCGCAGCCAGACGGCCCAAGAAATGTGAAAAATTCTCCGTCCCGGATCTCCACATTCAAATCGTGTACCGCAGTAAAGCTGCCATAACGAATGCTGATATTCTTCAGTTCAATCATGAATCCACCCTATCCTTCTGCTCCACAGGTCGGGCAGGCTTAAGCCTGCCCGTAATCACGGCATGATCTCCAGTTCAATCTTGACAAACCAGTCGTCCATATGTCTGGCACAGACCTCCCAATCGATCTCCTGTGCTGTAAACATCTCGGCCTCTGCCTTGACCTCGTCGCTGCACAGTGCAATTGCATCGGGATGTGCGGGCGCCTGCGCAAATTCGTTCGCATAGGCCGCCATGGTTTCAGGTGATCCCCACCATTCAATAAACGCCTTTGCCTTTTCCTCAAGCTTTGTACCCTTGACGATTGCAACGCCCTCGGCGACGATCGGCGTACCATTTTCTGGATTCACATAAGCAATGGGAGCCTCGTTGGCCTCGCTTCTTGCTTTTGCACCGCCAAACCAGTCAAGCGTAATCGGAAGCGTGCCGTCTTTGAACATGGCGTAGACATCAGCATTGGAATCAGCCGGAAGCATGTACGCATTGGCATACAGCGTCTTAAGGAATTCCCAGCCTTCATCGGTGATAGACCGGCTTGGGGACATCCATATAGCGGTTGATGTAGATATACCGACTCCAGTACGCCCAATGCTCCTCCGGCGTGGCAAACGGATAAAAGCCGCCGGAATACATATCCCTGATAGGCGTCAGGTCAACAATATCGGTAATCCCTTTTGCGGCGGTTTCACTTTGCAGATATGCGTCCTGCACTTGAAGGAAATCAGCGCTGATACGTACGCATGGAGTGAAAAGGCCAGAGAAGAAAAGAAGAAGTGTGACCGCGAGATCATCACGCTGAAGGATTTCCAGCAGTGGCTCCGCGACTCCAAAATATGAAAATACGCTGCCGGTAAGCTGTCGGCAGCGTATTCTTTGTCTATTGCGGAGTAGAATTCAGCCCTTTTACGCAAACGCTTTCACCAGGTCGGAAAGCTTTTGCAAACGGAAATCCGCAAGCAAAAAATTTGCTGCGGGTCCGATGCCAGCGGCGTAGAAGCCGCCGGCCTTTGCAGCCTGTATGCCAGCTTCAGCGTCCTCCACAACGAGCGCATCATCCGGCTTTACGCTAAGGAGCTTTGCCGCCAATAAGAACACCTCCGGGTCTGGCTTGGAGTGGGTGATCTGTGTTCCGTCGGCAACTGCATCGAAAAAGCTGCCAAGCCCAATGCGCTCCAGAATCAGCGGAGCATTCTTGCTGGACGACCCCACGGCCAGTTTATGACCGTCCGCATGCAGCTTCAGAAGTGTGCTGCGCACATCTTCGTCCAGATCGGCTGGTGTCATAGTTTGCAGATAACCACGATAAATTGCATTCTTCTCCTTGGCAAACAACGTCTTTTGCTCCGCAGTGAAAGCGTCTTTCTTCTCACCCAAGACAATGTCAAGGCTCTCCATACGGCTGACACCGCGCAGCCGGTCATTGACAGACGCATCAAACGGAAGATCAAGTTTCTTTGCCAGCGCAGCCCACGCCGCAAAATGGAATTTGTCGGTATGGCAAAGCACACCATCCAAATCAAAAATATATGCAGTAAATCTTCTCATAATTTTAGCAAATGCTGGAGCTGAATCAGCTCCGACACGTCCTTTCAGAATTGTTTTTCATATCCGCTTCGGATAAAAACCGGGATCTTTCCGTCGCAGTCCGTACAAATCATCTGCTTGCCTTGGTACGGTTTTCGATCAAAGAATCCAATCCATTCACCATCTGGCAAGTAGACTTGTCTGGTGTTTGCGTTTTCTTCCAGAAGCGGCGCAACAAGCAGTGCATCGCCAAGCATATACTCGTCCTCGCAGGCAAGTGCAGCTTCATCTTCGGGCCAGAGGAAGGACAGCGGCCGCATCATCGGCATATTGCCAGCCACACACGCCTGCGCAGTCTCCCAAAGATACGGGCGCAGCCGCTCACGCAGCTTGTGCCAGAAGCGCATCTCATCGACAAATTCAGGCGTGTTGTAGGCAGCAGCCAGATTCCACGGGCTGCGTTCGTTGTTGCCCTCACCGCCCGGCATCAGCTCTTTGAACTGCCCGCCATCCGGTTCGGAATGCCACTGCATGATCGGGCAGAAACAGGCCATCTGTGTTGCGCGGCGATAGAGGTCCAGCGTCGGAAGCGGGCCAGCAAACCCGGCAATGTCAAAGCCCCAGAACAGGATACCGGAAGCCGCGGCTGACAGTCCGGCGTGAAGCTGGCTTCGCAGTTCTGCGTTCTGCGACTGCTGATCGCCGCCCCAGTGCATCGGGACAGTATGCTGCCCGGAGAACCCGGCTCTGCTGAACAAAACCCGCTGCGAACCGATATAATCGCGATATGCGCAGGTATAATCGCGTGCGTAGCGATTCTTTCCGGATTTCCCGTCGCTGCCATCACAAAAACGCACATCTGGGCGATAGATAAACTCGCCGCCATCGGTTTTGAAGCCGTCAACGCCCATGTCGAGAAGATATTGACGTTTGGCGAACCACGTCTGAACGGTTTCCGGGTTAGTATAATCCGGGATCATGGAACCGGAAAACCAATGCCCGTCGGGGATGGTATAGGGTGTTCCGTCTGCGAGATGGACACATAAGCCGCGCCGCACCGCATCCTCACGGTCAAGCGTATTCTGTACGTTCAGGATCTCGTCGGGCCCCTGCTTTTTGTAGACAGGAATCTGCCAGAGGACAAGATGCAGCCCGGCCTTGTGCAGTGCATCCACCATGTCCTTGGGGTCAGGCCATGGGGAACCCGAAAAATCGAAATCGTCATATTGGAGTGCAGCTCCGTCTGGGTTCGGTTGGTATTTCGCCCCGTTCCAGATATAAAACGTCGCTTCGTCGCTCCATGCCTCCAGCACCAGAATACTGGCCGGGAAATCGTGCTTTTTCAGGTTCTCGATCTGCTGCTCCACGTCTTTCTGGCAATTCCAGCGATTTGCCGAAACCCACACGCCAAACGCCCATTCAGGCGGCAGAACAGCCTTTCCGAACAGCTCCATATATGCGCTGACAATTTGCGCCGGTTCACCGGAAAAGGCCACAACGGGGGCAGATTCCGGCAGATCGATCGTCACAGAGTTCTCGTCAAAATGGAACGTTGTAGTTTCACAGGTATCAACATACAGACCGAATCCGCTGTCTGTCCAAAAGAACGGAGCCGGGCAATATGTTTTTTCACCTTGGAAGCAGAACTTTTCTTCCACCTGATTGACAACGACATGTCCTTTTTGATTCAGCGCGTCATATTTCTCGCCCATTCCGTATGCGCCTCGATAGGACAGGCTTACCGTCAGGACTACGCCGTGACGCACAAGCTGCACATCGGTGCGCGGGCAGGATATATGTGCCTGGAATGCAGAACTTTCAAATCTTTGCATGGTTTACCCCTTGATACCACCGGCCATCATGCCGTTCTGGAAATACTTCTGCGCGAAGCAGTAAATGAGAATAATCGGAATCATGGAAATCAAGCTGCCTGCCATCAGGACGTTATACTCCGTTGCGAACTGGCCGTTCAGTGTCGAAAGGGCAATCGGAAGCGTCATTTTTGTCTTGTCTGTCAGCATAAGCAGCGGCCAGAGATAGTCATTCCAAGATTCCATGAACGTCGTAATCGACAAGGTCGCAAGCGTCGGCGCACAAAGCGGCAGTGCAACCTTAAAGTAAACTGTAAAGGTTGATGCACCGTCAATGCTGGCTGCATCCAGATAGTCGTTCGGGATCGTCCGCATTTGCTGAACGAGCAGGAACACGGCAAACGGGCGGAAAATGGACGGTAAAATGACGCTGGCATAGCTGTTGATCAACGACATTTTATTCATGACGACAAACAGCGGAATGATTGTGACCTGCGTTGGGATCATCATTGTTGCCAGAAACACCTTGAGCAGCAGATCAGCCTTTGAAAACTTGAGCTTTGCAAAAGCAAAAGCCGCCATAGACGCCGAAATCAACGTAATGAACGTGTAGGTCACGGAGATAAATAAGCTGTTCCCGATGGTGCTGAAGAACGGAAACTTTGAAAACACCTTTACATAGGAGGCAATCGTCGGTTCTTTTGGTATCCATTCAATCGGAATACTCATAAGCGCA
>ULVN01011688.1_pt1 | contig 14349 bp, 10 predicted proteins | sample 1959491 | NCBI WGS metagenome assembly ULVN01 (sample SAMEA4835787, study PRJEB28245) | human gut metagenome | biome: gut microbiome; material: fecal sample | place: Denmark | collected 2008 | reverse complement strand
TGTTCCTTAATTGAATATTGTCTATATTTGTGGTAGCCCATAACCAGGACACGATGTAAAAACTCTCAAACATAATACCTCTATGATTATGAAAAAACACTACGAATCTACGGTTAAGGGGGGGGGAACTTCGTACTCCGCTCCTTCGGTTGAGATCCTCAGCATCTCGATCGAGAAAGGTTTTGCCAACAGCACTGTCCTGGACTATGGCGGAGCCGGCGAAGCAGGCGGCAGCGTTAATGACACCGATTACGGAGAATACTAACAAACACATCCTACGACTATGAAAACTTTTTTCAAATCCATTTTGGCTGTCGCAGTGTGTGCATCTCTGTTCACAGCCTGTTCCAAAGACGACACAGTTTCCGACCCGTCGAACGGTCGTAAAGTAACGATGACGGTCACCGCATCGTCTGAACTCGAATCGGCATCCGGTTCCCGTACGACGTATGATCCCCTGACGGGGAAAATCTCGTGGAACGAAACCGGCGAATACCTTCAGGTGTTCGAAACGGCCGCCTCCAAAACCACATACGCCAACTCGCAGGAAGGTACGGTAAGCGACGGCACGGCGAAATTCGCCGTATCGTTCCCGGAGAATGCGAACACTCCGCTCGTTTATAACGCGGTTTATCCCGCCTCGGCATGGGTTACGTCCAACAATACGGATATTACCAACATGAAAGTCGTCACACGCACATCTCAACAGCCGACCGCTACGAGCTTCGATTCGAACGCGGACCTGCTGATCGCCAAATCGATCTCGCTGGAGAGTCAGCCGACCGAACTGCAAATGAGTTTCGGCCGTGCCGTTGCCATCGGCAAGATGACGGTCAAAAACCTCGCATCGGAGGAGCCTGTCCTTGGCGTCGAATTCACGGCTCCTGATAAGAAGGTCACGGGCCGTAGCTATGTCGATATGACGGCAGGCACCGTCAAGGAGTACGGTTATCCCGGTAATTTCTCGGACAACGTGACGCTGAGCTACTCTTCGGAGATGAACCTTAAGGCCAACGGCGCAACGGGCATGACCGCCTATTTCACCTGCTTCCCGTTCGAGGTGGCAGCCGGTGAAACATTCACCGTTACCGTGACCACCGCATCGAAGATCTTCACCAAGACGGTAACCGTTCAGGAGGGCCGGCCCCTGGCTTTCGCAGCAGGCGACAGTTCGACTTTCGCGGTCGATATGACCGACGCTGCGGAAGAGGCGACCGAAACATTGAGCGGCGACTACGTCATCACGGCGACCCAATCCGAAATAACCTATGCAATGAGTTCTCTGGCTGACGGTTCTCGTTTGGCCCCCGTAGTAATTACACCGTCAAATCCCTACAAAACGGGTGATGAAACCCTCATTTGGACAATCACCAAATCGGGCGACAACTACACGATCAGTCAAGGCGAGAACTATCTCTCCTGGGAGAGCGACAACAGCGCTACGACCTCTACGACTCCTTATGAACTGGTAATTACCAAGAACAAGTCCGAAGGTACTTACCAAATCGCATCGGCAGCGACCCCTTCCCGTATTTTGGCGAAAAACGATCAAGCAGCTCTCGGTTTTGGATTCTATACCGGCAGTCAGACAAAAGATCTGACCCTAATCCCTGCCGAATACGTCAAGTTGCCTGAAATCACGTTGGATCAGACGACCCTGACACTGTCTTATAACGATACGGAAACTCACTATATCCCCGTTACGTTGAAGAACGCCGAAACGCAAGACGTTTCCGTCGCTATTTACGACGGCACTGAAGGAACCGAACAGCCGGACTGGATCACCACAGGTGATTACAACGGCAGCGAAAATCGCCTCGAAGTCGCAGCCACAGAAAATACGGTCGCAACACCTCGTACAGCACGCATCGTTCTTACCGCCACTACTTCACTGGGTACAGCCCAAGCGACGCTGACTGTTGAGCAGGCTGCTGCCGGCGCAAAGGCATGGGTTTCGGAAACTTTCGAGAACTATAAACCCGATGCAGAATCAGCCTACAACTCTAATGGAACTTTCAACGGCGTAACAACCGGGACTCCGGTATGGACCTATGCAAAATGTGGTAATCCGAACCAATCCAAAACCGACCGTACTACATTGTCCAACACGGCAGGGATCACAGTTTCCAGCGAAACTTACCTCACGATAGGTAAGAGCGGTTCATTGAGCGTAACAATCCCTGGCGGAATCACAGCACTCAAGTTCAACGCCTTGACAAGTTCGAAAGGCAGTGCAACCTTGACCGTAACAGTCGGAGGAAAAAGCGTAGGAACATTAAGTATAACCAAAAATTCAAAAAAAGTTTTCGAGCTCTCGGATATAGTATGCAACGGGCAGGACGCAACGATCAAGATCGAGCAAAACACGGAAAACCGTACTACTATCGGTGATTTCTCTTGGCAGCTTGAGTGAACAGGAGGCGGAGTTCCGACTCCAGACCCTACCCCGGGAATTGCCACACCGAACGTAAGCGACATAACTTCGAGTACAGCGAAGGTTTCCAGTAGTCTGACCGACGCCGCTTACGCAACCGAGGTGCAGTTCTTCTATTCCGCAACGAACGGCAGCGACACGGGAAGTGTCGTTGCCGCTGTTGTCGGAAACGAAGCGACCGCCAACCTCTCCGATCTTCTGCCCGCAACGACGTACACGGTTTACGGCGTCGTAACGGCGACCAACGGCTCCACGCCGCAGAGTTCTTCGACAACCTTTACCACCGAAGGAGCACGGACGGATCATGCCGCCTGGTACGAGCTTCCGGCCAAGGACAACGCAGGCAGCAATATGCTGCTGCGGACCTTTTACGACACGGCACGCAACTACACGATGTATTACGACACCTCGACCTACACGGCCTACTGGGTAGCTTACCCGTTGGCGGCCGGTGACCTGGGATCGGGACGTCCGAACGATCCGTGGGCTGCGACACCCGGGATTCCGACCTCGCAACAAATCAATGTCTGGGCCGGATCGTACGGAGTGAACGTAGGTTCCACCTCGAACATCTACGCTCGCGGCCACCAGATCCCGAACGCCGACCGCAACAAGGATCCCTATGGCACCATGTGTGCGCAGACGTTCTACGCTACGAATTCCACGCCGCAGATTCAGAACGGGTTCAACTCCGGCATCTGGAGTACGCTCGAAGGTGACGTGCGGACGCTCGCACAACAACAGACCGATACGGTTTACGTGGTTACGGGCGCCATCCTACGGACTGTAACCGGGAATGAAACGATCACATATATCAAACCGGCCAAGGATACCAAGAACTGTCCCGTACCGAACTACTATTACAAGGTACTGCTCAAAGTCAAAAGAGAGGCTTCGGGCAAGATCTCTTCGGCATCGACGGTCGGTGTATGGCTGCCTCACCGCGTCTATTCGGGCGAAAGCTACCAGAGCTACACCAAATCGGTCGCCGAAATAGAAGCGCTGACCGGATATAATTTCTTCGCCAACCTGCCTGCCGACATCCAGGCCGCAGCGGAGCAAAATTCGAACTGGAGTACATTCGCATCGTTCTAAACGGGCGAAAAAACCTCCGATACGACAAAACGACACGCATCATTCCATTCGATGCGTGTCGTTTTGTATTATCCATACATCCGAACGGCTCATTCTTCCGAAAAAACAGTTATCTTTACGAATCGGAAAACCGCCGAATCCGAAAACCGACACTCGAAGCGGATGCAACGAAGAGGCGGGAATATTCTGTCGCATCCGAAGGAGGCAAACCGCAAATATCCGATCGACGAGGCCCGTGATTGTCCACGAGGTCCCGCCGAACGCAGAAAACGAAAAAAACACAAAGTCAAAGCCCGGTTCTCCGTCCATTTCCCGCGATCCGGCTCCGTTATGCTACGACTCAAGTCCGAAAACCTCCGGTCGAAACTCCGGCGCATGCCCCTGCTCCGCGCATTGCCGCCGCTCGCGGCCGGCATCCTGCTGGCCGACCACTACGTACTGCCGCTGTGGTTGTTAGTAGGCGGATTCCTCGTCTGCGGTATCCTGGCACTGCTCGCCGACGACCGGGGCGCAAACCTCGCCACCCTGGGAGCCATTCTGCTTTTCGGCATGACCGTCACCGAACTGGGACACACTCCCGCTCCGCCGACCGGCACTCCGGGCGAATACGAAATCATCGTCCGGGAACGCCTCTCTGAACGGGAAGGCAAAACGGCCTCCGGCACAACGATCCGCGCCCTGCGGAACTCCGAAACCGGAGAATGGCTCCCCGCCGCCGGAAACCTCGTGGTTCGATGCGACTCTTCGACCGTGCTGAATCCCGGCGACCGAGCCGTCGTACGCGGCAAAATCTACCCTTTCACCGCCCGTCACGGCGGCTACGGACGGCTGATGACCCGCCGGGGATACGTCGGCACCCTCTACCTGAACCGCTCAAGCCTGCTGCTGCACGACACCCTGCACCGGGAGTTTTCCCCGAGGCATCTCTCCCTGTTCCTGCACGAACGGGCCGTCGTACGGCTCGACCGTCTGGCCCTGGCACCCGACGAACAGGCCCTCTGCAACGCTATGACGGCCGGGGATCGACGCTCGCTCTCCCCTGCACTCCGTGCAGCCTACTCGCGCAGCGGCACCTCGCACCTGCTCGCCGTTTCGGGATTGCACGTGGGCATCGTCTTTCTACTCGCCAACCTGCTGCTCTGGTGGCTGCCGCTTTTCCGGCACGGACACATCCTGCGCAATATCGCGGTCATCCTGCTCATCTGGCTCTATGCCGCCACGACGGGATTCCCGCCCAGCGTCGTCCGGGCCGCGCTGATGTTCTCCGTCCTGCAATTCGCCCTGGCCTCGTCGTCGGAATACGTCGGGATGAACACACTCGCCGGCGTAGCCTTCGTCATGCTGCTCTTCCATCCCGATTACCTGTTCGACATCAGCTTCCAACTCTCGTTCATCGCCGTCGCCGGCATCATCGCCTGGGGACTCCCCCTCTGCCGCCTCCTGCGAACACGCCGCAAAAGCATCGATATGCTGACCGCAACCCTCGCCATCGGATTTTCAGCGTCCGCTGCGACTGCACCTCTTATCTCCCATACCTTCGGCCAGATCTCGGTCGTCGGGCTGGCACTCAACCCCGTCGTCATCCTGCTCTCCTACGTCGTGGTCGGGAGCTGCACGCTCTGGCTCGTGATCCCGGGAACGGCGCTCGCACCGCTCTTCTCGGTCGTCGCAGGATTCGCAGCCCGGGCACAGAACGAACTGATCCGAGCCGCAGCGGCACTTCCGGCAGCCGCCCTCGACATCCGGCTCACGACGACCCAATGCTGGATCGTTTACGGACTTTTCATCTTCGCAACCCTGCTCCTATGGAGCGCCGAACGGAAAAAATCGGTATCTTCGCTCCCGGAATGATGACTCCGGAACAATACCGACTGCTGCTGACTCCCGAAGTACGGCGTACCGTCGAAGAGCAAATCGGCCGCGACCCTGCGGCGATCGCCCTCGACAAGCGTATTCCGCATGCGGCTCTCGTCGCCACGCAGGTCAAATACCTCGCACGGGCACGGACGAAACTCCCCTCCTACTATGAAGCCCGCTGCATCCTCCCGCCGCTGGCTTTCGAACAGGCCTCGAGCGAGGCATGCGCGGCCCGCAAAAGTTGCAGCGGAAACACGGTGCTCGACCTTACCTGCGGACTGGGCGTCGATGCCCTCTACCTCTCGAAACGCTTCCGCGAAGTCATCACCCTCGAACGGGATGCGACGCTGGCGGCCGTCGCCGAAAAGAATTTCCGGCGGCTGGGCGCAACGAACATACGGGTTATCAACTCCTCCGCCGAGGCGTTCCTCGCCTCGACCCTGGACCACTTCGACTGGATCTACGCCGACCCCGACCGTCGCAGCGCCGGAGGGCGCAAGCTGGTGCGGCTGGAGGATTGTTCTCCCGACATACCGAAGCTGCTGCCGGAACTCCGTCGCATCGCCCCGAACCTCTGCGTCAAGAACTCCCCGCTGTTCGACGTCGGTGAAACCTTCCGGCTCTTCGGTCCCTGCCGCACGGAGGTGGTGTCGCTGCACGACGAATGCAAGGAAGTCGTCGTCTATGCCGACGGCACGGGTCCCCTGCTGACGGCCGTTGCGCTCGGACTGGGAGAATTTTCCTGTCCGCCCGCCGAAGCCCGTGCAACTCCCTGCGACAAGCCCTTCGATCCGGCCGCTTACCGCTGGCTGCTGATCCCCGACGTAGCGCTTCAAAAAGCCCGGCTGGCGCCGACCTACCTGCAAGGTCGCGCCGACATCTGGAGTCCGAACGGCTACGGATTCGCAGCGGAAAAGTCCGAAGACACATTGGGCCGCTGGCTGGAGATCGAGCGGATCGAGCCCTACAACCCCAAGCAACTGAAACGGGAGCTTTCCGGCAGCCGACTGACGATTCTGAAACAAGATTTCCCGCTCACGGCGGCTGAAATCGCCGCACGGCTCGGCATACGCGAAGGCGGCGAGCGACGGATCGCCTTCACGAAAATCGGGCAGGATTATTGGACGATCCGTCTAAAATAGCTATCTTTGAGAAACGTCCCGAAATGAAAGTCAAGAACGTCTTCACCTACTTCACGGACACGATCCTGCGGCGCAACGCAAACTCCTACCGCAATCCCCGCGTCCGGTGGGCCGTCAGACAGTACAAGCTGCTGTTCTACACGGCACGCGGCCTGATCGCCCACGATACGATCGTGCGCAGCGCCGCCCTGACGTTCTATACGCTCATCTCGATCGTCCCGATCCTGGCGCTGGTATTCGCCGTAGTCAAGGGATTCGGGCTTCTGGACGGCCTGATCGACGATCTCTACGCCCTTTTCCCGCAAAACGTCGAAGTATTGGACTACATGGTGGAATTCGCCCGCAAAGCCCTCGCCAATACGCAGGGCGGGCTTATCGCCCTGGTCAGCGTCGTAACCCTTTTCTGGGCCGTCATCCGGGTTTTCGGGTCGGTGGAGAGCGCTTTCAACAACATCTGGGAGGTTCAGTCCTCGCGCAATATCGCCCGCCAATACCTCAACTACATCGTCATCGCGATGGTCGCCCCGATCCTCTGGCTCGTGGCCAGCACGATGGGAGGTTATCTGCTCCGGTTCTTCGACGCGGGGAATACGTTCCTCGGCATCCTTCTTTCGAAACTTTCGGCCCTGGTCATCATCTGGGGCAGCTTCACCCTGATCTATGCCGTCGTGCCCAATACGAAAGTCTTGTGGCGCAGCGCTTTCATGGCGGGTATCGTCGCAGGAACGGTCTTCATGCTCTTTCAGTGGGGCTACCTCTATCTGCAAGGATGGATGACCTCCTACAACGCGATTTACGGCAGTTTCGCAGCCCTGCCGCTCTTCCTGTTATGGCTGCAAATCTCGTGGGAAATCCTGCTCTTCGGCGGCGAACTCTCGTTCGCCTACCAGAATATCGACCGTTTCGCCGAAGAGCGCGAATCGCTCGGCATCAGCAACGACCGACGACGCCGGATCATCCTGGCCGTCATGCTCCAGGTCGTACACCGCTTTCGGGAAAACGAAGGGGCGCTCCCGGTCGATGAACTCCGCCGCCGACTCTCGCTGCCCACCCGCATCGTGAACGATGTCCTGCACCAGCTCGTGCGCACGGGCCTGCTGATCGAAATCCGGAATCCGGACGACGACCGCGAAGTGGCTTTCGCCCCCGGACGGGACATCCACGAAATGACGCTCTACAACATTTTCAGAACCATCGACAATTACAGTTCGACACGCCTCTACTTCGCCGCGACCGAAGAAACGCGCCGAATAGACCGCGCGCTCGACGAGCTTCAGACGGCCTGCCGTACAGCGGGCGACCGGCTTCGGCTCATCGACCTGGACGACGCAGTGAACGCCGCCCGCAAACCGGCTTCCGGGCCGCAGCCCGAATCGAAACACTCGGAAAGATGAAAAATATCGTCCTCATAGGCAGCGGCAACCTGGCCGAAGCGCTCGCCCGCGCGATAAGCCGCACGGAAGGAGCAACATTGCTCCAGATCTTCGCCCGCAACGCGAAACGAGGTACAGCACTCGCCCTCGAAAACGGCACCGCGTGGAGCTCCGATCCGCGCGAGCTGGCCGCCGCAGACCTCTACATCCTGGCCGTCAGCGATGCGGCGATCACCACGCTGGCCGAAAGCCTGCCCATACCCGCCGAAGCCGCTGTGGTACATACGGCCGGAGGCATCGGAATAGAGGCTCTTCCCGCACGCTTCGACCGTCGGGGCGTTCTCTATCCCCTGCAAACCTTTACCCAAGGCCGCAGCGTGGATTTTGCCAAAATACCTCTTTTCGTCGAAGGAAACGACGACTCCTTCACCTCGGAGCTCGAAGCGTTCGCCCGCAATCTGAGCCGCACGGTATATCGTGCCGACTCCGACCGTCGCGTACGCCTTCACCTGGCCGCGGTTTTCGCCTGCAATTTCGTCAATCACCTCTACGCATTGGGAGGCGAGATTTTGCACGGGACCGAACTGCCCTTCGACGTACTGAAACCCCTGATCGCCGAAACCGCAGCCAAAGCCGTCGATTCGGGCGATCCGCATCGGGTGCAGACCGGGCCTGCCGTACGCGGCGACCTGCCGACGTTGCGGCGGCACGAAGCCGCACTCGCTCACGATCCGCGACTGTTACGAATTTATGAATCATTAAGTCAAGATATATGGGAAACTTCAAAGAAGACATCGTAAAGACCGAAGCGTTCATTTTCGACGTGGACGGCGTAATGACCGACGGGGGAATCATGCCCCTGGTCGATGGGGATTTCATCCGAAAATACTATGCCAAGGACGGCTATGCCATCGCCTATGCGCTCCGTATGGGCTACAAAGTGTGCATCATCACGGGCGGACGGGGCGCAACGCTCGACCACCGGCTCAAAATGCTGGGAATCACAGATGTTTACCTGGACTGCATGGACAAAATATCGGCCATGCAGGATTTCTTCGCACGCCACGGACTCGATCCGGCGAACGTCATCTACATGGGCGACGACATCCCGGACCTGGAGTGTATGAAGGCAGTCGGAATCCCCGTCTGTCCCTCGGATGCGGCATCCGAGGTGATCGAAGCCTCGCGCTACGTTTCGGAGTTCGCGGGCGGGCACGGCTGCGTGCGCGACATCATCGAACAGGTACTCCGCGCCAGGGACGACTGGGCCCGCGATTCCCGGGGCATGCACAGCTCGAATATCGCCGCGTCGCGGTAAAACCAAAAAGCAACGAAAGGGGCTGTCTAAAACTGTTAGACAGCCCCTTTTTCATTTTTCAGAAACAGCAGGAATTAACCACAATCGAACCCTCTTCCTCCGGGAAACAGTTCCCGTGATCGGACACATTCCTCGGTTCCAAGAATTTATTTTTACTCAAGTCCAAAGAGGACAACCGGTTATTGCAACAATACAGCTTTCTCAAAATCGGATTTCCCGAAAGATCCAACGTAGTCAATTGGTTGTCATTACACCACAACGTTTCCAACACCGAATTATGCGACACATCCAACGTAGTAAGCAAATTTTCACCACACGACAGCCAATTTAACGACCGGTTGTGGGATACATCTAACGAGGAGAGCGAGTTCCTGTCGCACGAAATCCATGTCAGAGCCTTGCAACGAGATACGTCCAGTCGGCTCAATTTATTCATGGGACAATCCAATTCCTTCAAATTCGGAACAGCGCCGAGATTCAGACGCTCCAATTCATTTCTACTGCAATTCAAATATATCAAATCCCGGTTCCGACTGACATCCAAGGTTTTCAGCCAACAGCCCGAGCATTCCAACGTGTCGAGTTTGGTATTTTTACTAACATCCAGGGTTTCCAAACGGTTCTTTTTGACAAAACCATTTCCGCACATAAGTTTTTTCAGTTCCAAATTATGCGACACATCCAAACTCGACAGACTGTTTTCCGTGCACACCAACTCTTTCAACAGGGGATTACCAGTCACATCCAACGCTTTCAACGAGCGATTAAATGCACAATGCAAAACAGTCAGCTTCGGATTCCGATCCGTTTCCAATGCCACCAGCTCATTCAACATGCACCGTAACTCCATTAGCACCGAATTATGGCTTACATCCAAGGATTTAAGACAATTTCCCGAACAATCCAACTTTACCAAACGAGGATTCTGCGTCAAATCCAACGTCGATATCATATTCATACAGCAATTCAACTCCTCCAACAGCGGGAAATACTCGATTCCTGCTAAGGAAGCGATACCCCGCCTCGAACAATCTATCTTCGTCGCAGCCCGACCGGCAGGTGTTACTACGACCCGGCTCCCGTTTTCGCCGATCTCTTCGATATACCCCTGTTCCAAAAGATAAGCCCGGAAATTGGGATCGGGAATCATGTATTGCAGATACGCCGGGCGAACAATCGTATCCGCCGCACGGTATATCCGACCTTTTTTCAATCTTACGGGGAATTTGCCACCGCATTGAATCCTGAACATATTCCCGCTGTCACGATCCGTCACGACCGTTAACGAATACCCTCGGCGAAACTCCACAGGCAGTACAGGCAGATAAAAAGAGGTCGATTCTTCCGTCAGCTCCACCCCCGATCCGCAATCCAATACGACGCAAGGACTGACTTTCCTCTCTTCGCACACACTGTCGGGCAGCTCCTGCCTACTGGCTACCACCTTGATCGATCCTGCCAGAATTTCACCGTCGTTTCCCTGCAAAATAACTTGTTTCACCTTAATCGGTTCGAGAGCGAAGCTGTCTTTCCTCAATCGCAACTCCACAGCGGAGAACATATTTTCGAAATCGAGTGTCATTTCAGCCAGATTTCCCCGGTACCGGCCGAGCATAGGCACGCTCCGGCACCCCTTCTCATCATACTGCGCCACACCGACCGGAAGAAAAAAACTCCCGTCCTCTTGTAACGCAAATCCATACGGTCGCCAAGCTACGACCGAAACAGGATCCTCGATCCGCTCTTTCGGCCACATCTCTTTCATCAAATCCTCCGTCGAATAGGTTATTCGACCGTCAGCAGCCTGCATAGCAAACACCGGCCTCGATGTGAAAGACGATTTAATAAAGTCCAAATAGCTATTATCCTGAATTAAGAAGCCGATTCCATCCTCTTCGTTCCATACGAACTTCTCGACCGCACCATCGATGCCGATCGTATCCAAGGCGATACATCCGGCCTGATCGTTTCCCGATGTGTTCGACACTCCATTCGTCTTCGTCGTCGAAGCTCCGGAGCATGCCTGCAGCAAAAAACAGATAAAAAAAGACACTACCAATCTTGTACGCATACAAACTTCTCTTTTCTCTATAAAATTACAATTTTTCGAGAAATTCCGCATCCATAAACAAAAAAATTACACCGAAAAGGCGTAATTTTATCAAAATAAGACATCCGACCCGGGAAAATCCGGCTCGACTACACTTCCCATCTTTTCCCGATACGCGAGAGATGCTCCTGCAGGCGGAGGCGGAAATGTTCCCGGCGCTGCTTGAGGTTTTCACGCCACCCCTGCCAACGCATATAACGCTGTTTTTTCTCGGGATAAATGTCCGGAATGGTCAGCAGAATACCCGTCTCCTCCACACCGCCGAAATCGGTGTTGATTACCGTATCGAACACCCGCATCGTAGGCGAGAGATTCATATAGGCATTGATCAGCGGAGGAATGTTCTCGTTGAACTCGCGGATGCGCTGGATCAGGATACGGTAATTCTCCTCATAGGTCTTGCCCGTGAAAAAATGCTCGTAATAGGGATCGTCCAAATCGAGCTGCACGGGATTTTTACCCGCCACCAGATGATCGGGATCGGGAAAATAACGGCGCAGGAACCAGATCAGGGCATTGCGTGCCATAGCCTTGTACGAAGCGTACATCGTCACCTTGCCGAAAAGGTATTTCACCTTGGGATTCAGCACCACAAGCGCCCCCAAACCGTCCCAGAGGTTGTCCAGCGCATAGATACTCTTCGAATTGCCGCGCGACTGATAGGAAGGCTGTACGAACGAACGCCCCAGTTCGATGGTATAGGGCAGGTATTCCTTGCGGAATTTGTCGCTGAAGGTGAAATAATGTTCAGTGGAAAGATGCCGGGGATTTTCCGACGTGCAGACGATAAAGCGATAACCGCCCACGATCTCCTGCTCCGCAGGGTCCCAGACGATCAACTGGTAATAACCGTCGCCGGCGAGATCCTCCTCGTCTATATCCACGGCGAGCCCCGTTCCGCCCCCCGCCGACCGGAAGGCGACCTCCCGCAGGCGTCCGATCTCCCGCAGCAGGGACGGGCATTCGGCGGCATCGAAAATATAGATTTCATTCGAAGCCTTGTTCGTATTTCGGACCTTGCGTTCAGGGGTCAATTCCGCGAGCAACAGACTTCGGCTTACAGGCTCTATGATGGGTTCCATGCTGTTAAATTTAGAGCAAAACTAAACAATTTATCCGTGTTTTGCTTCGGCACGCAACTTTTTTTCCAAAGAATACGCCTTTTCGCGTACGTAATCCGCCCGCTGCTGCCACGATCCGCATTCGACCAGCTCGTCCGTCGAAACAGGCTCCCCGACCAGTATCCGGAAATGTTTTCCCTTCTGCGAAAACATCTCGTCGGGCAGATAGAGCATCTCGATATTGAACCGGATACCTATCTTCGTCCGAAAATTGGAAAGGCGGTAAAAGAAATCGGATAGTTCGCCCTCGACGAAAACCGGCACGATCCGGCGCCCGGACGCCGCCGCCCGCTTGACGAAATTCGAACGCCACGGCAAATCGGACACCACCCCCTGCCGACGGCGCGAACAAAGCCCGGCCGGGAAGGTCAGAATCGGACAGTCGCTTGCGAAAGCTTCGTCGAACCTGCGCAGGTATTCCCCGCATTGCGAACCGTGCTTGTTCACCGGAATCCAGAGCGGTCGCAGCGGCTCGACGTGCATCAGCAAATCGTTCACGATCACCCGCGCATCGCCGAAATATCCGACCAGCTCGTCGGCCAGCATCATACCGTCCATTCCCCCGAAAGGATGGTTCGACGCAAAGAGATACCGTCCCTTCGGATCGAGATTTTCGAGCCCTTCGACCGAATAGGTCACTCCCCAGAACTTAAAACAAGCCTGGATAAACTGCTGAGGAGGAAGCGCGGAATACTCATCCAGAATATAGTTGATTTCGTCCTGATGGATCGTGCGCTTGAGCCAGCGGATAACGAATCCCGGCACCCATCGGGCGATCCGGGGAGCCTTTGCCGCAAGCACGGCATCGACATCTATTTTCGGCATAACGTAACCCTTTTAATTATCGGTCGAAAGTCGTACGACGCCCGATTTGCACCTATCGCACCTACGCTCGGATTTCCAATCGAAACTCCGCATCGGTACAGGGAGATCCCGGAAGCGGGACACCCCGGCCTTCCGGAGTACGACCGTTCTCAACCGTTTTTTCTTCGGTAAAGATAACGATTTTTCCCTGCAAATTGTCTAACTTTACACCCTAAATATATATCGAAGCCAAATGACCTCCGTCTATCATACGCCCGTCCTGCTCGAAGAGTCCGTCCGACTGCTCGACATCGATCCTGCAGGAACCTATGTCGATCTCACCTTCGGCGGTGGCGGACATTCGCGCCGCATCCTGTCGGCACTGGGCGACCGGGGACGTCTTTACGCCTTCGATCAGGATCGGGATACCCGGGACAACTGCCCGGAAGACAGCCGCTTCCATTACGTCGAAAGCAACTTCCGCTTCATGCGGGGCGCCCTGCGGCTGCACGGAGTAACCCGGGTCGATGGTATCCTGGCCGACCTGGGCGTGTCGTCCCACCATTTCGATGCCGTCGAACGGGGATTCTCGTTCCGGGGTTCAGCACCGCTCGACATGCGGATGAATCAGCGCGGAGGAGGCACGGCGGCCGACCTGGTGAACACGCTCGACGCCGACGCCCTGACCCGCATCCTGGGCGATTGGGGCGAAATCGACACCCCCTGGAAAGTCGCCGCCTGCATCGTCCGCGCACGGACCGCGCAGCCGATCCTGACCACCGCAGACCTGGTTGCGGCCGTAGCGCCCTGTACCCCGAAAAAGGACGAATCGAAATTCCTGACCAAGCTGTTCCAGGCCCTGCGCATCGAAGTAAACGGAGAAATGGAAGCGCTCAAAATGGCGCTGGAACAGAGCCTCAAGGTGCTGCGCCCCGGCGGACGGCTGGTAGTGATCTCCTACCACTCGCTCGAAGACCGGCTGGTGAAGAACTTCCTGCGCAGCGGCAATTTCGAGGGGCGCATCGAAAAGGATTTCTTCGGCAAGCCCGAAACGCCGTTCGAAATCATTACGCGCAAGGCCGTCACTCCCTCCTC
>ULVN01011267.1_pt1 | contig 14391 bp, 10 predicted proteins | sample 1959491 | NCBI WGS metagenome assembly ULVN01 (sample SAMEA4835787, study PRJEB28245) | human gut metagenome | biome: gut microbiome; material: fecal sample | place: Denmark | collected 2008 | reverse complement strand
CAAGCAGATGGCGCAGGTGAATCTGGAAATAGTATTACTTGACTTCCAGCAGGTTCTTGCATTCCGCGAACGCGCGGCGGCCAATGATTTCAATCGTCGCGGGCAGGGTTACGCTCTTGAGCTTCGTGTTGCCCTCAAACGCCTGCGCGCCGATTTCCACCACCGGCAGACCCGCCACCGTGTTCGGAACGGTCAGCGTCGATGCCGTGCCGTTGTACTTGACGACCACAATGCCTGTCGAGTCGTCACGAACCGCGAACACGAAGTCGCCTGTCACGGTGAATGCCTTGTTGACAGATTCCAGCTCCGTATTGCCGGACAGCGCCTTAATCGTGATGGTGTAGTCGCCCGGCTGCAGCAGCTTCAGACCCGGCGCCGTGTAGTTCAGCGCCGCCGTTTCGCCCAGCAGCGCAGCCGTGCCATCCGGCGTGGTCAGCAGCAGCTGATACTTCGTTGCGCCGCCAGCAGCCGTCCACGTCACCGTCAGGTCCTCGCCCTGCTTCGCGGCAGGGACGGTCACGGTCAGCGGATCATCGGTCACATACAGCGTCAGGGACTGCGCCGGGGAAAGTTCGCCAGCGGTCGTTCCGTAGTAGGGCTTGAACTGAAGCGTGCGGACACCGTTGCCGCTGCCCAGCGAAGCGAAGGCGCGCTCGATAACCGTCACATCGCCAGTCGTCGGGTAGCTGGTATTTGCCTTGCCGTCCACATACAGGACGACCTTCGTCGCGTTCTTGGTGTTGACCGTGAACGTCACCGGCACATTCAGCTTCACGCGGCTGGGATTCATGGTGAAGTTGACGACTTCCGGCTTGTTGACCACGGTCGTCGTCAGTGTAATCGTGTACGCCTTAAACTTTTCGCCCGCGGTCGTGCCGTTGTAAGGCTGGAACTGAATCGTACGGACGCCGCCATTATTCCCCAGCGACGAGAACGACATCGTGAACTCGTACTTCGACATGCTGGTCGTTACGTCCTCAAAGCGGCGGTTCACCTGCCCGTCGACATACATCAGCAGCTTCGTTGCGTTGTCCAGATAAACAGTGAATTTAATCTGCTCGCCCAGCACCGCGGTCGTCTTGTCAATCTTGACATTCGCAATCACGGGGGCAGCAGACGAACCGCTCATCAGGGAAATGGTGGTTGCGGTGGTCTTGTCGCCGCCGACTGCGCCGTTGTAGGCTTGGAACGCAATGGTACGCTTGCCCCCGTTGTTCCCCAGCGAAGAGAACGCCATGGTGAAGGTGTATTCCGTCATATCAGGGGTGATGTTCTCGAAGCGGCGGTTGACACTGCCGTCGATGTACATTAGCACCTTCGTGGCGTTCTTGATGCGCAGGGTGAAGGTGATATTTTCGCCCAGCGTCGCGTTCGGATTGCTGATTTTCAGCAGCTCAACCCGCGGCTTGTTCGCCACGCTGATGGTAATCGTCTTGGTGTCGGACATAGCGCCGGGCGTGTTGCCATTGTAGGGCTGGAACGCCACCGTGCGCACGCCGCCGTTTGAACCGAGCGTCGAGAAGGACATCTGGAACGTCGTTGCGCCGTCCTTCACGTCGTAGATGTAGCGGTTCAGCTTGCCATCAATGTAGACACGCATCTTCGTCGTGTTCTTGGTGTTGATGGTGAAGGTGATGGTTTCGTTCAAATCAACCGTAGATTTGTTCAAACTCCAGCTGGTCACGGTCGGCTTGTTCGGGCTTTCGTTTGCGACAGTCACAACACGTTCGGAGGTCTTTTCGCCCGCCGTCGTGCCGTTATAGGCTTGGAACGCAATGGCGCGCTTGCCCCCATTGCTTCCCAGCGACGAGAACGACATGGTGAAGGTGTATTCCGTCATATCGGGGGTGATGTCCTCGAAGCGGCGGTTGACACTGCCGTCGATGTACATCAGCACCTTCGTGGCGTTCTTGATGCTCAGGGTGAAGGTGATGTTCTCGCCCAGACCCACGGTCGTCTTGTCGATATTCTTTACCGTTACCTGCGGCTTGACAGACGGCTTTGTCAGCGTAATCGTTTGTTCAGCGGACTTTTCGCCGGGCGTATTGCCGTTGTAGGCTTGGAACGCGATGGTGCGCTTGCCCCCCTTGCTCCCCATCGAGGAGAAGGACATGGTAAGCGTCGACGTGTCGGTGGGCACGTCGTAGATGTAGCGGTTGACGCTGCCGTCAATGTACATCAAAATCTTGGTGGCGTTCTTCGTGTGGATGGTGAAGGTGATATTCTCGCCCAGCTCCGCCGTCGCCTTGTCCATTTCGAACGTCGGTTTGCCCGGAATAATCACATCCGCGCGGTCGATGTTTTCGAGGTCATCCGGCACGTCCGTAGGCGCGGGGGTCGACGCGGGTTCCTCGGTCGGCACGACAGCGGGTTCTTCCGTCGGCTCAACAACGGGTTCCTCGGTCGGCTCAACAACGGGTTCTTCCGTCGGCACGACAGCGGGCTCTTCGGTCGGCTCAACAACGGGTTCCTCAGTCGGCTCAACAGCGGGTTCTTCGGTCGGCTCAACAACGGGTTCTTCGGTCGGCACGACAGCGGGCTCTTCGGTCGGCTCAACTACAGGCTCTTCGGTCGGCACGGGCGTGGGTGCAGGGGTCGGCACGGGTTCTTCCGTCGCAGCCGCAAGCACCAGCAGGGCACTGGGCATTTCCACGCCGCTCGCGAAAACACCGGTGTGACGTTGATTCTCAATGCCCGCTTCCGGCACGGGATGCACTGCATCCGCCGCCAGATAGCCATATGCAACGCCAGCCGTCTTGTCATACACGCAGACGGAAATCCGTTCATTCAGCTGACCCTTCTGCGGACGATGCGTCACATACACCACGCCGGTTACACGACCAACCAGCTCATCGCCCGTCGGATTCAGGTACAGCTGTGCGCTGCTGAACGTCGCGGCAAAGCCGGAGTCAAAGAACTCGTTATCCAGCACGGAGCGGCTGTAATCTACGGCTGCTTCGTCCACGATTTCGGGTGCTTCCGTTGTTTCAGGAACATCCGTCGTTTCGGGGATTTCCGTTGCTTCGGGAACATCCGTCGCTTCGGGCGCTTCCGTTGCTTCGGGAACATCCGTTGCTTCGGGGATTTCCGTTGCTTCGGGAACATCCGTCGCTTCGGGGATTTCCGTTGCTTCGGGAACATCCGTCACTTCGGGTGCTTCCGTTGCTTCGGGAACATCCGTCACTTCCGGTGCTTCCGTCGGCACGACCTCAACCGTTTCCGTCGGCGGAGTTTCCGGCTCTTCTGCAGCCGCCGTCAGCACTGTTCCCATACTGCCCGTCACCATGAATACAGCCAGCAGGAAAGACAATGCCTTTCGCATCCACTTTTTGTCCTTCATCGTCCTCACTCCTTGTTCCGTGCAATCTTCCGGCACGACGTATGGTTGTGCCAGTGGCAAGAGACTGCTGCTTTCCATTTTCTTTTCGCGGCGAGCTGCAGTGCTTCCGGTGGATATAGCAATCTCTTTCCCAATTCCAGCTATATTGTAACAAATTACAAGTCGCCTGTCAATACTTACCGCGCAGAAAGCCGCATTTTATACGAAAATCAAGGCACTTTCTCTGCATCTGTCTCGCGGAACTGATTTTTCCATTGCCGAATTGCCGTGGTCGGCAAATCAATTTGCGTCTCCCATGCGGAACAGATGCGCTCCTCCAGCACATCCAAATTCCCGCCGCGGGGCAGGACGGGCAGATTCGTGTCCTTCGCGATTTCACTTGCGCGGTTGTCTACCGCCAGAATCAGGCTTCGGCAGCCCATGTTCATTGCGTGGATGCCGCCGTGCAGCCGCGTGCCAACGTAGTCAATCCCGCCTGACGCCAAAAGCGCTGTGTAATCTCGCAGATTCGGCTGAATCAGGTGCAAATTCTGCGTCACGCGCGCATCCATTTGGCGCAGGCAGGCGTAGTCCTCAACTGCTTGCAGCCACACATACACCTCGCGGTAGTGCTTTTGCAGCATGGTCAGCATCTGCGCATCCTGCTCCGGGCTGCTGCGGTAGTCCGTCAGCGTTGTCACGACGCGCTCCGCCTTGTGCGTCGGAATCTGCGCGCATTTGTCGGCTGTCAGCCCCCACATTGTCGGACACGCCGTATTCAGCACGTTCGTGATGCCCAGCTTCAGCAGGCGCTGGCGCGTGTATTCGTCGCGCACCGCGTGCAGGTACTGCCCATCCAGCAGCGTTTTTAGAATCCGCTTCGTGTACCCTGTCGGCTCGTCCTGGTATTGATACCACCCCGCGCCCAGCAAAATGACATGCGTGCGCTGAAATTTTTCACGAATCAGGCGGAAATTCAGCAGCTCCCGCTTGTGCAAATCGCCGCAGCGCATCATCACCGCGTCCCGCAGACGGATATTCCACATCCTTTGGCGGCGCATGTCCGAGGAAAGCAGATTCGTCCCGCAGACAAATGCGTAATCCGCACTGCCGACGTGCTTCATCGACACTTTCGACAGCCTGTCCCGAACCGGCACGGCGACGGACAGCTGCACAGGAAAGCAGTCGTGCAGCACATGCTCGCAGGCGTTGCGGATAATGAAATCTCCCTGATTCGCTGTTGAAATGGTAGGGTCAAAACGCACAATTTTGCGGCAGTGCTGCATTTCCTGATCGATCATGCCTTCTTCCTCCATTTGCGCAAGAAACTCCGCCCTTTTTCAAGCATCCAGCGATATTCTGCCGTCCGCCCCAGTGCCAGCGTGTACAGGAGCGCTGTCACCGCCGCGCAGGTGATGCCCTTGATGATAATCCACATCAGCGTATGCCCCATCCGCGCGCACAGCAGCAGCGACAGCGCCATCACCGCGCCGTTGAGCAGCAGCAGGCCGCCCTGCGCCTTGAAATACGCGGCAGCGCTGCGCCCGAAGGTGCGATGGAACAGCACTTTCGGCTCATACCAGAAGATGGTGCAGAGCCGCGCCAGCCCGGTTGCGCCGATGATGCCCGCCACGCCGAAGAAGTGCCCCAGTAGGATGGACAGCAGGATGTTGACCAGCGCCGTCATAAACATAACATATTTCATTTGCCGAAAAAGCCCCAGCGTTTCGCGGTACATCCACACGGGCGCGACGATGGTGCTCAGGTAGAACGTGAACAGCACCGCTGCTACCGTCCCTGTATCCATCAGGTATTCTTCGCCCACCCAGATGGGGATGAAGTCCTGCACAACCGCGCCGTATGCGGCGACGCAGAAGCCTGTAATCGCCCCGAAGAGGACAATCAGGTTGCGGAACATGGTGTACGACTTTTCCGAATTCTTCTCGGCATTCAGATTTCCCAAGCTGGCGGAAATGCCGGTAATCACGATGGAAACGAACGTTGTCACATACGTCGTCAGCGACGCGTAGTTGGAGTAGTAGCCGACGAACACCGTGCCCAGCATGACGGAAATCAGAATGTTGTCCGTGTTGTTGATGAGTATTGTCGCCAGCTTGTAGAGAAACATGGAGCGGATGTTGTCGTTCAGCTCCTGCTTGCGGTGCATCGGCGCACATTTCTGCTTTTTCCGCAGGAAGGGGTACATCTTGTCCGCTAAATGGCTCAGCACCGCGTTCTGCAGGAGGGTGCAGGCGATCTGAATCAGCAAATAGCCAAGATAGCTGCCCCAAATCAGCAGGCACGCGATCTGCGCCGCATACTGCAACACCAGCGCCGCGGCGGAAACCATGTTCTGCAAATATGCCTTCTGGTCAGCCTGAATCAGCGTCGTTTTGTAGATGACCAGATAGGATGCCACGGAGTTCGCCAGGTACAGCACATAGTAGACGATTAGCTGCGCCATCGGCAGCTCACTGCTGATGATGAGCGGCAGGAAGGGGATTACCGCCGCGCCCAGCAGCGCTACCGCCAGCGCAATCAGGCGGTAAATGCGACGATAATAGCCCAGCAGGTGCTGGATTTCGCCCGTGTCGCCCCGGTGCAGCGGTGCGTACAAGCTGTACACCAGCACGTTGCCCACGCCCAGCTCCGCCAGTGACAGCATGGCCAGAATGTTGCTGTACAGCCCGTTGACGCCCGCATAATCCGCGCCCAGCCGGCGCACAAACACCGTTCGCACGGCAAAAGCCAACAGCAGCGTGAGCACCTGCCGCACTGCGCCCACGCCGATGTTGCGCGCTGTGTTTTCGCTCCTTGATGCTGTGTTCATGATTCCTCTCCGCCTGTTTCGCCCGTCTGCTCCTGCGCCGCGTCCTCCGGCTGCGTGTTAAACGTCAGGCGCAGTTTTTCCGGCGGCACAGTGCAGCGCCTCCTGCGTTTCTTCTGCCTGCGCGCATTTGCCGGCAGATCAGGCGCTTCCTCCGCGTCCGGCTGCCACTTGCCCAGCAGTCCCAGAAACAGTATGTTCAGGAAAACGCCCTCCGTGTTGATGCACAGGAAATACAGCAGGAAAACGCCCAGCACATACAGCAGCCGCTCCTTGGCAAATTTGGTGCGGATACCGAGGTACATCAGCCATAGCCAAACTGCCGGGAGAATCAGGCCTGTATCCATGACGAAGGCGGCAAAGCCATTGGAAATATTCTGCACCCTGTGTTTCAGCAGGATTTCCGCCTTCCGCTCCGAGAAAACGCCCTGCCCCGCAATGGGGGATTCCAGCCCGATTTCAAAGCCGCTGAAGGTGTCGTTCCACCGCGTGTAGAATGAACCGCCGGAATTTCGTCCGATAATCTTGCTTTCCACCACGCCCGTGGCAGACTCGATGACAAACAGCAAAATCAGCCCAATGAACGCCGCCATCTTGATGCTACGCGCCATTTTCCCGCCCTTTTTGCGGAATGCCACCGTCAGCAGCACAACGCCCAGACAAATAAAGCCTGTTGTGGACAGCGTGCTGAGGATGGTAACAATCAGCAGCGCAATCGCCCAGCGGTATTTCTTCTTGCTCATGCCCATGCGCGTTTCGTCGCTCATCAGGAACAGCAGCGCGAAGTTCAGAAAAATCTGGTGGCTGCCCGGCTCGTTGAACATACCCGCATTGCGGTGGAAAACCGGGATGTTCAGCCAGCCTAAGGTAAAATAAGGCGTCAGATAAAATCCGTTGACGCTGGAAACTTCGTAGTGCAGCAGCGGCAGCGGCAGCGACAGCAAATCGCCGATGACGAAGGAAATCAGGCTGATGGCCGCCTCTGCCAGCATGACTTTGGTATACAGCCGCATATACGTCCGATACCCGATGCAGCTTTGCAGCACCAGCACATAGCCGATGTTGCACAGCCAAATGACAATATCGTTGATGTGAATGCCGTTCTGCGGGTTGACAAAGCTCGTCAGCAGCAGCGCCGCCGTCAGCAGCAGCGTCAGGCGTATGTTCTGGGCGCTGATTTTCGGATGATGCGCCCGCGTCAGCAGCAGAATCGACGCAATCAGCATGGCTGCCATCAGCGGCATCCGCAACACCTGAAAATACAGCGAACCCATGCCCAGCACGCCAATCAGCACACAGAGTGCATCCACATGGTTCTTTGTGATTCGGATTTTCATCGTGCAATCTCCGTATAAATCTGATGCAGTATCTCCAGATTCTTCTGCGCATCATGCGTTTTTCCAGCGTGTTCTCGCCCGGCGCGCGCCATCTGCGCCGCTTTTTCCGGATGCGCGAACATCTCGCAGATATCATATGCCAGCAAATGCGGGTCGTCTGCCGGATAAATCAGCCCTTCCACGCCGTGCGTCATCAGACAGCGCACGCCGCCGACATCCGACGCAATGCACGGTACGCCAAGCAGCATCGCCTCGCCCAGCGAATTGGGGGAGTTTTCAATGCTCGACGGCAGCACAAACACCTGACTTTTTAGATACCGCTCCTTCATTTGCTGTGCATTCAGGCTGCCGGTAAAAACAACATGACCGTAGAGGTCATTCTCGCGCAGCAGACGGTGGATGTACCGTTCATAGGCATTGCGCGCAAGCAGCGGAATGCGCCCATAGTCCTTGCGCCCCACATAGAGCTTGACATTGGGATAGCGCTTGCGGACAATCGCCAGCGCCTGCAATAGCAGATGCAGCCCCTTGAGCGGCACATGCGCCTGACTGCAGAAGATGCTGTGCGGCTCGCAGCTGTTCAGCGACCATTCGCCGGTGTAGAACTCGTCTCGCAGCGTTTCGTTGTTGAAATGATAGGCCGCCTGCGGGGCAAGCTCCGCCATGCAGGCAGCATCCCAGTCGGTGCGCCCGATAACGTGCTGCACCCTGCGCAGGGCCTCCTGCTCATACTGCCCGACGCGGCGGTAGATTGCTTCCTGCCGGACGATATTGCCCTTCACCAAATCCTTCAGTGTGTGCCCGTGGCAGACGTGTTCCGGCAGATAAGCGCGATAATGCTCCGCGTATATGGACAGAAGCCCCTGAATGGAAATTACAATCCGCTCGCGCATCCCCATGTGTTCCGCCGCATCAACCATGGCCAGCGTGTGCTGATTTTCCGTGCCCCAGAGGTGAATGACATCCGGCTGCTCTTTGCGCAGAATATCCTCCAGCTGCCGGGTGTAGGCTTCGCCGCACCGCTGCGTAGGGCGTGTGGGGTTGACCAGCCCGTAATAGCGGTAGCCGTCCACTTCGCCCGTCAGCGCTTTCGGCGCGTCAAACACATACGTCAGCGCCACATCCGGCAGCTGCGTCAGCCGCCGCGACAGCCCGACCAGCCAGCCCACGATATACACCGGGGGAAGCGATTCTTTTTCCGCAATGGCAGGGAGGATAATATTCCCCATCCACATGACCTTCACGCTTCAGCCCCTCCTTTCACTTTGCGCTGTGCGGCATGGTTATTCCACCGCGCCCCGCGTCAGAAAATCCCGCAGCTTTTCTCGCTCCTGCGCCTGCGATTGGCAGTAGCGCGCAATGTTGCGCACATAGCGGTCATGCACGGCTTCATCCAGCAGCCTTTCCGGCGCAAAATCCGCCATGCTGGATACCGTTTTGCCCAATTCGTTTGCTTCCACCATTTGCAGCGTCCCGCAGCGGCTGCCCACAATCGGCACGCCCCGGAAGAGAATATCGAATACAACGCCGCTGCTGTGCAGGGAGTAATTCTCCGAATAGTTTAGGATGCAGTAACGGCATTGGCGAATCGCCTCGTCATACGCCGCTTCGGACAGGTATTCCAGCCGCAGCTCGATGTTCTTTGCGCCCGCGCAGACTGCCCGCAGCTCCGTTTCCAGCGGCGCTTCCTGCACCCGACCCGCAATCAGCACCCGATACGGCGTGTTCCGCAGCTGTTTTGCCGCCTCAACGACGCCCTTGTCCGATGTAATCAGCCCGACCATGCCGAAATCATAGCGCTTCTGCGCATACGGCACAGGCGGCTGCATCGTTCCTGTGCTGATGTAATCGGATACGACGCACATCGGCCGCCCATACGCCGCGCCAATGGCTGCATTGGGGCAGATAACGCCGCTGATTTTCCGCCTGCACAGCGCATATAAGCCACGTTTCAAGGCTGAATTGACGCCGTCGGTGCTGTACTGGATGGCGTAGACCCGCGTTTCTTTCTTCTTGAACAGCGCAAGCCCCAGATACGCTGTTGCGACGGCGCTGCACTGGAGGACAATCACGTCATCCTGCGCTTCCCGAAGCAGCGCGCGCACGTTCTGGAACACGGCGCATTTGTTGCGCGCCGCCGAACTGCCCACGATGTAATCATGCGGCAGACGAATCAGCTTGTTTCCGAAGCGGTCGCCGTACACCGGCCCGCCCGCAATGCGCACATCCATCTCCGCGCCGAACAGGTCAAGATAATTCTGCGCGACGGTGAAATAATGCCCAGCGGCAATGCCGTCTGTGCTGGTGCTCCGTACATCTGCCACAATCAGCCGCATGATGGTTCGTTCCTTTCGCCGCTTTTCTGCATCGCCTTGCTGTAAATCGCCATCAGCTGACGATAATTTGCTTCCGCCGTGAAATTCTCCTGATACGTTTTCAGCGCGCCCTCGCTGACAGATTCCGCGTGCTGCAGCCGGTTGAGCGTCTGCGCCAGCTGCTCCGCCGAGTCCGCCGGAAACTTGAAGCCCGTCACGCCGTCCGAAATCAGGGAACCCGCGTTGCCTAAATCCGAGCAAATCACCGGCGTGGCGGCGCTGAAGGCTTCCACAATCGTCATCGGGAAGCCTTCGTACCATTGTGTCGGCAGAATCAGCGCCTTGGACTGCCCCATCAGCGCCCGTGCCGCCGAATTTGGCACAAAGCCGCGCAGCTCCGCCTGCTTCAGCTTTTCCCGCGTCAGATATTCGCGGCACCATGCTTCCTCCGGCCCTGTACCGCAGATGATCAGCTTCATGCCCCCGCCTGAACGCTCGTAGCGCACCCACGCCTCCAGCAGCAGCCGAATGCCCTTGAGCGCATCCAGCCGACCGATGTACACCACCTGATTTTCGCGCGCCGCATATGGCACAATCGTCTCCGGCGGTTCCACAAAGTTCGGCTTTACGGACACGTTTTCCGGCGGAATCTGCTTAAGCGCCAGCAGCTTCTGACGGTTGAAGTCCGTCAGGGTGATGTAATGCAGGCGGCTGTACGTTTTGAGGGCGCGGTGCAAACGTGTGCTGAGCACGCAGAACACCGTCTGCAGGCGGCTGCCGCGGTAGCAGCGGTGCTTCACCGCGCAGTGCAGTCCCTTTTTCGTGCAATCCTCGCAGATATGGCCGTCGCGGTAGAAAAGCGCGTTCGGGCAGAGCAGGCGGAAGTTGTGCACCGTCTGCACCACGGGAACGCCCTCGCGCAATGCCGCGTAATACACTGCCGGGCCAATCAGCGGCAGCGTGTTGTGCACATGCACCAGCGAAATCCGGTTTTCGCGGATGCTCCGCCGAACCTCGCGGTATGTACGGATGCTGAAAAACATCCCCAGCGCACTGCGGATTTTCTCCAGCGCTCCCATGCGCGAAATTTCCTCGTTCCGCCGCGCATACAGCGCCGCAGCGTGACCGTGCGTTTCCAGCAGGTGCTTCTCGTTCGCCACAACGACATCCTCGCCGCCGGGAATCTGATAATAGTCGTGTACCAGCAGTACAGCGGGCTGTTTTGTCGCTTGCTGCATTTACTTTCTCCTGATGGCCGCGTTCCAGATGAATTTCAGATTCGTACTCCAGTAGCGCTGGAATAGCCGCTTCGGGTCTTGCATCAGGCGATAGAGCCATTCCAAGCTGTGCTTCTGCATCCATAACGGGGCGCGCTTGACGTTGCCCGAAAAGAAATCAAAGCCCGCGCCGACCCCAATCATCAGCCCGTGCACACGCCCTTGGTGCGCCGCCATCCAGCGCTCCTGCTTCGGCGCTCCCAGCCCGACCCACACAAAATCCGGCTGCGCCTGATTGATGCGCGCCACGGCAAGCGCATCTTCCTCCGGTGTCAGTTCGCGGAAAGGCGGCACGTCTGTGCCCGCAATTATCAGCCCCGGATACTCCTGCTGCAGGCGCGTAATCATTTTCTCCTGCACTTCCTGCGTGCTGCCGTAGAAATAATGCCGCCAGCCGTGTGCCGTGGACTGCCGAAAGACCTCCATCATCAGGTCAGGCCCGGTTGTCCGCTGAATCTGCGGATACCCGCGCCGCCGCGCCTCCTGCGCCAGCGGATTGCCATCCGGAATCGCCATCAAACCGCCATTCTGCACGGCACGGTAGTCCGCATCCTCGTAACTGACGACGGTTGTATGTACATTCGATACGCAGATGTAATCTCCCTGCAATTGATGAATGTTCTGCGCCAAATATTTCAGCAGCCAATTCATATTGATGACTGCAATATTGACCCCTAAAATTGGACAGACCGGAATTTCACGCTTGTCCACTTTGCGGCAGTACTGCGCTGCTCCTTCGTGCGCCGTGGCAAACACCCCTTTCCCCACTTCCCCAGCAAGAAACCTTGATACTATTTCCAGATTCATCTGCGCCATCTGCTTGCGCCTTTTCCCTTCTGGCGTCCGCTCATTCCACTTAGCGTAGCGCTGCTACGCTGCGTTCCATTCACGTTAGCCAGAATGAAAAATTCGCCGCGCATCTTGGCGCATTCTTATCTGGAAATAGTATGAATCATAAATTACCATTTTCATTATAACGCAAACATCAGTAATTTGCAAGCATTTCCATTTCAGATGATGAAGAAATTTCCTTTTTTTCTGCGGATGAATTGCCGCCCCGTATTCGTTCTTTCATTAGCATACCAATGCGAAAGGAGTATTCTTTATGAAGAACTGTATTTCCCGTTTCTGCCTGCTTGCCTTGCTTCTCATGATGACCATCGCCCCTGTCCGCGCGGAAATTATCGGGCAGACGACGGAGAACGAGTACATCCACCGCCTGATTGCGGACAACGGGCAGGAACTCTGCTTCGTGTCCGGCGAGAAAGACCCGTGCCTTTCCTATACGGATGTCAACTTCGACGGCATCAACGATGTGGTGATACTGACACAGCGCGGCGCGAGCAATTTTGTCTACCAGTTTTTCATTTTTGATGGCGAACAGTATGTTCTCTGTCCGCTGACGTTCACGAATTATGACCTTGACGCGGAACACAAGATTGTAAGGAGTTCTGTGAACGGCGGCTTGGCGGGCGGCATTCACAGAGAAACGCTGTACCGTTTTGAGGGGACGGAGGCGGTGCTGCTGCGCTGGGCGGTTGGCGAGGAGAAAGAGGACTGGACGTTCGACGCGGATGGTTATACCGTCCGGCACTACAATGATGTGCTGACCCTGCAGGTCTGGGAATATGATCCGGATATGGACGGCATCCTGATTTTTGAGCAGGATGTTTCTACTGAAGATGAAAATGCGCTGAGGGAAGCGTTTCAAGCGGAAAATGACGCGCTCTGGTCGGGCATCCGCTAATACTATTTCCTGCATTCACCTGCGCCATCTGCTTGCGCCTTTTCCGCTCTGACGTCCGGTCGTTCCATTTAGCGTAGCGCTGCTACGCTGCATTTCACTCCTGTTAGTCAGAACGAAAAATTCGCGGCGCATCTTGGCGCATTTTCATTTGAAAATAGTATAAAAAAGTTAGTCACATCGAACGAAACCGCTTGACAATCCGCCGCGCTGGTGCTATCATTCATATACCCCAATGGGGTATATTGCATTCATCGAAAGGATGAGGGCTGATGATAAAAACGACGCTGAAAATTGACGGCATGATGTGCGGCATGTGCGAGAGCCATGTCAACGACGCAATCCGCAAGGCTTTCCCGGCGGTCAAGAAGGTGACCTCCTCCCACGGCAAGGGTGAAACGGTGGTCATTTCCGAAGATCCGCTGGACGAAGGGCAGGTGAAAGCTGCGATTGCCGCGACGGGCTATGATTTCAAGGGCATGTCAAGCGAGCCGTATCAGAAGAAGCGTTTCCTTTTCTTCTGATGGTTTCATTCGCACAACAAAAAGCAGGGCTGTCTCCGGCGTGGAGGTAGTCCTGCTTTTTGTGTTCTGTGTTAGTTGATTTTTGTCGTGCAGAGGGCTTCACCTCTGCGGAGGCGACAAGGGGGCATGAAAACAGATGAAGTCAGCGGTCGCCCCTTGCCCCCCCTTCGCTATTTCCCCCACTTGATATGCTTCATGTGCTTCATCACCAGCGTGGCGCTCACGCCGGTCAGCGCGCCGAAGAGAATGCCGCTGAGCATCAGGACAGCCATGTAGTACGCCAATTGCGACGTGTGGAGGATAATCATCGCCATCACGATTTGCCCGACGTTGTGCATTACGCCGCCGACAATGCTGACCGTGACCGGGTGCATCCACTTCATGCGCGAAAGGAGACACATGCTTGCCAGCGACAGCACACCGCCTGCCAGTGCGTACGGCAGCGCCGCCACGCCGCCCAAAAACAGCGAGGACAGCACCACTTTCAGCAGCATCAGCACCCACGCCGTCGGCAGGGACAGCATGTAGACCGCGAAAATCAGCACACCGTTGCTTAAGCCTAACTTGATGCCCGGTACGCCCATCAGCGGCGGAAACAAGCTCTCCACCCAGCCCAGCACCAGCATCAGCGTCAGCAGCACACTGCACAGCGCAAGCTGCTTTGTGGTGATTTGCTGCTTATTCATTTGCTGCGTCCTCCTGCACGGTCGTCAGCCAGTCCATCAATTCGTCGCGGCTGTACAGCTGGAGCGTCACCTGATTCGGCAGACAGATAATCATGTTGCCCAGAATGCGTGTGTCCTTGTTTTCCAGCGTCACTTCGCCCTGCTCCACGCAATCCTGATTGTCGCAGTTCGCCTCGTGCATGTCGATGCTTGTCGGGGTGACATGGACGATGTTGATGCAGTCGCCGTGGCGGAGGCGATAATAGCCCTCTTCGGTCAGCGGAATCGGCTGATACGTTTTGTCACCGACGGTGACGACGAGGAATGCTTTCACCTGCGACAGGTCGGGGGTGGCGGTGGCTTCGGGGGCGTCCGTGACTTCC